>Ga0268255_10001713_pt1 | contig 12390 bp, 9 predicted proteins | sample AgamicOrMarz_FD_200256 | JGI IMG/M metagenome (GOLD analysis project Ga0268255, IMG submission 200256) | Agave microbial communities from Guanajuato, Mexico - Or.Ma.rz (v2) (version 3) | ecosystem: Host-associated > Plants > Phyllosphere > Phylloplane/Leaf | place: Guanajuato, Mexico | collected...
GTTTGTATTTTGATACTTCGCGTTTTATAATTCAGTGTCGTTTATAGGTTAGGCATGAGCTGTGCTTGCCTAACAATGCCAGCTTTCCTTGGAATTAATTCAACAAACTCCGGTCGGAGTTTCTACCTACAGGATGCCCGCTGTGAAAAGCAACAGACCTGTCAATTTGTCCATGGGTCAGGTGTTAGCGGTAAATTTACGCTCACCCGTGGCTATTGCATCAATTTTACACCGTTTATCAGGTGTCATCGTTTTCTTATTAGTACCAGTTCTCTTATGGATTTTAGATAAATCATTATCTTCACCAGAAGGATTTGACTACGTTAAAAATGTCGTGTTTGGAAATATCCTTGTACGTTTTATCGTTTGGGTATTTGTAGCCGGCTTGCTATTCCACTTTATTGCTGGAGTGAAGCACTTACTTGCAGATTTAGGTTTTGCTGAAGAACTGCAAAGTGGTCGTATTGCAGCGACAATTTCATTGATCTTATCTGTGGTAGCTATTATCGCAGCCTTTGTATGGATTATGTTCTAATGAAAAGTGCTACAGGTTTAACTGGTTCAGGTTCTCGTGATTGGTTTATCCAGCGTGTAAGTGCGGTTGTACTAGCAGCCTATACTGTTGTTCTTTTGGGTTGGATTCTCTGCAAAGGTGGATTTGACTATCAACAATGGGCTGGTTTCATGATGACATTACCAATGAAGATTTTTTCTTTATTGGCAATTTTATCGCTTATCGCACACGCATGGATTGGTATGTGGCAAGTTTTTACTGACTATGTCACTACTCGTCAAATGGGTCCTTCAGCGAAAGGTTTACGCCTTGTACTGACGACGGCTGTCATTATTGCAGTGTTTGTGTACGCAATCTGGGGTATCCAGATTTTCTGGGCGAATTGATAGGAAGACATCATGGGCGCGATAACCCCTAAAGAAGATTATTCAAATATTCAAAACCTCACTTTCGATGCAGTTATCGTTGGTGGTGGTGGTTCTGGTATGCGTGCATCTTACCAACTCGCTCAAGCGGGTTTGAAAGTTGCAGTACTTACTAAAGTTTTCCCTACACGTTCGCACACTGTAGCTGCTCAAGGTGGTATCGGTGCGTCGTTAGGTAATATGCAAGAAGATAACTGGCATTTCCATTTTTACGATACAGTAAAAGGTTCTGACTGGTTAGGTGACCAAGACGCAATTGAATTTATGTGTCGTGAAGCACCAAAAGTTGTGTATGAACTTGAACACATGGGTATGCCGTTTGACCGTAACGCCGATGGTACAATTTACCAACGTCCGTTCGGTGGTCACTCTGCTAACTATGGTGATAAGCCAGTTCCACGTGCTTGTGCTGCTGCTGACCGTACAGGTCATGCGTTATTGCACACGCTTTATCAAAGCAACGTGAAAATGGGTACACAGTTCTTCGTTGAGTGGATCGCTCTTGACTTGATCCGTAACGAAGCTGGTGATGTGCTTGGTGTAACAGCGATTGACCAAGAAACTGGTAACATTTCAGTATTCCAAGCAAAAGCGACATTATTTGCTACTGGTGGTGCTGGTCGTGTTTACCGTGCATCAACAAATGCTTATATCAACACTGGTGATGGTCTTGGTATGGCTGCTCGTGCTGGTATTCCATTACAAGATATGGAGTTCTGGCAGTTCCACCCAACGGGCGTTGCGGGCGCTGGTGTATTGTTGACTGAAGGTTGTCGTGGTGAAGGTGCAATCCTTCGTAACAAAGACGGCGAACCGTTCATGGAACGTTATGCACCGACTTTAAAAGACTTGGCTCCACGTGACTTCGTTTCACGTTCTATGGACCAAGAAATTAAAGAAGGTCGTGGTTGTGGTCCAAAAGGTGATTATATCTTACTTGATATGACTCACTTGGGTGCTGAAACAATCATGAAGCGTTTACCATCTGTATTTGAGATTGGTAAAAAATTCGCGAACGTTGATATTACAAAAGAAGCGATTCCTGTAGTACCAACAATCCATTATCAAATGGGTGGTATTCCTACGAATATGCATGGTCAGGTGTGTTTACCTGAAGTGGGTACAGACAACTACACTAAACCTGTAAAAGGTTTCTATGCAATTGGTGAATGTTCTTGCGTATCTGTACATGGTGCAAACCGTTTAGGTACTAACTCACTTCTTGACTTGGTTGTATTTGGTAAAGCTGCTGGTGAGCACATTATCGATTACGTAACTAAGCATCATGGTGATGAATATGCACCACTTCCAACAGATGTATTAGAGCAAACACTAGCTCGTGTACGTAAGTTGGATGACTCAACTTCTGGTGAAAATGCTCAAGAAGTCGCTGATGCAATTCGTGATATCGTTCAAGATCACGCTGGTGTATTCCGTACTCAAGCATTGCTTGATAAGGGTGTAAAAGAGATTCTTGCTCTTGAGCCACGTGTACGTAACATTCACTTGAAAGATAAATCTAGAGTATTTAACACTGCACGTGTTGAAGCGCTTGAAGTTGAAAACTTGTATGAAGTTGCAAAAGCAACTCTAATTTCAGCTGCTGCGCGTAAAGAGTGTCGTGGTGCGCATACTGTAGTTGATTATGAATTACCAGCTGATCACCCAACTTATTCATACGGTCGCCGTGATGATGAGTGGATGAAACATACGTTATGGTATTCATCAGACAACCGTTTGGAATATAAGCCTGTGCGCTTCAAACCGTTGACTGTTGATGCAATTCCGCCAGCACCACGTACATTCTAATCGGGAGTATAAAGATGAGTAGAGGTACTCGTACATTCGAAATCTACCGCTATGATCCTGATAAGGATAAAGCGCCGTACATGCAAACTTTCAAGCTTGAATTGACTGATAAGCACCGTATGTTGCTTGATGCATTGCTTGCATTGAAAGTTCAGGACGAAACGTTAACATTCCGTCGCTCTTGCCGTGAAGGTATTTGTGGTTCGGATGGTGTGAATATCAATGGTAAAAATGGTTTGGCTTGTTTAGAAAACCTAAATGATTTACCAGAGAAAATCGTAATTCGTCCTTTACCAGGTTTGCCGGTAGTTAAAGATTTGGTTGTTGATATGAACCAATTCTATGATCAATATGACAAAATTCAGCCATTCTTGATCAATAACCAACCAGCTCCACCTAAAGAACGTTTACAATCTCCAGAAGAGCGTGAACACTTAAATGGTTTGTATGAATGTATTCTTTGTGCATGTTGTTCAACTTCATGCCCATCATTCTGGTGGAACCCTGACAAGTTCTTGGGTCCTTCAGCATTGTTGAATGCATACCGTTTTATTATTGATTCTCGTGATACTGCTACTGCAGATCGTTTGGCTCGTCTTGACGATCCATTCAGTTTGTTCCGTTGTAAAGGTATCATGAACTGTGTGTCAGTATGTCCTAAAGGTCTAAATCCTACAAAAGCAATCGGTCACATCCGTAATATGCTATTAGATCAAGCGGGTTAATTCTGCACAAATAGAAAACGCACATCCTTGATGTGCGTTTTTTTTTAACTTTATAATGTAAACTTTAGACTTTGGTCGAAAAAGATGAGTTTTTTATATATTGCACCATATATTAAAAGATAAAATCGCATATGTATTTCGCCAATTTATAGATGGTATGTGTCAAAAAAATCAATCGTTCGTTAAGAACATGATACGATTTGCCACAAAGTTATAGGTGAAAAAAGCGTATACTAGTGAAATTAATTTAAGTAGCACGATCTTAGATCTGTGCTTAATTTTTATGGTTAAAGTCATTTTAGAAAAGTTAATTTTAAAGTTAATTTTTCTAAAAAGATTTGCAAAAAATTGCTCGGTTTTAATCGAGTATAAGGTGAGTGATGATGCCATTGAGGGTGTTGTGATTCATTAATTACCTATGGAGTTTTCTCTCTAGGTAGTATGACGCCCCATGGTCGTAAAGACCTGTTGGGTAAGTAATGCCTTTTTTACCAATTCGGCATTATGCATCATGGGTGTGCTTAAAAGGCAGCCTGTAATATTTTTTGCAATAGGAAATGGGTCCACAAATGCAAGAAGTTGCTGACGCATTGCGTCTTGACACTGAACTTTCCGCTGATAGTGCAGCGTATATTGAAGAACTTTACGAGCAGTACCTGACTTCCCCAACCTCTGTAGCTGAGGACTGGCGCCAATATTTCGATAAATATCCAAAGGGTGACCAACCACACAGCGCTGTGCGTGAGCAATTCCTATTACTAGGACGTAATGCTAATCGTGTTCAACCTGTTGTACAAAGCACTGTAAGTACTGAGCATGAACGTCGTCAAATTGGCGTTTTACAACTTATTGCTGCTTATCGTAATCGTGGACATCAAAAAGCTAAATTAGATCCATTGGGTCTTGCTAAGCGTGAAGATATTCCCGATTTAGATCTTTCAGCACATGGTTTAACCAAATCAGATTTAGACACAGTATTCAACACTGGCAATCTTGAGATTGGCAAAAGCGAAGCAACGCTTGCTGAAATGATTGAAGCAATGGAAGCAATCTATTGTGGTTCAATCGGTGTTGAATATATGCATATCGTGGACACTAAAGAAAAGCGTTGGATTCAACAGCGTCTTGAAAGTGTTCGTGGTCAGCTTAATTTTACAAATGATCAAAAGAAAGGGTTCTTGGAGCGTTTAACCGCTGCAGAAGGGCTTGAAAAATACCTAGGTAATAAATACGTTGGTGCTAAGCGCTTTGGTGTAGAAGGTGGTGAATCTTTTATTCCTATGGTGAATGAAATCATTCAACGTGCTGGTGCTGTTGGTTGTAAAGAAGTTGTTATTGGTATGCCACACCGTGGCCGTTTAAACCTTCTTGTTAATATTATGGGTAAAAACCCTGCAGACTTGTTTGGCGAGTTTGAAGGTAAAGCTATTCATAAGAAAGGTTCTGGTGACGTTAAATACCATCAAGGTTTCTCAAGTAATGTAATGACCCCAGGTGGCGAAGTTCACTTGGCATTAGCATTTAACCCATCTCACTTGGAAATCGTTGGTCCTGTAGTTGAAGGTTCTGTGCGTGCACGTCAAGTGCGTCGTAGAGACATCGGCGGTGATGATGTATTGCCAGTGATTGTTCATGGTGACGCTGCATTTGCAGGTCAAGGTGTGAACATGGAAACCTTCCAAATGTCACAAACTCGTGGCTATACGGTTGGTGGTACTGTACACATTATCGTAAACAACCAAGTTGGTTTTACAACTTCTGATCCACGTGATGCACGTTCTACTGAATATTGTACTGACGTTGCAAAAATGATTCAGACGCCAATCTTCCATGTGAATGGCGATGATCCTGAAGCAGTAATCTTTGCTACTCAATTAGCACATGATTTCCGTCACGAATTCCGTAAAGATGTTGTGCTTGACTTGTTCTGTTACCGTCGTCGTGGTCATAACGAAGCAGATGAGCCATCTGGTACTCAACCATTGATGTATCAAGTGATTGCTAAAAAAGCAACAACTCGTACTCTTTATGCAGATCAACTTGTTCAACAAAAAGTAATTGATCGTGCTGAAGCAGACCAAATGGTTGAAGATTACCGTGCAGATTTAGAAGCCGGAAACCATGTGGCAAACGCTTTAGTACTTGAACCAAATACAAAAATGTTTGTTGATTGGACGCCTTATTTGGGTCATGACTATACAGACGATTGGGATACTTCATTTGACTTAAATCGCTTAAAAGAATTAGGCGAGGGCATGAGCAAACTTCCGGAAGGATTTGTTATGCAGCGTCAAGTGCAAAAAGTAATTGAAGATCGCGTGAAAATGCAAACTGGTGAAATTGCATTGAACTGGGGTGCTGCTGAAACTTTAGCTTACGCAACCTTAATTGATGAAGATTACCTTGTTCGTATTACTGGTGAAGACGTTGGGCGTGGTACTTTCTCACACCGTCATGCAAAATTGCATAACCAAGTAGATGGTTCAACGTATATTCCACTTTGTCATGTCAAAGAAAATCAACCACGTTTCGCAATTTACGATTCTTTGCTATCTGAAGAAGCTGTTCTTGCATTTGAATATGGTTATGCGACTACAATTCCTAAGAGCTTAATTATTTGGGAAGCACAATTTGGTGACTTCGTAAACTGTGCTCAGGTTGTAATTGACCAGTTCATTGCTTCTGGTGAGACTAAGTGGGAACGTGTTTGTGGTTTAACAATGTTGTTACCACACGGTTTCGAAGGTCAAGGTCCAGAACACTCATCAGCTCGTTTAGAACGTTTCTTACAGTTATGTGCTGAAGATAACATGCAAGTGATCACTCCAACGACACCTGCACAGATTTTCCATGCTTTACGTCGTCAAGCTGTACGCCCAATTCGTAAGCCATTGATCGTAATGTCACCGAAATCTTTACTTCGTCATAAACTTGCAACTTCTACTTTAGAAGAACTTGCAAATGGTTCATTCCAAACTGTAATTGACGAAATCGATCAAATTAATAAGTCAGATGTAACTCGTCTTGTACTTTGTGGTGGTAAAGTTTATTACGACTTACTCGAAAAACGTCGTGAACAAAACTTAACTAACGTAGCAATCGTACGTATTGAACAGTTATATCCATATCCAGAACAACGTCTTGCGGAAATCTTGGCTGCATATCCAAACGTGAAAGAACTTGTTTGGGCACAAGAAGAGCCGAAGAACCAAGGCGCTTGGTTATTTATCGCACCGCGTTTATACGACGATATCTTAAAATCTGGCAAACAAATCCGTATCAGTTTTGCAGGTCGTGAAGCTTCTGCTGCACCAGCTTGTGGCTCACCGTACTTGCATGCAAAACAACAAGCTCAGCTAATTAATGATGCATTGGCAATCGAAGCTGAACAATCAGGAGATTCTCAATAATGGCAACCGAAATTAAAGCACCGGTATTCCCAGAGTCTGTTGCAGATGGAACCATCGCAACTTGGCACAAAAAGGTGGGTGAACCTGTATCACGTGATGAAGTGATCTGTGATATTGAAACCGACAAAGTTGTTTTAGAAGTGGTTGCTCCTGCAGATGGTAGCTTAGTTGCAATCATTAAAGGTGAAGGCGATACAGTTCTTTCTGACGAAGTGATTGCTCAGTTTGAAGCTGGTGCTGGTGCAGCGGCTGCTCCTGCAGTAGAGCAAGCAGCAGCTCAAACTCAAGCTGGTGCAGCTCCTGTTGTTGAGCGCACAGAAACTGTATCTGATCAAGCTCCTGCGGTTCGTAAAGCTTTGTCTGAAACTGGTATTGCTGCTGCTGACGTACAAGGTACTGGTCGCGGTGGTCGTATCACTAAAGAAGATGTAGCAAACCATCAAGCTAAACCAGCTGCTAACGTTACTCCGTTAAGTGTAGCTGTTGGTGAGCGTATCGAAAAACGCGTTCCAATGACTCGTTTACGTAAGCGTGTAGCTGAGCGTCTTCTTGCTGCAACTCAAGAAACTGCAATGTTAACTACATTTAACGAAGTTAACATGAAGCCAATCATGGAATTGCGTAAGCAATATAAAGATGCGTTCGAAAAACGCCATGGGGCTCGTTTGGGCTTCATGTCATTCTTTGTTAAAGCTGTAACTGAAGCACTTAAGCGCTATCCTGCGGTAAATGCTTCAATTGATGGCGATGATATTGTTTATCATGGTTACTATGACATCGGTGTTGCAGTATCTTCTGATCGTGGTCTTGTTGTTCCAGTATTACGTGATACTGATCGTATGAGCTATGCAGAAGTTGAAGCAGGTATTGGTGCTTATGCTGCTAAAGCACGTGATGGTAAATTATCTATCGAAGAAATGACTGGTGGTACTTTCACTATTACTAACGGTGGTACTTTCGGTTCATTACTTTCAACTCCAATTTTGAATCAGCCACAAACTGGTATCTTGGGTATGCATAAAATCCAAGAGCGTCCTATGGCAGTAAATGGTCAAGTTGAAATTTTACCAATGATGTATTTAGCGCTTTCTTATGACCACCGTATGATCGATGGTAAAGAAGCAGTAGGTTTCTTGGTAGCAATCAAAGAATTGTTAGAAGAACCAGCTAAACTCATCCTTGATCTTTAATTTCTTCGAATAATATTACCGAGATAGAGTGATCCTCTATCTCGGACCATGGAGATAAACAATGTCTCAACAATTTGATCTTGTTGTTATTGGCGGTGGTCCTGGTGGTTATGAAGCTGCAATTCGTGCTGCTCAACTAGGTTTTAAAGTCGCTTGTATCGAAAAACGTATTCACAACGGTAAGCCATCTTTAGGTGGTACATGCTTAAACGTAGGTTGTATCCCTTCTAAAGCATTACTTGACTCTTCACATCGTTATGAAGATACAGTGCATCATTTAGCTGATCACGGTATTACTACAGGTGAAGTGAATTTTGATCTTGCTAAGCTTCTTGCTCGTAAAGACAAAATTGTTGACCAATTAACTGGTGGTATCGATCAATTGCTTAAAGGCAATGGTATTGAGTGGTTAAAAGGTACTGGTAAATTACTTGCTGGTAAAAAAGTTGAGTTTGTTTCACACGAAGGTGAGACTCAAGTTTTAGAACCTAAATACGTAATTCTTGCATCTGGTTCTGTACCTGTAAATATTCCAGTAGCTCCTGTAGATCAAGATATTATTGTTGATTCAACTGGCGCATTAAACTTCCCAGAAGTACCTAAACGTTTAGGTGTTATTGGTGCTGGTGTAATCGGTTTAGAGCTTGGTTCAGTTTGGCGTCGTCTTGGTGCTGAAGTTGTTGTATTTGAAGCAATGGATGCATTTTTACCAATGGCTGATAAAGCTTTGGCAAAAGAATACCAAAAACTTTTAACTAAGCAAGGTCTTGATATTCGTATTGGCGCTAAAGTTGCTGGTACTGAAGTTAATGGTCGCGAAGTGACTGTTAAATACACTCAAGGTGGCGAAGAAAAAACTCAGACTTTTGACAAATTAATCGTTTGTGTAGGCCGTAAAGCTTATGCAGAAGGATTATTGGCTGATGATTCAGGCATTAAATTGACTGAACGCGGTCTAGTTGAAGTAAACGATTACTGTGCAACTTCTGTAGAAGGTGTATATGCAATTGGTGACTTAGTTCGTGGTCCAATGCTTGCTCATAAAGCAATGGAAGAAGGTGTAATGGCTGTTGAGCGTATCCACGGTCATGCAGCTCAAGTGAACTATGACACAATCATTTCTGTTATCTATACACATCCGGAAGCGGCATGGGTTGGTTTAACTGAAGAACAAGCTAAAGAAAAAGGTCATGAAGTTAAAACTGGTCAATTCGGTTTTGCTGTAAATGGTCGTGCTTTAGCTGCGGGTGAAGGTGCTGGTTTCGTTAAGTTTGTTGCTGATGCAAAAACTGACCGTTTATTAGGTATGCATGTCATTGGACCTGCTGCATCTGATATCGTACACCAAGGTATGATCGCACTTGAATTTGTATCTTCTGTTGAAGATCTTCAGTTAATGACATTTGGTCATCCAACATTCTCTGAAGTTGTTCATGAAGCTGCACTTGCTGTAGATGGTCGTGCAATTCACGCGATTCAACGTAAGCGTAAATAAAATAAAGAGCGGTTCTCCGCTCTTTTTCACATTTGATGGTGTGATTAAAAAAACATCAAGGTGATAGAGGTAGACAGCAATTTGCATATACAACATGAGAATGTTGCGCAAATTGAAGACAACAAACAAAGTTAAGTAGGTAACTAAATGAACTTACATGAGTATCAAGCTAAAGCGTTATTGAAAGAATATGGTATGCCGGTACAAGAAGGTATCTTGGCAACCAATGCAGACGAAGCAGTTGCTGCATTCGAACAGCTTGGTGGTAAATTCGCGGTAATGAAAGCGCAAGTTCATGCTGGTGGTCGTGGTAAGGCTGGTGGCGTTAAAGTTGCAAAATCTAAAGAAGATGTTATCGAGTTTGCAAATAACATTATTGGTACTCGTCTTGTAACGTATCAAACAGATGCAAATGGTCAACCAGTAAACAGCATTATTGTTGCTGAAGACGTATACCCAGTTGAGCGTGAGCTTTACTTAGGCGCGGTTGTAGACCGTTCTAGCCGTCGTATTACTTTCATGGCTTCTACAGAAGGTGGTGTAGAAATCGAGAAAGTTGCAGAAGAAACTCCAGAAAAAATTATCAAAGTTGAAGTTGATCCATTAGTTGGCTTACAACCATTCCAAGCGCGTGAAGTTGCGTTTGCTTTAGGTTTGAAAGACAAGCAAATCAGCCAATTTGTTAAAATTATGGCTGCTGCTTACCAAGCATTTGTAGAAAATGACTTTGCATTATTCGAAATTAACCCACTTTCAGTTCGTGAAAATGGCGATATTTTATGTGTAGATGCAAAAGTTGGTATCGACTCTAACGCGCTTTACCGTTTACCTAAAGTTGCTGCTTTACGTGATAAATCTCAAGAGAATGAGCGTGAATTAAAAGCATCTGAATTTGATCTTAACTATGTTGCTTTAGAAGGTAACATCGGTTGTATGGTTAACGGTGCTGGTCTTGCAATGGCAACAATGGACATCATTAAACTTTATGGTGGTCAGCCTGCAAACTTCCTTGACGTTGGTGGCGGTGCAACTAAAGAACGTGTAATCGAAGCGTTCAAAATCATCCTTGCTGATACATCTGTACAAGGTGTTTTAATTAACATCTTCGGTGGTATCGTACGTTGTGACATGATTGCTGAAGCGATTATTGCAGCGGTTCAAGAAGTAAACGTAACTGTTCCAGTTGTTGTTCGTTTAGAAGGTAACAACGCTGAGTTAGGTGCTAAATTACTTGATGAATCTGGTTTGAAATTAATTTCTGCGAACGGCTTGTCTGATGCCGCAGAAAAAGTTGTAGCTGCAGTTAAAGCGTAAGGGGAGTATCAATCATGAGCGTATTAATTAATAAAGACACTAAAGTATTGGTACAAGGTTTTACTGGTAAAAACGGTACTTTCCACTCTGCACAAGCTTTAGACTACGGTACAAAAGTTGTTGGTGGTGTTACTCCAGGTAAAGGTGGTACTACTCACCTTGACTTGCCAGTATTCAACACAATGAAAGAAGCTGTACGTGAAACAAATGCAGATGCATCTGTAATTTATGTACCAGCTCCATTCGTTTTAGATTCTATCGTTGAAGCGGTTGATTCAGGTGTTGGCCTAATCGTTGTGATCACTGAAGGTGTTCCAACAATCGACATGCTTAAAGCAAAACGCTACTTAGAAACTAACGGTAACGGTACTCGTTTAGTTGGTCCTAACTGCCCAGGCGTGATCACTCCAGGCGAATGTAAGATTGGTATTATGCCTGGTCACATTCACCAACCAGGTCGTATTGGTATCATCTCACGTTCAGGTACATTGACTTATGAAGCTGTTGCTCAAACAACTAAGCTTGGTTTAGGTCAGTCTACTTGTATCGGTATTGGTGGTGACCCAATCCCAGGTATGAACCAAATCGAAGCTCTTCAATTGTTCCAAGACGATCCAGATACTGATGCAATCATCATGATCGGTGAGATCGGTGGTACAGCTGAAGAAGAAGCTGCTGAATTCATCAAATCTAACGTGACTAAGCCTGTAGTAGGTTACATTGCTGGTGTAACTGCACCTAAAGGTAAGCGTATGGGTCACGCTGGTGCGATCATTTCTGGTGGTCAAGGTACTGCTGAAGAGAAATTCGCTGCGTTTGAACGCGCGGGAATGGCTTACACTCGTAGCCCAGCTGAACTTGGTTCAACAATGTTGCAAGTTTTAAAAGAGAAAGGTTTAGCTTAATCGCTTTATCTTGAATCTTAAAAAACACCGCATCTGAAAATGATGCGGTGTTTTTTTATCTATTAAATAAAAATAATTAATCAAGAAAATAAAATTTCTAAAGAAAACAAAATATTTAAGCAAAAAAATACGCAATGATTGGGGTGATCATTGCGTAGAACAACGAATCTGTAAAAACAGTTTCGGTTTAAGGAGAAATGTCGTGAGGTTCATATAATGTAACCTACACGATGAATAATAGAGATAGTTAAGAAATTCTTCATCGCTATTAGCGTTAATAAGTGTTACTTCACGTTAATAGGGTAAAAGCATGTGAATGATAATAGATATATTAGTAATTCTAAAAAAATTAATGTGATGAATTAAACGAGTATAAAAAAAGCCCCGTAGGGCTTTTAATTTATAAGAGAATTAGAATTTGAATAATCCTAAACCATCTTTAACTTCATCTAAAGTTTGCTGAGTAATAAGACGACACTTATCTGTACCTTGGCGTAAAACATCCATAATGTAGTCAGGATCTTTAGCAAGTTCTTCACGACGTTCACGGATAGGGCTGATCAATTCTTTCAAAACACCTTCAAGGCGTTTTTTAACCGTTCC
>Ga0268255_10001714_pt1 | contig 12381 bp, 10 predicted proteins | sample AgamicOrMarz_FD_200256 | JGI IMG/M metagenome (GOLD analysis project Ga0268255, IMG submission 200256) | Agave microbial communities from Guanajuato, Mexico - Or.Ma.rz (v2) (version 3) | ecosystem: Host-associated > Plants > Phyllosphere > Phylloplane/Leaf | place: Guanajuato, Mexico...
GCCGTTTTTGGACCGATACCTGGCAGCTTCATAAAGCTGTCAATCAGCTTTGAAATTGGTTCTGGATAATGCATCTTTTGCTATTCCACTCCTAAAAAGGAAGGTTCATTCCTTTTGTAAATTGCCCCATTGTATTGTTTGTTAACTCTTCTACCTTTTTAAGGGCATCATTTGTAGCAGCTAAAACAAGGTCTTGAAGCATTTCAACATCATCAGGATCAACAGCCTCAGGTTTAATAATCACGTCGACAACTTCCCTATGACCTGTTACCACAACAGTAACCATACCGCCGCCAGCTGATCCTTCAATTTTCTTTTCACCTAATTCTTCTTGTGCTTCTGCCATTTTCTTTTGCATCTTTTGCATTTGTTTCATCATATTTTGCATATTACCCATTCCGCCACCACGCATCATTACCATCTACCTCCAATTAATTAGTTAGTTAGTCAGTTAGTTATTAATCAATAATTTCCACAAATTCTTCGCCAAATAATTTTTTCGCCTCGGCAATATGTGGCTCTTCTTCCTTAGGTACTTCATTGGTTTCTCCTTCAGCACCATCATGGCTGTTCAAAAAGCTTTCGCGAATAGGCAGCCATTGATCTTCCGGAACTCCTAGGAGTACAAACCTTTTGCCCGTTAATTTATATAATGCACTATTAACCGCATCGAGAAAATCTGAACGATTCATAGCCATTTGACAAATCATCTCATGCTTAAATTTTATGATAAAAGCAGTCGCTGATGCGGCAATCGGTTCCGCATCGTTTAACAGGGCAGCTTGTGATTTTAAAAGACTTGCCCGCAATTCAGCCCAATTAGATTTAATCAGATTCAAATCACCTTTTGTTGCCTGCTTTAACACTTCATTAATTTTCCCAACCGCCGGTTGAAACGCCTTTTTGCCCGATCTTTGAGCTGGCTTTTGCGATTGCGGTGCTGCCTCTTGCGTGGAAGCCGTTACACCATTTGCCTTTAAGTGCTCAAGTTCCATCTCCAATTGCCCGATTCGTGTTAACAACTGGTCAATTTGTGCCGGTTGGGCCTGTGCTGGTTGCTTACCTTCCATTTGACATAGCTTAACGATGGCCACTTCAAGAAAAATCCTTGGATGATTTGTCCAGCGCATTTCTTGTTGTGTTTTATTCAAGAGATCGATAAGTTGATAAATCTGATCCGTAGAAATCGTTTCCGCCATCGTTCGAAAATCATCATCCAGCAAAACTCTTTCCAGAGATTCTTCCAGCATTGGCGCTGTTTTGTATAGCAGCATATCCCGATAAAATAAGATTAAATCCTCAATAAAACGCATCGGGTCTTTTCCATGAAATAAAAGTTCATCCAATGCCTCTAGCCCGCTTGCAACATCCTTTTCTCGGAATGCCAAGGCAAGTTTATTCAAAAATCCCTGTGACACCGATCCTGTAACGGTTAATGCATCCTCGACTGCGACATGGTCCTGGCTATAGGATATTGCCTGATCCAATAAACTAAGCGCATCCCGCATCCCGCCATCTGCTGCCCGTGCTATCAATTGAAGGGCGCGCTCATCACAAGCAATCCCCGATTCCTCAACAATTAATTTCATCCGTTTAACGATTGCCCCAGCAGTAATACGTCTAAAGTCAAAGCGCTGACATCTTGAAATAATCGTTAAGGGGATTTTATGAGGCTCTGTTGTAGCTAAAATAAAGATGACATGCTTCGGCGGTTCTTCTAATGTTTTTAGCAAGGCATTAAAAGCGCTAATGGATAGCATATGCACTTCATCAATTATATAGACTTTGTAGTTTACAGATGTAGGTGCAAATCTAACCTTATCGAGAACATCACGCATTTCCTCCACACGTGAGTTCGAGGCCGCATCAAATTCTAACACATCTGAAATGGTTCCATCGGTTATGCCCCGGCAGGCCGCACATTCATTGCAAGGCTCTGAAACAGGTGACCGCTCACAATTGATCGCCTTTGCTAATATTTTAGCCGCACTTGTTTTTCCTGTTCCTCTTGGTCCGGAAAAAAGATATGCATGGGATATTTTTTGTTGAAGCAGGGCGTTTTGCAATGTCTTGGTTACATGTTCTTGTCCTACTACATCGAGAAATGTTTGAGGCCGCCAAACACGATATAAAGCTTGATATGCCAAAAAACACTCGCCCCCTTCAAATTTTTCATCCTTATGATTGTCTGGCTCTAACACCCAGCTGCGAGTATTCTTCGCTAAATAGGCATTTCCACTTTTCTTATTATACCTTAACCATTTTGCTTTTTACAAAATGAATCTATTTAATGTACAAAAAAACTCATCCCAAGTCTGAGATGAGTTAATTTATGTAATTTAACTGCCGTGCACCTTCCGTCGACTAACGCCCATAAGCGTTACTTAAGCAGTTAGCTCGGCCCAGGCAACCCTGCGGCACATGGGAGCGTCCACTTAATGCTGCTTCCTTCCGGACCTGACATGGTTCATGGATTCCCATTGCGCAGGACCCGGGCGTCAACACCACTTACTTAAGGCAGACCCTACAGGTCGTTAGCCTCGGGAAGGGATTCAGTCCCGCTAGAGCGGATTGCGGGTACAGGGCACCGCTACCTCCCCACCTAGCACGGCAAAGTTGATACCAAAGTTTTGTGCGTCTCTATGACGCTTTCTTAGTATACAAATATTCTCGAAAAAAAGCAATCCTTATTCACTGTCAATTTCTGTAAGGCTATCTATCTGCATTTTTTTCGCCAGCTTTTTTCGCTCTCTTATTTTTCTAAAAAAGTCCGAGAGCATTTTCCCGCACTCTCTTTCTAAAACGCCGCGTGTAACCTCACTTTGATGGTTAAAGCGGTTGTCATCCAATAGATTCATCAGTGTCCCCGCACAACCGCCCTTAGGGTCAACCGCACCGTACACCACTCGTTTCACTCGTGATAGAATAATCGCCCCTGCACACATTGGACATGGCTCTAACGTTACATATAATGTTGACTCTTCAAGACGCCACGACCCCAATAGTTTGCAAGCTTGATCAATAGCTAGAAGCTCAGCGTGTGCAACGGCATTTTGCTCGCTCTCACGTAAATTGTGGGCCCGCGCGACAATCTTCCCGTCTATGACCAGCACCGCACCAATCGGTACTTCATTTAATTGTTCTGCTTTTTTCGCTTCCTCTATGGCTTCTTTCATAAAAAATTCATCTTGTGTGTCCTCACTTGTCATGATATTCCTCCCTTTTACATATCTAGGCACTAGAATAAAAACGATTCTCTCACTAGTACACAGGAAAATTATCAACATTATATCATGTATCCGCATCTGTCCTCATAACATAGTTGTAGCGTATGTTTGTTGGGAGGGATACGGATGCAAATCCATGTGATAAAAGCAAATGAATCATTAACAACAATTGCAAGAACGTATCATACAACCGTACAGGACATTGTAGAGGCCAACGATTTACCGAATCCAAATAATCTTGTCATTGGACAGTCACTTGTGATTCCAATTATTGGACACTTTTACTTCGTGCAGCCAGGCGACTCTTTATTCACCATTTCCAGAAAGTTCGGCGTCCCTTACCAGGAGCTTGCCACCGTCAACCGGATTAACCCTAATCAACCGCTTAATGTCGGTTTTCGTCTCTACATTCCCCAAGGCCGAAAAAGAAACGCCGAATTTAACGCGTATGTTGAACCGCGCGGCACTACTGTAGCCCCTGTCTTAGAATCCAGTGCCCGTGAGGCCGCACCCTATCTAACCTATTTAGCCCCATTTAGCTTTCAAGCACGCCGAGACGGCACTTTAAAGGAACCCTTACTGAATAACTTCCCTGCCATTGCTAAAGCCAACCGTAACGTCTTAATGATGGTCATTAATAACCAAGAGAATGATCAGTTTAACGATGAGCTCGGACGAATTTTATTAAATGATATCGCGATTCAAGATAAATTTCTAGGGAACATTGTCTCCACTGCTAATAAGTATGGATTCCGTGATATTCACTTTGACTTTGAGTTTTTGCGTCCGGCTGACCGTGAGGCTTATAATCGCTTTTTACGAAAGGCAAAACAAAGATTCTCCAGGCAAGGCTGGCTCATGTCAACCGCCCTTGCTCCAAAGACAAGTGCCACGCAAAAAGGAAAATGGTACGAGGGGCATGATTATAAGGCACATGGGGAGATTGCAGACTTTGTAGTCATTATGACCTATGAGTGGGGCTATAGCGGCGGCCCTGCGATGGCCGTATCGCCTATCGATCAAGTGAGAAGAGTATTGGAATACGCTGTAACTGATATTCCTGCGAATAAGATTATGATGGGGCAAAACCTCTATGGCTATGATTGGACCCTGCCATTTGTCCAAGGATCTGTAGCCAAAGCAGTGAGTCCACAGCAGGCCATACAGCTCGCCGCAAGCCACAATGTTCCAATTCAATATGACACAAAGGCCCAGGCACCATTTTTTAGATATACAGATGCGGGCAAGCAGCATGAAGTTTGGTTTGAAGACGCCCGTTCGATCCAGGCAAAGTTTGACTTAATTAAAGAGTTAAATATTAGGGGCATGAGTTATTGGAAACTCGGTCTTGCCTTCCCGCAAAACTGGCTGCTAATCGTCGATAATTTCAATGTTACAAAACGTCCGTCCTAAATATATAATTCTACAAAAACTGCCGAAATTCGGCAGTTTTTTCATATATTTGACAAAAAACATATTTCTTCTAAATATTCCTTATCCCTTCCTGAGTAAGATTATGATAAAATAAATCTTGCATGTTTTTTAGTGACTATATATCCAGATTTTTTGGTAAAACATAGATTGAAGGCAGTTGGAGAAGGAGGACTTGCAATGGGGGGTACACCCTTTATAACCGTTGAAGGGCCGATTGGTGTTGGAAAAACATCTCTCGCAAAAGCCATTTCAGCGCAATTTGAATTTGCATTACTAAAAGAGATTGTTGATGAGAATCCATTTTTAGGGAAATTCTATGAAAATATTGAGGAGTGGAGTTTTCAAACGGAAATGTTTTTCCTCTGCAATCGCTTTAAGCAATTAGGGGATATCAATACCCATTTCTTAAGTCAAAATCAATCAGTCGTAGCGGATTATCACATCTTTAAGAATTTAATTTTTGCTAAGCGTTCATTAAATATGGATGAGTATCAAAAATATTATAAAATTTATCAAATACTAACCGAAGATATGCCGAAGCCTAATGTCATTATTTATTTAAATGCCAGCTTAGATACACTTCTAAAACGAATCAAAATAAGAGGGCGTGAAGTGGAAAAGAATCTCAGCCCCTTATATTTAGAGCAGTTATCGCTTGACTATGAAGAATCAATGACGATCTTTGAAAAAGAACATCCAGAAATACCAGTTCTTCGCTTTAGTGGGGATGAATTGGATTTTGTCAAAAATGAACAAGATTTAAACTATATTTTTGAACAGTTATCATTAGCTTTAAAAAAAGGCAGCTGGACTAAAACATTATAGAACAGGGGGATGTTAGTGAGTATCGTTATTGGTGGTATGATTGGTCTTGGAAAAACAAGTGTAGCAGACACATTGAATGCACACTTTCAAAATAAAGGAATTGAGAGTAAGGTGTTTTATGAAGCGGTGGATGATAACCCCATTCTTCCGCTCTATTATGAGCTGACACCTGAAGAATTAGATGCAAAAAGAATCCCATTCCTTCTTCAATTATTCTTTTTAAATAAACGCTTTAAAACCGTTAAAGAATGCGTCAGTTGGAAAGAGCCTGTTTATACAATTCAAGACCGTTCCATTTATGAAGATTGGTATTTTGCTTATGTAAATAAATCGTTAGGCAGAATATCTGATTTGGAATTTAAAATATATGAAGATCTAGTGGAAAATATGCTGGAAGAACTAAATGAACTTCCAAAAAAAGCGCCAGATTTAATGGTTTATTTAAAAGGATCGTTTGATACGGTTATTGATCGGATTATGGCCCGCGGCCGAAGCTTCGAAATTAACCCTGAGCTAAAAGAATATTACTTCGAAGTGTGGAAGGGTTATGATGAATGGGTTATGAATCAATACGCCGCTAGTGAGGTATTGGTAATTGATATGGATACGACGGACGTCGTAAAAAACGCAGAAGATGCTACTAAGGTTTGTCTTGCGGTGGAAGATAAATTAAAAGAAATCCTAAATTTAAGAACAGCACATATTGGGTAATCCAATATGTGTTTTTTATTTATTAGCGGAAACGCCCCTTCATTACATCCAAAAAGCATAAAAAAAAATCCGTTACATAATATGTAACGAACTTTTATCTCCAGTTTTTATGCGCGATTATTAAAGTTTAATGGAGGAGGAAGAGGGATTCGAACCCCCGCGCGGTATGACCCGCCTGTCGGTTTTCAAGACCGATCCCTTCAGCCAAACTTGGGTATTCCTCCGTATCAACAAAATATAATTTACCACATTCATTTTAATATGTCAACATAGTAAATAAAAAAACTGGACAAATATTTTATCTGCCCAGTTTTTGTTTATTTACATCGGTGCAATGACATCACGATTGCCCATATACGGGCGTAAGACTGCAGGAATAACAACACTTCCATCAGCTTGTTGATAATTTTCTAAGAGGGCAGCGACCGTGCGGCCAATCGCAAGACCTGAACCATTTAAAGTGTGAACATGCTCCGGCTTAGCCTTTGGTTCGCGACGGAAACGAATGTTTGCCCTTCTTGCCTGAAAGGCCTCAAAGTTACTGCAAGAAGATATTTCTCGATACGTTCCATAGCTTGGAATCCAAACTTCAATATCATACTTTTTCGCAGCAGTGAAGCCAAGGTCACCCGTACACATGCTTAGCACACGGTATGGCAGCTCGAGTAATTGTAATACCCGTTCCGCGTCATTTGTCAGCTTTTCAAGTTCATCATAAGAATCCTCAGGCTTAACAAACTTCACAAGTTCCACCTTATTGAATTGATGCTGGCGAATCAAGCCACGTGTATCGCGGCCCGCAGAGCCTGCCTCAGAACGGAAACATGCACTGTAGGCCGCAAAGCGAATTGGCAGGGTTTCCGCACTTAAAATTTCATCACGATGAAGATTGGTAACAGGGACTTCAGCTGTTGGAATCAGGAAGTAATCTTCATTTTCAATCAAAAAGGCATCTTCTTCAAACTTAGGAAGCTGGCCTGTTCCAGTCATGCTCGTCCGGTTGACTAAATATGGCGGTAAAATTTCTGTATACCCATGCTCATCGACGTGAAGGTCTAACATAAAGCTCATTAATGCACGTTCTAAACGAGCCCCTAACCCTTTATAAAAGACAAAGCGGCTTCCCGTTACCTTCCCAGCCCGTTCAAAATCAAGTATTCCTAGCTGATCAGCAATATCCCAATGCGGCTTCGCTTCAAATTCAAACTCGCGTACAGTCCCCCATTGTCTAATTTCAATATTATCCTCTTCAGTTTCGCCAACAGGAACACTTTCATGCGGGATATTTGGAATGCTAAGCATCAGCAGTTCTAAGGATTCTTCCACCACTCGTAGTTCATCATCATACGTTTTGATTTGGTCACCGACCTCACGCATTTCCTTGATCAAATGATCGGCATCCTGCTTTTCACGCTTTAATGCTGCAACCTGTTGAGAAACCTCATTCCGGCGGCTTTTTAACTTTTCAGTTTCCACAATCAATTCACGTCTTCTGAGGTCAAGCTCTTCAAATTGATCGAGAGCAGATAGATCTTCCCCTCGATTTTGAAGCTTTTCTTTTACTTCTGCAAAATTGGCTCTTAATACTTTAATATCTAGCATACACTTGGCACTCCTTTTTATAAAAATTTTGAAATGAGACGACACTGCACGGGCGCTTCCGCTTAAAAATAAAAAAACTCCCGCCCCTAGAACAGGGACGAGAGTTACTCGCGATACCACCCTGGTTGACAGAAAAAACTGTCCACCTCGAAAAAACGTTAACGGTTTCTAACCGAAAGTACATACTGACCTCTAATGAGCTGTTCCGCACCTTGCTCGAGGAGGGATTCACAAGTTTCATCCACCGGTTCACACCACCCACCGGCTCTCTTGTAGAATGAGGCTCTTGTTACTAGTTCCTCTCATTGCTTTGATCATTATTATGATTTTGTATTACTTAATTTACTATAATTATCAACCAAATGCAACCAGATTATTCCTAATTAACGAGTTTCACCTTATACTAATTGTTTGTGCTTAGCTTCCTTCACCATTTTGACGAAATACGCGGTAAGGTCATGGTTATCAGTTAACTCTGGATGAAAGGAACAGCCAAGAAATTGACCTTCTCGTGCGGCGACGATGCGGTCATTATGCTTGGACAGAATTTCAACATTTTCGCCCGCTTCCACGATGTGCGGTGCACGGATAAATACAGCTGGGAAGCCTTCAGCAACATCTTTAATCGCAAGGTCTGCCTCAAAGCTGTCTACTTGACGGCCAAATGAGTTGCGTTCCACTCTAATGTCCATCACACCGATATGTGATTCATCATAGCCAACAAGGTTCTTTGCTAAAAGAATGAGACCTGCGCACGTACCGAACATAGGTTTCCCTTCTTTAGCAAATTCCTTAAGAGCATCCATAAAATCATATTTGTCAATTAAACGTCGCATTGCCGTGCTTTCACCGCCGGGAAGAATGAGGCCATCAACTTCTTGTAGCTGTTCTTTTCTTTTGATGGCAACCGCTTCAACACCGCAAGCTTCTATCGAGCTCATATGTTCACGGACGGCTCCTTGTAGTGCAAGTACGCCTATTTTAATCATAAAAATACCCCTTTTAGCGTTTTGAACTTCGATGACTGTCTAGCTCCAACCTCCATCGGCTCATTGGTCTAAGCCGATAAACAGGAGCCTTCCGCTTTTCTAATTACCATCCACGCTCCTGCATGCGCGCTTCAGGTGCTAGTGATGAAATTTCAATTCCCTTCATTGGTGTTCCAAGGTCTTTTGAAAGTTCAGCAATCAATTTGTAGTCTTGATAATGTGTAGTAGCTTCAACAATTGCTCTTGCAAATTTAGCAGGGTTTTCTGATTTAAAGATACCAGAGCCTACGAATACGCCGTCCGCACCTAATTGCATCATCAATGCCGCATCAGCAGGTGTTGCTACACCGCCAGCAGCAAAGTTAACAACTGGAAGTTTGCCAAGACGCTTAATTTCAAGAAGGATTTCATATGGTGCACCTAGTAGTTTCGCTTCAGTCATTAGCTCGTCCTCATTCATAGCAACGACTTTACGAACTTGTGCATTTACCTTACGAATATGACGGACTGCTTCAACGATATTACCAGTTCCTGGCTCGCCCTTTGTACGAAGCATAGAAGCCCCTTCACCGATCCTGCGGGCAGCCTCACCAAGATCACGACAGCCGCACACAAACGGAACAGTAAAGTCTCTTTTATTTAAATGGAATTCCTCATCAGCAGGAGTTAATACTTCACTCTCATCGATATAATCCACACCCATTGCTTCAAGCACGCGTGCTTCGACAATATGGCCGATTCTTCCTTTAGCCATAACAGGGATTGTCACAGCACCCATAACTGCCTCAATGATTCTTGGGTCAGCCATTCTTGCTACACCGCCAGCTGCACGGATATCTGAAGGCACACGTTCTAATGCCATTACTGCTACTGCACCTGCTTCTTCAGCAATTTTAGCTTGCTCCGCATTAACAACGTCCATGATGACGCCGCCCTTTTGCATTTCAGCCATACCACGTTTTACGAGATCCGTACCTGTTTTCATTATTAAATCCCCCTAATGAATCTTTTTAATATTAAGAAAAATTTTCTTATGATTTTGGAAATCTCTATTATTTTAGTCGGAATTATTTTAATCCCATAATGACATTAAAGCAACAAAAAAGGACTCCTGTCAAGACAAGAATCCATTTCATTTACATCCTATTAATTCCACTTTACCAACTTTCTGGTTATATTGGACTAGAACCAGCCTTTTACAGTGTTGGAAATCCCATGCCAGACATCGCCAAAGAAGTTACCGATGCCTCTCATCATTAACACAAACCAGTTTGATTTTTCTACATCTTGTGCAGCAACTACATCAACCTTCACCGATTGTTGCCCTTCTGCTGTTAAGAAGCTAACTTTTTCACCAGTTTTTGGAGCAATAGTTAAATAACCAACCTTCTCACCTTTTTTAACTGGTGCCGTTAACTCGCCCTCTTTATTTAGTTTCTTTTTATCAAGGACTAGTACAGGTTGATAATTTTGTTTACCGCCATTAGGAATCATCATAGTAATGGCAGATTTTGTATAGATTTTAACTTGATCTTCTTTTCCCTTTGTAACAGAGACCGTCTTTTGTCCCTTTACTTGGTAGTGTTTAGGCACAAGCTCTTCTTTGGTGAAATTAGTAAATGCGTAATCCAGCATTTTTTTCGTTTCGCCAAATCGTGCTTTATACCCATCGTCTTTCCCGCTAACATCCTTTGCATTTTGGACAACCGTTATAAATCGTTTTCCATCTCTGCTTGCTGTTCCTGTAAAACAGTAGCCGGCAAAATCAGTTGTACCGGTTTTAAGCCCGTCCATACCTTGATAGCCATAAACCAATGTTGGCAGCATCCAGTTCCAGTTTTGCATTTCAATTCGATCGTCTGTACCCTCACGAAATACCTTTTTTGGAGTGCTGGCTGTTTTTAGAACATCTGGATAATCATTAATAAGATGAAATGCTAACGTCGCCACATCACGAGTGGACATAACATTTTCTTCCTCAGCACCAGTTCCTTGCGGTTGGTCCCCATTATAATCTTTATTATTCAAACCAGTTGAGTTTACAAATTTACTATTTTTTAAGCCTAGTTTTTTTGCTTTGTCATTCATCATCTTCACGAAATTGGTTTCTGAACCACCAATGATTTCAGCAAGAGCAATGGTTGTCCCATTTGCAGAATAAATAGCCATAGCTTCATATAATTCTCGAACATTATATTTTTCACCAAGGCGTAAAGGGACATTCGATAAACCTGTAGGCTGTGAGATCTTATAAACAAGGTCACTTACCGTATATTCCTGATCCCATTTCACCTTTCCATGTTTCACCGCATCAAGTAAAAGATATTCCGTCATCATCTTCGTCATACTGGCAATACCTAATGGACTATCAGCATTCTTTGCATATAAAACTTTACCTGTTTGTCCATCAACCAAAATAGCTCCGTCTGCATTCACATTTAACGCTGTGTCCGCCTTAGCTATATCAACACCAGCAAATAGTCCAAAAAACAAAATAAGTGCCAGCGCACTGGCAATACATTTCTGATAAAAATGTTTGTTCACTTTAACGCCCTCCATGAATTTATACACCTTGGTTATTTTAACATAAGTCCATAGCAAATCATAGACGGAGCTATGAACCATCTTATGGCTATTTTTGAAAGTTACTCAAACTTTAATAGGTCTATTTTCATAAAAAAACAGAGAAGTTATCACTTCTCTGTTTTTAAGATTATAGTGAGTAATTTGGAGCCTCTTTCGTTATTTGAACGTCATGTGGATGGCTCTCTCTTAACCCCGCACCGGTCATTTTAATAAATTGTGCTTTTGTTCTTAATTCCTCTAAATCTTTGGTTCCGCAATAACCCATACCGGATCTGAGTCCGCCAAGCAGTTGGTATACAGTTTCTGCTAACGGTCCTTTATATGGGATTCGACCCTCGATACCTTCTGGAACGAACTTTTTATTATCTTCTTGGAAATAGCGGTCTTTCGAACCCTTTTCCATTGCTGCTACTGAACCCATTCCGCGATAGACCTTAAAGCGGCGGCCTTGGAAAATTTCTGTCTCCCCAGGGCTCTCTGATACCCCTGCCAATAAACTGCCGAGCATAACGGCATGTCCGCCTGCTGCTAGGGCTTTTACGATATCACCTGAGTATTTGATGCCGCCATCCGCAATAATCGTCTTGCCGTGCTTCATCGCCTCTCCAGCACAATCATAGACAGCGGTAATTTGTGGTACACCCACACCTGCTACGACCCTGGTTGTACAAATTGAACCAGGTCCGATTCCTACTTTGACAACATCCGCTCCTGCCTCAATTAAGGTTTTGGTTGCTTCAGCTGTTGCCACGTTTCCAGCAATAATGGTGAGATTAGGATACGCCGTTCTGATTTCCTTTACCATATCGATGACACCTTTTGAATGTCCATGGGCTGTATCTAGTACAATCACATCGACATTCGCTTTTGCAAGTGCATCCACGCGTTTCATTGTATCGCTTGTTACACCGACAGCAGCTCCGGCTAATAATCGTCCCTGGCTGTCCTTTGCAGAGTTAGGAAATTCAATTACCTTTTCGATATCCTTAATCGTAATTAACCCTTTT
>Ga0268255_10001715_pt1 | contig 12377 bp, 14 predicted proteins | sample AgamicOrMarz_FD_200256 | JGI IMG/M metagenome (GOLD analysis project Ga0268255, IMG submission 200256) | Agave microbial communities from Guanajuato, Mexico - Or.Ma.rz (v2) (version 3) | ecosystem: Host-associated > Plants > Phyllosphere > Phylloplane/Leaf | place: Guanajuato, Mexico...
AGCTAGAAACCGCTCACCATTAATTCGTATTCCTGCTTCTCGTGGCTTAAGTACACGTGTTGAAGTACGAAGTGTAGACCCATCAGCTAATCCATACTTAGCAATGGCTGTTCTTCTAAAGGCTGGTTTAGACGGAATTAAAAACAAATTAACTCCTCCTGCACCAGTTGACAGAAACATCTATGTAATGAGCAAAGAAGAGAGAATCGAAGAAGGTATCGTCGATCTTCCTGCAACATTAGCTCAAGCATTAGATCAATTAAAATCTGATGAAGTAATTGTGTCTGGTCTTGGCGAGCACATTATGGAACACTTTGTTGAAGCGAAAGAAATTGAGTGGGATATGTTCCGTACAGTCGTTCACCAATGGGAACGCGATCAATATATGAGCATGTATTAATATCTAAAAAGTCCTGTCGCTCGTTGCGTCAGGGCTTTTACCTATTTGGGGCTGTTATTAAATTTGATAGCTGTACCCATTGATTGACGACCCGAATTGCTCGATATATCTACCTACGGTCAACAATAGCCCTGATTGACGACTTAAATTGCACATAATATCTGACTACGGTCGACAATAGCCTTGATTGATGACTTAAATTGCTCATAATATCTAATTACGGTCGACAATCCCCCTTATTGACGACCTTGATTGCTCAATATATCTATCTATGGTCGACAATATCTCTGATTGACAACCACAAATGCCCGTTCAAACCTGTGACGGTCGTTAATCCCCTCTACTGTCCATATGTCTCCTTTATTTTTTTAAAAATTCACAATTTTCTATGTTCTGCTACTCATATATAGTATATGCTTAAGTTGAAAACATTTGGGAGGTGCTTTAATTGTATAAACTGCAAATTTGTAATGCTCTAACCCAAGAAATACTTCGTGAAAAGACGTATAAGAAACCGGACCTAATTTTAAGTTTACTAGAATCAGGAGCAAAAGGTCAGGAATGTTTTCTATTTGATGAGAAACGTAGAACGTTAAAAGGAAACTATGTAAGCCATTCTGTCTTTACGGAAGCGGACACGCAAGTTTATAAAGCGTTTTTTAAGGTGAAATTATCTGAAATACAGGCACGGATAGCAAAAAAGGCAAGTAAAGGAGGGGCGCTGCAATAAGAAGTGTTTGTAAGATATGAATTAAAGAAAATTAGCATAGCTGATAGAGCAGCAGAATTTTTATAAGAGAAAGCCATGATACGCTTGTATCATGGCTTTATTTCTTAATTATTCATTATTATCTTTTTCTGTCTGGTTTAGTAGCTTAATTTTAGAAAGAACGGCATCACCACCAATTCCAGCAATGATCGAAAAAAGGATATTTTCCACCGTTGAATTTGGAGCTGTATATAAAACAAGGAGAAGCGCAGCAACCGCACCTAGGAGTAATTCTTCTAAAAAACCGAGATAAATGAACTTTTTCGTTTTCCGGGGCATGATAATTTTTCCGTGCTTTCGAACATGTCCTACAATACCAACTGTTCCACCAATTACTATAGAGAAAATAATGTCCGCTAACACTGTTTCTCAACCTCCTTAAGCCTTTATTTTTTGGACCTAAGGTAAATCTTGGTGTAGTACTATTATATTATAGATTAACAACATAAGCATGAGTAAAAATACTGAATTTTCACTATATAAAATACAAGATATGATAAAAATGAAAAATTTTCCCAATACAGCAACATAAAAAAAGCATGCACCGTAGTGCATGCTTCTTATTAATGAATATGCCGGTAAACACCAATAACTTTTCCTAAAATGGAAACATTCCTTAGGATAATAGGGTCCATTGTAGAATTTTCCGGCTGCAGGCGTATGTAATCTTTTTCCTTGAAAAATCTCTTACAGGTGGCTTCATCTTCCTCTGTCATTGCTACAACAATATCACCGTTATTTGCAGTTGGCTGCTGTTTTACAATGACAAAGTCTCCATCTAGTATTCCTGCTTCTATCATACTCTCACCCATGATTTCTAGCATGAAAACTTGTTCATCTGCAGGTGCAAGACTTTCTGGAAGTGGGAAATACTCTTCCACATTTTCAATAGCTGTTATTGGTAGTCCTGCAGTTACTTTACCAACCACTGGAACATTTACTACCGCATTTCTTGGTATATGTGCTGCTACATCTGCTTCTAATATTTCAATTGCTCTTGGTTTGGTTGGATCCCGTCTAATAAGTCCTTTGCTTTCCAACCTTGCTAAGTGACCGTGTACAGTTGAGCTGGATGCCAGTCCAACCGCCTCTCCAATTTCCCTAACGGAAGGGGGATATCCTTTACTCTTAACCTCACTTTTAATGAAGTCTAAGATATCCTGCTGCCGCTTTGATATTTTAGCCATGATAAAATCCACCTCGTCTGGTTAATGTTGTCTTTATTATATCATGTTCGTATTTTTTATACAAACATAAGTTCGAAAAATAGTTGACAACAAACAAATGTTCGTTTTATAATTAAATTAATAAAGCGAACATATATTCTTAGTAGAGGTGTTTATTAATGAAAAAATTATGGAACAAATACTCCTATGCTATTACTCTTATTATTTTAAGCTGTTTATTTTCTTTCATTTTATCTTTCCAACATCACTCAAACGACCAGGATAAATATTTAAAGATTACGATTACTGAAGGCGACTCACTTTGGGGAATTTCAGATCAATTTTCCGAACAACATTCATTATCAAACAAAGAGTTTGTTGCATGGATTAAAAAGCATAATGAAATTGAAGAAGATCGGATTTTTCCTGGTGAAGAAATAATTATCCCGGTGAGCAAGGAAGAAGGTTCATCAACAAGAGAATTAGCGAGTGCTATTGGTGAATAGAAAGGAACAATTATGAAAGCAATCATATACTGCCGTGTCAGCACCAATAAAGAAACACAAGAAACATCCTTAAGGCGTCAGGAAGAGGAATTAACACAACTTGCTCAATCCTATAATTTTGAAATCGATAGGGTAATTAAAGAAAAGGCAAGTGGCTACGATTACGATCGAGAAGGAATTTTTCAATTATTAGAACGAATTAAGGATGAACAGGTTCAGGCTGTCTTAATCCAGGATGAAACACGACTTGGTAGAGGCAACGCTAAAATAGCTATCTTACATTGTATCTTAAAAGAAAATATTAAACTTTTTAGTATCTCCCATAGTGGTGAACTACAACTGTCAGAATCGGATTCCATGGTTTTAAAAATTGTTGGTATGGTTGAGGAATATCAACGTAAACTACATAATGCAAAAATTAAGCGCGGAATGAAACGGGCAGTTCAAAAAGGATATAAACCTGAAAAAAACTTAAAGAATCTCGGCGAAGCATCTGGACGTGATAAAATTGAAGTCCCAGTAGAAGAAATTGTTCGATTAAGAAAGAATGGATTAATTTTTGCTGAAATAGCTGCCACTCTAAGAGGCTTTGGGTATAATATTTCAAAAGCAACGGTCCATAGAAGATACCAAGAATATATAGAATCACAAGAAGAGTAGACCTTTTGCCTTGTCATTAGTTTTTTTTTTTAGTAAAATCAGGTGTCATGTAAACAGATAGAAAGGAAGGTTCACTCCATGCTATCCAAAGAAAAAATGGCTAGAATTAATGAACTGGCAAGAAAAGCAAAGGCAACGGGATTGACTGAATCAGAAGCTAAAGAACAAACAACCTTAAGAAGCGAATATTTGGCAACTTTCCGTTCTAATATGCTTGATACCCTAACCAACACAAAGTTTATTGATCCCGAAGGAAATGACGTAACACCAGAAAAAATCAAAGCTAGGAAAAAAAATACACTTCACTAAAAGTCCAGGAATACATTTTTTTGTATTCCTATTCTACATAGAGAGACAATTTCTGTGCCAAAATAAAAAATAAAGTGAATTTTGTCTCTTATTATTATGCTATTTGTTGAATAAAAAACGGTATCAATATAAAATTGAAATGTACTTAGTAACCTAGTGATTAGGAAAGGATGTAATTCATGTTTAATACTATCGATGATTTATCAGTAACCTCAATTCGAACGCTTTCCATCGATGCAATCGAGAAAGCAAACTCTGGACATCCAGGGATGCCGATGGGTGCGGCGCCAATGACCTATACCTTATGGACACGCTTCATGAACCAAAATCCAAAGAATCCGAAATGGTTTAACCGTGATCGTTTTGTCTTATCTGCTGGACATGGTTCAGCGTTGCTATACAGCATGCTTCACTTGTCTGGATTTAATTTAACCATGGATGACCTAAAACAATTCCGCCAATGGGGCTCAAAAACACCTGGTCACCCGGAGTACGGTCACACTGAGGGTGTAGAAGCAACAACTGGACCACTTGGCCAGGGGATTGCAATGGCAGTGGGAATGGCAATGGCTGAACGCCATGTAGCAAGTGTTTATAATAAAGATAAATATGAACTTGTGAACCATTTTACATACAGCATTTGCGGAGATGGAGATTTGATGGAAGGTGTTTCTGCTGAGGCAGCTTCACTTGCTGGACACTTAAAACTAGGCCGCTTAGTTGTCCTTTATGATTCAAACGATATCTCCCTAGATGGTGACTTAGATAAGTCTTTCTCTGAAAGTGTTAAAGATCGCTTCTTATCATACGGATGGCAATATCTTCGTGTTGAGGATGGAAACAATTTAGAAGAAATTGCAAAAGCACTAGAAGATGCAAGAAATGATTTAGACAGACCAACCATGATCGAAGTAAGAACTGTGATTGGTTACGGTTCACCAAACCGTGCGGGAACTTCAGGTGTTCATGGTTCACCACTTGGAGCAAATGAGTTAAAACTTACAAAAGAAGCCTATAAATGGACTTTTGAAGAAGATTTCCATGTGCCGCAGGAAGTCTATGATAACTTCCAGAAACTCATTGTCGAAAATGGTGAGAAAAAGGAAAAAGAGTGGAACGAACTTTTTGCTCAATATAAAAAGGAATATCCTGAATTAGCTTCCCAACTTGAACAAGCTTTAAATAATGAACTTCCTGAAGGATGGGATAAAGATATCCCTGTATACAGTGAAGGGAAAAGTCTTGCAAGCCGCGCTTCATCAGGAGAAGTAATCAATGGAATTGCTAAGAATCTTCCTATTTTTATCGGGGGATCAGCTGACCTTGCTGGATCAAATAAAACGATGATTAAAGGTACGAAAGACTTTATGCCAGGTTCTTATGAAGGCCGCAATATCTGGTTCGGTGTTCGTGAATTTGGAATGGGTGCTGCGATGAACGGGATCGCCCTTCATGGCGGAGTAAAGGTTTTTGGCGGAACATTCTTTGTCTTCTCTGATTACTTACGCCCAGCTATTCGACTAGCAGCGTTGATGGGATTACCTGTTACGTATGTATTTACTCATGATTCTATTGCTGTTGGGGAAGACGGACCAACACATGAACCTGTTGAGCAACTGGCTGCTTTACGTGCGATGTCAGGATTATCAATCATCCGCCCTGCAGACGGTAACGAAACTGCAGCAGCATGGAAACTTGCTGTTGAGTCTACAAACAAACCAACTGCACTTGTTTTAACTCGTCAAGATTTACCTACCTTAAAAGGTACAGATGTCAATGCTTACGAGGGAGTTTCAAAAGGGGCATATGTGGTTTCTCCTTCAGAAAGAGAAACACCGGATGCGTTGTTATTAGCAACTGGATCAGAAGTGAGCCTTGCAGTGGAAGCTCAAAAAGCACTAGCTGGAGAGGGAGTACATGTTTCAGTTGTAAGTATGCCATCTTGGGATCGCTTCGAACAACAATCCCAAGAATATAAAGACTCTGTCCTGCCAAAGAGCGTGAAAAAGCGTCTTGGTATTGAAGTTGGAGCATCATTTGGCTGGCACAAATATACTGGTGACGAAGGCGATGTATTAGCTATTGATCAATTCGGCGCTTCAGCACCTGGAGAAAAGATTATGGAAGAATACGGGTTCACAGTTGAAAACGTTGTGGCACGTGTAAAGGCACTTTTGCAAAAATAAGATCGTAATTTTTAAGAGAGCGGAGTTAATCCGTTCTCTTTTTTATTTGTTAAGAAAATTTCAACAATATTATGAACAAAATTAATTTTGCAGGAAAATTCATTAAATCTACCGAATTATTAAAAAAATAACTTGCAATCTGGCTAATCGACAAAAGTAGTGGAAGTTTTTTCCGCCGTAAGACAAAGGTTTCGCTTGTCTTTTTTTATAATAGTAAAAAGGGTAATCAACGAAGGGGAGAACAGTGGTGAGAAAATATCAGCTATATTTAATAGAAGATGAATTTGCGACCCATTACTTCGGAAGAGAGCGATTGTTTTTTCAGCTTTTTCAAGAGAATCATAAAGCAAAAGGTGAGTTTAAATTTATAACACAAAAACAAATTTCCTATATAACTAAAAAGGTTGAAGTCCTAAAAGTCCATCAACTCATTCAAAAGCAGCTTGGAAAAATCAAGGGTTTTAAAGCAGAGAATGGTGCATATTCGATTGAATTAAGCGGAAAACTAAGTACGGCAAAGTTAGAGGTGTTCCAAGACCTAATTACAATAGAGGCACAAGGAAGTTATGAAGCGGAGACTGCTTTTTTTGAGGTTCTAAGAAAGTGTGAGTCTTCCTTTTTGGCGCTTGACCTTGAACATCAGCAATACGGCTGGTTAAAGCCAATAAAAGAAAGAAAATTTATCTGATTGCAGATATTGTCTAATCGTGTTTTATTTAGTACACTGTATGGTAGACAACACGAAGGAGGAAGTTGAATATGTGGTATTACGTTCTAGTTGGTATACTAGCATTAGCAGCTGGTGTAGCACTAGGATTTTTCATTGCTCGTAAATATATGATGAGCTATTTAAAGAAAAATCCGCCTATCAATGAACAAATGTTGAAAATGATGATGATGCAAATGGGCCAAAAACCATCACAAAAGAAGATCAACCAAATGATGGCTGCAATGAACAAGCAACAATCCAAATAACGGACAAGTTATTACTAATCCGATTAGACCAATAATAAACCACCTTTCATTTAGAAGGGTGGTTTTTATTTTTTAATAAAGCAGGTAAATTTGACTAAATTATGAATTTGCACCGGGAATAAAACGCATTGAAGGAAACGCTTTCATTCTTGTCGAATATAGTGGGGACGGGAGGCGAAAATATGAAAGTAGAATTGGTTCCTACTAGTGTTGTTCAAGGTAATAAGCAATGTGTATTTTGCAGTAAGATGTTTGAGTACGTAGCTATAGTTAATGGTGAGAATATTCTCGATGAATTGAAAGAAATCAATCCCACTAAAGGGGTAACCGATCAGGTTATTGTCCTTAAAAAGAATCTAGTCAATAACAGCCAGCAGCAGATTATTGATTTAGAGATTACGGTCCGATGCCCTCAGTGTCATTCGAATAATAGGTTTACTGGTTTTTTCGGTGATTCAGATAAAGTAACAGAATTATAAGTAGTAAGCACTCATCTTATTGGGTGCTTTTTCTTGCTTCATAAAATAATTCATAATCTTTATTATTTTATGAAAATTTGGTAGAATAAAATCTTAGTTAATTGGATTATTTTTCCCAATAAGAATAATGAACAAGTAGGTTTACAATTTAAGAATGCATAATCGATTTTTTGTGTTTTGGGGGCGTTTGAATGAAAGTATTTTTAGACCTAGGCTGGTATTTTAAAAAAGAGAAAAAAGCGTACCTTTCTGGCATTTTAATTTTAATGTTTGTTGCCCTACTGCAGTTGGTGCCGCCAAAGGTGATTGGAATCGTTGCTGATGAAATTAAAGAGGGAACAATGACAAAGGGGGTCCTTTTGCAGTGGATCGGTGTCCTCGTAGTTATAGGCTTGGCTATGTATTCCCTTCGCTACTACTGGAGAATAATGATCTTTGGTTCCTCGGTAAAGCTTAGTAAGCTGCTTCGCAATCGACTATATCACCATTTTACAACGATGTCACCATCATTCTATCAAAAACGTCGCATTGGGGATCTAATGGCCCATGCGACTAACGATCTACAAGCGATTCAGCAAACCGCAGGTATGGGGGTTTTAACTCTTGTTGATTCTCTCTCTACTGGCGGCTTTGTTATCTGTGCAATGGCATTTACAATCAGTTGGAAATTAACTTTAATTTGTTTGATTCCTATGCCGTTTATGGTCATCCTCACAAGCTGGTTTGGAACGATGCTCCATCGCACTTTTTATCAGGCGCAAGAAGCCTTTTCGTCCTTAAATGATAAAACTCAGGAAAGCATTACCGGGATCAAAGTAATTAAGACGTTTGGTCAGGAACATGAAGACATTGAGGATTTTCGGAAGCAATCAGAAGACGTCGTCCAAAAAAATATCACGGTCGCCAAGATTGATTCACTTTTTGATCCAACGATTTCGATTATTGTTGGAATTTCCTTCTTTTTATCAATCGTTTTTGGTGCAAAATACGTCCTTAATGGCGAATTAACAATTGGACAATTACTATCGTTTACTACATATTTAGGTTTATTGATCTGGCCGATGCTTGCTTTTGGCTGGTTATTTAATATCGTTGAGCGAGGCAGGGCTTCATACGACCGTGTCACCCAGCTCCTTCAGGAAAAAGCAGAGATAACCGATCAGGTGAATGCCTTAGACACTGTACCGGCAGGTGAAATCGAGTTCAACCTTGCTGATTTTACCTACCCTGGCCAAGGAGAGCCTGTTTTAAAGGATATTCATTTTTCACTACATACAGGGGAAACACTTGGAATTGTCGGTAAAACGGGTGCAGGAAAAACTACTCTTTTAAAGTTGCTTATTCGCGAGTTTGATAGTTACCAAGGGGAAATTACCTTTGGTGGGAAGACTTTGCAGGCATATAAACTTGAAAAATTACGTGAAGCGATTGGCTATGTGCCTCAAGATCACTTTTTGTTTTCGGCCTCTGTCGGTGAAAATATTGCTTTTACTAACCCTAACGCCTTAACTGTCGAAGTGGAGAATGCGGCAAAATTGGCCAATATCCATGATGATATTCTTCAATTTTTTGATGGTTATCATACAGTTGTAGGGGAGAGGGGAGTGTCCTTATCAGGTGGGCAGAAACAAAGGATTTCGATTGCCCGGGCTATTTTGATGAATCCAGAAGTATTGGTCCTCGACGATTCCTTGTCTGCAGTGGATGCTAAAACAGAAGAAGCGATTCTTACCGCCCTAAGACAGAATAGGGAAGGAAAAACGACCATTATTACTTCCCACCGTTTAAGTGCCATTCAACATGCAAATCTCATTCTCGTTCTCGAGGATGGCAGGATTGTGGAAAGAGGTACACATGAAGCCTTAATGGAGTCGGGCGGATGGTATAAAGAAATGTATTTACGCCAGCAGCTAGAAGAGCTGGTCGAGCATGGAGGGCATTAAGATGGAAGAAAAAATACAGCTTTCAGAGCGTGAGCAACGAAATATTTTATTCCGGCTGCTGTCCTATACAAAACCATATAAAAAAACGTTAGCCGTGGCGTTTACCTTTCTGCTGTTAACGACAATCGGTGATATCGTCCTTCCGATTTTAGTGAAAATATTTATCGATGATTATTTAACACCTGGAAAGCTTGCTTTTCAACCGCTTGTTATACTTGGCTCCATATACATGGCCATTCAAATCATCAAAGCCATTCTCATGTTTTTTCAATTTGTAAAATTCCAAGAGCTCGCTTTAAAAATTATCCAACAGCTCCGGATCGATGTATTCTCAAAGGTCCAGTCGCTTGGTCTAAAGTATTTTGATCAAACTCCGGCAGGCAGCATCGTTTCAAGGGTAACGAATGATACGGAAGCGATTAAAGACATGTTTGTGACCGTAATTGCAACCTTTATCCAAGGTGGATTTTTATTAACAGGTATTTTCATTGCAATGTTTATTCTGGATATCAAACTTGGATTATTCTGCGTCGTGTTAATTCCGTTATTATTATTTGTCATGAGCCTTTATAGAAAGTTAAGTTCACGATTTTACCTGGATATGCGCGAACGTCTGAGTCAGTTAAATGCAAAGCTAAGTGAATCATTATCAGGAATGGGCATCATTCAAGTATTTCGTCAGGAAAAACGACTCCGTTCTGAATTTGGATTGATTAATGAACAACATTATAAGGCTGGAATGAAGAATATAAAAATTGATGGACTCCTGTTAAGACCAGCGATTGATTTAATTTATATTGTGGGCCTAATCATTGTTTTAAGCTATTTTGGAATCACTTCATTGAACCATGTGGTGGAAATCGGCGTATTATATGCCTTTATTAATTATTTGGACCGTTTTTTTGAACCGGTAAATCAGATGATGATGCGTCTTTCCTTGTACCAACAAGCAATTGTCGCAGGATCGCGGGTTTTTAAATTGTTGGATGAGGAAGAATTAGCACCGGCCCAAAATGAAGAGAAGAGCCTTTCCATTGAACAAGGTAAGATTGAATTTAAGGATTTAAGCTTTTCCTATAATGGGAAACAGGATGTGCTAAAGCATATTTCTTTCACCGTCCATCCTGGTGAAACAGTCGCCTTGGTTGGCCATACCGGTAGTGGAAAAAGCTCGATAATCAATTTACTGATGCGGTTCTATGAATATGAACGGGGAGACATTTTCATCGATGGCCAATCGATTCGTACCTTCACAAAGACCGAACTTAGGGAGAAAATGGGCCTCGTGTTACAGGATCCCTTTTTATTCTACGGGACAGTGAAGGGTAATATCCGCCTTCATTCGAATGATATGACGGATAATCAAGTGGAAGAGGCAGCCAGGTTTGTCCAGGCCCATACCTTTATCGAAAAATTGGAAGATGGTTTTGACCATAAAGTTGTGGAACGGGGGACTACGTTTTCAAGCGGGCAAAGGCAATTAATTGCTTTTGCGAGAACCATTGCGACGAATCCTAAAATTTTGGTGCTTGATGAAGCGACCGCTAATATCGATACCGAAACAGAGGAAGCGATTCAAACAGCACTCGCCAAAATGCGAAAAGGGCGAACAACGATTGCGATTGCGCATCGCCTCTCAACCATTCAAGATGCTAATTTAATCTTAGTATTGCATCAGGGAGAAATTGTGGAAAGAGGTACCCATCAAGAACTCCTTGCCCAAGGTGGGTTGTATCATAAAATGTTCCTTTTACAAAATGGAGCCGTTGAACGTCTTGAGGATGTTGTGAATTAATAGAACGAGTAAAAGCCTGGCATTTTCACCAGGCTTTTACTTCGTTCTATTTTTATAGTTCTTCTCAACAATATGATTAACAAGCTGATGAAGGAACCTTTTTTATATATACTCGATGGTATTCATTTAAAAGATGATCAAGTTCTTGGCTATAGCGAATTGCAACGGAGGATGTCAAGCCGTTTGTGGTCGCGACTTGAATTAATTCAGCTCGTTTTTTTTCAATTAAGGAAACTAAATCATTTTTTGTCACGGCTGATGTCCTTTCCAGAGAAACTCCTAAATTTTAGTAGAAACAGAATACTAATATATCAAATTGGAATTGATTTTACTAGTATAACCTATGATGTAAATTTTTTCAAAGACATTTGTAAATAATTATCCATCCATTTTATGCATATATTTATTAGAGTCATTTGGTCATGACAAAATAATAGGTCGACACAAAATATACAAGTTAACCATTATCTTTTATATCAAACATTTGTTAGAATAGAAACGTATCGACTATAGTGGGAGTGTTAATATGTCAGATGTAAATATATTTTTAGCATTAGGGGCGGGATTTTTAAGCTTTATTTCACCTTGTTGTTTACCTCTTTATCCTGCATTTCTCTCATACATTACAGGGATGTCAGTGGGCGAGCTAAAAAGTGAAAATGCGATGCTTCAAAAGCGGAGTTTACTCCATACATTATTTTTTCTATTAGGCTTTTCGATTATTTTTATTGCGATTGGATTTGGAACTTCGTTTCTAGGAAGCTTTTTTTTACAGTATAAAGATTTAATTCGGCAGCTGGGCGGAATTTTTATTGTCTTTTTTGGGTTAGTGATCGTTGGGATTTTAAATCCGAAATTTATGATGAAGGATCGCCGCATCGAATTTAAAAATCGTCCTTCCGGCTATTTTGGCTCCGTATTAATTGGGATGGCGTTTGCGGCTGGGTGGACACCTTGTACAGGTCCAATCCTTTCATTTGTTATCTCCCTAGCAGCGACAAATCCAGGTTCAGGTATGTTGTATATGATTGCCTATTCACTAGGATTTGCTATACCATTCTTTATTCTTTCATTCTTCCTTGGACGCATGAGTTGGATCAAGAAGAACAGCGGAAAAATTGTCAAAATTGGCGGTTACATTATGATTGTCATGGGAATTGTCTTATTCTTTGACTGGATGACAAAAATC
>Ga0268255_10001727_pt1 | contig 12299 bp, 9 predicted proteins | sample AgamicOrMarz_FD_200256 | JGI IMG/M metagenome (GOLD analysis project Ga0268255, IMG submission 200256) | Agave microbial communities from Guanajuato, Mexico - Or.Ma.rz (v2) (version 3) | ecosystem: Host-associated > Plants > Phyllosphere > Phylloplane/Leaf | place: Guanajuato, Mexico | collected...
ACACAAATTTCGCAAGGTCAGCGTCAACCAAACAATGTGGTTAGAAACCACACAGGGAGAAAACATGGCTGTTGATATTTTCATCAAGATCGGCGACATCAAGGGCGAGTCCATGGACAAGGCCCACAAGGACGAGATCGACGTCCTGAACTGGAGCTGGGGCATGTCCCAGACCGGCAACATGCACTCCGGTACCGGCGGTGGCGCGGGCAAGGTGAACATCCAGGACCTGTCGCTGACCAAGTGGGTCGACAAGGCCACCCCGAACCTGATGATGCACTGCGCCAGCGGCAAGCACATCGACAAGGTCAAGCTGGTGGTGCGCAAGGCCGGTGGTGAAAGCCAGGTCGAGTACATGATCATCAACCTGGAAGAAGTGATCATCACCTCCATGAGCACTGGCGGTTCGGGCAGCGATGACCGCCTGACCGAGAACGTCACCCTGAACTTCGCCAAGGTGCTGGTGGACTACCAGCCGCAGAAAGCCGACGGCACCAAGGAAGGCGGTCCGGTCAAGTTCGGCTGGAACATCCGCACCAACACCAAGGTGTAATCGAAGACACCCCCGGTGCCACGCGCCGGGGGTGTTTGGTGCTTGCTCGAATCCAATCCTCTACAGCGCGGTATCTGAGTCATGGCCAAGCCTTCGTTTATCAATTTGTGGAAAGCCTATTCCGACCTGCTGGCTGCCCATCCTGACGCAAAACCCTGTGACGGCCCGTGGGCGAACCAGTGCGCGATCCGCATGAGCATCACGTTGAATGCGGAACTGACCATCAAGGTCAACAAATCCACCTACACCGAACCCAAGTGTGCCCATGAACACGCCCGAGGCGCTGAATCACTGGCGAACTGGCTGTGGAAACACCATTTGGGGCGGCCGATGATTCTCGGCGGAACCGCCGCAGACCGTCGCAAGTTGCAAGACAAGACCGGGCTGATTTTCTTCAAGGACTGCTTCCAACAGCTGGGAGAGTCTTCGGAAGGTCGCACCGGCGATCATATCGATCTGTGGAACCGTGGCCTGACCCTCGGCTATAACGACCCGTCCTATCGAGCCCGAGCGATCTGGTTCTGGGAGCTCATATGATCAAGGCTCACTGCGCGACGTTGCTTGGCTGCCTGTTGGTCAGCCTGACTGCCTGTGCCCAGCAGCAGGCCTCCTCGGCAGCGCCCTCCGCCGCGCCAGAGCATGTCGTCTCGATGGGCGGGCAAACCCTGACGCTTGCCAACGACCAGCAGCGTTGCGTGCTGCGCAAGCCCGACCAGACTCTGGTACCGCTCGATATGGCGTGGCCCTGCCAGTTCAGGGTCGACCGCCAAGGGAAACCGCACGTCGAAACCTTCGGCAAGGTTCCCGTTGTCATCGTCACCCATCTAGGGACCGACGCTCAGAACAGCCAGCAATGCCGCTCCGAGTACCGCGCCATTCGCCAGATCAATGGACGGCTCGAACCTTCGGTCATCGTTCAGACTGCCAGTTGCATCAGCGGAACCGGTGACCAGAAGGACTACACAGGCCTGTTCACTTGGTAACCGAAATCGCCACCCGCGATCGTCTGCAACCGTCCCTGCTGGACCGGCTGACCGACGACGATCCGACCAATCCCAAGGAAAGTGCCGACAAGCGCGTGCTTTCGCTCACCCAGCTCAAGGCCTCGGTGCTGCGCGACCTGGCGTGGCTGCTCAACACCACCTGCCTGCTCGGCCACGACGCGACGTTGCATACCCCGGCGGGCACCTCGGTGGTGAATTTCGGGCTGCCGGCGCTGGCGGGCAACAGCGCGTCGAACGTTGACGTCCCGGCCCTCGAAGCACTGATCCACCAGGCCATCGCCACGTACGAACCGCGGATCCTGCGCCACACCCTGCGGGTGCGGGCCCGGGCGACGGCAGAGATGAACCACAACGCCTTGAGCTTCGAGATCGAAGGCGACCTGTGGGCCCAGCCGGTGCCCCTGCGCCTGATGCTGCAAACCGACCTGGACCTGGAAACCGGCCATGTGCGGGTGGTCAACGCCGACCAGCGGAGGCGCCCATGAACCCGCGCCTGCTGGAGCTGTACAACCAGGAACTGCACCACGTGCGCGAAAGCGCGGCGGAGTTCGCCAAGGAATACCCCAAGATCGCCAGTCGGCTGACGTTGTCCGGCATGGACTGCGCCGACCCGTACGTCGAGCGTTTGCTCGAAGGCTTCGCCTACCTGACCGCCCGGGTGCAACTCAAACTCGATGCCGAGTACCCGACGTTCACCCACAATCTTTTGGAAATCGCCTACCCGCACTATCTGGCACCGACGCCGTCGATGACCGTGGTGCAGATGCAGGCCGACCCGGACGAGGGCTCGCTGAGCGGTGGTTTCCCGCTGCCCCGCGACACCGTCCTGCGCGCCGCCCTGGGCCGCGAAACCCAGACCTGCTGCGAGTACCGCACCGCCCACGCGGTGACGCTGTGGCCGTTGCAGGTCAGCCAGGCTGAATACTTCGGCAACCCGTCCACCGTGCTCGGGCGCCTGGCCGCCAGTGAACCGAAAGCCAAGGCCGGCCTGCGCATCACACTGCGCACCGGCGCCGAACTGCCGTTCAACAGCCTGGCCCTGGACAACCTGCCGCTGTACCTCAACGGCACCGACGAACAACCCTTCCGCCTCTACGAGCAATTGCTCGGCAATGCCTGCGCGGTGTTCGCCCGCAAGCCCGGCGGCGACTGGGTCGAGCGCCTGCCGCAAGATGCGCTGTGCTCGCGGGGTTTCGACGATGCCGATGCGGCGCTGCCGGTGGTGTCGCGGGCATTCCAGGGCTATCGCCTGCTACAGGAATACTTCGCCCTGCCCCAGCGCTTCCTGTTCGTCGACTTCACCCAACTGAGCCGGGCGGTCAAGCGCTGCGACGGCCAGGAGCTGGAGTTGATCGTACTGTTCGACCGTCACGATCCGAGCCTGGAAGGCAGCGTCAGCGCGGCGCAGTTCCTGCCGTTCTGCACTCCGGCAATCAACCTGTTCCCCCGGCGCCTGGACCGCATTCACCTGTCGGAGCGGGTCAACGAACACCACGTGATCGCCGATCGCACCCGGCCGATGGATTTCGAAGTGCATTCGCTCACCGGCCTCACCGGCCACGGCACTGGGCCGGAGCAACCGTTCCTGCCGTTCTACGCGGTGCGCGATCCATCCCGTTACGGGCGCGACCAGGCCTACTACACCGTGCGCCGTGAGCCGCGAGTGTTGTCCAGCGATCAACGGCGCAACGGCCCGCGCTCGACCTACATCGGCAGCGAAACCTTCGTCAGCCTGGTGGACAGCCAGCAAGCGCCCTATCGCCATGACCTGCGCCAACTGGGCGTGACTGCGCTGTGCACCAACCGCGACCTGCCGCTGTTCATGAGCGTGGGCAACGGTAAGACCGACTTCACCCTGGCCGACAGTGCACCGGTCGGCGCGGTGCGTTGCGTCGCCGGGCCGAGTCGGCCACGGGCCAGCCACGCCCACGACGCCAAGGCCTGGCGGCTGATCAGCCAGTTGTCGCTGAACTACTTGTCCCTGAGCGAGCAAGGCCAAGGGGCCGCCGCCCTGCGCGAACTGCTGCGCTTGTACGGCGACAGCAACGACGCGGCGCTGCAATTGCAGATCGAAGGCCTGCGCGAGGTCAGCAGCAAGGCCTGCACCCGACGCCTGCCGATGCCGGGCCCGATCGTGTTCGGCCGCGGCCTGGAAATCACCCTGGAATTCGATGAAAACGCGTTTCGCGGCACCGGTGTGTTTCTGCTCGGCGCCGTGTTCGAGCGCTTCCTGGCACGCTACGTGTCGATCAACAGTTTTACCGAGACGGTGATCCGTACCACCGAACGCGGCGAGATCATGCGATGGAAAGCCAAGCCCGGACGTCGTCCGACCCTGTGAGTACCCTGGAAGCGATGCACCAGGAACCCTGGGAATACGACTTTTTCCAGGCCTTGCGACGCATCGAATGCGAGTCCCCCGAGCTGCCGCGCCTGGGCCATTCGTTGCGCCTGGCCGATGACCCGCTGCGCCTGGGACAACAGGCCGAATGCACCTTCGCCCCGGCCACCCTCGCTTCGGTGCGACCGGGCGTCGACGGTGCACCGGCGCGCCTGGAGCAGTACTTCTTCGGCCTCGGCGGCCCCAACGGTCCGATGCCGCTGCACCTCACCGAGTACGTACGCGAGCGCCAGCGCAACCATGCCGACAGCACCAGCAAGCGCTTTCTCGACGTGTTCCACCATCGCCTGCTCAGCCTGTTCTACCGGGCCTGGGCCGAAGCGCGGCCGACGGTCAGCCACGACCGCCCGGACGACGATTACTGGTCGGCACGCGTAGCGTCCCTGAGTGGCCGCGGCATGCCGAGCCTGCTCGATCAAGGCCTGATTCCGGACACGGCGAAGCTGCACTACAGCGGCCACCTGTCGGCGCAAACCCGCTACCCGGACGGTTTGAAAGCCATCCTTAGCGAGTACTTCGGGTTGCCGGTGGAAATCGAAGAGTACGTCGGCCAATGGCTGGAGCTGCCGGAGCGCAGCCGCGTGGGCGTGAGCGCCAACCAGCTGGGGACCGACTTTTGCCTGGGCCGCTACGTGTGGGACCGCCAGCACAAATTCCGTATTCGCCTGGGGCCGCTCAAGCTCGTGGACTACATGGGCATGCTGCCCGGCAGCCAGCCGTTCAACGAGCTGGTGGCCTGGGTCGCCGAATACCTGGGGCATGAACTGGACTGGGACCTGAACCTGGTCCTGGAACAGCCCGAAGTCCCGGCGCTGCAACTCAACGGTCGGTTCCGCCTGGGGTTCAACACCTGGCTGGGCCAGCCGCAAACCGATGCCAACGATCTAATACTGGCCCGGCATTACGCCGAACAGGCCAACACCTCACAGACCTCAAGGAGCCATGAGCATGGGTGAAATCAGTCGCGCCGCGTTGTTCGGCAAACTCAACAGCGTGGCCTACAAAGCCATCGAAGCCGCCACCGTGTTCTGCAAATTGCGCGGTAACCCGTATGTGGAACTGGCCCACTGGTTTCACCAGTTGCTGCAACTGCAGGACTCGGACCTGCACCGCATCATCCGCCAGTTCAATGTCGAGCCGGCGCGCCTGGCCCGCGACCTGACCGATGCGCTGGACCGCCTGCCTCGCGGCTCGACCTCCATCACCGACCTGTCATCCCACGTCGAAGAAGCCGTGGAACGCGGCTGGGTCTACGGCAGCCTGATGTTCGGCGAAAGCCAGGTGCGCACCGGTTACCTGGTGATCGGCATCCTCAAGACTCCGAGCCTGCGCCATGCGCTGCTGGGCCTTTCGTCGGAGTTCGACAAGGTCAAGGTCGAAGCCCTGAGCGAGCGCTTCGACGAATACATCGGCGACTCGCCGGAAAATGCCCTGAGCGCCAGCGACGGCTTCAACGCCGGCAGCGTGCCCGGCGAAGCCAGCGGCGCCATGGCCCCTAGCGCCATGGGCAAGCAGGAAGCCCTCAAGCGCTTCACCGTCGACCTCACCGAACAGGCCCGCAGCGGCAAGCTCGACCCGATCGTCGGCCGTGACGAAGAGATCCGCCAGTTGGTGGACATCCTCATGCGCCGCCGGCAGAACAACCCGATCCTCACCGGTGAAGCCGGCGTCGGCAAGACCGCCGTGGTCGAAGGCTTTGCCCTGCGCATCGTCGCCGGTGACGTGCCGCCGTCCCTCAAGGACGTGGAATTGCGCAGCCTCGACGTGGGCCTGTTGCAGGCCGGCGCAAGCATGAAAGGCGAGTTCGAACAGCGCCTGCGCCAAGTCATCGAAGACGTCCAGGCCTCGCCGAAACCGATCATCCTGTTCATCGACGAAGCCCACACCCTGGTGGGTGCCGGTGGCGCCGCCGGCACCGGTGACGCGGCCAACCTGCTCAAGCCAGCCCTGGCCCGTGGCACCCTGCGCACCGTGGCCGCGACGACCTGGGCCGAGTACAAGAAGCACATTGAAAAAGACCCGGCCCTGACCCGTCGCTTCCAGGTGGTGCAGGTGGCCGAGCCGTCGGAAGACAAGGCGCTGTTGATGATGCGCGGCGTGGCCTCGACCATGGAGCAGCACCACCAGGTGCAGATCCTCGACGAAGCGTTGGAAGCCTCGGTCAAGCTGTCCCACCGCTACATCCCGGCGCGCCAATTGCCGGACAAATCGGTAAGCCTGCTGGACACCGCCTGCGCCCGCGTCGCCATCAGCCTGCATGCCGTGCCGGCTGAAGTGGACGACAGCCGTCGGCGCATCGAAGCACTGGAAACCGAGCTGCAAATCATCGCCCGCGAACACGCCATCGGCGTGGTGATCGGCACTCGCCAGACCCAGACTGAAAGCCTGCTGAGCGCCGAGCGCGAGCGCCTGGCCGAGCTGGAAAGCCGTTGGGCCGAAGAAAAAGCCCTGGTGGACGAACTGCTCGCCACCCGCGCTACCCTGCGCGAACGCGTCGGCGTAGTTGACAGCGAGGACGCCAGCGAAGCCTCCAGCGAAAGCCACGCCCTGCGCGAGCAACTGGTGGACCTGCAACAGCGCCTCAGCGCCCTGCAAGGCGAGAACCCGCTGATCCTGCCAACCGTGGATTACCAGGCCGTGGCCTCGGTGGTTGCCGACTGGACCGGTATCCCGGTGGGCCGCATGGCCCGCAACGAACTGGAGACCGTGCTCAACCTCGACCAGCATCTGAAAAAACGCATCATCGGCCAGGACCACGCCTTGCAGATGATCGCCAAGCGCATCCAGACCTCCCGCGCCGGCCTCGACAACCCGAGCAAGCCGATTGGCGTGTTCATGCTTGCCGGCACCTCCGGCGTGGGCAAGACCGAAACCGCCCTGGCCCTGGCCGAAGCCATGTACGGCGGCGAGCAGAACGTCATCACCATCAACATGAGCGAGTTCCAGGAAGCCCACACCGTGTCCACCCTCAAGGGCGCGCCGCCGGGCTACATCGGCTACGGCGAAGGCGGTGTGCTGACCGAAGCCGTGCGGCGCAAACCGTACAGCGTGGTGCTGCTGGACGAAGTGGAAAAAGCCCACCCGGACGTCCATGAAATCTTCTTCCAGGTGTTCGACAAGGGCGTGATGGAGGACGGCGAAGGCCGGGTGATCGACTTCAAGAACACCTTGATCCTGCTGACCACCAACGCCGGCACCGAGCTGATCGCCGACGTCTGCAAGGACCCGCAGAACGTGCCGGAACCGGAAGACATCGCCAAGGCCCTGCGCCAGCCGCTGCTGGAGATTTTCCCGCCGGCCCTGCTGGGTCGCCTGGTGACGATTCCGTACTATCCGCTCAGCGACGAGATGCTCAAGGCCATCACCCGCCTGCAACTCAACCGCATCAAGAAGCGCGTGGAGAGCACCCACAAAGTGGCGTTCGACTACGACGACGCGGTAATCGACCTGATCGTCTCGCGCTGCACCGAGACCGAAAGCGGCGGCCGGATGATCGACACCATCCTGACCAACAGCCTGCTGCCGGACATGAGCCGCGAGTTCCTGACCCGCATGCTCGAAGGCAAGGCCATGGCCGGCGTGCAGATCAGCGCGGTGGACAATGAATTGCAGTACAACTTCAGCGACGCGGCCTGACTGAAAGGGCTATAGAGATCCCTGTGGGAGCGAGCCGCCCGGAGCAGGCTCGCTCCCACAGTGGGTTGCGTTCTTTCAGCGCCTACAACTTGCACGGGACACTCGATGTTATTCAACCAAGCCTCACGCCTGGCAAAGATCACCAGCCCCCTGGGGCCCGAGGTGCTGTTGCTCAAGGACATGGGTGGCGGCGAAGAGCTGGGAAGGCTGTTCAACTATGAGTTGCAGCTGCACTCGCTGGACAACGCCATCGACCTCAACCAGTTGCTCGGCAAACCGATGTGCGTGAGCCTGCAACTGGACGGCGGTGGCGAGCGCTATTTCCACGGCATCGTTGCCCGCTGCAGCCAGAACGTCGACCAGGGCCAGTTCGCCAGTTACCAGGCGACGCTGCGGCCCTGGCTGTGGCTGCTGACCCGCACCTCCGACTGCCGGATTTTCCAGAACCTGACCATCCCGCAGATCATCAAGCAGGTGTTCCGCGACCTGGGCTTTTCCGATTTCGAAGACGCCCTGAGCCGCCCGTACCGCGAGTGGGAATACTGCGTGCAGTACCGCGAGACCAGCTTCGATTTCGTCAGCCGCCTGATGGAGCAGGAAGGGATCTATTATTTTTTCCGTCACGAACAGAACCGCCATGTGCTGGTGCTGGCCGACGCCTACGGCGCCCACGCCAAGGCGCCCGGCTACGAATCGGTGCCCTACTACCCGAAGAATGACCAGCATCGCGAGCGCGATCACATTCACGATTGGCACCTGGCCCAGGAAGTCCAGCCGGGCTCCCTGGAGCTCAACGACTATGACTTCCAGCGCCCCAGCGCGCGCATCGACGTGCGCTCGGCCATGCCGCGCCCGCACGCCGCCGGCGATTATCCGCTGTACGACTACCCTGGCACCTACGTGCAGAGCGAAGACGGCGAACACTACGCCCGCACCCGCATCGAAGCCTTGCAGACCCAGCATGAACAGGTCGAGCTGGCCGGCAACGCCCGGGGGCTGGGGTCGGGACATCTGTTCAGCCTCACCGGCTTCAGTCGCCAGGACCAGAACCGCGAGTACCTGATCGTCGGCGCTCGCTACTACCTCTCCCAGGAAAGCGGCGAAACCGGCATCGGCGCGCCTTCGGCCCAGTTCGAAAGCAGCCTGACCTGCATCGACGCCCAGCAAAGCTATCGCCCGCTGCCCATCACCCATCGCCCGGTCGTCAAGGGTCCGCAGACCGCATTGGTGGTCGGGCCCAAGGGCGAGGAAATCTGGACCGATCAGTTCGGCCGGGTGAAGGTGCACTTCTACTGGGACCGCCACGACCAGTCCAATGAGAACAGCTCGTGCTGGATTCGCGTGTCGCAGGCCTGGGCCGGAAAAAACTGGGGCTCGATGCAGATCCCGCGCATTGGCCAGGAAGTGATCGTCAGCTTCCTGGAAGGCGACCCCGACCGTCCGATCATCACCGGCCGCGTCTACAACGCCGAACAGACCGTGCCCTATGACTTGCCCGCCAACGCGACCCAGAGCGGCATGAAGAGCCGTTCGAGCAAGGGCGGCACGCCGGCGAATTTCAACGAAATCCGCATGGAAGACAAGAAAGGCGCCGAGCAGTTGTACATCCATGCCGAGCGCAACCAGGACATCGTGGTCGAGGTGGATGAAAGCCATTCGGTGGGCCACGACCGCAACAAGAGCATCGGCCACAACGAGACGGTGACCATCGGCAACAACCGCCTGCGCATCGTCAAGCAGGAGGACATCCTGTCGGTGGGCCAGCGCAAGACCGACAGCATCAGCCAGAGCTACGTCATCGAAGTGGGCGAGAACCTGCGCCTGGTGTGCGGTGAAAGCATCCTGGAGCTCAACGCCAGCGGCCAGATCAACCTGACCGGCGTGCAGATCAGTTTCTATGCCAGCGGCGATGCCGAGTTCAACACCGGTGGCGTGCTGCACCTGAACAACGGCGGCGGCCCGGGCGCCACTCCGGACGGTCAGGGCGTCAAGGGCAGTATCGACGCCAACATCCAGGCCGCGTTCCCGTCGTCCAAGGGTTAACCACGAGATTTCTGCGCCATGACTTACCGCCTCAACGAATTCCAGTTCCAGCTACCGCCCAGCGAACTGCTGGACGCGACGATCAACATCCTCAAGTTCCCCGAACTGGGCACTTCGTTGATCGTCAGCCGCAGCCTGCTGGCCGAAGGCGAAACCCTGCAAAGCAACCTCGACGACCAACTCAAGCGCCTGGAAAAACAGGTGCAGGATTTGCGCTGCCAACCGGGCGCCGCGGTACGCGTGGGCGCCAACCAGGAAGTCGAAGCCATCGAGCTGCGCAGCCAGTTCAGCAAGGGCACCGAAAAGGTCTTTCAGTTTCAACTGGCTCTGGTGCTGCCCGGCACCCGCAAGATGTTTGCCCTGAGCTACGTCAAGGCCGAAAAACTCGGCGAGGCTGAGGCTGCGCATTGGGCGACCATCAAGGCTTCCCTGCAGTTCGACGTACCAGCCTGATGAGCCTTTTGCATGTCTGACGCACTCTGGGCCGCCCGCCTGGGCGATGCGCTGGAGCACACCTCGATGATGGCCGACATCCTTGGCGGGGTGCTGGAGGTGGCGGCCAACATTGCGATCACGGCCGTGGCAACCGCTGCGGTGGTCGCCGCCACCGGCATCACGGTGGCCACCGGTGGCCTGGGCTGCTTCCTGCTCGGCGCCGTGGTCGGTGCCGTGGTCGGCATCGCCATGAGCAAGACCGGGGCCGACAAGGGCCTGAGCGATATTTGCGAAGGCATCGGCAACGCGCTCTTTCCACCCACGGTGCAAGCCAACATCCTCACCGGCGCCACCGACACCCTGACCAACAACATCCCCGCCGCCCGCGCCGCCGGGGCGATCCAGTCCCATGTCGCGCCGGCCGGCACCGAGCTGGAAGAGCCCGAGGCCGAACCCAGCTACTTGGACATGGCCGAGAGTTTCTTCTCGCAGATGTGGCGCCCTACCGTCGCCACCCCGGCCCCCGGCGCCGTGCCCAAGCCGTTGGACATGATCGTCTGCATGAAGCACCCGCCGATGCCGCCGCAGTTTCTGGCCGAAGGCTCGGACAAGGTCACCATCAACGGCCAGCCCGCCGTGCGCAGCGGCGACCGCAGCACTTGCGACGCCAAGGTGGTGTCGTCCGGGCTGATTTCCTCCAACGTCACCATCGGCGGCGGTTCGGTGGTGGTGCGCGAGATCCGCAGCGGCAAGACCCCGGGGGTGGGGCTGGCGGTGACCGCGTTGCTGATGCTCAAGGGTGGCAAGGGCAAGTTCTTCAGCAAGCTGCCCTGCATGCTGGTGGGTGGCGCCGCATCCATGGCGGTCAGCAGTGCCGTGGGCGCGGCAGCCAATGCGGCCATGGGTTCGTCGAACCCGGTGCATGCCGCCACCGGGGCCAAGGTGTTGGGGCGTGATGAAGAGCTGGACTTCGTCCTGCCCGGCATCCTGCCGATCGATTGGCAGCGCTTCTACAACAACCGCGATGAACGCGGTGACGGCTTGTTCGGCGTCGGTTGGAGTGTGAGCTACGAGGTGCAGGTCGAGATCTGTCCTCACCCTGACGGCGGCGAAACCCTGGTCTACACCGACGAACAGGCCCGCCCCATCGACATGGGCGCGATCCCCTTGGGCGGCGCGGTGTTCAGCGCCGGCGAAGGCCTCGCCGTGCGCCGGCACGTCAACGGCCAGTTGCTGATCGAAAGCGACGACGGCCTGTACCGCCTGTTCGAACCGACCCCGGGCCGGGCCGCGCTGCTGCGCCTGAGCCAACTGGGCGACCGCAACGACAACCGCATTCACCTCGACTACGACGAGGCCGGACGGCTGGTGCGCCTGCGCGACACCTTCGATCTCGTGCAAGTGGAACTGATTCACGAACGCGAGCGCGTCACCCGGATCGAACGTATTTACCCCGACCAGCAACGCGAAGTGCTGGTCAGTTACGTCTACGACGCGGCCAACAACCTCGCCGAGGTGCGCGACGCCACCGGCCAGGTGCAACGGCGTTTCAGCTACGACGCCGGGCGGCGGATGGTCGAGCATCAACTGCCCACCGGCCTGCGCTGCTTCTACGAATGGGCACTGGTCGAAGGCCAGGAATGGCGCGTGGTCCGCCATTGGACCGACGAGGGCGACGCCTATCAGTTCGACTATGATCTGGCGGCCGGCACCACGCGCATCACTGACAGCCTGCAACGCACCAGCACCCGCCACTGGAACGCCCAGCACCAGATCATCCGCGCCACCGACACCCTCGGGCAGACCTGGCTGTTCGAGTGGAACGACGAACGCCAACTGCTCAGCGCCACCGACCCGCAGGGCGGCGGCTATACCTTCAGCTACGACGAAGCCGGCAACCTGATCAGCGAAACCGATCCGCTGGGCCGCAGCGATTCTACCCTGTGGCTCGAACACTGGGCCCTGCCGCTGGTGGACACCGACGCCGCCGGCAACAGCTGGCAGTACCGCTACGATCCTCGCGGCAACTGCATCGCCGAGACCGACCCGCTGGGCCACGTCACCCGCTACCGCTACGACAGCCACGGCCAGGTCGTCGAAATCATCGACGCCACCGGCAAGAGCAAGAAGCTGCGCTGGAACCCGTTCGGGCAACTCATCGAGCACCTCGATTGCTCGGGCTACCCGACGCGCTTCGGCTACGACTCGCGCGGCTATTTGCAGACCA
>Ga0268255_10001733_pt1 | contig 12270 bp, 4 predicted proteins | sample AgamicOrMarz_FD_200256 | JGI IMG/M metagenome (GOLD analysis project Ga0268255, IMG submission 200256) | Agave microbial communities from Guanajuato, Mexico - Or.Ma.rz (v2) (version 3) | ecosystem: Host-associated > Plants > Phyllosphere > Phylloplane/Leaf | place: Guanajuato, Mexico | collected...
AGCGGTCAGTGTGCCGATGGATTCAATCTCACCGATGATCTTCGCCGTCAGACGGCGCAGGGAAAAGGCCTCATCAACACGCAGACGCACCGCGCTGTAATCCCGCGGCAGGAACAGATTCATCTCCGCCACCGCCGCCAGATCGACGCTCTGCCCCGGACAATCGCGGGTACCCACCAGATAAAGATCTTCTTTCAGCAGCGGCTGGCTGGTGATGCCCGCGCCCGGCGAACGCTCGTACAGCACCGCCATATCCAGCTGACCACTCAGCAATTTATCGTTGAGCGACATACCGCTGTTCTCATGAAGATAGACGGTGACGTCCGGCAGCTCCATGCGGACTGCCTGTAATAATGGCATGGTGATGGACGATGCCGCGGTGCCCGGCGCAAGACCGATAGACACCTGACCGCGCAGAGTCTGGCCGACATTGTGTACCGCCAGCTGTGCCTGCTCGCACTGACGCAGAATAGTGCGCGCATGTGCATAAAGAATTTTGCCCGCTTCCGTTGGCGTGACGCCTCGTTTGGTGCGGATCAGCAACTGCTGATCCAGTTCCCCTTCCAGGGTGGCAACTTGCTGGCTCAGGGCGGGCTGCGCGATATGCAGGACTTCTGCAGCCTGAGTCAGGCTTCCAATGTCGACGATTTTCACGAAGTATTTCAGTCGTCTAAAGTTCATATTGCCTCCGGTACGGAATAACAGTGCCACGCTGGCAGTCATCATGTCGGAGGAGTTGCAAGATGCTTGCCAGTTTTGGCAAAGCCGCTATCAATGCCCGTAAGCCGCCAGATAATAAGAGATTCTAATTACCCGCTACGCTTTCATCACTGAAACAGCGGTTTGAAAGCGTTCCATGAGGAGGCACACCTGCACTGTACTGGTGCACGGATACGGGTTTCGGTGAGGAAATCGGCGGATTGCTGATTTTGTCAGCAAACGATTGAAATGTGATGATGCAGCCTTTGACAAGCCCGCATCGCGCCGCTACTATTCGCCCCGTTCACACGATTCCTCTGTAGTTCAGTCGGTAGAACGGCGGACTGTTAATCCGTATGTCACTGGTTCGAGTCCAGTCAGAGGAGCCACATTTAATGCCCAGGCCTTTTAAAACGCCTGGGCATTTTTCATGTGTGCCCATATAGAAAATTTACAGAAGCTGTAAAAAAATGGTTTTGAAAGCTCCCAGCCCTAGCATTTCATTTTGTGCATTAGCGATTGTGGGGCGAATATTGGTTGTTACTATTAGATTATAGATTGACCAATATCTAATTTTTAAACTTGCAAAAGGCCTAATTGACCTGTTGCAAAGCCTTTCCAGCGTCTCGTTACCTTGAATGTTAACTAGTTCACATAATTTGATGTTTAAAAGGACAAACCCAAAGAATTAAATAACCCCTCAAGTTTATCCTTATCCTTCACATTACGCTGTAATAGTTTCTTTATTGGTAACGATCATTCCATCTACTTCAAGAAGCGTTCCTTTGAAGATGAGTTGTTTTATTACATCAGCAATCACCTTGCGTAAACTCCCACTCGTAGCTTTAAACCCAAGAGCTCTGGAGATAGATAGAATAATCTCTTCCTCAGCAGCACCAAAGTTATTGTTTACAACATCAATAATACCAGCAGAAATTTCCTCAGGCGGTAACATCTCCGATTTACGAAGACCAGAAGATTGCACGTTTTGTCTATTTCGCAAGCAAATGGGTGAGCTATTATGAATTAAAAAATGACCATTTTGGAAAATATCGCCTTTAAGACAAACTTTATTAATAGCTCTGCTTACCACTGCCTCGATTCTGGACCCCGCACGTTGCAATCCCCAGGCCGTGCGTAATCTGATTATAACTTCGCTTACATGCACCGGTGATTCAACTTCAACAATTTGTTCAACCATTTCACAGAGAATACTCAAAGGTGTTTCATGTAATTCGTAAGCTAAATTTGCGGTCAGAGTCGCCTCAACATAAAAATTCTCAGGTTTATTGGACGCATCAGAATCAGCAAGTCCAATTTCTACAACCGGCCCCCTATCAACTGTGACGATATCAACTGGGACAGCGCGCGCCCTTAGGCGTAACTGCTCACTCCGTTCTGATAACTCTTTTTTTGCTGCTTCAATTGCCTGAAGTGTACGCCCAAGTTGTTCCTCAGGGCGATGGAACCAATCTGTACTCCAGATTCGATGAATGATCCACCCATGATCTTCAAGCACAGCTTGACGTAAACGGTCCCGTTCTCGGGCAGAGCGCGACGAATGATAAGCACGACCATCGCACTCAATTCCAATAATATATCTCCCCGGCATATCTGGATCGGCAATAGCTAAATCAATAAAGAATCCAGCTATGCCTACCTGTGGATGAACCTGATAACCGGCCTTCTGAAGTGCATCAGCGACTTGTTCTTCGAAAATGCTATCCATTTCTCTTTCTGTACGCTGAGCCAAAGATATTCGTCCCGTGCGCGCATATTGAAGGAAGAGTTTAAAAGCAAAGACACCTTTGCCTTTAGCACGTTCTAAATCGATATCTTCATCAGTAATTGACGCATAGACTTCACATCTCCGTTTTGCCCGGCTGATAAGAACATTCAAACGTCGTTCTCCTCCTTCAGCCCCTAGGGGTCCAAAGCGCATTGCCATGTATCCTTGTGCATTCCTTGCATAGCCAACAGATATCATGATTACATCACGTTCATCACCCTGCACGTTCTCAAGGTTTTTAACGAAAAAGGGTTCGCTTGGATGGGCGTTAAAAAACTCTTCCATTTCAGGGTTGAGGCGCCGTAACAACTCAAGCTCGTCCTGTATAGCTTTACGCTGGGAAACAGAGAATGTCGCAACTCCCAAAGACTGCTCAGGATATTTACGGGCATGCTCCATAATTGCCTTAGCTACAGCTTTCGCTTCTACAGTATTTGTTCCCTTACCCCCTGATTCAAATACACCATCAGGAACATGATAGAACTGTAATCCCATACCTGCTTCTTGAGTATAAGGGCTTGGCACAATAAAAAGTTTATTTTCGTAGAACTGGCTGTTCGACACAGCAATCAATGATTGATGACGACTGCGGTAGTGCCATCTCAGCATACGCTGAGGTAATCCTCGAGCGACAAACAATCCCAGAATGCTCTCTATGTCTGATACTTGAGATACTTCATCCTCATCATCATTATCAATGGACTCGGTCATTTTAGCGAAAAATCTAGTCGGAGGAAGTTGACGCTCATCTCCTACTACTACAACCTGCTTGCAGCGAGCGATTGCCCCAATTGCATCAACTGGCTGTATCTGACTCGCTTCATCCATAACAAGAAGATCAAATTTTTGTTTACCGGGAATGAGAAACTGAGCTACTGATAACGGGCTCATCATCATTACTGGCTTTAAGGCCTGAATGGCCACACCTGCCTTTAACATCAATTGGCGTATCGGTAAATGCCCTCTTTTTTTCACCATTTCGGAACGTAGTATTCCGACAGGGCCAATACCACCATTTTTGGAGGGTATCTTTCTATGATGGGCACGTACGACCTCAAAGCTTGCTGCTTTTATACGTTGAAGATCAAGCTCTGCAAATCCTCTGACATGACGAGAGTGCAACTCTCCATCAAAACGGACCAAGTCAGGATCTTCTTTCGCCATATTTTTGAGTAATGCTTCAAAATAAGTGCGTTCTACTGCGGAAATTGCAGAATCTAACGCAAGAAGGCCACTGGCTAGTTTCTCGACTACCTGCGATAAACCATATTTCCGGGCCTCAGTGCTCCGGTGTTGATAAGCAACCCATTTGGAGAGCTGTTCAGAGTTGGCAATCCATATCTGTAGTTTTTTTCGGCCTTTAGCTATGTTCAAATCTTCAAATGTAGAACCGAATAATCCTTCTGCAGAACTTTTTAACTCATTGGTAATTCCCTGCAATTTACTAACAATCTCTTTGCTGAAAAGATAAGTTACATGTATGTTTTTAGTCGTTTCTTGTTTATTATCCAATTTAGCAACGACAAAACGTAACTCATTATTTTCCTCCAGCCAACTGCAGGCCTGTGCAAGGTAATCCCAGTCTGATGACAAACCTTTCCATTTGTCATCAAAAGCACTTTCGCCCAGTTGCTCTTGAGCACGAATATCTGCCATGATTTTCTGAAGATTAATCATCCTTATAATTAATTGAGCACGATCTTCAATACTTGAAGGCGGTTCAATCATTACATGATTGCAACTATCGTCGATATTGATAAGAGTTCGAATTTTATCCTCTATGAAAACAAGTGACACGCGGGTTATTGATACTTGATTAGAAAAATGCTCATTAGACGAGTACCCGAAAGCGCTCCACATGATATCTAACTGTGGCCGAACCTGAATAATCAGTTGGTTTAATTGCTGCGCACGTAGCTTAAGCCCCTCACGATCAACAAGACGGCTTGCCAGCAGCCTGGCTTCAGGACCAACTCCACGTAGTGTTCTCATCCATTCGACTAATGCCAATAACGAATTACCGTCACTTTTTTCGCCGCGCCAATCACTACCGAAAGCAGATCGACCAAAATCCTCACCTTCCTGAATTTTATTCCTTGCAGTTTGTGCCTTAATTAACTCATCCAGCAGCACTAATTGTTGATCGACAGGTAACGAAGAGTCCCTTAACAAGGAGCCGACAAGGGCCTTAGCTTTTCTCCAGTTTCCATTGAAATAGCGAAATATGCCTGTATGAACAGCCAGGAGATTCCTTGCCTCAAGCACATCTGTGCTCCACGCAATCTCATTGAACCTAGAGTTTATTGATTCACTTATCGTCTGGAACGAGGCAATAGATTCAACCAGTTCAGCAGCCTTTTCAACTCCATGCTCCCAGACTGATGCAATGAAAGCATCGGGACTAGCATTAGGTGCTGCTGCTATTCTCTCACCTAATGCAATCAGACGTTCGATTTCTTGGACAGTGTAGTGTCCTTCCTGTGTACCAAGTTCTTCATGAAGACGTGCTGCGTCAAGCCTTAACTTAGCTATCGGCTTTTCCAGAGACCTTGCAGCACCGAATCCATTGAAATTGAAGTCCCGGGGAAGTGTTGTCAGCGCATCTGCTAATTCAATTACCGGAGTTTCGATTTCTTGAGCTTTGATATCTTTTTCGAGATCTAACCGATTTTGGCGATACTCTCCACCAATGGCAATAAGCCTTTTAATGGAGGACACATGTTCGTGCCATACCGATGCTATCAAAGCTTTTGCGGATAATGTCGGTGCTTTATCGATACATTCAGCCATATCTACTAATTTCGTGATTGACAAAAATGTTTCCGGCACCGGGCTAACTGCGAGCTCATCTGAAAGATTAGCAACCGTGAAAGTGAGGTTCCCAATCTCCTCTTCGATTTGTTGCAAACGTGGGATTAGCTGTTCTACATCCATAGGTAAGATCTGATCAAGCCCTACTCCATTCCATGGATGTTGATCAGGTATCCCCATATCGCGGATGCGATCAATGATCTCTTTTACCAAATCAAGCCGTTTAGCAAGATCATTGGCATCCCATTTTTCAAAATTCTCCAAAATGAAATCAGTTGGTGTCTGTCCTAACTGGCGCAACCGCACTAGATGTCCCATTACCTGGTAAGGAGAAAAAGTAGAGGGATAATATAATTTATGTAGCCTTGCGGGATGCTCGTTTAATTTATCCCGTGCATCTGTAAGGTTCTCAACCAATGTGTCTGGAAATTCTCCTCTTGGAGAGCCCAGTTCCCAGACTCTTTTTAACTCTTCAAGGAAAACCCTTTTGTTGGTCTTATTACTATGTAACTCTAAACATGCATCGCCAACACCAGCATGATCGAGGCGACGTTTAACCACTTCAAGTGCCGCCATTTTTTCTGCGACAAATAAGACAGTTTTCCCGTCAGCCACGGCTGAAGCAATGATGTTAGCTATTGTTTGAGACTTACCGGTACCCGGCGGGCCCTGTATAATGAGGTTTTTTCCTCCACGGACATCATGGATAGCCAGAGTTTGGGAGGTATCACTATCCATAATATGTAGCATATCTTTTGGTGATATGAATGGATCTATATGAGCATCATCCGAAAGTCTTTCATCTGTATCACTGAATCCATCAACCATAAGAGACTGAATGAGAGGTTGATCAATTATATTGTCATTTTCAGGCCAATTCTCCGGATTCAAATCGCGGTACATAAGGAATTTAGCGAAGGAAAAGAATCCAAGATTGATGTCATTTTCCTGAACGCCCCATTCAGGCTTTATCTGCACTGCATGCGCAACATCAGCCATATATCGTGAAAAATCAAACTCGTCATCTGTACTGATTTTTGGCAGAACAATTTCATGGGTTCTTTGGAGATATGACTCAAGTGACAGGTTTTCAATAATCTCATCTTGTCTGGCTCGAAGTTTAAATCTCTCACCAACGGTTCCGCGCTCTAAAGATACTGGGATCAGAATTAGAGGCGCAAATCTGATATTTTCTTTTTTACTGGGGTCAACCCACTTCAAAGTTCCTAAAGTCAGATAAAGTATGTTTACCCCTTGTTCTTCCTCTAACGTCCGCGCATCATGATAAAGGTCTAATAATCTTTTTTGCAGACCTTGTGGGGTTAAACGTGTTTGTAACTTAGTATCTTGATGTTCGGCACGAGTAGTAAAAGGATCAACATCCTCGTCTAAATCGATGAAAACATCAGGATTCTCCATATCTGAATCGTTTTCGACGTTTTCCCCATCAATCAATTCGCCCTTTCTGCCCGCACGCCCTGGCAAAAAAGTAAGTACTTTTCCTTCGTTAACCAGCAGACGGTAAATTTCAACAGACTTTTCATCAATGATTTCGAGAAGTTTGGCAGTCTTAGACTTTGGTATGTTGAGAAGTTTATTACGCGCAGATAAGTCAAGAAGCTCCATACGCGCGCGTTCTAATTTTTGCTGAAGAGAAAGGCTGGTATTCTTGAAAGGTGAATCTTCGTTATCATTCATGGTCGGGATTCCATAGGTTCCTTAAAATGATCATTGCATACCCCGTCTCTGAAGTAACAAAGGTATTCAACATCAGAATGACTCTATCTTAGCGATTTTTTTAGGATAACTCTAATGGATTCCCATCAAACTGAACATCTAAAGCTATGTCGAAGTAATGATTCACATTTTCTTCACACTTGTGTTATTAATGAAAACCTTAAGTAATGCTTAACATAACTTTAAGATGACTAAATCATCGCCTTAACATTTCTGGATCTATTAAATGCCACAAAAAACACTGGCCTCGAAAGCTTAAAGCGCCCAGGCAACGTACGATTCTTTCTGAACATGAGATAAAGTAGCGGAGCACATTTTCATATCTGATGGTATCACCTGTGAGCTTTTAATAGTGATTTTGAAATGGCTTCCTTTACAAAACTTCACCCCATATCAGTGTGCATCTTCTGGTGATAGCTTCCTGACTCGCTACTCCGCTTGACCATTACTGAATGTGTGCGTTTTTACTATCTGAGCCGGGTTATAAAACTAATAACAACTTACTACCGAAAAACGAAACGCTCAGCCCCACAACATAAAGTCCTACCTCATTATTCCGATGTGTAAGCAGACTCAGCCTACGCGTCCGTCAAGGGCGTAGCTTGCAGTCCCCCCGAACCGCTTGCTTTTTTAGGCAAATAACTGAATGGTGTGACGTGCTGGCGAAATAGCGAGCAGGCTTTCTGTTAACAACTCACACCGGAGCGGAAATGAAAAACGGCAACATCAGTACGGGCATCGTGGGCGTATCGCCTGGCGAAGGCTGGGCCTCTGTGACGCATGTTCCTGCCTTACAGCATTTACCGGGTTATGCCTTAACGGGCGTGGCAAACAGCAGTCTGGCGTCCTCACAAAAAGCCGCGGAAACCTTTGCGATCCCGAAAGCGTTTCCCGACGCGGCAGCGTTATGTGCCGATCCTGACATCGATCTGGTGGCCGTGACCGTCAAAGTCCCCCATCACAAAAGCCTGGTAGACATGGCGCTCGATGCAGGAAAGATGGTCTATTGCGAATGGCCGCTGGGCAACGGGCTGGCGGAAGCCGAAGCCATGGCCGCCAAAGCACGCCAGCTCGGGTTACGCACAGCGGCGGGTCTACAGGCGCGATCGTCTCCGGTACTGCGCTATCTGCGCGATTTGATTAACGACGGCTATATTGGCGACGTGCTCTCCACCACGCTGGTCGGCTCGGCAGGCATAAACGCCGCCGTCGCGCCGCAAAGAAACATCTACTTATACGACAACCAGAATGGTGCCAATGCCTTCACCATTCCGTTCGGTCACACCATTGACGCGCTGTGCTGGATCCTTGGCGACTTCCGGGAAGTGGCCGCCACGCTGGCGATCCGCCGCGATAGCTTCCGTGTGCAGGAAACCGGTGAAATCAGGCCGAATGATACCGCCGATCAGATCGCCGTCAGTGGCGTGCTGCAAAGCGGCGCGGTGGTTTCGGCGCACTACCGCGGCGGTATAAGTCGCGGCACCAATTTACTGTGGGAAATCAACGGCACGGAAGGCGATTTACAGATCACCGCCCCGCTGGGGCATATCCAGTTAGCGGAACTGACCTTACGCGGTGGACGCGGCGAGGACGCAGAACTGTCGGTCATGGAGATCCCGTCAAAATACCGCACCGTTTCGCCGGACTTACACGGGCCAGTCGTCACCATTGCCGAAGCCTGGGCCCGTTTCAGTGAGGGCGCAGAGCATGACGATCCCCTGCCGGATTTTGACGCGGCAGTGAAAACTCACCGGCTGCTGGATGCTATAGAGCGCGCCGCACGCACGGGTACCACTATCACGCTGTAATACCGTAATAAACGAAAAGATAACGAGGGACTGAATATGAAAAAGAACATCGCCCTGGCACTCGCCATCACAGCCCTGCTCGGCGGCGCGGCGGCACCGGTTGTTGCCGCGCCCTTCCCGGCCACGCCGGATCAATCCCTGCCGGTCAGTCAGTACGTGACCCAGGTCAACGCCGATAAAAGCATCACCTTCCGCCTGTTCGCTCCCGACGCAAAGCGCGTGTCGGTTGTCACCGGCTCCAGCCCGGACAGCCTTGTCTCCCATGACATGAGCAAAGATGAACGAGGCATCTGGTCGTGGAATAGCGACGTGCTGGCCCCGAATCTGTACGAATACTATTTTGATGTGGATGGCTTCCGGTCGGTTGATACGGGAAGCCGCTTCCCGAAACCCCAGCGTCAGGTGAATACCAGCCTGATCCTCGTGCCGGGCAGTATACTGGACGATCGCGCCGTGCCGCACGGCGATCTGCTGACGGTCACCTATCACTCGAAAGCACTGGGATCAGAGCGCCGGGTGTATGTCTGGACGCCGCCGGGTTATAACGGCCAGGGCGAACCGCTGCCGGTGCTCTATTTCTACCATGGCTTTGGCGATACCGGCCTTTCTGCCATCGATCAGGGACGTCTGCCGCAAATCATGGATAACCTGCTGGCGGAAGGCAAAATCAAGCCGATGCTGGTGGTAGTACCGGATACCGAAACGGACATTGCCGGGGCGATCCCGGAGAACTTCCCGCCCAAAGATCGCCGCAAAACCTTCTATCCGCTGAATGCCAAAGCGGCTGACCGCGAACTGATGCAGGACATTATTCCGCTGGTGGATACACGCTTTAACGTGCGCAAAGACGCCAGTGGCCGCGCGCTGGCAGGGCTATCGCAGGGGGGCTTCCAGGCACTGTTTTCCGGTATGAACCACCTCGATAACTTCGGCTGGCTCGGCACCTTCAGCGGCGTCACCACCGCCACCGTGCCGGATGCGGGCATCACCGCGCAGCTCAACAAGCCGCAGGAAATCAACAAGCAACTGCATAACTTCACCGTGGTGGTTGGCGAAAAAGACGCCGTCACCGGTAAAGATATTGCCGGGCTGAAACAAGCGCTGGAAGCAAAAGGCATCACCTTTGAGTATAAAAACTATCCCGGCTTAGGCCATGAGATGGACGTCTGGCGTCCGGCCTATGCCGAGTTTGTGCAGAAACTCTTTAAGTAAACGCCAAAAAAAGTGGGGCCATCAGGCCCCACGCTATTTCACAGTCAGTATCAACGATTATTCAGGCAGCGCGTACACCACCACCTGGTCACCTACCTGATCCTTCAGGATGGTATTACCACCGGCGACAAACGCCACATACTGACGGCCTTTATACTCATAGACCGACGGGTTAGCCACCGCAGGGGCTTCAACCTGATCGGCCCACAGCTCTTCGCCGGTATCCACCGAATAGGCACGCACCTTCGCATCCATTGACGCGCCGATGAACACCACGCCGCCCGCCGTCACAGCCGGGCCGCCGATGGTCGGGGAGCCCCAGCTTTCCGGCATAAAGAAGCCATACTGCTGGGATGCACCAACCGGACGACGCCATTTCACATCACCCGTATGCATATCCAGCGCCACGATCTCACCGAACGGCGGCTGCCAGCACGGCATACCCAGCCAGTTATTCGCCACCATCAGACGCAGACCATAAGGCGCGCCTTCCTGCGGTGCAAATCCGCTTTCGTTGCCGGAATCCTTATCCGCGTTATCGTAGTCTTTACGATTGTAGAGCTTCACGTACTGCACAATGTGGGACGTGTTAACAATGGCGATCTGTTTTTCCGGATCGAACGCCACGCCGCCCCACTGTACGCCACCGGCGCTGTCCGGATAGGTCAGCGTCCCCTCGCCTTTGGTGGTTGGCGGCGTGTACATGCCCTCGTAGGTCAGATTATCCCACAGGCGCGAACACTGACCGGCACCGACCATATCCGCCAGTTTCCAGATTTCCGGCTTTTTGGACTGATCCAGCAACGGCGCAGGTTTGGTCGGGAAGGGTTGCGTTGGCGAAAGCACTTCGCCCTGTACCGATCCGTCGCCCTGCGGCACCGGACGCTCTTCAATCGGCCAGACATCTTCGCCCGTCAGACGGTTCACCACGAACAAGAAGCCCTGCTTGGTCGCCTGGATCAGCGCCGGGATCTTTTTGCCATCAACGGTAATATCCATCAGCGTCGGCGCAGAGTTAATGTCGTAATCCCAGACATCATGGTGTACCCACTGACGGGACCAGACCACTTTGCCGGTATTGATGTCCAGCGCCGTGGTAGAGGTGCCGAGCGGAATAGGATCGACGCGGTTACCGCCCCAGTAGTTCGGGGATGGCGAGGAAACCGGCAGATAGACCAGACCATTCGCTTCATCGGCAGACATATGCGTCCAGACGTTCGCGGTACCGGTACGCTTACGCACCGCTTCCGGGATCGCCTCGAAGGTCCATTCCAGCTTACCGGTCTGGGCATTAATCGCGAACACGCTGCCCGGAGGGGCCTCCGCATAGGCCCAGTCTTTACCGGCCCAGCCCACTAACAGATGATTGCCAACGACCGTCGGCGGTTGCAGGATCGACAGCGGATATTTGGCGTTTACGGTGTTCCACTGGTTAATATCCAGCACGCCATTTTCCGCAAAGTCTGTGCACGGCTTACCGGAATCGGCATCGATCGCAAAGAGCTTGCCATCCACGTTACCCATATAAACAATCTTCTGACACGCCTGCCCGGCAACCGGGTTTTTCGCCTGCCAGTAGGAGACGCCACGGTTTTTCAGTACCGGCTGGGTCAGCGCTTTACGGGAGGATTTTGTATCGTAGTGCCACTTCTCTTTACCGGTACCCGGATCCAGCGCAATCAGGCGATCAAAAGGCGTACCGATATAAAGCGTCTCATTGGCAAAAATCGGCGTTGCGGACCACACGGTAGCCGGTGTATCCCCTTTCCCGTCCGACACATCGCCGGTATGAAACTCCCACACTTTTTTTAATTGACTGACGTTTTCAGCGGTGATCTGTTTCAGCGGGCTGTATTTCTGGGCGTTAAGCTGACCGTGGAAGCTGTCCCAGGTCGCGCCAGCCGGCACCAGTGAGGTCGCCGTCGTGCTGGCCGCCGCGACTTTTTGTCCGTCGTGCTGACCGGTAGAGGCGTCGTCAGTGGTTTTGGTGGTTCCCGCGTCCTGCTGATCCGCCGCATCCACATTCACTTTTTCCTGGGTACCCATCGAGGCTTCAGCGGCTTTATCCTGCGCATGAAGCGACAGCGGCGCGACCAGCAGTGCGAGCGCCGTCATGCTGATTTTCATTAATGGATAGTGTTTATCGTTATACACGGGCGATCCCTCAGACATTTACGCGATGGTGGTGATGAACAGAACGGCGGCTCAGCATAA
>Ga0268255_10001737_pt1 | contig 12263 bp, 20 predicted proteins | sample AgamicOrMarz_FD_200256 | JGI IMG/M metagenome (GOLD analysis project Ga0268255, IMG submission 200256) | Agave microbial communities from Guanajuato, Mexico - Or.Ma.rz (v2) (version 3) | ecosystem: Host-associated > Plants > Phyllosphere > Phylloplane/Leaf | place: Guanajuato, Mexico...
AGCAGGATTGGCTTTTTGATGTTCAAGAGGATTTGTATAATCCACATTGCCTTTTTCATCTTCATCAGCTTTTGCAATAAACACAAAATAAGCCTCATCTTTAACAGTGCCGTCCAGTATTTTTTTGCAGTACTGTAGACGCTGATAGCAGAAGCTTGTCATATCATCACCGGCTGTTGTAATACCAATCATGAGTTTGTTGGTATAAGCTTTCATGGCCTCTTTGATGATGTTATATTGTTTTGGCGTTTTATAAGCATGAAGCTCATCGGCAATAGCAATGTTACAGTTTAAGGAGTCCTGTTTATCTGGGTTAGCTGCAAGTGCTTGGATATATAAAGAACCGTCTCCTAAATCACCAGAAATAGAATGCTCCTGGTTATTATCAATAACACGGAAGTTTTCTTTCTCCCCCATTTGGCCGAGGTTGAAGTTGATGAAGTTGAAGCTCTCCAAGGACTGTTTTAATGCAGCAGCTACAATGTATACCTTACTTCCACTTCGTCTATTTAAAATCCCAAGAGCCCAAGCTAAAGCAGCTGCAAAACTTGTTTTAATATTTTTCCGCGGAATATAAATAAACGCTTCTTTGAAGCGCCTCACGGATGTTCCTTTATGATAAAAACCTAATAGGTTGTAAACTTGATATTTATGAAAAGGCTCCAACAAAAATGGTGTACCTCTTAAAGGTGTACCATCCAACATTTCACCCTGGGCATGAACAAAAGTTTTTTCAATAATACCAATAACGAATTCTGCGTCTTTGGGATTGAAATCATAATCAGTATTTTTAAGATCTCTTAAAAAACGTTCGCAACCTTGGATTTGTTCCCTGTTGGCTGGCTTGGTGCCGTCCACAATTGAAGTGATGTAGTCCATTACTAGATCATAATTCTTATATTCACTCATGACGTTTCACTCAATGCTTGTATTAATTTTGATTTTGGCTTTTCTTTTTCCTCTTTACGAACCGGAACTTCAGAACGCTTCACACGTTCATACGTTTTAGGATTCAAGCATAACAAATTCGAATAAGTAGCAAGGTCTTTTCGCAAGGCTTCCATAGCAGTATAAATAGGGGTTTTTCTTTCATTTGTAGCCCCGGCTTTATTCGTATACGAGTCTGTAATTTTAAAACCTGATTCCTCAAATTGCTTTTCAAAGGCTTGATATTGCGTCAGCATACCCACGTAAATATCAATCGTATGCTCAAAATCATTACGGTAAACGCCCAAATGCTTCATGTTGTCAACGACTTCTTTTTTTAATTGGCTTCTCATCCCGGTTGCCACACCCCCTTTATAAAAAACTAAGGTCGCTCTATTGGAAAAGGTTCCCCCTCCCGTTCCCCAGACATCATTTTTAAATTGGCTTAAGTGGGGGGCACAGCTTTTTCTCTCCACTGTTCGCCCAAAGGCGTTAATTCATCAGTTTCTCGATTATGCATCTTGCCATGACACTTTGTACAAAAACTAATAAGGTTCCAATTGGTCAATCGTAAGTCAGCTCTTTCCCTGAATGGATGCATGTGATGTACAGTGTTTGCAGGTATTCGTTTACCATATCGTTTACATTCTTGGCATAGATATTGATCACGTCTTAATATCTTCTCACGTTTGCTTTCCCATCTTGAAGTCTTATAAAAGCTCATGCCTCACTCTCCTGACATTTATCACAATAGGTAACAATGCTTTGCTCTTCGATATGTTCAAGGGTTGAACCAAACAAGAAGTATGCTGTATGTTTCCTCTTAACTTCATTCTCGATAGTGCTTAGATAGGTTAATGCTTCAACTGGACACGCTTTAGGATTATGGCCAATGAACTTTTCAATTGAATCATTAAGCTTTGGACAATCAGCTGCTTTAATTCCATGTGGTTTAAACTTACGTTGATACTTCCTTTTCACACGAGAAGCTTTTAACTTAGCATGAGTATCTTTCAGTAACTGAATAGCCATGAACCCTTCACCTCCACAAAAATAAGTTCAACCTAAATCAACCTTAGGTGATTAATTTAAGTTGAACTTATTAAAATAAAAAAGATACTGGCTAAGCAGTATCTCATTCTAATATTTAAAATCTTAATTCAATAGATTTAATTTCACTAACCTTTTTCTTCTCACCTGAACTTTGATTCTCAATTTCCATGTCATCAGACTTTTGAAAATGTTGAAGCATATAAGCAATTTGATCCGTTGTTAGTTCAACACCATGATTTTCAAACTCCCATTTTTCGCCATTCTTAAAATGATAGTCTAATTTATATAGTTTAGCCATTTTATCACCTCCCCGTCTAACAATACGACGAGTTATGACATTTATCCTCCTTTACTATGAATATATTTACCTATCAATTTCAAATATTATCAATTAACAAGGAGGAATAATCTCATATATTGACGAATACTGTAAAACTTGAGGAGGTGATATAAATGGCTGATCAACATGTAACTCGTCATCCTAATGGTTGGCAAGTAAAAGGTGCTGGCAATTCAAAAGCTACATCAGTACACTCTACCCAAAAAGATGCTATTGATGCAGCTAAGAGCATTGCCAAAAATCAAGGTTCTGAATTATTTATCCATGGAACAGATGGAAAAATAAGAGAACGTAACAGCTATGGAAACGACCCGTATCCGCCTAAAGGATAAAAAATATGGAGTGAACTTTATTTTAAAAGTTTGCTCCTTTTTATTTTCTCTTCATAGCTCCACCACGGCCACGTTTCAACGTCTGCTTGTTCGTTCCCATAATGTCCCTCCAATTAATCTTTTCTTTATACTTGCCCATCTTCTCTAGGTGACTTAATTGTTCTGTATTAAGATGATTCTTAATTTTCATTGCAATCACCTTCTTAATAAATTTTAAACTTTCAGATTCGCTCATATGACGTTCTAAATAAGTTTAAATACAAATACATTCAAACATAACAAAAGCGCTCCTACGACTCAGGAACGCTCTCTTTTTGATATTTTCTTGATAATATAAATTTAACATGTACTAAAGCAAGTACCACGACTTATTTTCGAGTTTTTTTCGATTTATTTCAGGAATGTTTTTGGATTATTTTTCCCGTTATGAATTTTTAAGAACAACTAAGCTTAGATTGAGAGCTAGTTTATAAAAGGCCTTCCATCTGATTTTAGAGTATGTCTTTTCTGAAATAGGTGGTTGAAACTTAAAACTATAAACATTGTAGTCTGTTAAATATTCCGTTTCTAATGACATGTATCTTTCTTCAATTAAGAATCTTTCCATCTTCGGCAGCCTGTTCACAGCTCTCTCCACACGAAAGCAGAAGTCTTTTCTCATCTTTTCCTGGTCCACATTATAAGCTGCAATGGAACCTGTCTGATCGCTCGTTTGATTCGTTGGTCCATGATAACGAATTTCAGAACTAGCAGTAATGGAAGCCTCTCTTTCTTCAAAAGATAAGTACTTTAACAATCTATATTTTTCTAAAGCGTCTTCTACTGCTTGTTGGGTCTCTTTTCGGGCTATCTCAGGAAGCATAAATGATAATTGGTTTCCCACCTTTGGATCCCTCCTGTGCTAAAATGTAAATACGGTGATCAAGAGAAATCTTGGTCTTTTTTTTTATGAAAATAGAGTATAATACTTTTGCACACACATTTAGTTTGTTTTTGCTAAAGGATGCTCTTTCTTAGGGCATCTTTTCATTTTTTTGCAATTTTTTCATATATTCATATATAATGTAATCTTTAGAACATAGCACAAGGAGTAATTATAATGAATAAACGAAATAAGAATAAACAATCATTTGGGTGTTTTATCAGTTTCATGGTTTTATATATTTTGGTAGGTTTAATATACATTACAATTACTAACTTATAACAAAGGTTTGTTCGGAACTTTTGTTTTTTAATATCCACTTTCTTGACGTTCATGATTGACTTTATTCTTATCCATATAGGCTTGTTCGATTTGTTCCCAAGTAAAGCCTAGCATTTCACCTAAACTCAAAAACATTTCTAAACCACTATGATAATAATCTCCTTCTTCACACTCATACTTTTCCCAATCAATACGTAGAAGTTCAAGAAATTGAACTGTGGCATTTTCCCACTCAACGCTTTCTATTGCTAATCCTTTAAGATCTTTATGGAAACCATGATCTAATCCGATTGATAAAACGAAATGTAAACCGTCCACATACTCTTTTAGAGCCTTTTCATAATTGTTCTTCTTATTGCTCCAAAACTTAAATATCTCGGGAAGTTCATTGGCTAATTCACCTAATTCGACTTTAAGAGCCAGCACCTTTTCATCTAATAAATCCTGGCCTTGCAGGCTTTTATTTTCAACAATATGGTTATCTAATTGTTGCTGAATTTCAAATAAGCTTTTAAGATTCATTTCAATTCCCACCCTTCACTTTATAAAAATCGCGTTTAATCTTATCTAGTGCATTATTTTTCTTCATATGATCTTTTTGACTACGTTTCAATTTCAAAGACGTTTGAGCATAGCTTCTTTTTAAAATAAGGTGTTCTTTAGATAAGTCCTCATAATTTCCTTGCAGCTGCTCATTTTCTTCAGAAAGAGTTTCAATTTTATTAATCATCCAATTGAAGTCATTAGCACTTAACACATCTACATATAAGCCGTTACCATGTTCTGTTGTAAAATCAGTACTCCTTTTGATTAGCTCCAATCTCTCCATCCCTTGTCCCCTCCAGTGACAAGGAGCCTAAGCTCCCTGCTGTTATTTATTTCACTACTTTTAATTTATGGTCTGACCCCTCTTCATCAATTGAAAGTTGTCCTTCTGGTACTGATACACTTCCGTCACTTTCCACACTGTATTCAATGCCTTCATGACCATCTTCGTAAAACTCATCAATAGTCATTTGTGAAGGTTGCAATCCAAGAGTTACATTCGAGCCAGCAAAACCGTATAGCTTACTTACTTTCCCTTCTACATCACGCTTAATATTGAACTTAAGAACGGTTTTCTTGTTATCACGTTGAATGGAAACAAACTCTGCGCCAACCTCTCCAGCTTCACTTTCTTCCACATTTAGAAGAGCAATGGAGCCTGGCATTTTTAATAATTCATCTGCATGTGGTAACTCATCACTTAGTACATGAAACATAAGAACTTCTTTTTTATCATCCTTCTGCATTTTCTTGAAAAGAACGTTTAATTTAATCATGTGGTTTCCCCATTTCATATTAGTTTTGCGATGTTTTTACTTCTTCGTATATCTCCTGCAATTTAGAAATATCTAATTCATACAATTGCAAACCATCTGGTGTTTTGAAATAACCCATTTTAAGTAATTTACTCCGGTAATAATCTTCCATGTGCTGAATAAGTATCATGTTTGTCCTCCTTTCAGCATAAGAATTAAAAGACTCCTGTTTTAAGATAATGTTTTGCTTGATAATAAAAATGGTGATAGATCCAATTACCACTATATTTCTGATCTACATATACGATTTCAAAGTTGTACCTTGCTTTGAAAGTATTCAATCGGCCCAGTAAAGCTAATGGATTGTATTGCGAACGATACTTACCTTTAAGCATCTTTTCATATCCATGTAGGTCTTCTACGATTAATGTAAAAGGAATGTCTTTTGAACGTATCAACTCATTTTCAAATGCTGTTTGCGTATCTTTTTGCAAGTTTCCTGTTATCTCGTCCATGTGCGCTTTCCGTTCTACCCGGCTATTTAGAAATATGTCGCGCGTAATGCCGAGCCCTTCATTTTTGGGAATCATGCAACCATAATCACCAGTATCTAATTTTTTAATTTTTATAGGGATATCTTTTTGACGTAAATAATCAAGGATATGTCCATTTACATTTTCACGAGTATCTATTACTATCGTGAGTGTTTTAAGTATTTTATTTAGTTCTGAATCTGTGTAATGATAAGAAATCAATTATTTACACCTTCTTTGCCTTCATATATGTGACAGCTCTCTGATATAAATCCTTTGCTATTACATTAGATTCAGCATTCTCATATTGCCGATAATCATCATAGATATCTTTCCAGCCGTTTTCCGCAAGAACGATTGTCCAATCAATAAACAACATCAGAGAATCTTCTTCAGCGCAAAACCATTCATTTATTTTTTCATTGGGTTGCCACCCACAAAATTGATGAATCATTTTCATAATTGTAAGTTTTTCATTGTTGGCATTCTTCCATGACTTGAACCAATCATCAATTGCTTGGAAGTTTTGTTCTGCAGCTTGCATAATTTCGACGGGAATCACTTTTGGATTTTTTATTGCTACACGATTATCCGTTTTATCAAGATAAATATCTGCACCCGATTTCCAAATCAGGCTTAGAATTTTTAAAACCTGCAAATCTATCACCTCTGTTATCAAATGCTACTAATAAGTGTTACTGAAAAACACTAAAAATCAGTATGTGTTACTAAAAAGTAACACCGTTCAACCTTAGAGCCACAAGGGATTGAACCACTCGTGTTACTTATGTTACCTAATTTGAGTATTAACGCTCCTAATAGAATATATATATATTTATATTTTTTGTTTATATATATATTTAGTAACAAAAGTAACAAAAACAGTATAAAAAGTGTCTTTAACGCTTGGTACATAAAGGTTTTAAGTGATTTTAAATGTGTTATTTTTAGTAACATTTTCGCTAATTTCATCATTATTTAGTAACTTTTGCTGAAAAAAAGTATTTTTTCGCTCCACTAAAGTAACACCTTTGATGAAATACTTATTTCTATTGCCCCGTTCTCGCTTCAAACCTTGTGATTCTAAAATTCGATAAAACGCTCGATTTTTTAATTGATGTTCACCATTTCTAAAACACCAGTTGGAGTACACCTCATATAATTCTTTCGCTTCAATTTGAACATCTTCTCTTTTAAAGCAGCATTCGAACATAAACGGTCCCAATATATCCATTTCTTCTTTATAATCGCCTGTTGCTTTCATTACGATTGCTGGATCCTTCAAGCCTGACTGCTGCCACTTCATACAACCCTCAATTGCCCAATTTAGAATGCCAGGCATTTCTAAGCTCAATTTTTCAGGAAGTTTCTTATCACGCTTTTCTTTTGGAAGCTGTAGGTTAAACGGAACCAATCGGATACGTCTCCAAATACCTTCATCTACTCCTTTAATGACCGGTTTATGGTTTGTAGTAAAGAATACTTTGAACTCTGGAATAAACTCGAAGTATTCTTGTCTAAGGAAACGAGCTAGTACTGGCTCACCACCTGTTATTTGCTTTACAAAAGCTTCTGATAGTTGTTCACCATCTTCACTTTCAATTGCAGAAACAAAACGGGATCCTACTAACCTGGCAATATCGTTATTTGCACCGGTTTCTTTTTTCTTGATGAAAGTATCTGATTTTGCTTGTTTACCATACTCGCCCATGAGGTCCTTAATGGTGTTAATAAAAGTTGATTTACCATTAGATCCTCCACCAATGAGAAACACCATAATTTGCTCTGAAATTTCCCCAGTGAGTGAATAACCGATTAATCGTTGCATGTACTCAATGAGCTCTTTGTCCCCTTGAAAAATTTGTTCTAAGAAGCTTAACCATTCAGGGCATTTTGCTTTTTCATCAAATTCAATATTAGTTATTTTAGTAAGACCAAGTTCTCGATCATGTGGCTGCAACTTACCTGTTTTTAAATCAACAATGCCATTATCAGCATTGAATAAATATTTGTGCCGATCAAAGTCTTCTCGCTCTCCTGGAACTAACGGCATAAGGTCCTTAATGCTATTCATTCGAATATTTCTACGCTCACACATTCGGGCCCACTTTGTTTCAGATTCATCTTCTGATTTATAAAGACTACGAAGGACTTTTGCTGTAATGCGCTCAATTTCTTTCTTCGTGTCTAATTTCCATCGCTTTCCGTCCCATATAAACCAACCTATGTCCGAAACATATTTGATAACATGGCCATATTCATAAGCAATTCGTTCAGCATTTCCAAGTTCAGTTAAACGGAATTTCTTTTTAGGTTTCTCTTCAGCAACTTCTTCTGCATCCCCAGTATGAAAGTCAAAAGAAAATTCTTTGAATTGCTCTTTGTTGTCTAAAATAGTTGTGGAAGTAGAAGAAATTGCAGTCGCTATGGTTCTTTCACCATATGTTTCGTTCGTTTCTCTGAAGTGAATAACATCCCATTTATCACGCATAAGCCCTGTCTCTCGGAACATTGCATCCATTCGAGTTGCGGATTTACCTGTCCAAAAGGCAAGGTGATTACATAATGCTAAGTCGCTGGCAGAATGATCATTATTAACTAAATTACCGTTACATAATGACCGGATTTCATCACCATTCTTGGACCGGAATATTCTTTCCCATAGAGCTTCATTTGAAATCTTTATTTCATCTTTTTCAAACTCAGCTAGATTTACACGACCTTGAATGTCGCTATCATCAAAATATTGCTCAAATACTTCTGAAAGTTCGTCTGTTCGCTCATAAACATCATTTGAGTTTTCTCGATTCCCAGTGAAACTGAAATATCGACCATATGAGTAAATTTCTAAGCCATGCTTAGTGTTTTTTCGTCCTGTACCTAAAACAGATTGTGGAAGATTCCCCTTGATAATGATATGTATGCCTTTCCCAGATGGAGAGAATTCTGTGTAGCTGTCTAAGGTGTCAATAATCTCTGTTGCGAAGGTGTTTGCTTTTCCATCCGCAACACATTTATCAATATCAATTCCGATGTAATTATCTTGCCTGCTAAATACAAACCCTATGCCGTCATAATCGCCTTCTAAATAGAATTTGACTGCTGTTGCAAATGTTGACCAGGTACGCCTATTATTCGCCTGCGCCATTTCACCATTTACTTGATAAGGCACTTTTGTTGGCTTGTTATTACGCTTTTCTGCTCTCCACAATATCCATTGAGGAAGGGCTTTTAATTCGGCAGGGATCTCGTTAAAATTGTATGGATTTTCTTTCATTTCGCCCTCCGATAAATTTATATTTATCTATAGAAAAGAGAAGCTAGTACAATACCAACTTCTCTATTTAGTTTCCTAGAATGGTAAGTCATCATCACCGATGTTTATTCCTCCACCTTGGGAAATTGGATTTACATCTGTTACATCATAGTATTTAGCTTTTGCAGCAGTACGCTTTTGCTTCTCCCCATCAACCACCTTTTCATACTCTTCATGCTTAACAGTAATTTTTAAGTTTTTATTGATTAGCTCTTTTGCTAATTCATCTGGTGAATTAAAAACATGATTGTTAGAGAATCCGCATGCTTTCAACAAGGAGTTAACAATTCTTACTGAAACTTCATGTTCAAATGTAAAGGTGTTATAAAGAACCTTTGCACCTTGGTGATTTTGAGGAACATCACTACGAATCTCAAAGTCTACCGATAATTTAGGCTTTCCAGCTTGAGTTTTACCTGCTTCTGCGTTCACAATTACTGCTTCATATTTACCTTCAGCAACTAATTCAAATCCTGTGCTTGCGTTTGATTCATCAAATTTAAAGAATGACATTATTTATTTCCTCCTGTGTTTTCGTTTTTGGATGATACTAATAATTCGTTTTGCACGCAGCCACTACGATTGTCTAAATGGTTTTTAGCAAAAATACTTTGATTACCCTCTAGGAGGAACCCTCTTGTACCATCTGCTTTTCTAACCAATCGAGCGACAACATGTACAATTCCCATTACATGATTGACAATTTTATCTCGAATATCCGGGATAAATTGATTGTATTGTTGGCCGTCATCATGAATGATACTGCGTGTAGTTTCCCAAGCAGTGTATATAACATTGGCGTCTAGCCCATTAAAAGTTTCAACAACTTTTAATAAGTGATTATCGAATAAGGCATAGTCTTTTAATTCAGGCATACCACTTTTCGTTTTTTCACCTCTGTTCATCAACCAAAGCTTTTGGTAATGAGTAAGGTTGTCCACAAAGACATTTTCATAGTTTGCAATATTCGCTTTTGCATGCGCGTAAAAATCTAAAATGCTCTGATGGGGATCAGCCACATTGATTTTTGCGACATCAATATTCGAATAACCCTCTAACACTTGGCTTGTACCATCAATATCAAGTACTAATGTTTTACCTGGTAGTAATCCGGCAACTGTTGTTTTACCATCCCCCGGTTTTGAATAGATGATGATTTTTGCTTTTTTACTTTTCTTAATTTCAGCCCCATTTGTGATTTCCACAATCACACCTCCACTTTGAAACTTAAGCTCGCAGGCTCAATCTCTACGCCTGGAATCATCGTTCCATTTGAATCGATTACTACTGGTTGCCCATCTACTTCATGAATGTGGAGGACCTTCTTCAGGTCGCCCCATTTCACTTCTTCTTTGATGAACTCAGTCATGCCCGTTTCTTTTACATGCTGCAAGAGCTTGTCCTTATCAACTGCTTTAGGCTGCTCTTTGGTAGCACGACTTTTTGATTTACCATAAGGTGTAGAAATGGTTTTAGCTTTTGGATTTTCTTCTAATTGCTTAGCATGATAAGCTGAGACAAGACTTTCAAAATAATTTTTATCACTGTGGAGAGCAATCAACTCACGATTCTCCCAGTTATTGATTCTTGCACGTTCCACATCAGCTAATTGCTTAACTTCTTTTTCTTTCGCTGATAAAGCAGCTAATTTACGGAAAACCCAATTTAAACTTTCTATATCAGTAACCTGAAAAGATTCTTTTTCAGATTGTTCAGTGTTTTCAACCTCTAAAATTTCCATTTGTTGAAGTTGGTTCATGTATAGAACATCCCTTCTATATTGTTTTTTCTTCCTAAGTATGGTAAAAATAAGGTGTCATCCATGTAAGTCCACTCCGCCAAGTGGGCTTTTTTATTGTTCACCTGCTATTTTTTTAATTGAATCTCTACGAACATATTTCGCTATACACCTTGAGTCATCGTGAAGATGAACACTACCCCAGTCAAGCATTCCTTGACCTTCCACAATATTGTTATTGCAACCATCACACACAGATACAATTTCAAGCTCTTTCTCCTGCGGATCTGCAATACCATATCCATTTTTTAAAACCATTGGATTTTCAACTTCAGTCACTTTACCACCTCCCTTAAGGTAAAGGTTCCAGTATCGATCATGCTGTTTTCTAGCGAATTCAGCAATCTTTGCACGACCACCAAGAACCATATTCATTTCAACTTTTATAAAGAAATTAGAAAGTTCTAATGCACTCATGTTATTCATATTAACTAACCCTCTCCTTTTCACTTTTCACAGTGATCCCACCTATAGTTAACTCAATGAATTTAATTTCTCTTCCGTATTGTCTGGAAAGAATTTTTTCAATAACTGGCTTTAAATTATTTACTTTTTCCTCAGTCATTTTGAAATTGCTTAGATCCATATCAACTCACCTCAATAAAACATATGCAGAAGGAACAACAGGACAAATCATAAAATTTAGATTTCCAACATGTGATTCCACTCAGAAAGTAGAATCACCGTTGGTATATCTACTAAAAGTAGAGTTATCGTTAAAAAAAATAAAATCATAACTAAACCCAAGGATTTCACTTATTTTCTTCGCTTCTCCTATTGTTACATCATCAGGATGTTTCTCCATCTTACTGTAAGTATGCGTGTGGATTCCAAGTTTTTCAGCGAGTTCTTTTTGTGTGAAACCTTTTAGCAACCTCGCTTGCTTCAAAGTGAATTTCATGTTTATCACCTCACTTTTTTTCTTCCACAACCACATATTAATCTACCTAAAGTAGAATGTCAACTGTATGAAATTCATCAAACTCTACTTTCAATCACCTGAACTTATTTAAAAGTAGAGTTTTTTCTACTTTTGTTTGAAATTGTTCTACTTTTGGTATAATATAATGTATATAAAATAGGTCGGAGGTAATAAAGCATGAGTATAGGAAAAAATATTAAAAAATTAAGGGAAATACATAATTTATCTCAAAAAGAATTAGCTGAAATTGCTGGTGTATCCGATAAAGCAGTATCTACTTGGGAAAATGGTTTAAAAGATCCACGTATGGGTGCTATTCAAAAAATCGCTGATCATTTTGGTATTTTAAAAAGTGATATTATTGAGGAAAAAATAGATGTTTCACCAAAGCGCCCTCATAACCTTAAAACTGTAGAAGGACAATCTATAGCAATGCCTTTATTAGGCTCTATAGCTGCAGGAGTTCCTTTAGATATGGCTCCGATTCAAGAATGGATAAACGTTCCTAGAGAAATTGCTGAGAAATATCCTCACGGC
>Ga0268255_10001738_pt1 | contig 12258 bp, 7 predicted proteins | sample AgamicOrMarz_FD_200256 | JGI IMG/M metagenome (GOLD analysis project Ga0268255, IMG submission 200256) | Agave microbial communities from Guanajuato, Mexico - Or.Ma.rz (v2) (version 3) | ecosystem: Host-associated > Plants > Phyllosphere > Phylloplane/Leaf | place: Guanajuato, Mexico | collected...
TTTGCCCCGAGTCCGCGCGCCTGCCCGTGGGCCTGCCGGACAGTTTTTTCGACCGCGACGCACAAGTGCTGGCGCAGGCGCTGCTCGGCAAAGTCATCCGCCATCGCGTCGGCGACCTGTGGCTGAGCGCACGAATCATCGAGACCGAAGCCTATTACTGCGCGGAAAAAGGCAGTCATGCCTCGCTCGGTTACACAGAAAAGCGTAAGGCTTTGTTTCTGGATGGCGGCCACATCTATATGTACTACGCCCGTGGCGGTGATTCGCTGAACTTCAGCGCGCAAGGTCCGGGCAATGCCGTTTTGATCAAATCCGCCTATCCGTGGGTCGACGAAGTCAGCGGCCCGGCGAGTCTGGCGCAAATGCTGCTGAACAATCCCGATGCCCAGGGGCGACCGCGTCCGACGCAGAAGCTCTGCGCCGGGCAGACGTTGTTGTGCAAGGCATTGGGTTTGAAAGTACCGATGTGGGATGCCAAGCGTTTCGACCATGAGTTGTTGCTGGTCGAAGACACCGGGCCGCCGCCCTCGCAGATTATTCAAACCACCCGGCTGGGCATTCCGCTGGGCCGTGATGAACACTTGATGTACCGCTTCGTTGACGCCGCGTATGCGCAATGGTGCACGCGGAACCCGCTGCGACGGGGTCAGGTCGAAGGCCGGGATTATATGTTGCTGTAAATGCTTACCCTTGTAGGAGCTGCCGCAGGCTGCGATCTTTTGATCTTGTTCTTTTAAAGCAGAATCAAAAGATCGCAGCCTGCGGCAGCTCCTACCGGGATCATCAATAGTCTGGAGTTTTTCTGTATGGGCCCATGGCTCGATAGCATCACCGGATGGCTCGGCGCCAATCCACAGTGGCTGGCCGCAGCGGTGTTCCTCGTGGCGTGCGTGGAGTGCCTGGCGATTGCCGGGCTGATCGTGCCAGGCACGGTGCTGCTGTTTGCCGTGGCGGTACTGGCCGGCAGCGGCGCGCTGTCACTGAGCGAAACGCTGCTGCTGGGCTTTCTTGGCGGCATCCTCGGCGACCTGATCTCGTACTTTCTGGGGCGGCATTTCCATCAGAACATCCGCCGCCTGCCGGGCCTGCGCCATCATCCGGAATGGATGGCTGGCGCCGAGTCGTACTTCCAGCGCTATGGCATCGCCAGCCTGCTGGTCGGGCGTTTCATCGGCCCGCTGCGGCCGATGCTGCCGATGGTCGCCGGGATGTGCGACATGCCGTTCCCGCGCTTCTTCGCCGTCAGCCTGCTCGCCGCCGCCGGCTGGAGCCTGGCTTACCTGTTGCCGGGCTGGGCCACGGGCGCAGCGTTCCGCCTGCCATTGCCTGAAGGCTTCTGGCTCGAAGCCGGGATTGTCGCGGCCAGCATCGCGGTCATGGTCGGCCTGAGCGTCAACAGCAGCGTGCGCCGACATCGTCGCGCGACGATCTGGATCGGCAGCATGAGCCTGTTGATCCTGATTGGCCTGTTCATCGGCTACCCGTACCTGACCGCGCTCGACAACGGTGTGATGACTCTGGTGCAGGAACATCGTCAGCCAGCGCTGGACGAAATCGCCGTGACGCTGACCCTGATCGGCGAGTTCCGCAACATGCTGCTGTTCAGCGCCCTGCTTGTCATATTGCTGTTGCTGTGCAAGCAGTGGCGCCAGGCGATATTTGCCGGCGCGACCATGATGGTCACCGCGATGGCCAACACCGGAACCAAATACTTCTTCGCCCGGGTGCGCCCTGAAGTGCTCAGTGATCCATTGACCACCTACAGCATGCCAAGCGGTCACGCCTCGGGCGCATTCGCCCTGTTCCTGACGCTGGGTGTACTGGCTGGTCGCGGTCAGCCGCCACGCATGCGTCTGACCTGGCTGCTGATTGCCTGCATCCCGGCACTGGCAATTGCCTTGTCACGGGTCTATCTGGGGGCGCACTGGCCAACCGACATTCTCGCCGGTGCCATGCTCGCCAGTTGCGTCTGTGCCGCGATGCTGTGGTTGAGCCAACGACAGACGTCCCTCAACGCGATGCCGTTCAAGATCTGGTGGCTGATCCTGCCATCGATGGTTGCACTGTTCGGATTCTTTGTACTGCGCCACTTGCCCCATACATTGTTGCGTTACGCTTATTGAAACAAATACTTTTCAGATATCAACCATTAAGCGCCGCTCTTCGGAAACACTCGAAGAGAGCGGCGCCGCCATTGGATTCACCTGTATTACTTGCGCACTCGCAAGCCGGCTAACTTTCCTGCTGAAACGAATATAAAATTGGCGTTACATAATAAATCCAACTTCATACACCAGCGCCTTTCATACTGATAAGCACACGCCAGGTTAATAAACTTGATTAGCGTGATTACATATCCTCAAACATTGATCTCACCAGACAATGTTTATAGTTGCTATCAGTTTCGAGTCAAATCATGAGTCCAAAATTACCGCGCAAAACGTCCGTGACGGCTACGCGCCATTCTGAAACAGGCACTTCCGGGACGCGCAGATCCGACATTGCGCTCCCCGGGTTTTCGCGCATCACGGATTTTTTTCAACAGACATTGCCGAACAGTCCTGGCAGCCTGCAATCAAGCGGGGAAACTCCAAGGTTGCCCGCCGTCGAAGTCACCCCCATGCCAGCCCATAGAGGGAGTGAAAAATCGATAGATGACTATTGGCTTTCCGAGGCTTTTTTGCGCGGCATGAACCCCGCCGACGCAGAAGGCTTTCGCTGGATCGTCAACCGCAAGTTCGTTGATGTGTATGTCGACGGCGTGCTGCGCACCACTCATGTCGGCCTCGATGAATCCGGCACCCTGCGAAGCAAACTGCTGACCGAGCGCATCCCTTCCGGACCGCGCCTGTATAAAAATGCCGAGGGCCAGACCTGGCGCCTGACGGAACAGCCTGCCGCAAAACGACCGCGCGTGCAGTCACCCTCTCAGCCCATCGACCAGAGCCGCTACTGGCCCTCGGGGCGCTCGCCAGACAACCAGGGTTATTTCGAAATGCGCGAGTCCGGGGGATCAAGCGCACCTCAGACACTGTTCGCTCTCACGGATGAGTATGGCAACTTCATGCGCGTCGACCCGCCCGCTGGCGGCTTTGACGCACAGCCGACGCACTTCGTGCACTGGACCGACAGGCAAATCTGGCAACTGTACGGGCTGCACGGCGAGGACATCGTGAGGTTTCGTCTGCATGCCCACACCACCGGCCAGCCACCCCAATGGGCGCAACCATCGCCCACGGGCAACCCGGTGACCGACCTGCTGCGCGACAGCCTGCGCTGGCTGCACCCGGCCATGTCCTTCAAGGAGCGTGAGCGTTATCTGCAGTCGTTCAACCTGCTGCCAAGCCAATTGCTGCGTCTGCAGCAAGACATGCAGAACCGGCTGGCAATACCGGCCTGGGTCCAGGCTCACCAGCGCTTGCTCGATGACGTCGACAATCCGCAGCGATTCGAGCAGTTCGCCAAGGATGCAGTCGAACAACTCAACCTCAAGCGCAATGCCCGCCACGACTGGTATCACGCCGAGAACAGTCTGACCCCCGAAATACGCGAAGCACTGCTGAAGTCACTGGGTTACCTGCGCAACAAGAACAATTGCCTGTACCGCACCGACATTCCTGCGCTGTTTCGCGGTGACGAGCGCACCCCGTTCGAATTGGCGAACGACGGCACCATGCTGCCGCGCTACCACCATGAACCCGGCGCCACTACGCACAAGCCGATCAGCGCGACCTTCAGTCTCAATGAGGGCCAGATGTATGCCAGCGCGCCGGATCCTGAATACCTGCGCTTCAACAGCCAGACCCACAAATATCCGGGGCGTGATGCCAGTGACAGCAGCTCGGAAAGTGCTGACAGCGATGCCAGCGATTCGCCGAGCAGTTCGTCTTCCGGCTGGTCTGAACCGTCCAGCCCCGTGGCGTGGGATCACGAGCGCGATTACCGGTCCAGCCGCACCCGGCAGACGGAAATGTTCATCTACGCCCTCGACACCCGCAACCTTGAAGTCGTCCCGCATGAAGAAAACATGATGTTCAACGCCAGCGCCCGCAAAACGCCGCCGACCTGGTTTCCCTCTGACGATTTCGAGGGACTGATCTCTGTCAGCCGCAGCGGACTGAGTGCCGAGCGTATCTGGCTGCTGAACAGCGCCCAGACCAAAGGCGCCAGGGTGACAGACATCAACGACATGGCGGGAGACAGCGCTGGACGCATCAAAGCGGCGACCCATGCCGGACACTCCAATCAGTTCGAATATGACCGATTGATCGACCAGGTCGAGGCAGCGGCCCTGCCCATAGTCAGGCTTTCAGGCAACAGAAACGAATTCGCTCATGACATCGTCTGGCCCTGAAACAAACAGTTTGCCCGCAACACCGGTAAGGAAACCGCAGCTTCATACACACCATTCAAGGATCAAGACGTGGCGAAACTCATCATACCCTCGACGCATAGTTCCAATGTGCGCCTGCTTCAAGTCACTCCCATTGATGCCTCAGCCAATGCGTATGCACCGGCAACAGGCAACCCCGAGCACGTGCCTTCACCTTCCATCGTCGAGCCCGCTGACGCCTCGCACAGCCAGACGCTGCAATCCCTCGACGAACACTTCGGCCCGCTGCGCATTGGCGAGTACATGGCCAGTCGGGTCGAACTGCAGGCGCTGGGCGCAACGGTCAACGGCCAACTGATCAGCACGACAAACGCCAACATGAAGGTCCCGGATCAAGAGTTTCTCGACGGGCTCAATTTCCAGGCGGCAGCAGTCGAAAGTCGCTTGAGGGCGGCCGACGTCCCGGACAGCGGCCTGGTGGCAATGCTCTTTTATGAGATCGCCTGCAAACGCTCCATCGACGCCGGGCCGATGTTCGTCAGCGACTCGCCCATTGCGGCTGGCAGCAGTACCGATCGCCTGAATCAACTGGGCAAGGCTGCGCAAAAGCTGGATATCCATCGGATCGATACGTTCGAAAACGCGCCAGGCTGGATCAACAAATACAAAAGTTACCTGACCAGCAGTGCAGGTGTCGGCCTGCAGGGGTTTGGCATCTACAGCGGTTATATGGCCATGGCCGATGCGCTGCAAAAGGGTGAAAAACTGGAAGCGCTGTTCCAGGGCAGCTCCATTGCCGCCGAACTCGGCTCGCTGGTCATCGAGCAGGGTCTGACCAAGACTGGCCACGCGATGCTCACTCAAGGAGGCAACCTCTTCAAATACTTCCCGCTGACTTCGGTGGGCAAATACATGAGCCGCGGCGCAGGAATGTTCGCCAGCGCGATCACCCTGCCGTTCGACATCATTGATGCGGTCAAATCGTTCAACGCTGCTGCTGCCGCGTCGGGCAAAGAAGCGCAGGATCACTACGTCAGTGGCGCGTTGAGCGTGGCCGGCGCTGGCATCAGTCTGGTGTTGGGCGTCGCTGCGCTGGCCGGGTTTGGCAGTGTCGCCGGCCCGGTCGGGCTCGCCGCTGCGGCGCTGCTGATCGCCGGGTCGATGATTTATCAGGCCGCGCGGGTGGTTGACGACATCGATGACTACATTGAACTCACCGGCCTCGAACGCCTGCGCTCCGGCTGGTTCGCTTTCACCCGCCAGGAACTGGACACGGAGGTGATGGATCGCTTCAAGCTGAGCAAAGGTTATCGCGACCATGAAAAACAGCTCGAACAGTCGGCCAGGGACCTGCTCGAGGGCGCGTACAAGAACTCCATCGAGCACGTGGTCAACGGCGCTTTTCGCACCGAATTGCAATCCGTCGAGCTGTGGCGCTATGTCTGGGACGAAAGCGTCGGACAGAAGCCGTTCAAACTCGATAGCCAGGCCGTCATCGTTGGCGCAGACGATGTGATCGATGCCGGCGATGGCTTGCCTGCCGATCTCAAAGGCAAGGTCAGCGGCAGCGCGGGCGAAGGCAAAGGCATTTTCTGGCGCCTGGGCGATGGCGATGACCGCGTCGTCGGCGTCAAGGCCCAGGCCAATCTGTTCACCTACCGCGACGGCCACAAAGCGCTGACCGGCGGCGACAGGAACGATGCGTTCCATCACGAAGTCACTGAGCAGGAACTGGACCGGCCAGGCAAACCGGCGCACATCAATGTGCTCGACGGCGGTGCCGGCGCCGACACCGTGGCGTTCGAAGGCAGCCGCCCGACCAGCGACACGCGCCACATCGGGCATGACATCAATCTGCAAACCGGCAAGGTGGCGTTGCGCGGCCTGGACCCAGCGGCGCAAGGAATCGAAGTCGCGCACCTGACTTCGTTCGAGAACGTCTCGACCCTGCGCAAAGGCACCAGCCGCGTCACGGGCACCGCCGATGCCAACCAGATTGCTGCCAACGGTTACGACCGCATCAGCGCAGGAGACGGCAACGACATCATTGCCATCTTCGGCACCGAGTGTCAGGTGGACGGAGGCAGCGGCGAGGACAGCTACTACATCGCCAATTCCAATATGCGCACAACGATCATCGAGGACGGCGAACACTCCAGCGTGGTCGAATTCGGCTGGCCGCGGGAAGTCATTCAGCGCTGGCAGGTCATTGGCACTTCGCTGGTCGTCAGTTCGCTGCGCGGCAAGGATGGCAGCGAACCCGAACATGTGCTGACGCTGGACAACGTCTATCGGATGGTCGACGGCCAGCGCCAACTGAAAAACGCCCGATGGTTGTTCCGCACACAAGACAAATATGAACTGCTGGCGCTGCTGCCTGCCCAGCCAGGCGAAGCACTGAGTCAGGACATCGAGGTCGCCGTGACCGTCAACGGTCGACCGGCCGCGGCGCCGGCCATCATCAATGACGGCAAGGTAGTCATCGACAGCCAGGGCCTGAATCGATATTTCATTGCACGCACGGACCGTCGGGTCGAATTCGTCGCTGAGCGCACCGCACCTGCCACGGCCCGCACCGTTTATCTCGACTTCCGGGACAGTGAAATCATCGACGCGGTGATCAGCTATGACGTCGAGTTGCGTAACGGAGTTTCGGGCAATACCCACCTGATCTACACGAATATCTGCCTGTCGATTCTGCTGCCGTCCAAAGTGGTTGCGTTCAAGGGCGTGATTCAAACCATTGCATCAGCGACGGGATACAGCGGCCGCAACAGCCTGAAAGTCACCACACCCCTGCTGGCGCAGGACATCGTGCTGGTTCTCCAGGATGAAGTTTCCTACCGCCTGCAAGTGCCGGAGCTGGACTACGAAGAAGACGCGCAAAACCCCGGCACGCGGCTGTTCAGCACACGCAGCTGGTTGAAAAAGCGCAATGGCAAATATCTGTTCACGCGGCCTTTGGTCAGTGAAAAACCAGCATTGACCGCACAGGCGAGCAAGGTGGTCATCGAACAGCGTGCGCACACAGGAATCTATCTGCTCGAGGGCCAGAGCGCGACGTACGACGTTTATCTGGCCAGCAACTGCATCGTGCGCCTGTCCACCCCGGGGGCCGCGGCGAAAACCGCCAATGCGTCCACCTGGAATCTGTTTACTCGCACGCTCGGTGAGACCGTTACACGCGAGGACATCCGGCTTGACGGCAATCGCTTGCGCATCGCCAGCGTCACCGTTGAACTGCCGGAGATGGGAGTCGACACGCCAGTGGAGTCCGTCAGCGTGGTGACGTCGGCCGGCAATATCTACGAAGTCTCGCTGTTATTCGAAATGTTGCAGCTATACGTCATCGATGCCCGCAGCTACGCCAGCGTCGAGGCGCTGCTGGCCGGCATCGAACAGCACAGGCAACGCAGCGAACTGGCCGCACGGGTCTACGTGACGCACATCGGTTACCAGCCCGGCACGCAGGGCACGCTGGTGTACAACTCGGTGAGCAACTACTGGAGTTCGGTGACTGATCCACAGACACGCTTGAACCGCAAAGACCTGTTTATCGCCCGCCATTGAATCTGACCGCGCCAGCGCGATGTGAACAAATTGCCAGTGGAGATCCGACTATCCACTGGCACCTGAACAACTCTGCCATTGAAGGCTGACTCGTAAAAAAGGAGTTTTTTCATGCGACAAAAACCAGGAGGCGTGCGCCCTTCACCGACGGCCGGTACATCCACCGGTTCAACATCCCGTCCTTCACAACCCGATCGCTTGACAGATCTGGACTTCCATTTGCCAGGACGAATCAGACCGGACGGTTTGAACGAAGCGCCTGGCACCGGCCCCAGCGCCTTTGACGATCATGGACAAGTGGATGCGAACATCACGGTCTCGCAGATGCGCGAGACGCAAGCTCCTCGACCTCGAACAACAGGCTTGCCACTGGAACTCTACTTGCAAAGCGTCGATCAGACCCTCGCCTGCAATGCGAACGGCCTGAGGGTTTATAAGGGTCGTCAGTTTGCCGACATCGCCAATGATGACGGCACCGCCGCAGGGCAAACGGTGATGGTGGCGTATCACGACCTGATGAAGGCCTGGCGCGCCAGGCTGCCGAGCGAGCGAGTGCCATCCGGACCGCCTCTTTATCGAGTCGCCGACACTGACTTGTGGAGCTTGAACAAGCTCGTCGAGGAGTACCCATCCGATCGTCGGGCCGGATCCTATTCCGCAGCTGTACCGGATGCGCAAGGCTATTACGCAGTACACGAATGGCAGGAAACGCCCCATCAAGGGCGGGTCACCTCGCGTTTGAATGTCGGCTTCGCCTTTCGGGACAAGCACGACAGACTGATCAAAGCAGACCCGAGCGAGGCACGTCCGGACCCTTCCTTGCCTTTGCAGCTTGCGCACTGGACCGATGGCGAAATCTGGGATGCGTATAACCTGCGCGATGCACAAATCCATGCCTTTCGTACCGAAGCCCAAGCAAACGGCGGTCCGCCAGCGTGGGCAAGACGCAGGGATATCAAGGACCATCATAAATTCCTTCTGGACTCCATGAAGTGGTCCCACCCGGAGAAAACGCGCAGCGAATGTGCCGAGCTTTTACGCAGTTACAATCTGAGCGTCGCTCAGCAAAAACGCTTGCGAGCAGACATGGAAGACGGCTTCCCGGAGTGGGCCGGACAGCACAGACAAATGACACAAAACGGCCCGGACGAGAAAAGGTTCGAGCACATTGCGGAGGAACTGGGCCCGTTCAGTCTGAAGCTTAGAGAAGAAGGTGAAGGGGGTGAGAGCGATCTGCCTGACGTTAGTCAACGTTATGAAGAAAGCTTTCTGAACAGCTATCTCGAATATGCAGGCTACAAGCGCAACAAGCATGACTATCTTTATCGTACGGACATCCCTGCAATGTTCCGCGCCGATTTGCGTACCCCCTTTGAACTGGCGCGGGACAAGCGGTTGGTGAAGTTGCGGGGCAACCCTTCCGACACCACAACCAAACATGCTTTCAGCGCGACATTTTCTTTGGGTGACGGCGTCCATTATTTGAGTTTTGACTACTATTCCAACCCCCGCCACTACAACAGCCAGGCCAACCGCTATGCGGGGCATTTTTCCGACAGTGACTCATCCAGCGGAAATCGATTCAGTTCGGGTGAGGAGTCGGATACATCATTTGAGATGGACAACTCGCGTGATTACCCATTGCTGCGGCGCAAACAGGCACTTGGCTTTATGTATGTCATCGACACTCGCAGCATCGAAGTGGTCCCGCGGGTGGAAAACATCTACCTGAATAACAGGGACTTTGAGGGGGATACCTACGAAGGGCGGATTTCCATGCCCACCCGGGGTATCAGCGCCGAAAGGATCTGGCTGGTGCGATCGGATCTGAGCCAGGCAGCGCGTGTCGAGGATGTGTTAAGGCAGGCAGGCGACAATGCGGATGCGATCGAAAAGGCAACCTGGGCAGGCACTGATGGTGAGGATATGTATTGGCATGGAAGCAATGCCTATGACCGATTGATAGATCAAATAGCCCAATCCGGTGGCGTCGTGTTAAAGCTGCCAAAAGGCGGGAAGACCTGTTCCGATGATGTGACCTGGCCTGTGGCCGAACACTACCGCCCATGAAAAAAGGCGCCATTCATTGAAAATGAATGGCGCCTTTTCATGAATCTGCTGCTGTACGTTATTTAACGACTTTGATCACCAATCGTGCTGGTTTGCTGTTGAAGGCGTTATGCCCTGTGACATTGGGGTCTGTGTCCAGAAACAAACTCATGCCATCGCTCAACTGCCGATACAGCGGCTTGTCCTGCGGCTCGCTGTTCAACTCGATAAGTGCCGCACCGGAAGCGATATCGTTGAGGGAAGCCTTCGGCGCCCCATAGGTACTGATTGAAAAGTAATGCTCCGGGGCGCTGGTGCTTGCCAACAGGTTATGGGTCTTGTCCTCGATGAACATCTGCGCACCGTCAAACGCGCCCGGATGCACCAGGTGGACTGCGTAATAATCACCCTGAGGAACGAATTTCAACACCAGCGGGTCATCATCCTCATGGTCAGCCAGCGTAATGAAGCTGGATGTCCGCAGGCTCGTCAGTCCTACCTCAGCCTCCAGTTTTTCGCCCAGGGTTATCCGCTTTTCTCGCAACACCTGTTGCAGACGCTGTTGATTGAGAACGACCGGTCGACCATCCAGATAAAGATTTGCCGTGAAGCTCTTATTGTTTATTTTTGCCAAAGACATAGGGTTACCCACTGATAAACGCTCTGCCGTGACTCAACTGCATCGGCAGATAAATACTGAAAAGGGAAAAATCAAATAGCGGTCGCGGTCGCGATGGTTGCGGCTGTTGCCAACATCCGCGGTATATCGCCGTCAGGGATCTTTCCAGACTTGCGTTTACGTCGGGCTATTACCATGCGATCGGCATAATTCGCTGCCGCCTCGATTACGAGGCCGGCGTTATGATCAGTACCGGCATTTTTCAGAATATACTTGCCGGCAATATCGTCCCAGAACGCCCATTCATCTTCATATACAGTCATGCTTTCGTCCTTGTTCTTGTTCAAGTCATCCGCTACCTGCGGACAACTTGAAACTAAGGCAAAGGAATGATCAGAACAATGCTGGCAAAAGCGATCAGTTGATTCAGAGTGCAACTAGGCAAACAACTCGCCCTGCAACTCATCGAGCAATGCCTGAATTGCATCCAGCCGTTGCTGAGGGTCGTCGAGTTGCAGCAGATCGATCTTGTCTTCTTCAGCGAAGGGCAACAGATAGGCAAGCTGATTGGCCAGCGCCTGTTGCCCGGCGGCTTCGGTGCCCATATCCAACGCTTCGACCATCGGGTGTTCGGCCAGCGCCTTGAGCAGCGCGACCAGATCGGCGTCCTCGTCCTGTAACGGTTGCTCGGGCTCGTCGTCCAGCCATTCGACGTCGGCCAGAATCAGTTGGTCGCGCTGTACTTCGGTGCGCAACACGGTGAAACGCCGCCCGCCCTGGACACGAATGCCGAGCAGGCCGTTGTCCTGTTGCTGGAAATCGGTGATCCGCGCCTCGCAGCCGACCAGCGCAAAACCTTCCGGCGCGACGCCGACTTCGCTGCCCTCAAGGATGCACACCACACCGAAACCGACGCCCTGCTTCATGCAGCGGCCGATCATGTCGAGATAGCGCGCCTCGAAGATCTGCAAGTCGAGATTGCAGCCGGGGAACAGCACCGTGTTCAGCGGAAAAAGCGGCAGACTCATAGACATTTCCTTACACCACCATCGACACCGCCAACGGCAGGAACACCGCCGTGGCCACGCCCATCAGACTCATCGCCAGCGCGGCGAACGCGCCGCACTCATCGTTTTCCTGCATCGCCACCGCCGTGCCGACCGCATGCGCGGTCATGCCCAGCGCCATGCCGCGCGCTTCGGGGCTGTGCACGCCAAGGCGGGTCAGCAGCGCCGGGCCGAAGATCGCGCCGATCACTCCGGTGATCAGCACAAACACCGCTGCCAGCGCCGCCACGCCGCCGATCTGCTCGGCGACCAGCATGGCGATCGGCGAGGTCACCGATTTCGGCGCCATGGTCATCAGGATCATGTGATCGGCACCGAACCACCAGCCCAGCGCCACGCCCATGCCCGTTGCCACTACCCCGCCTATCACCAGCGTAGTAAAAATCGGCCAGAACAATTGGCGAATGCGCCGCAGATTCAAATACAGCGGCACCGCCAGCGCCACCGTGGCCGGCCCCAGCAGAATGCTGAGGATCTCGGTGCTCTTGCGGTATTCCGCGTAGGTCAGGCCGCAGCCGACCAGCACACCGATCACCAACAACATGGAGACCAGCACCGGTTGCAGAAAGATCCAGCGGGTTTTCTCGAACGCCGCCAGCACCAGTTGATAGGCGCCGAGG
>Ga0268255_10001748_pt1 | contig 12168 bp, 12 predicted proteins | sample AgamicOrMarz_FD_200256 | JGI IMG/M metagenome (GOLD analysis project Ga0268255, IMG submission 200256) | Agave microbial communities from Guanajuato, Mexico - Or.Ma.rz (v2) (version 3) | ecosystem: Host-associated > Plants > Phyllosphere > Phylloplane/Leaf | place: Guanajuato, Mexico...
CTTCTTCTTCACTTTGAATCTCAAAGTATTTCTCGAAGATCGCGCCGACTTGAATCAGTCGTCTTGTTCTTTCTTTTCTCTCTTTTTCTTTTTTACGCGCTTCAACTTGTTGTTTCTTCGCTTTCATTTTTTCAATTTTCTCTTCTAATTCCTGAAGAATTTCCTCATCTGTTCGCTTCTTCGGCACCCATTCTCATCTCCTTTTTCTATTCTCTAATGTTTAAATTGATTATATCAAAAATTGAGATAAATTGGTATCATTGGCATAGATTCTCTCAACAGGATATGGTATAATTCCCTTAGATCGAAGAGATAAGGGCGCACTTATACATCGTACCGATGTGTGCGGTTCCTTCGGAACGAAAAGACAAAACCAAAGATCCATTCGCCTAGATGGCGAATTTCATAAAACCTGTTTGCCTATCGGCAAAAATGAAACCACCATCTGACATCTTTGGTGTTCATGATGCTGATTTCATCTAAAGCGTTGATTAGCGCACCTTGTGCTCTCATCAACTTATTCCAAAAACACAAACCCATTCTCAAGAAAGGAGGAAAGAATCATGGCAATTTATCATCTATCGATGCAAATCATCAGCCGTTCAAAAGGCCAATCGGCTGTTGCTGCTGCTGCTTATCGCAGTGGCGAAAAACTACATGATGAACGCACAGACGAGCAAAAGTTTTATGCTCGTCATGTACAACCAGAAACCATGATTCTGACTCCTTCAAATGCTCCAGAATGGATGAAAGATCGTAATCGTTTATGGAATGAAGTTGAAAAAGTAGAGAAGCGCAAAGACTCACAATTGGCACGCGAATTAAATATTGCTTTGCCTATTGAACTAACTCATGATCAACAAAAAGCATTGATTCAGTCCTTTGCTCAAAATCAGTTTGTTCAAAAAGGAATGGTAGCTGATATTGCTATTCATCGTGATGATGCCAATAATCCTCATGCTCACATCATGTTAACCATGAGAAACCTAGATCAAGATGGATTCGGGAAAAAGAATCGTGATTGGAATGCTGATTTTGCCAATGCAAAAGAAAACAATCGTGGGTACGTCAAAAACAGCAAAGGCTGCTTATCCATCCGTGAACAATGGGCGAACTATGCAAATCAAGCGCTAGAACAAGCTCAAATCAATGAACGTATTACCCATCTTTCTCATGAAAAGCGTGGACTCGAAACCTTACCAATGGTTCACTTAGGCCATGTCGCACATGACATGGAGAAGAAAGGGAAGAAAACAGATCGTGGTCAGATCAATAGAGAGCGACAAGACTACAATAAGGCCTTGGTTGATTTACAAGCCTACCGTCACCAAAAAGAAGAACACTTAAAGAAAATGAAGGAAAAAGAGAAGCAATTCAGCTTTTCTACAGATATAGAGAAAACGTATATTCAAAAAGCTGCGTCTCTTGTAGGTCAAAAGGTTATTACCTTAGAAGATATTACAGCACGTCACGAAGAACTACGCAAAATGAGTGATCGTCATGACCCCATTGAACGACACTTCCATGCACAACAACAGCAATTCCTGAATGTCAGCAATTATTATGATCGTGTGAGGGATTTAGAACGTGAAATCCAACAGAATGAAGAAAAAGTAGAGGAACTTAAGAAGTCCCTTAATCCGTTTAAACTCAAAGAGAATAACATGATGAAACGACGTCATCTTGATAAAATTTCCGATTTAGAAAGTAACAAAGAAAGCTATGAAAACAGCATTCAACAACATAAAGAGCCTCTTCGTTTTTCAAGTGAAGAAGAGTTCTATCAGCGTTACCAAGAGTTTTCTCAAAAGAAAGAGAATCGACTCAATCAGATTACGTATGAGAAAAAACAAATTCAAGTCGAAACGAGGGTACTATTACAAGCTGAAGAAGCCATTAAACAAGCCAAAATCCGTGAGATAAGCTCTTATTATCCGGATCTCAAAACAGCTGGTAAGTATCTCACGTACAGCAATGCATTAAAGTTGGAACGGTATCACGATACTGCTCAACAAAATCAGTTTAGACTATCTACCATCAAACAAAGTCTAGATGCTAACCAAAAGAAGCTAGACGAGTTCAAAAGACATCAAAAAATGGTTCGTGTAGAGAAAGAACATGTCTCAACTATGAGTAAGGAAGTAGAAAAGCTCAGCAGCGTGGAGAAAAGACTTGATGAATTAGACAGAAGCCCAGGAGAAAAAGCCAAACGGCTTGTCTCAAAAAAAGCTCGTCAAGAGTATGAAGAATTGGAAAGTGAAGCTAAATATGGACGCGAAAATCTAAAAGAACTCGGCTACAGAGGACAACAAGATTTACAACAACAACAAAGCCGTATGAACACAATGAAAGAAACAGTCGTCCCATGGTTAGAAAAAGAAATAAAAACACATGAGAGCAACATAAGCGCTCTGAATAGCGTTTTTAATGCTATTCAACAGGCTACTCGTAGTGAAGAAATTACTCAGCAAAGACATCAATTGAGAAAAATGAGAAGCACAAATATAAATAGAGCAAAAGATCAAGGGCCAGATTTTAGCCGTTAAACATAAAAAATTGCCTTAAGGCAATTAGAAACAACTTAAAGTTGTTATTGCTCCTAAGGATAAGATTTCTGACCGAAAATCAAGTTGAATCTCTTTGAAATCCATATTAGCTTAACGATTCTAGAATGAATTGAGTATGAATATTTTTAAACGATGTACTCGTTCATGAAGGGATGGTAATATGTCAATCATATTGGTTTATGGAGGTTCCATTGACGGTTCAATGAAATCAATCATTAGTGGTGTTGATCCAAGTATTGGTTCATTATATGATCGCTTACAGGTTGCCCAATTTGATAATGTTTTTAACGTTTTACCCTTGTATGGTGTCTCTGCTCTCCGAGATGTGGTCACAACAAGTGGAAGTGGAAATGTGACCAATAATGGGGATGGTTATTTTTTAACTACTACTACTTTAGCAAACGATTCTGCTATTTTAGATACAGCAGAACGTGGTCGATTTAATAGTGGTACGGCCTTTGAAACAGGTGTAACTGTTCAAATTCCTTCTCCACCAACAGGAAATCAAAGGATAACATGGGGGATATTTGATAATAATAATGGTCTGTATTTTGGTCAGGATACTGGCGGAATCTTTATTGCAGCAAGGAGAAATGGAAATGAGAGCGTTAAAGTTTATCAGTCCCAATGGAATGTCGATAAATTAGATGGAACTGGACCAAGTAAGTTAACGTTGAATCCCAGTAACGGATACATATACCAAATTAGATTTGGAAGCAATTTTGGTATTGTCGAATATCGAGTAGTTATAACTGATCCCACTACTAATTTAGAAATGCCAATAGCATGTCATAGACAGTCTACTATATCACAACCTATAGTGGGAGATTCTAACCAACCAGTTCGTGTCCAAATTCAAAATAATTCTACAGCACAATCCTTTACTGCTAATGTAAGAGGGAGGTATTATGCTAACTTAGGTATAGCAAAGCCATCGAATCGTATGACCTCAGAGAGTAGATTAAGTGTTTCCACTAACAATACTACCTTTATTCCACTTGTTAGTTTTCAAAGAAAATCGACATTTCCATCAGGAGCAACCAAAAGCAACTCTATAAATGTAACCGTTAATGGTTTTGATCTTATTGCTTCAACGGATATCTCTTGGCAATTACGCCAAGGATCAACCCTTACTGGAGCGAATTGGATTAATCCAAGTGATACTTTATCTAATGAAACTTGTTGTCTTGCAGATACATCAGCCACAGCAATTAATTTATCAACAGGCGTAAAAATAATGGGGGGTCTTTCTGCTTCCGGTACACATACTACCTTAACATCATTCCCAGTAGACATAGTCATGACTGGGGGTACTCCTGTAACACTATGTGTACGAAATATAACCTCAAATACAGGGACAGTTAGCGCAGTTCTCCGTGTCCATGAGGAATGGTAAGTAAGGGAGAAAGTATAATTTACATTTCAATAATAAGGGAAAGGAAACATAACAAGGACCTACTTTGTCGTGTTTCCTTTTTTGAACTTTATTAAGTGGTAATTACAGTAGTAACACCCAATGTGCTAGTTGGTGTTGAAGTAGAAGTTGCAGTATGAGTTACAAATTCTACAATTACAGGTGCCCCAACTGTTACCTCATCATCAATATTTAAAGCAGTTGTTGACAAAGTGTATACACTTGTAGGCTGTATTACCCCATTAATATATACATTAGCGTAAGAATTAGCCGTCACAGCAGGCAAAGTTGTAATTGCTGCTCCCGTATCATCAATAAAGTTCGCCGCAGGTATGGATGTGATTCCTCCAGCAACCATTGGTGCTGTTACAAATACTGTAAACCTTGCAGGTGCAGGGGTCACACTTGTTGCTGTTGCTACTGTAATACCTCCAGTAACTGTACTAGTCGCTGTAAAAACAGGTTTAATAATAGGCATGTACTTTATTCTCCTTTCTAAACATTTGAGATAGAAAGAATACTAAATATTCCTTCTATCTATTCATAGTCAAGTTTTGTTTACCTGCAACTGTCAAATGTCTATATAGGTAGTCCTCATTTTATAAATTTTGTTAAATAATACTATATGCTAGGTATTGCGCCGTTTCTAAATTAAAAAAGAAGAATACTAAATAGAGAACAAGCTTTATTCAAAAACAAGAAGATAAGAAAATCTATATAGTTTTATCCTCTATTTTCTCTTTGTTTATAGAAGAAAGAATCCCAGAAAAACGATAGAAGAACTCTTAAAAAGGAGGAAAGATAAATGCCTATTGTTAAACCTTTTATGAACTCTTTAAGATTTAGTACTACAGCAGGGGCTGGTACAGGCACTGGCGCCACATATAATATTCTTGCTACAGCTTTTACTACTGACGCTGGTGCAGCTGCTACTGCCTTTCCAGCTTCTCCTGCCTATTATAATCTCTATATTAATGGCCAAATCCAAACAGGCGATACTTCTGCTACTACCACTACTGCTATCACTATTCCAGATGGGGATACACTTGCAGCTGCCACCCCTATTGTGGTTGAGTTTGTTGTAAACTAAACATATGACATATTTAATTTCGAACTGATTCTCAATTAAGAAAATCAGTTCCTCTTTTTAAATCTCTACAATACTAAATTTGGTTTCTTCCTTAATCTTTACATATAACAAAATATAAAATCTTTATTATAACTACTTATTAATTAATATAAATTGAAGTGTAATTGGAACGTCCTCTGCTGGAACATCTTCTGTTAATAGAGTTAATTTGTCCTCTTCAACCTTATAATTAGACTGAGGTTGAATAATACCATTAATAAATAAATTGATATAAGAAACCTCACTTGGTGCTAATATCTTAGTTATCCCATATTTAGCAAATCCATCATTGTTAGTGTATACACGTTTTTGTCCATCTGAAAAAGTAAAATATAATAAGTTAGTTGTTAGAATCAAACCTGAAATAGGTGGACCTTGTGGGCCTGGCGAACCCTGTGGACCTTGTGGGCCTGGCGAACCCTGTGGACCTCGTGGGCCTGGCGAACCCTGTGGACCTCGTGGGCCTGGCGAACCCTGTGGACCTCGTGGGCCTGGCGAACCCTGTGAACTCCGTGGGCCTGGCGGACCCTGTGAACTCCGTGAGCCTGATGGATCATATAATAACTTATGACAATGCGTTTTTCGCTTCTTTTTTTTACGATATATCTCCTTACAACGAGAATATTTACATTTCATTTTTTATCACTCCCCCTTTTCCCTTATTATCATGCTTTAATTTATTCAAAGATTATATGAAAGGGAATAAGACATATCTAAAGGATCCAGTAATTATAAAAACCATTGGCTAAGGCTTAGCTAATGGTTTTTATGATTAGATACTATTAAAAAGACGTATTCCTAGAAAGACGGATGATTCTAAGAATATAAATTATATTATATTCATAGACCTATTTTTAAGTGAATTGTCTATACGAATAACATTTAACAATTTGAGCAAACTACCCAAGACACTATAAAGTGTTAAATAAGTTTATTTAGAGCATTCACGAGAAGAACTATCTTACTCGCATAAGGTAGTTTTTTCTGTTTTCAGCCTGTATATGATACGCAAATCCAGTAACATAACCATAACTGCAGGAATATAAAATCAGCGCTCGTCCATACCTTTATCATCCTTTTATCCAATTACATATTTTATTAGAACATATACTTTACAGCCTCCACGCTTGTCCAAGCATAAAAGTATTGCGAACCATATAATAAAAGTAATTAGAAAGGAGGTTATTACATGACTAGATTATTAGATGCTAGAACATCTCAAAATGCTAGTATTGCTAATTCTATTTCTATTCCTATTACTATTCTCTCTGCACCGGGATTATTTGGACAAGTCGGACTTAATGTTCCAGGTGCTACTGGCCCTATCCGCACTCAATTGAGCGGGACAGTTGCTTGCCAATTACCTCTACTACCTACAGCAACAACGATTACTATTACAATAGTCAGAGGAACTGCCCTTACTGATCCCATCATTTATTCTTCGTCAGAAGCCTTAAATATAAATCTATTAGGACCTCAACTTTTCACATTTACTGCTTCCGATTTTAATGTTCCACCTCCAGCATCTGGGCTTTTAATTTATACTGCATTTATTGGTAGCAATGTATTAGGTACTGTTAGAGTAGGACCAGAAAGTTTTAATGCCATAGCTTATTCGGGCTAACAATATATAAAAACTTATTTCAATCAAACATTAATTTGCGAACTAAATAGAGATTAAATAGAGATGGGGATTTTTTTCATCTCTATTTTTTATGACTATTAGCCAAAGCAAGATAGTTAATTTCACTGTATTATATTTAGTCAGTACTAAAGTATAAATCCTATACAAGATCAATGCTCGTCCACACCTTTATCATTGCTTTGCATACTATAAAAGTGAGCATCCTCCTGCTCTTCCAATAGATCGTGTATTCTTATATTGCTGTTAGGTTGAAAAAATTACTGTGTGGTGAACAGTAATTTTTTCTGTTTTTAGGATGTATATGATTTAAATAAAAGTAATTGTCCAAGCAAATTTACTCAACTAAGCATCTTATATAGGAGAGTTTCAAAAGAAAAGTAGGAGAATGATTAATATGAACTTACATGATATCAAAGGATCCTATGATGCTGTGTTCAGTTTAGGAAGTGCTTGTAATCCAGCTCTTCAATTTCAACGTCTTAATTTAAAAAGATTTACATCAAGTCCACTTGATTGGAATTACTCTCCATTCCTTTCAGACGTAAATAGATTGTTGAAAAATAAATTCAATGGATTTATGGAACTTAAAAACATGCGTGTGATAAATGATAAGGGAGTTTCTATGTATGCTGATGAAGGAGTTTTTGTTTTTCCGCATAAAGGGATTCATACACCAATAAAATCCTATCTAGTACTAGATACTGTTTATAAAATTTTTTCTGCTCATGATTTCCCTATTATCCCGAATCAACATTGGTTTTTAGCTTATCCACCTTTTAAAAAAACACTCAACTATCGGATAGATAGATTTTTAGATAAGGTTAAAAATAGTCAATCCATTTTATTTGTTAGATGGGTAGCTAATTATCAAGAAGCAGTTGAATTAGAGTCTACTTTATCTCAGATAACGAGGGGGAGCTTTAAAGTCCTTATTCTTAATCCAGTAGAAGCTCTGCAAGGAGTTAGTGAAGTAGATTGGGGATTAAGTAGAACTTGTGTAGTTAACGTTCCTAACGATCCAAATAGTAATGTAACATGGGATTATGTCCTAAATGGGGTAACATTAACTGAGTAAGGGATTGTTTTAAATCACTAAATCGTTTAATTTATAACAAATTCTTTATCAAGAATAGAATCTAATATTTTGAGCAAACTACTCAAGACGTTCTGCAATGTCAGCTAACTATTAATTACCATTCATGAAACAGAAAAACTACCCTATCACAAACCAGGGTAGTTTTTTCTGTTTTCAACTATATAAGTCAGGGAGGCGTAAAAAATAGAGGATAAGAATCGTTGATTTAATCACCTAAATTATTCTTATGACACTATATGTTTTTGTTCTCGATTAGGTAACTTGCCTATTTGAATAAAATTTTATTTCTTGAGCAAACTACCCAAGATGATGGATATCATCTCATGTATAATAACCTTTGAAAAAAACTTCTGATTGAGCCCAGGAGTTTTTTTCTCTTTTTATATAATGATTAATTTTTTTACATATTGAGCAAACTACTCAAGATACCGTGAGGTATCAATCTAATGCTTATTTTTTTTACATTACTTTACCACTTAATAGAAAAACTCCCTTACTCGCATAGGGGAGTTTTTCTATTTTTTAAACTGTATATCATATACAAAGGTAGTTAACATAATGTGCATTATCGGCAATTGCTAGGTGTATATAGAAATATTAAATAAAAAAAAGCTAGCATCTAGCTAACTTTTTTTCAAACAAAATGGATTTAATGATTAGCATCCTCCAACGAAGCCGCCAAAACAAGAAGCACCGATAATGATTAATAAGATAAACAGCACAATAATTAAAGCAAAACCACTACCAAAACCACAGCCGCCTCCGCCGTAACCATATCCGCCATAGCCGCAACCGCCACCATAACCTCCAAAGAACATACTTTCACCCCCATATGCTTAATACTCTTAAGATATGTATAGAAAATTAAAATGCGCGCCCATACTCTGCACTGGTAGAAATAAAAGAATTTTTGTAGATATATATAAACCCTTTAGATTAGTTTACATAGAATGAATGAACCATACCATGTAATCCCAGTAGATCAGTTACCCTCCCTAACGGATTTGCAGTTGTTAAAAAACAGAAAAACTCCCTGCCGCCTTGGGGTTTTTCTGTTTTTTTAGATGTATATCCTATATATGTTTAGTTAGCATAATAGATTTTATTGGAATTCATTATTTGAAAAGGTTTTGAATAGTATTAGAGAAGGCTCTAGGAATGCCACTTCGATAAAGCCATCTCTCATTTAAAAGAAAAAACAATCTGTCTTCCAATACAGATTGTTTTTTCTTTTTTTGACTTTGTAAATTATGAAGGTGAAAAATGAAACTAAAAGGATTCTAAGTGTGAGATGAAAATTATTCGAAATACATCATATGCCCTTATTTTCCTTTAGGTAACTTGCCTATTGGGAATAAAATTTTATTTTTTGAGCAAACTACACAGGATGTCGCCAAACGTTGACACATACAACTACATTCTACAACAGAAAAAACCTACCTCTTTTGACTGGGAAGAGATAGGTTTTTCTATTTTTTAGGATAACTATGCTATACAACCTTAGTTAACATAATGAAAATTGCATATTATATAGGATATCGGCTTAATCTCGTTGGAAATTTAGGCTTTCCTATCATTATAGCCTTTTACCTTTTAATACGATTTGAAAGAAAAATAGACCATCTAACAGAAGCCATTAATAAAATAGCCATTACCATTGAAAAAGAAAAGGACAAGCCATAAAAATTTAAAGGTAGGTAATTTCATACTCTAATACAAAGAAGATATGGGCTACTCATTAGGCCATATCTTCTTTGTATAGGTTAGGTTTATATAACTCTGCATGAAGATGATTTTCTTAGAAAGACGGATGATCCTAAGAAATCTTGATGTTGAGAATAACCAATACTACTTACATCCTATTCATTAGCCTAATTTTAAGTGAATTGTCCATTATGAATATTTTCTTATATGATGAGCAAACTACTAAAGATACGTTACGTATCACTTTTAATACCTTGATACGTTACTGAAAAAACTCCTGGCCAACAGCAGGAGTTTTTCTCTTTTTACGCTGTATATCATATACAAAGTTAGTTAACATAATCAAAATTCTAGGAAGTAAACACAAAAAAAGTAGAAATTCTCTACAAATTAGTACTCGTCCGCACCTTTATGATCTTTTTTCATATTATAAATTGAGCATTTCAATTTTATCATCCTATCTTCTATAAGAGTCTTTGAGTCTCTATCAGATTCAAAAAAACTACTGTGACTCAAACAGTAGTTTTTTCTGTTTTTCTATATAAATCAAGGAAGCGCAAAATTAAGGCATACATAACAATAAACTTAGCTTGTACTAATAACATCTATCCTGAAAAATAAATACCATCAATACAAGCCAAGTTAACATAGTTATCCAGTACATTTTAAAGCCTGTCTAAGTTGCTCTGCTAATACTAATAGCATCTAAGCTAGTTGTGTTAATATTACCTGAGCTATCTATCCACGTTAAAAATCCATCTTGTACACGGATAAAAGTACCTGTTCCATTAATTTGGGTTCCAGCAGAAAAAACTTGAATTCGGTCCCCTTGTCTCAAAGAATCTAAGATAAAATTACTTGATGATGTCTCACTTGAAGATGTATGACGACTATCAGAAGTACGATGTCTAGGCATGAAATCACCTCCTAAAAAAGATAAAAGATAATATATAATATGAAAAATATTAAATTTGGTACAAGCCAAAACTTACTTAATAGAACATTCAAATGAAAAATGATGAAATCATCTATATTTCATCCTAAAAATATGATCCAGGAGTTTTTTTCTGTTTTCAGGCTGTACAGAGTATACAAAGGTAGTTAACATAATGATTATTATCGGTAATCAAACCATAAAATAAGAAAATTTCATTACAGAATAAAAAATAAGATCCCTAGATTCAAAAGCCCTAAGGATCTTATTTTGTATTCTAAAAAACCTATTTCTTAGTCTTTCAATACTTTAAATGCTTCTCTTACTTTTCTTGCAAATTCTAATGGTGGTTCAACTGATTCAAAGTGCATATACATTGCTCGAGGTTCTTCAAATAACCAGTGATTATGGACTGCAGTAACAATAATGTCTCGTTTTCTAAGTTCAGTTAATAATGGATTTACCTCTTCTTGTAAAAGTACTGTTTCACCTAAATTTAGGGCTCTCCCTCTACTATCTACATCTTCGAAAGAGAAAAATTGAGGTCTAACTAAAGGGGAACGTGTTGGACGTCCTAGGATTCTAAAACGGATTGTACGGAATTTTTGCACCAGACAAACACCATTTTCGTCTAAACTACCCATTCCACCTAGAATTCTAGCAAACTCTTGACATAAACTTTTTCGGTTTTCCCAACTCACTGAGCAGTCTTCCTTTCCAAAAAATATTTAGGAAAAATAACTTGTCCTATCTTAATCAATGTATGTGTTATCTACTAATTGGAAATGGACAAGCATCCAGGAAAACCGCACATTTTACAAATGCTATTTGTAGAAATTCATATTTATTTTCCTTTGTTCATATCAATAGCATGTACCTTTATGCTTAATTATAAGAGTTATTTAAATATCTCTATTGATAGGGGGAATTGAAATGAAGAAGATAGGAAAAGACGATTTCGTCCGAGGATTTGTTCCTCATCATAATCATGGTTCTGTCGACTACACATCTGTTGCGGATGGCCATGTACATCAATGTCTTGATGTAACATCTCCACCAATCCCTAGTGAAAATGGAACTCATATTCACTATACAAAGGGCTATGTTCTTTTTGAAGATGGGCATACCCACCATTATGAAGCTTATTCAGGACCAGCTATCCCAGTTGGAGACGGTATGCATGTTCACTATTATGATTTCTACACAACAGAAAACGATCAACACAGACACCATATCAAAGGGGTAGACCAACCAGCACCTGGTAATAAATGACACGTCGAAAGTACGGTTAATATAATGGTTTTTCTAGGAAGTAAACACAAAAACAGTAAAAATCTTGTATGAAATTAGTACTCGTCCGCACCCTTATAATCTTTTTTCATATTATAAGTTGAGCATTTCAATTTCATCAGTGTTCCTATCTTCTATAAGAATCTTTGAATCTCTATTAGATTCAGGAAAAACTACTGTTTAGGCCACAGTAGTTTTTCTTTTTTTAAGCTGTATATCGTATACAGCTTTAGTTAACATAATGGATTTTATCGGAAATAATATACGAAAACCATAAGTGTTAGACATAAATTTAAAACTGAAAACACCTCTTCAAATCTTATTTTGAAGAGGTGTTAATTTATATAATACAAATATATCTAATTAATTGATCTTGTTGATGAGAAATA
>Ga0268255_10001749_pt1 | contig 12158 bp, 10 predicted proteins | sample AgamicOrMarz_FD_200256 | JGI IMG/M metagenome (GOLD analysis project Ga0268255, IMG submission 200256) | Agave microbial communities from Guanajuato, Mexico - Or.Ma.rz (v2) (version 3) | ecosystem: Host-associated > Plants > Phyllosphere > Phylloplane/Leaf | place: Guanajuato, Mexico...
GCACGAAACGAAGAAATACTGCTGTGCGAGGCGCAACCGCTTGCCGGCTTCCGGCTCGTCGTTTGGATAAAGCACCTTAGAGAGCGTTTCGGAGATCACCTTGTCCTGCACGGCCTGGTAATAGTCGCCGGCGTTGAAGTCCTGCAGATCGAACGACTCCACCGCCTCGCTTTTCCAAAGCCTCAACGTGTTGCATGTGTTGACGTGAAAGCCTGCCACCGGAATATCGTAGGCCACGCCCTTGACCTTGTTCGCCGCGACCCAGCGAACTTGAAGCCGGCCCTGCGCGTCAGTCGTGCTCTCGGTGTGGCCGCCGAAAGCCACATAAAATGCCACGTCCGGACGCACGATCTCCCACGGATTGCCCATTTGCAGCCACTTGTCGGTCACTTCCACCTGCCAGGCGTCGCGGATCTTCTGATCGAAGATGCCGAACTCATAGCGGATGCCGTACCCGATCGCGGGGATTTCAAGCGCGGCGAGCGAGTCCAGGTAACAGGCTGCGAGCCGGCCAAGTCCGCCGTTGCCAAGACCCGGTTCTTCCTCCTGCGCGAGTATCAAGTCGAAGTCCTGACCAAGTGCCTGCATGGCGGCGCGCGCGTTGGCCTCGATGCCGAGGCTGACCAAGTTGTTGCCGAGTTGCGGCCCGATCAGAAATTCGGCGGACAGATAGCAGGCGAGCCTTACCTCACGCGCGGCATGAGTTTGCACCGTCGCCACCCAGCGTTCCAGCATACGGTCTCGCACGCTGTACGCCAGCGCCATGTACCAGTCGTGCGGGGTCGCAATGGCCGGATAACGTGCCTGCAGACAGATGAGGTTGTCGACGATGTCGCGTTGCAGCGCGTCGGCATCCATTCCTGATCGCGCCGGTCCGGCACTGTGGAGCGTGCTGGCGGTCGCGTTGGTGCCCGAGTCGGTGCTCGAGTCGGTGCTCGGGGCGGCGGTCGAGTCGGCGGTCATGGTCTTTCCCTTTTCCAATGCCCAGTTCTGTGTGGCACGCTCGTATCGCGAATTCGAACGGCACGGCTTTGCGCGGCGCTCGCGCTGCGGGGACACTCAGTCAGGCCAGACCCAGTCGGTAATCTCGGGGCGGTCGATGCCATGCGTGTGCGCATAGTTCAGGTTGCTGATAATCGCGTTCTTCATGTCTTCCCTGAGATGCGCCGTCCTGCCCTGCAATCGCGGCACGCGGTCGAGAACATCGATGACAAGATTGAACCGGTCCACCTGATTGAGGATCGCGAGTTCGAGAGGCGTGTTGATGTTGCCCTTCTCCTTGTAACCGCGAACGTGCAGATTCTCGTGATTGCGGAAACGATAGGCAAGCTTATGGATCAGCCACGGGTAGCCGTGAAAGTTGAAGATGACGGGCTTGTTCACCGTAAACAGGCTGTCGAACTCGCGCGCGGTCGAGCCATGCGGGTGTTCGCTCGCCGGCTGCATCCTGAACAGGTCCACCACGTTCACAAAGCGCAGCTTGAGCTCGGGCAATCGCTCACGCAAAATTGCCGTTGCCGCCAGCGATTCCTGAGTGGCGACATCGCCACACGAGGCCATGACGACGTCCGGCTCCTCGCCCTCGTCATTGCTTGCGCGCCGCCAGACACCCAGGCCCTTCGCGCAATGCACTATCGCTTCGTCGATCGTGGTGAACTGCAAGTGCTTCTGCTTGTCCGCCACGATGACGTTGATGCAGTCGGTCGAGCGCAAACATTGGTCGGCTACCACGAGCAGCGTATTCGCGTCCGGAGGCAGGTAAACCCGTGTGACGGAAGGCGCCTTGTTGGTCACGAGGTCGATGAAACCGGGGTCCTGATGCGAGAAACCGTTGTGGTCCTGCCGCCAAACAGTCGACGACAACAGAATGTTCTGCGACGACACCGACGCTCGCCACGGCACATGGTTCTTGCAGATGTCCAGCCATTTGGCATGCTGGTTGAACATCGAATCGATCACATGCGCGAATGCCTCGTACGTATGGAAGAAACCGTGCCGCCCTGAAAGCAGGTAACCCTCGAGCCATCCCACCAGCGTGTGCTCCGAGAGCATTTCCATCACGCGGCCGTCTCGCGTCAATTCGCCGCCGTCCTCGTCCTCCGGGAGCAGATCGGCCATCCAGATCTTCTTGCTGGCTTCATAGATGGATTGGAGCCTGTTAGAAGCCGTCTCGTCAGGGCCGAACACGCGGAAGGTGGTCATGTTCTTGCGCATCGTGTCGCGCAGGAATTCTCCGAGCGGCCGGGTGTTCTCATACAGCACCTTGCCTGCGCGGCTGACGTCCACCGCATAGGCACGGAAGTCGGGCAGCTTCAGCTCCCTGCGCAATACTCCGCCGTTCGCATGCGGATTCGCGCTGATGCGCCGTGGTCCCACGGGCGCGAGGTCTCGCAGTTGAGGAATCAGCCGGCCGTCGGAATCGAACAGCTCCTCGGCCTTATAACTGCGCAGCCAGCTTTCCAGAAGCGCAAGATTCGCGGGATTGCTACGTACCTCGGAGAATGGCACCTGATGCGATCGCCACGAGCCCTCCGCTTTGTGCCCGTTGACCTCTTTGGGTCCGGTCCACCCTTTCGGCGAACGCAGCACGATCATCGGCCAGCGGGGCCGCTCGACCTGCGAGCCTGAGCGCGCCCTGTCATGGATAGCGCGAATCTCCGCAACCACGGCGTCGAGCGTGCTGGCCATCTTCTGATGCATCTCTGCATGGTCCGAGCCTTCGACAAAAAACGGCTTGTAGCCATAGCCTACGAACAGCGCCTCGAGTTCCTCGTGGCTGACGCGCGCGAGGACAGTCGGATTGGCAATCTTGTAGCCATTCAGATTGAGAATCGGCAAGACGGTGCCGTCGCGAGCGGGATTGACGAACTTGTTGGAATGCCAGGCCGTGGCTAACGGGCCGGTTTCCGCTTCGCCATCGCCGACCACGCAGGCAACGATGAGATCCGGGTTATCGAATGCGGCGCCGTATGCATGCGACAGGCTGTAGCCCAGTTCGCCGCCTTCATGGATCGAGCCGGGCGTTTCGGGCGTGACATGAGAGCCGATGTGGCCCGGAAACGAGAATTGCTTGAAGAACTTCTGCATACCCTCCGCGTCTTCGCTCTTGTCCGGATACACCTCGGAATAGGTGCCCTCCAGATAGGCGGGGCCGAGCACGCCAGGCGCACCATGCCGGGGCCGGCCATGAAGATCACATCGAGGTCATCGCGCTTGATCACCCGGTTCAAATGCGCCCAGACAAACGAAAGCGCCGGACTCGCACCCCAATGCCCCAGTAGCCGCTGCTTCACGTGTTCGGCCTTCAACGGCTCTCTCAGCAACGGGTTGTCTATCAGATAGATCATTCCGACCGAGAGGTAATTGCATGCCCGCCACCAGGCATCGATCAGTCGAAGTTCATCGGCATTGAGGGCAGCCGTTTGCGAAGCGCCCGCGGCGTATTGCTCGCTCATAACGTAGTCTCCTGAACAGCAGGTCTCATCCAGACGCGTGCAAATGCGAATGGGGCACAGCATCTACGCGTCTTGTTGATTTTTCGCGCCGCCCTGCACCGATAGCAGTCTCTAGCGCTATCTTTTGTGAAGTACTTAACGTCTTCACAGTGCTTTATGACGTCCTGTTGAGAGTGCGGAAGGTAATGCGGCGAACCGGTTTCGATCGTGCGATAAAGCGCTATGCAACGGTGCGACGCACAACCGGCGCATAGCATACGAAGCCCGCACCTGTGCGACGCTTCGCATCTCAAGGAGATGACGCAGCGACGATCTCAAAACGAGCCTACTAGCCTCGCGTGGCAACTTAAATAGGCCTTTGGTCCAACAAGCGCGTGGGAAAGGGGCAGTGCTCGCGCTGCACGCATCGGTAGGACCAAGGTCCGATGTTCGCGGCCCATCGCACTGATAAGCTGCTCATACTGCGTATGCACGCCTCGCGCATATCGGGAAGCGGTCGACCGTTGTTACGCGATACGGCGGATAGCCCAGGCAATGTCGCCTGAAGCTGGCGAGGACTCGATGTTAGCCGTGCAATGACGTCAAGCCTCGGGTGACCAGATACGCTGATTGAATCGCCGCCAAAATGATTGTGAACAGATGCAGGCTTCAGGATATCGCCCATTGGAGATGACACCATGCCCGCATGGAACCGCCTGCCGATCACTGCACTAGCGGCGATGATTCTGGTGACCTTGCCGGCGTCGTCGGGGGCCACGGAGCAAGCGCAACAGCGTCGCGCGGGGCGGGACGTCCGTCAGGACACTCGCCAGGGTTCGCGACATACCAAGCAGGAGTGCCGTGCCACAGATCAAAAGAGCAATTCCCAATGCCGGCAGGATAAGCGGCAAACCAAGCAGCACGGACGTCAGACCGCGCGCGATATCAAGTATTGAGTAGCGAAGACCCTCCGTGAAAACCCCGCTATTTGTTTGCCAGCAGATCCATGCAGTAACTGCTTGCCGGAACGACGCCGCAAAGGATGACGGCGCCGCCATCCGACGCAGGCCCCTTAAAGGGATAACAAGTTATGCGTTCCGGGGGCGTCGTGATTAATCGGGGGAACAACGATGATTTCATCGTGTGAGGGTCGCTCTCACGAGCGCGGAGACGAGGCCAGTCGAGTCGGTTCCGTGAAAAGCACCGCTGTGTACTTCAGGCGCTTTGTACTCTTCAGCGTCTGCATGTTGGTGCTGCCGTTGACCGGCTGCCCGTATTACGCGCCGCCGCCCGGCACCGTTGTCACCGTCCCGGCCAGCTTCGACCGCTCGTTCTCTGCGGCAGCGGGCGCAATGCGCGACGAAGGTCTGGTAATCAGCATCCAGGACCCCGGCACCGGCACCGTCGTCGGCGAACTGGACGGCAGCACGGTGACGGCGAGCGTGCGCCAGCAACCCGATGGCAGCGTCGTCGTGCAGTTCAATTCGCCCACGCGCAACCCCACGCTGCTCGATCGCATTTCGCGCGGCTATGACCGGCGAATGGGGCGGTGATCGTGCTCACATGAAGTGTCCTGCCGATGAATGTCGCCGGGAAGGGAAGCAAAGTAAGCGTTGTACATTTCGCAAGTTGTCGGTTCGTCGTCGTTTTCAGTAGGCCTTACCAGTTTCAAGGAGCAGCCATGTCTTCGTGGAACCATCGATGGGCCACAGCGCCGTGGCTGTGGCTGCTCGTCGCGCTGACCCTGGCAGCAGGGGGCGCACATGCCCAGACTGACCAGGCGCCGCCGCGCGAGCCCTTCAAGCCGGAAGAGATCGAAGCGCTGGTTGCGCCGATCGCCCTCTACCCGGACTCCGTTTTGTCGCAAGTACTGATGGCGTCAACCTACCCGCTGGAAATCGTGCATGCGGCGCGCTGGGTCAAGAGCAATCCGAAAGTCACGGGCGACGCCGCCGTGAAGGCAGTCGCGAACGAGCCGTGGGACGTCAGCGTGAAATCGATGGTGGCCTTCCCACAGATTCTCGAACCCATGAACGACAAGCTGGACTGGACCCAGAAGCTCGGCGACGCATTCCTCGCGCAGCAGAAGGACGTGCTCGCTGCTGTGCAACGTCTGCGCGCCCGCGCGAAGGAGTCGGGCAACCTCAAGTCGAACGAACAGCAGAACGTGATAGTCGAAGCGGCGCCCGCTGGCGGGCAGACCATCGTGAAGATCGAGCCTGCCAATCCGCAGGTGATTTACGTGCCCGCCTACAACCCGACGGCCGTGTATGGTTCGTGGAGTTATCCGGCCTACCCGCCCACCTACTGGCCGCCTTACCCGGCCTACTATCCGGGTGCGGCGCTAGCAACGGGTTTTGCGTGGGGCGTCGGGCTCGCCGCCGCCGGTGCCATCTTCGGCAATGCCAACTGGGGCGGGGGCGACGTCAATATCAATGTCAACAAGGCGGCCAACATCGATCGCAACTTCGACCGCACGAAGGTCGAAGGCGGACGCTGGCAGCACGACGGCAGCCATCGTCAAGGCGTCGCGTATCGCGACAACGCGACCCGTGACAAGTACTCGCGCAACGTCGGCGGCGCGGAGGGCCGCAATGATTTCCGTGGACGCGATACGACGGGCGGCGGCCGCGCCAACACGGCGGACCGAGGCCAGCGCACCGACCGTTCGGGCGCAGGCGATCGTGCTGGAACAGCAGATCGGTCGAATTCGAATAACCGAGGGGCAGCGGACCGATCGAACGCAAACGCGGGAAATCGCGCGGGAAACGCGGATCGGTCCGCGGCCGGCGAGCGCGGCGGCGTCTCGAACCGCGCTGGCGCGGGCGACCTGTCACGCACCAGCGACCGTGCGGGCGGCGCCGGTGGCGGCTTCAGCGGCGGGGGTCGCGACAACGCCTTTCAGGGCGTCGGCGCAGGCGGCGCGACGCAGCGCAGCGCCGACCGTGGACGCTCCAGCATGCAAGGCTCGGGCTTCAGCCGACCTAGCGGCGGCGGCGGCGGCGGTGGTATGCGGGCTGGCGGCGGCGGACGCGGTGGCAGACGCTAGAGAGCGTCGAACCATGACATCACCACGGCGATTTCGTCGGCATGTAGTCATGGGTGCACCACCTACCGTCGCGCTCGCGTGCGAGCTGAGCGCCTGATCATCGCGCGGATAGTCGCACTACCGGCGACATCATTCCGACGGCCTTGGATGTGTAGGACTTTGGTCCAATTGCCGCGGTATGCGGCGGCCTTCACGATTCAAGCGACGACGTAAAGCCGGATGGCAAGTCGCGCGCCTTCGAATATCGACGTCCATCATGGCCTGAGCGGTAAATTCGGGAAATTGGAGCGAGGCATCATGGCAGACATATGGATAGGCAATGTGCAAGACGACACATCGGACGACGAAATAAGGGAATTTCTGATCAAGTACGGATTCCCGTCATTCGACGAAATCAAGCGTGTCGAGGGAACCGGCACGCGGCCCGCCGTCGTGGTGACTTTTCACGACACGTCTCCCGACGCTTTAAGGAATCTGCAATCGCGGATCCACAACATGTTCTGGAAGAATCGGACCATCGTCGTGCAGGTCATGCCGGAGCGCGACGACAGCTAAGCGCAAAAATATTTCAGTGCGTGGCTCAGGCCGCCGTGCGGCTTGCCCGCATGCCAAAACGGCATTTGAGTTGTGCCTGCTTCGGCCTGCTCCAATGCATCATTGCGTGCCGGCTATCGTCGCCTACATGCCGCCAAATGGCTTCTTCACAGCCAGCTTGTTAGTCACGGACGTGACCCCGTCAACCGCTTTTGCGATATCTGCGACCTGGCCGATCTGCGCCGCATCCGTGACCGTGCCGTTCAATGTCACCGCACCGTCTTTTGCGATGACGCTGATATCTCCGGCGCGGATCTCCTTGTGCTTGACGATCGCGGCATAGACCTTCCTGCGTAGCGCGCGATCCGCTTTTCTGCCCGTGACCGGTGCTGCGCTGCCCGAGGCTGAACTCGCCGATCCCCCAGGTGCGCTAGCCATCTCGCTTGCCTGTGACCATGCGTTGGTGGAAAGCGGAACGATCAACGTGGCGACGGCCATTACGAGAGCGCGAATATATTTCATGGATTACTCCGGTCGATAAGAATGCAGCAATCAGAACGTATGGCGGATGCCGACCATCGCCGCGGTTGTAGACACCCCCGGTGCGACCGGAGCTCCATAGATGATCGTCTGGTTCATGGTCCCTTTGTTGTCGACGTAGCCGACCTGTGCGTAGGCCTTGGTCCGAGCGGACACGTTGTACTCCGCCCCCAGAGAGAATTCGCTCGAATGATTTGCTGAATGGTTTCGATCCTTCAGATAGTAGAAACCGGAAGTGACCTTGAATCGCGGGCTGAATTGATAACCGAGCCCAGCCGATGCCATTTCGAAGTTCACGGTGTCACTTCTGGCCGGATTCTTACCCACGCCGTACGAGCCTGAAATCGAAAATCCCGCGATCGAGTACAGCGCGCCAAAGTAGTAAAAGCGGTTGTTCGCCTGTCCCGTAGCCACCGCCGCCGGAGTTGCAGGATAAGTAATCGGATACGGATTGGTATCGTGTCCGTTGTAGTACACGGCGGATAGATTCAGACCGTAATTCGAGTACTTGAGCACGGCCGACTCGCGTGTGCCACCCTGGAACTGGCCCGCGACGCCTCCCGGTGCGTACTCGAGTGCGAGCGACGCTCCGTAGAATTTCGGCGACGTGTAGACCAACGCGTTACTGTCATACAGCGCGCCGATCGGTGCGTTCGTGCTCGTGCCAGGCCAGCCCGCCGCCTGGTTCACACCGAGCCACGCGGTCAGGATACTTCCGAAGTACTGTGCGCCGCGAACGTCGGTTTCAGCCATTGCATAGATCATCGGAATGATCTGGCGGCCGGCATCGAATGAGCCGAACGGCCCGGACGCGCCAATCATCGCGTACTGATTGAAGATCGCGGTGGTGCCCGGCGTGTCAGGCAGCCCCATCCTGCCGTTCGAGCTGTTGAACGAGCCCTGCAGCCTGAAGTTGATCTTGTATCCGCCACCGATGTCTTCGCTTCCCTTCAAGCCCCAGAAGCTTGCGTAGATGCCGCCATCCTTCAGTTGATAGACATGCCCCTGATTGCGCGCGGTCGGCAGGAACGTTGCCGCCGAAGTGCTCTGATAGAGCAGGCCACTATCGAGTACGCCGTAGAGCGTAACCGTCGATTGCGCATGGGCGGCAACCGCGAACAATAACAGCGCCGCGGCGCCGCTCAACTTCAATTTCATTCTGTGTCTCCAATGTGGTGCCGGACATGGCCGGCTTTTTTTTGCTATTGCTCGAACGAAGCTGCCTTGATAACCCGGCGTGTCAGTTCGGTAAAAAATAGTCCGCGAATTGCTCCCGCAACCGGTGCTTGAGCACTTTGCCGGTCGCGCCGTATGGAACCGAGTCAACGAATACCACCGCGTCGGGCGTCCACCACTTCGCTACCCGCCCGTCAAAGAACGCCAGTAGTTCGTCCTGGGTGAGCGCGCTGTCCGGCTTTTTAACGACCACCAGCAGCGGCCGCTCGTCCCACTTCGAATGTCGCGCGCCGATGCAGACCGCAGCCGTCACTTTGGGATGCAGGTACGCGACGTTTTCGATTTCGACGGAGCTAATCCATTCGCCGCCCGATTTGATGACGTCTTTGCTGCGGTCCGTGATCTGCATGAAACCGTCGCGATCGATCTTCGCCACATCGCCGGTCGGGAACCACCGGTCGCGCAGCGGCGACTCAGCGTCGCAACCGAAGTACCGCCTCGTGACCCACGGGCCTCGTACCAGCAGGTCGCCAGTCGCGTTGCCGTCCCACGGTAACTCTTCGCCGTCGGGGCCGGCGATTTTCATGTCGATACCGAACACCGCGCGTCCCTGCTTTGCCTGGACCGCGTAACGATCCACCTGCGGCAGCGTGAGCTGATGCGCCTTGAGACTGCATACCGTGCCGACCGGACTCAACTCCGTCATGCCCCATGCGTGCAATACGTCGACGCCATGGCGCTCCTGGAATGCTGCGGCCATAGCGGTCGGACAGGGAGCGCCGCCGATCACCGTGCGCCGCATCGACGAGAACGCTCGCCCGAGCGCGTCGACGTGAGCGAGCAATCCTTGCCAGACCGTCGGCACGCCAGCAGATAGCGTCACCTGTTCGGTCTCGATCAGCTCATAAAGCGATTCGCCATCGAGCGCGGGGCCGGGAAACACCAACTTCGCGCCCACCATGCAAGCGATGTACGGCAAACCCCACGCATTCACATGGAACATCGGCACGACCGGCAGGATGGAGTCGCGCGCCGAGCAGTTCAGCGAATCGGGCAACGCGGCCGCGTAGGTATGCAATACGGTCGAGCGGTGGCTGTACAGCACACCTTTCGGATTGCCCGTGGTGCCTGACGTGTAGCACAGCGACGACGCACTGTTCTCGTCGAGCAGCGGCCAGTCGAAAACGTCGCTATTGGCGTCGATCAGATCCTCATAGCACAGCAGCTTCGTGGACAGACTGTGCGTCTCCGGCATATTCGCGCGATCGGTCATGGCTACGAAGACCTTTGCGCTTTTGACGCGTGACGCGACGTTTTCGATCAGCGGCAGAAACGTCAGATCGAAGAACACGACGCGATCTTCCGCATGATCGATGATGTAAGCCAGTTGCTCGACGTGCAGCCGGGGATTGAGCGTGTGCAACACCGCCCCCGAGCCCGACGCTGCAAAGTACATCTCCATGTGCCGGTAACCGTTCCACGCAAGAGTCGCGACGCGCTCGCCTGGCTGCACACCGAGACCTGCCAGCGCGTTGGCCATGCGGCGCGCGCGTTGCGCGAGATCGCGGTACTGGTACCGGTGAATGTCTCCTTCTACTCGCCGCGACACAATTTCCTGTGCGCCGTGATGGCGTTCAGCATGCACGAGCAGCGAAGCGACCAGCAGCGGTTGCTCCATCATCAAGCCTTGCATTCTTTGTTCTCCTGAGTGACTGCAGTAGCACGCGCGCCGGTTCCTCTGCCACACAACCGGCATACGTCGTGACAACTTCAGTTCTTTCAATTTCGGGTGGCCGAAACCATGAGCGCAGCAATGACCTCAGGCGAATGAACGCCCGAGAACGTGTATCCCGTGCTGAACACGAAGTGCGGCACGCCCCTTACTCGCGACTGGTGGCGCGACACGCGTCGGCCGATTCCATCGACGCGGCGCACCCATTGCGTCAGATGCGTTTTGAGACTTTCGCCATCCAGACCGCAGTCCTGCCCGAGACGCTCGAGAACCTCGCGGTCTCCAATGTCCTCGCCTTCCAGAAAGTAGGCGACCAGGACGCGGTCGACCAGTGTTGCGCGTTGCGCCTCGCCGAGACGGTTCGCAGCAAAGGCGACCAGTTCATGCGCGGCGGCGGTGTTAGGCAACACGCTGATCCGATCGAATGCAAAGTCGATACCGGCTTCTCTTCCAGCTCGCTGCACTTCTGCGCGCCTTGCGATCACGGCTTCCGGACCGCCGAGGCGCTCGCGACAGAAATTCTGGTACGGCAGGCCATTGAGTGGCGTGTAAGGAAGGAGTTGATGGGACCGCCATCGCACCTTCACCTGTGCGTCGGGGCGCAGTCCGCCAAAGACGGCTATGGCCTTCTCCAGATTGCGTTTTCCAATCAGACACCATGGGCAGATGAAATCGAAAAAGGCGTCGATTGTCAGATTGCGCTTCGAATCGACTTGCCGACCCACTTTGTTTTCAACGTGCCGTTCCGCCTGGACGATCCAGTTCTGATCACACAAGTTCATCGATCAGTGTCTCCGCCATCGCCCACACACCAAAACCCGCCGCGGGATTGAGGTGCCCCACTTCGCCGAGATCGACGAGGCGACTGCCCCAGTCGGTCGCCATTGCAGATACGCGATCGAACTGCGCAAGCGGATCGTTGCGGCTCGCCCCGACGATGCTCGGAAACGGCAAGCGTTTGCGCGGTGTCGGATGCCAGCCGTTTTCGGCCAGTGCATCGATAGTCGGATAACCGGCCGGCAGCGGCGTATCGAGATCGGCCGGCGTGGCGAGCAATGCACCGTGAATCTCGCGGTTGTGCTGCTGTGCCCAGTGAACCGTAATCATCACGCCCGCGCTGTGCGCGACCAGGATTACCGGGCCGTCGATTTTCGCGAGCGCTGCGTCAAGCGCGGCAACGCGTGCCGCGCAACTGAGCTTGTCGTGTTCGAGCGGCGGCACCGAGATTGCATTGGGCAACTTGTGCTGCAACAGGGTTTGCCAGTGGTCCGAAACGTGGTCGCGCAAACCCGGGACCATCAGAATGGTCGGTTTTGTATCGGTAGTCATGAAGCGGTCTTCTTTGCGGTTAATACGGCTTGTCGCCAATAATTCCCGCTCGTTCCATCTTGCGGTGACATGGCGGATAGTCCATCACCGCATAATGCTGCGTGCTGCGGTTGTCCCAGATCGCGATGCTGTTCTTCTGCCAGCGCCAGCGCACCTGGTATTCCGGGATGTAGGCCTGACTGATCAGATAGCGCAGCAGATCGCCCGAACCCGGGTTAGCGTCCTGCCCGAAGCGCACGCGATCCGGCGTGTGGTAGTTGGTGAAATGCGTGGTGAAAGCACTCACGAACAGAATCTTCTCGCCAGTCTCGGGATGCGTGCGCACGACCGGATGTTCGGCGTCCGGAAACTGCGCCTTGAGTGC
>Ga0268255_10001756_pt1 | contig 12074 bp, 11 predicted proteins | sample AgamicOrMarz_FD_200256 | JGI IMG/M metagenome (GOLD analysis project Ga0268255, IMG submission 200256) | Agave microbial communities from Guanajuato, Mexico - Or.Ma.rz (v2) (version 3) | ecosystem: Host-associated > Plants > Phyllosphere > Phylloplane/Leaf | place: Guanajuato, Mexico...
GCTCGCACAGGATTCCTGTCGCAATGACCGCCCTCATCACAACCTGAAGGGCCATCAAAGAGCCCACACCCGCGTGCAGCGCCTCGAGCTGAAGATGATATTCCAGTGACAAAGCGTCGCGTATCGGTTTCGGCAAGGGCAGCAATTCCGTTTTCGCTTCGCGTTGCTTACGGCTGGACTGACTGAGACGATAGGCCCATTTATTCACTTTCTGTTCAACCGGTGTCGCACTACCTCCGCGGCATGGTGGCTCCAACGGCATCGTCAAGATGCAGCCGTCGCGCACGAAACGCCAACGACTTCATGGTTCGTAAGCGCCACTCAGGACCGGCAATTATCGGCTCGCCGCGATCACGTGAATCGAATGCCTGATGCAAGTCGCCACTTCAGGACTGCTAGCCCCGACACTCACGCTGTGCAGTCGCGTCTGGATGGACGTACTTCGCGGCTATTTCGTCGTGGCCGTCGCCCTGGTTATCATCACGGCCGCCCAGACGATTCTTTTGCGGTACGAGAAATTGCGTCGCGCGCTACCTGTCAGGTTAGTAAGGGCGGCACAAGGACGGTTCTTCAATTTCGTCGCTGACTTCAAAAAGCCTCGCGCGCACACAATACTTCGCTCTTCCCACACGAGACGTGACCCACGCAGGCACAACCTGAATTTACCAACATGACGTTCGATTTCCTCTTGCGGCTGCTCGCCGCCTTCGCCTGCGGGGTTGTCATCGGCCTTGAGCGCCAGATGCGTCAGCGCACGGCCGATTTACGGACCATCACGCTCGTCGCCTGTGGCTCCTGCCTGTTCGTTACGCTGGGAGTGCTGACCGGAAACGGAGCAACCGGAGTGACGCAGATTGCCGCCTATGTCGTCTCGGGCGTAGGCTTTCTTGGCGGCGGCGTCATCATGCGCGACAAGGGCTCGATACAGGGCATCAACACGGCCGCCACGCTTTGGTGCTCCGCGGCTGTCGGAGTACTGTGCGGCTCAGGGCATTTTGGGCCAGCGGCAGCCGGGACGGGAGTGGTGCTGCTCACCAACACGGTCCTGCGCGAAGTCAGCCGGGCCATTAATACAGCACCGGTCTCGGCGGCCGACCTGGTACGTCAATACACCTTGACGGTGGTCTGCCGCGAAGCGGACGAAATCCATGTCCGCGCGGTGCTTTCGAACGCAATGTCCTCGGCGCCGCTGTCGTTCCAGAGCCTGACCAGCCGCGACTACGAAGATACGCCGCAGCGCATCGAGGTCACTGCAACGCTGAAGTTGCATCCGAAGGACCAATCCAGGCTCGAACTGCTTGCCAGTCGCCTGAGCATGGAGAAAGGAGTATCGAGCGTCAGTTGGTCCGGGCTCGAGGCCGAGCCCACGCCTGAATAAACGCACTCCATCGCGTCCCCGGTGGAGCTATTGATAAACCGGGAGCGACGGCCACGACGTTCCGTCCCGCGTGCTGGCCAGCGCTCGGCCCTCCCCCCGAACCGTCTGGCACCGAGTTGACGTCGACGGTGCGACGCAGAACGTCCTGATTAGAAACGCCGCAGTCTCAGCGTCAACGCAAAAAGCGGCATCGCTGGCTCAAGTCGATGCCGCCCACCTGCCGCGCACTTTTAGACTTGTGCCATACCGCCATCGACGGTTAGTTCGATGCCCGAGATATAGCTGCTATCGTCGGATGCGAGGAACAAAGCCGGCTTGGCGATTTCTTCCGACAGACCAATGCGGCCTAGTGGCACCTGCGAAGTAATGCCCGACTTGAAGCCTTCAATTTCTTGTTCGGTCAGGCCAGTCTTGCCGAAGATTGGTGTATCGATCGGACCCGGGCTGATCGCATTCACACGAATCTTGCGTGCCTTGAGATCCGTCGTCAACGTACGTGCCAACGAACGCACCGCAGCTTTAGTGGCCGAATAAACGCTGAACGCTTCCATCCCCTTGGACGATGCAATCGATGCGTTCAAAATGATCGATCCACCGTCCGGCACCAGCGGAAGAAGCTTCTGCACCGTGAAGTAAGTACCCTTCACGTTGACGTTGAAGGTTTCATCGAATTGCGCTTCCGTGACCTGATCGATCGGTGCGAGCGAACCCAAACCTGCGTTCGCGAATATGACATCCACGCGACCGTATTTCGCTTTCACGTGGTCGTGAAGTTTGTCCAGATCCGACAGCCTGGAGACATCGCCCAGCACGCCTTCCGCGTTAGCACCGATGCTTTCCACCGCTTCATCCAGTTCCTTCTGGCGGCGTCCCGTGATGATGACCTTCGCTCCTTCTTTAGCAAAAAGTTGCGCCGTTGCCAGACCCATGCCGCTGTTTCCGCCCGTGATTACAGCGATCTTTCCCGATAGTTTCGTCATGTCAGTCCTTGATCGAATGTGTTGACTGGACCAGGCCCGTTCTTAAGCTCTGTTCAGTCGCTGATGATTAGTGGCTCCCGTAACCGTTGACATCGGTTGCAGGGCTTGGACTGACTATAGGCGCGGCGCATCGCGGGACATAGTAGGTGGCGACGAATACACTCGCCGGTTCAAACGAATAATCAAAGTTCTATCGATATGACGCCAGCAACCAGGCGCCTAACACGTCGGCGACGGCGCGACGCGCCACGCCCGTCAACTAAATTTGTTACCACTGTGCCGTCCGGCCGCGACCAGATCTGCAGGATTTGAGCTGCCCGCCAGGCAGTGAGCGCGCAGGCGAGCATGTGAGGTCGCTTTAGCCTGCCGTCTTGCCACCGTCGACAGTCAGGATCTGACCGGTAACGAATGCAGCGCCGTCGGCAGCAAGATAGAGCACCGCTGCGGCAATATCGTCAGGCTTGCCGATACGCGCGAGTGGCACCGTGGCTGCGAGCGCCGCCTTGTTTTCCGCGGTGCTGGTGAAGCGGTCCAGCATGCCCGTGTCGGTCGGCCCGGGTGCGACGGCGTTGACACGAACACCCGTCGAAGCAACTTCAAGCGCGGCCGATTTCGTAATGCCTTCGACGGCGTGCTTGCTGCCTGCATAGACCGATGCGAATGCGGCGCCTTCATGACCGTAAGTCGACGAAATGTTGACAATGCTGCCGGCCTTCTGCGCAGTCATCACGCGCAGTTCGTGCTTGAGGCTCAGCAGCGTTCCCAACACGTTGGTGTCGAACGTGTCGGCATAGCTGTCGGCGGTCTGCTCGACGACAGGTCCTGGCCGGCCTTCCGTGCCGGCGTTGTTGACGGCTACGTCCAGACGGCCGTAGCGGGCGACGGTCTGATCCACCAGATTGAGGACTTCTTCGTCGCGGCGCACGTCAGCCAGGACGAAGTGAGCTTCGGCGCCTGCTTCGCGCAGTTCGGCTTCGAGCGCGGCGCCTTCCGTTGCGCGGCGACCCGATACGACGAGCCGTGCACCCGAACGCGCAAACGCGAAAGCAGTTGCGCGGCCGATGCCCGTGAGGGCGCCAGTGATGAGGACGACGGGGTGGGACATTTGAGGCTCCTGTCAATAAGGTTCACGACACGTTGCTCGTGTCGCACTGCTCGGTGAGCATGACGGAACTAACTTTAGGCGTCTCTTGCGGCTGTGAAAAAGACTTTCCAGGCTGGAGGGCATGCCTGCGAGGCATGCGACGAGACGCGCGGCGCTTGTCCACAACGTCTGGACGATCACGCACCTCTATCCACAAGGCGGCGCGCGAGTTTGAGCGCATCAGAGCTTCGATCCGCCGTCGACGCGCAACGTGTCGCCCGTGACCCAGCGCGCGTCGTCGGAGGCGAGGAACACGATGGCGCCGGCAATATCGTCGGGCTGCGCGACGCGTTTGAGCGCCTGCATGCCGAGCGTGAAATCGCGGCCCGCGTCCGTCTTCGCAAAGTTCGACATATCCGTTTCGACGACACCCGGCGCGATCGCGTTGACGCGAATGCCACGCTCGCCGAGCGCGGACGCGAAGTGGCGCAGGAGTGTATCGACCGCGCCCTTGGTCGCGGCATACGCCGACAGATTGTTCACGGACGCGCGTGCCGCGAGAGACGACAGCAAGACGACACTGCTACCGTCGCCCAGTACGGACAGCAATTGCTGCACGAGGAAAAACGGCGCGCGCACATTGACGGCGAACAGGTCGTCAAAATCCTCGACGGTGGTTTCTTCGATCGGCGCGGCCTTCGAGATGCCCGCGTTCGCGACGAGAATGTCGAGTCGTTCGCCTGTCAGTGAGCGCGCGCGCTTCGCCAGTTCATGCGGTCCGTGCGCATCGCGCAGATCGGCGGCGATCTTGTCGGCCTGTCCGCCTGCTGCGCGAATTGCCGCAACGACAGAATCGGCGGCCTGCTCCGCGTTGCTGTAGTGGACCAGCACGCGCGCGCCTGCTTTGGCGAGCGCAATGGCCGTGGCGCGGCCGATGCCGCGGGAGGCGCCCGTCACGAGCGCGGTTTTGCCTGTCAGATTGGTCATGATGAAATTCCGTTCGATGTCGAGTGAGAGTGCGTTACGCCTCGGGCGCGTCCGCTTCCGAGAGGAACCGATCGACGTGCGCGACGAAGCGCTCCGGGTATTGATACAGCGAGCCGTGATTGGCGTCGGGATAGAGGATCAGTTGCGCGTTCGGGATGTGTTGCTGCAAGTGCCACGAATTGATCGAATAGATGATCACGTCGTTGTCGCCGTTCACAACGAGCGTCGGCTGTTCGAGTGCGCGCAGATAGTCGTACGGGTTCTTGCGCGGCGCGCCCCACTTCGCGAGTGCGGCGAGTTGCGCGGGCGCGACCTCGTCGTTCGCTTCGGGATCGCGATTATCGCTGCGCAGACGGAATCGCTCGATAAAGCTACGGCCCGCCGCCTGGCTCGCGTCCGAAGGCGAAAAGTGCACGCGCAGCCACAGGTCGTCGGGATGCGCGTATGACGCTCCAAAAATTTCTTGCGCTTCAGGCGTGAGCGTCGCCATGCCTTCGCCGCTGCGCGGACCCGTGCCGACGAGAATCACGCGGCGCACGAGTCGCGGCTTCGTGATAGCGAGTTCCTGCGCAATCAGTCCGCCCATCGAAAATCCGAGTACGTCGACCTGTTTCAATCCGAGTGTTTCGATGAACGCTCCGGCATTGGCGGCCATCTCTTCGATCGACTCGGGGACCGTGCCGGAACTGCTCGAAATGCCTGCGTTGTTGAACAGGATCACTTCGCGGTTTTGCGCGAGACCGTCGGTGACGGCAGGATCCCAATGATCCATCGTGCCCGTGAAGTGGATGTTCATTACGAGCGGCACGCCGCCGGGATTGCCGAAGCGGCGATACGCGAAGCGGATGCCGTTGGCTTCGACGAACTGGGTCAGCGCGGTCTGGTGAGTGTGGCGGGTCATGGCAGTTGTCCTCTTAAAACCGGTTGATGGTCATGCGACGCGACGCAGCTGAAACGTATGCACCGGGTCGGGCTTGCTGCGTCAACTCGGCCCGTATTCGCTTCGCGTGATGCCGTCCTGGCAGGTAATGTAGGTGCGTCGGACAAAGAGGGAAAAGACTTTATAAGTTGTGCGTCATGCTTGAGAGGCATGGCCTGGAAGCATGGCTTACGATGCCGTCCGACCGCCGTTTACACGCAGCACTTCGCCCGTCATGAAGCTGGCCGACGCCGTACACGATGGCTTCGGCGATTTCATCGGGTGTGCCGGCGCGCTTGCGCGGCGGAAAAAGACTTTGCAGGCTTGCTGACATACCTCGAAAGCATGGCCACCCGGACGCGGCAGAACGGGAACAGGAGAAAACATGGAGCTACGCCATCTGCGCTATTTCGTTGCAGTCGCGGAAACCGGCAGCCTCACCGTCGCCGCCGAGCAGCGGCTGTTCACCTCGCAGCCATCGCTGAGCCGTCAGATCCGCGATCTCGAAGACGAAGTGCGGGCCGAACTGTTCAGCCGCAGCGCGCGCGGGGTTGAGCTGACCGCGTCGGGGAAGGCGTTTCTCGACCATGCAAGACTCGCGCTTGCGCAGGTCGATGCCGCCATCGAAGCTGCGCGCCGCGCTTCGAGCCCCACCAAACAGGTGTTCGCACTCGGCTTTCTGACGGGGCAGGAAATGACGTGGCTGCCGCGCGCGATGCAGGTGCTGCGCGACGAATTGCCGAACATCGACGTCACGGTGTCGAGCGGCTACTCCCCCGATCTCGCGGACGCCGTGGCGCGAGGCAAGCTCGATCTGGCCTTCGTGCGCACGGAGCCGGGGCTGGATCTCGATTATCGCGTCGTCTATCGCGAGAAACTCGTCGTGCTGATGCCGAGCGATCATCGTCTGACGGCTAAGAGCGCGATCCATCCGTCTGACCTGAAAGGCGAGACGTTTGTGATGGCGTCGAACAAGGCACGCGTGCTGCACGATGTGGTCGCCCGATATCTGGATGACAATGGGCTCGATCCGAAGCCCGAGCACGGCGTCGACAACCTTGCGATGGCGATGTCGCTCGTTGCATCGACACGAGGCTTGTCGCTGATGCCCGAATATGCGAACAATCTGCTGCCGTGGTCGGTCGTGAGCCGTCCGCTCGAAGGCGAAGCGCCAACCGTCGATCTCGCGATCGGCTACAGTCGTTCGAATGCATCGCCTGTGCTGAAGCTGTTTCTGTCGAGAGCGGACGAACTGATTGCCACCAACTGAGTGAGGGAGAATCGCGATGGACCGTCTCGCGGCGATCGAAATTTTTATCCGCGTTGTCGATACCGGTTCGTTTTCGGCGGCGGCTCGACACTTCGATATCGGCCAGCCGGCCGTATCGAAAACCGTTGCGCAGCTCGAAGAATGGCTTGGTGTGAAGCTGCTGCTGCGCTCGACGCGTGCGCTCACGCCGACGGAAGCTGGCCAGAACTTTTATCTGCGCGCGCGCCGTGCCGTCGAAGAAGCCGACGAGGCCGTGCTCGCTGCGCGAGGCACCGCGGCGGGACTGACTGGCAAGATGCGCGTGTCGGCCGCTGTATGCTTTGCGCGGCTGCACATCGTGCCGCGCTTGCCGGCGTTCCTTGACCAGCATCCGGACCTCGATCTCGAACTCGTGCTCGACGACCGCAATATCGATCTCGTCGAAGAGGGCATCGACCTTGCGCTGCGCATGGGCGAGCTGGCGGATTCGAACATGACGGCGCGCCGCATCGGCATCGCGCGGCGGCGCGTACTCGCGACACCTGCCTATTTCGAACGGCACGGCATGCCCGAAGCGCCTGGTGATTTGCCCGCGCATCGCGCCGTCGTCTACACGCGCGATCTGGGCGGCGGCGAAGAATGGACCTTTCGCAGCGAGGCGGGGGAGTCGTCGGTGCGGCTGCAAGGCCGCGTGAGAATCTCCGCGACAGAAGGCTTGCGCGCGGCCGTCTTCGCGGACATGGGGCTTGCCGTTGCATCGGAATGGGCTTTCTGGCCGGAACTCAAATCGGGCGCGGTCGTTTCGGTCATGGACGACTGGATGCTGCCGCCCATTTCCTTGTCCGCCGTGTATCCGACAGGACGTCTCGCCAGCAGCAAGGCCCGCCAGTTCACGGCTTTCGTCGAAGGGTGCCTCGAGCCCGAGTTCGCGCCCGAGTCGATGTCGGGGCACGGCAGGCCGAAAGCCGCATGATGCGCGAACCGATATTCACGAACGCACCCTCGGCCGTGAGACGGCTCAGGCGTTTTCGGCTTCGTCTACGGTTGTACGCGTTTCCAGCGCTTGCGACTCTTCATACGTGAGGAAATCGGAATACGCTTTTTCCGAGCCGCCCCAGAATGCCGCGCGCACATAGGGTGTGAGCGGAAGATCGTGCTTCAAGCGATACGGCAGATCCGGGTTCGACGAAAAGTGGCGGCCGAATGCAACGAGATCGGCATCGCCCGATTCGACGATCGCGATGGCGCTCTCGCGATCGAATCCGCCCGCAGCGATAATCGGCCCGGAGAAGTGCTCGCGCAGATACTTCGTCGCGACGGGCGCGTGATCGTGGTGCAGCGTGTCGTCGCCCTTGACGCGCGGTTCGATTACATGCAGATACGCGATCTTGTACGAATCGAGCACGCTCGCGACGTAGCTGAACGTGGCTTCGGGATCGCTGTCGGAGATGCCGCCCCATTCTCCCGAAGGCGAGATGCGCACGCCGACGCGCTCCGCGCCCCAGACGGAGATCAGCGCTTCGAGCGTCTCGCGCAGAAAGCGCACGCGATTCTGGATCGGGCCGCCATAGGAGTCGCTGCGCTGGTTGGTGCCGTCCTGGATGAACTGATCGACGAGATAGCCGTTTGCCGCGTGCAGTTCGACGCCGTCGAATCCGGCGTCCTTCGCACGCTGCGCCGCGGCGCGGAAGTCTTCGACGATGCCGGGAATTTCATCGATACCGAGCGCGCGATGCGGCGAGGCGGGCACGAAGCCATTCTTCGTGACAGCGACACCATCGAACGGCACGACGGAAGGCGCAACGGGATCGACGCCGCCCGTCATTTCGACGTGGCTCTGCCGGCCTCCGTGGATCAGTTGGAGGAATACGCGGCCGCCTTTCGCGTGCACGGCCTTTGTGATGGCTTGCCAGCCTCCCATCTGATCGTCGTGGTAGATGCTTGCGGCGCCGAGATAGGAACGCGCCTGCACGGACACGCTTGCCGCTTCCACGATTTCCAGACCGCCATCCGATGCCCGCTGGCCGTAGAAATCAGCCATCATCGCGCTCGGGACATCGCCGGGCTGGGTGGTGCGCAGACGGGTCATCGGCGCGAGCGTCACGCGATGTGACAGTGTATATGCACCGACTTGTACAGGGTTGAACAGCTTTGCCATGATCTTTCCCTAAGTGAGCCAGAGCGCCGGGAGATCCGGCGCTCTCTCGCGATTGCGTTGAGTTGCAATGTAGCCATTCGCAACCGCTGCGGGAACTGGCGGAAAGGAATATGGCTCATTCCAGATCGGGATGGATGCGAGGACGCGCTCGTGCTTTCCGCCGTTCAACAAATCGCGATGTGTCAGTCAACGATAGCGTGTTGCTTAAATGTGATCCGCCATCTGCGTGCTTGGAACGGCTTCGGCAAGCGCAGGCGCAACACTACGCAGCTGCACCATGCGATGCGCTCATTGCCTCTTGATGTACAGCCGGCGGTATGCGACTGTCCACGCCATCAGGCCGCCATACGTGACGTACCGGATGCATAAGGAAAGCCAGTGCGGATCGCGGCCATCCAGCATGCTGGGGATCCCGAGGCGCATGGCGTTTTCTCCGACGAGACCGATGCCCCAAACCGCCGTCATGAGCCGGATCGATCTCGCGAGCGCCGGGCGGCTTGCCCACATGGCGTCGAAGTCGAGTTCGCGCCTCTCGTGCTCGCGGGAGAGCGTCGAGCGTGCGAGATAGAACACGAGCGGCCGACGCAGCGCAAGCGAGCAAAGAAACAGTACGCCGATGACGCCACTCACGAGCGGCTCGCGAGCCGCTCGCAGCCATGCTACGGGTTGCGAGATGAGTAACAGCAACGAGAGCGCGATGCCGGCCAGCACTATGGCACTCAACGCGTCGACATGGCGAGATCGCAGAAAATCGACACCCATCCACGCGATCAACGGCAGCGCCGACGCGAGCAGCGCAACGGCCAGGCCGACATGCGGCAGCATCGCGCGGTAAGCCGCCGTCGGTAGAACGACGTTGATGACGAATGCCACGACGTAGCGATGGGAGGGAATCATGGTGATCGTCTTGAGTCGACACGCAAGCGGAACGGGTGCGACGCTCGCAGGAAGTCCGTCCAGTGATTTGGAGACTGTGAGGCCAGAGTCGGAATGCTAATGCGACTGTGTCAGCGATCTGGGTGTTGCCATCACGATGCTCATCAAGGAAACGCTGACTTTTTTCGGCGAAATTCACGGCCGACCGGGCTTATCCTGGCCGAATCCGGGAGGGGACATGGACGCTTTCCGTCTGAGATTGTGCACTCTGCAAAGTGCTGCGCGCGTCCTTTCACTTTCTGCGCCACATAGGCTTCCGGACCACGCCATTGCAACTGAAAAAAAGAACGAAGTCCAAGGGTGAGTCGTCACTAGCTCCCTTTCCGTGTTAAAGCGCCCGGCCATGCATGAGTCAGTAAGTACTCGAGTGCACTAGAACATTGGACGGGCCGCCGGATAGACAGCCGTTCTCAGGGCAAGTCCACCGAGCACAACAAAGATCCGAAACGCAATTTTTGCGTTCCCGCACTCTTTCTTGTGCACTCGTAAGAGCAAAAAAAAGGCGTCACGTTACCGTGACGCCTTGAAAAGTTCTAGCCATTCCGAGGGCCGTGCTAGAACCTGAGAGAAGGTATTTCGAAAAATTGGCGGCTGACCGAACGCGCTTGAGCGGTATCGAACACAGACGGTGCCAAGCGACCGGTATCAAAGTAGGCAGACATGCGCTGTTCGCACGGCGACCCCTGACACCCGCTTTCGAAATGAGGTTCCATTTTTTCCGGTAATGCTGACTTAGTCAAGCAAAATCTCGGAACCTTCGGCGCGGCGTCGGAAATTATTTCGCTACAATGATCAGATGAAGAAAATACGGGGCGTAGCAACCTTGTGAGATGGGCGTTTCAAACCGTACGCCTCACCGTTAAGCGCCCTTCTGAGCCATTAATCTGAAATAACGTTTCACAATTCACATGAACCCACGCACGCGACTCAATACTCTCGCCGACCCCGTCAAGGAAAAAGACGGCTCCGGCGACGAAGTCACCGCGCTGGCCCGTGGCCTGACAGTGCTCCGCGCGATTGCCGCCGCAGACGCGCCGCTCAGCAACCGCGAGTTGACCGAACTCACCGGCATCCCGAAGCCGACCGTCTCGCGTATCACCGCGACGCTCGTAGGCACCGGCTTTCTATTCCGGTTGCCGGACAGCGAGCGCTTCGTGCTGACTTCGTCGGTGCTGGAACTGAGCAATGGCTTTCTGCGCAATTTCGACATTCGCGCGCGCGCCCGCCCGTTTCTGATCGAACTCGCGGAGCGCACCCGGCTCTCGGTGCATCTCGCCGTGCGCGACCGGCTCGACATGGTGGTGATCGACGTGATCCGGCCACGGTCGGCCGTGCTCGTGTCGCGCCTCGAGGTCGGCGCGCGGATGAGCCTGAGCCGCACCGCCATCGGCCGCGCCTACCTGGCGGCGCTCGACGAGCCGGAGCGCATGAAACTGCTGACCGGTTTGCAGGCCGCCGAGGGCGACGACTGGGGCCACGTCGGCGGCCGGCTCGAAACGGCGCTGCAGGAAACCATGGAGCGCGGCTTCGCGATCGCGACCGGCGAATGGCACGACGGACTGAATGCGATCGCGCTCGGCTTCACCGGCCCGTCTGGCGAGCGGTACGCGGTCAATTGCGGCGGCTCCGCCGACCAGTGCCCGCGCGACTGGCTCATCAACCGTGCCGGGCCACACCTGCTCGATTGTGTCGCGCGAATCGTGCTGGAGATCGGGGGTACGCCGGGGCGCCGGCTCGACAACTGAACAACCGGAGTGCCGCAAACGCACTGCCCGCCCCGCGCAGCGGCGAGCCATTCCACATCGTGTAACCGGCGTAATCAAACGAAAAATACGCGGGTGGACTGTTACAGAGCGCGGGACGTAGGATCATGCATTCCTGTCGCGGAGCCGCCCGCGCGATCGGGCCTCGGGCCGTCCGGCACAGTGCGCTGAATCCCCGAGCGCACGCGTGTCCCGCAGCACTGTGCATGCATCGTAGGCCACGTCTCAGGTAGCATCGCGCTGAACATTTGCGGACCGACCGCTGTCGAAACCGCCTGTCGTGCGATCCGCACGCATCGGGCGCCACGCGCCGATGCGGCACAATCGCGCGAACGCCTCACTTCCAAGCCAGTCACTGACCGAACCGATGGACGAACAACAACAGCATTCGGAAACTTCACGCCCCACCGCTCCGGTTTCCCCGACGCCCGCCAGTGGCGGGCCTGACCGTCCGTTGCATAGCCGCGATAAGCGGGACACGCCGCCCGCCGCCGTCAAATCGCATCGCGGCCGCAATATCGCACTCATCGTCGCCGCGCTCGCGATTCTCGGCTTCGTGCTGTGGCGCTGGCATCCGTGGGGCTCGCCGGACGGCGCCGCCGCACCGGGCGCGAGCGGCG
>Ga0268255_10001762_pt1 | contig 12061 bp, 9 predicted proteins | sample AgamicOrMarz_FD_200256 | JGI IMG/M metagenome (GOLD analysis project Ga0268255, IMG submission 200256) | Agave microbial communities from Guanajuato, Mexico - Or.Ma.rz (v2) (version 3) | ecosystem: Host-associated > Plants > Phyllosphere > Phylloplane/Leaf | place: Guanajuato, Mexico | collected...
TTTTCGTTCTTTGGTTGAGCAAGCTATAAAAGAAGTAGATTCTGATGAAATTGATTTGGTGGAATGCCATATTTCTGATGTACAAGATGTTGCTCAAACCTTAGTAGAAAATGGCTGTCAGATTCTTCTTTGTACGGGAGCCACAGCAAGTTTTCTACAAAAGAAATTAAATATTGATATACAGGTTATTCGTACAGGAACTTTTGATGTTATTCAGGCCATATCAAATTTAAAACAATATAAGCGCATTGCTTTGGTTGGGAATACGTCTACTGTCGATCTTGAAAACTATTCGGATATTTTTGCTTTAGATATACAACAATTTAACTATGACTCATATTTAGATGCCAAGAAAACCATTCATTTAATTAAGAAGCAAGGTTTTGACGCCATTATTGGTTCGCCTGTTGCAGTAGAGCTGGCACTGAATGAAAATCTAGTCGGGCATTTAGCCATTAGTGTACCGTCTTTAAAAGACTTGCTGCAAAATGCTTTGCGTACCCTTGAAAAGATCCGTAGGGAGCAGTACTCGACTTTACGTTTGACCGAGATCTTTAATCATTTAAATGAAGGCATTTGTTTTATTACAAAACAAAAAAAGATTTCTTTAATTAATAACTCCATGAGTGCTTTACTCGAAAAAGATCCTTCAGATGTATTAAACAAACCAGCATTAGAGATTTTTGAAGGGCTCAACTTTGATATCGATCAAGAAAATAGTCATCAACTTATTCAATTTAAAAACCTAAAGCTTGCTGTATATGTTTCCAAGCTAAAAAATGACTATATAGATGGCTATATCTTAAGAGTGCAGGAGTTAAATGCCTTAGAGCAATCTAATAGCCAATTTAGAAAGGTTTCGTCTAAAAACTTTAATACCAGATATACCTTTGACCAGATTTTGACTCAAAATTCCAATTTCCAGCAGATTATCAAGTTATCAAAAGCATATGCAAAAACCGATAGTACGATTCTTATTACGGGTGAGAGTGGTACGGGCAAAGAAGTGCTGGCACAAAGTATTCATAATCATAGCCGTCGTTATAAAGCGCCGTTTGTCGCAATCAACTGTGCTTCTTTTCCGGAAAGTTTATTAGAAAGTGAGCTTTTTGGTTATGAAGAAGGAGCTTTTACAGGAGCGAAAAAAAATGGGCGTATTGGTTTAATTGAAGCGGCGCATACTGGCACACTTTTTTTAGATGAAATTGGAGATATGCCATTACATCTCCAAACGAGATTTTTAAGAGTATTGCAAGAGAGACAGATTAATCGTTTAGGTTCAGTGGTAAGTCATCATTTAGATATACGTGTAATTGCTGCAACTCACGCGAACTTAGAAGAGCTAGTACAAAATGGTACATTTAGAGCAGATCTTTACTATCGTTTAAACATTTTAAGAGTGTATACGCCGTCTTTAAAAGAGCGAAAAGAAGATGTCTTGTATTTAGCGAATCTGTTTTTAGAAAAATATAAAAAAACGCTGGATGATTTACCGAATATTTTACAGAAGACTTTCTATCATTATTCTTGGCCGGGTAATATCCGCGAACTTGAAAACATTGTTGAACGAATTAATGTGTTATTGGAGCTTGATCAGGAAATTTTAACTCCAGAATTTTTAAAACAACAATTACCAGAGCTATTTCAGCCGCAAATGAATCAAACTGCACAACCTTTATTAAAAGAAGTAAAGGTAAATCAGGAGTTGAGTCTAATTGAACAAATACTTGCCGAAGTAGATGGCGATTTAGACCTTGCTGCACAAAAACTTGGAATTAGCCGGTAAGATTACTTTCAATTTTTTTGTTGTTTTCTAAATAGATAATGAAGTTATCAATTTCACTTTGAATGATTTCAAAGTTGTAGGACGTCGAATAGAAAGACTCACAGAAAGTAGTAGAGTATTTTTGATACCAGAATTCATACCAATATTTAAGTGCAAGCATATCTGACTGTTGAGTTGCCAAACTTTTATCACTAAGAGCAGCTATAGAGAACAACAAAGGATAAAGACATGGGGAGGAAGTTGCCTCATCAAACAATAAGGCAATTTTATTTTTTTTCGAATTTTCTTTAGAAAGATGAATTGTTTTTGTGAAGAACATAGAGCTTATAGCAAACTTTGTGAAGTAATTAAGATATAAACATAAGTAAAAAAAGTCTAGATCTAATTTTAAATTAAGTAATTGAATTATGGTGGATATAGGTAGTTTATGAACTTATTGTATGCTGTAGAGAATTTAACATAATATACATTATACGAAGTGTTATATATTTAACACTTTGTTTTATATAGCTTTCTTAGCGTTGAAATCTAACGCCACTAACACAGCTCTCGGCTGTTTACCTGTGAAATCCCAATCAAAGATCATTGCAGCTTCCGCAGGAAGTTTCTGATGCATGTAATCATTAAAGAACTGAGCGCCTTTAATCTTGTAGTCAGTCGATTTAAAACCGATTGCACCTTGTTCTAGCTCACGCTCAGAATAATTCTGTAAAACCGTTACAACGGTATTCGAGAATTCAATTGTTTTACCTGATGACTGATCTTGGAAATCACCCGCAGCTTTGCGAATGCCTGTAACTGTCATAATTGGATGTTGTGAATTGTTCATTTGCTCACCTTTAAGCTACTGATTTAAATTGCGATACTGGCGGCTCATACCACTCAGGCAATTGTTGAGAAAAGTCGATTTCTACGAGCTTCATAAATGGAATGACATTTTTAGCCTTGTTGTCATGCAAGTTCTGCAAAAATGCTTTTGAAAAGCCACAATCGCAAAGTTCAGATAAATGTCTATAAAACGTAGGTTTAGGAAGCATTTCTGCTAACTTCTCTAAACCATGTTCACGTACTAAACAGTACGTAGAATAAATATTTCGGATACGTGTTTGAGAAACCTTACCGCTATTGGTAACGACAACTGGCGAGTTAGATATGGCTTCCAAGACACTTTCATCATTAATCAATTTCACAGTTTGACCTCTCATGGCATCAAATATTCCGTGCGTTGCTTTAGTCCAAAGTGTTTGAAGTAAATCAGGATTTGCCTTCTGAAATGCTATAAGTTCATAAAGGTTCGTTGGTACTCCATTACGCTCAAGCCAACGTTTTTTTAAACGTGACTCAAACCGTAAAAGTCCGACTGTCCAGTTAATTAACCTTGAGTCAGACATGACATCGACAACTCGCTGAGCTGACTTATCATTCTTTTTAGCCAGTTGTTTAAGTTCTTCAAACTGGCTAATAAATTCATCATGCTTTAAATAGCACTTATGATTTACAAGTCTGGAAGTCTGACCACCCCAATATACCGAGCTATCAAACCGCTTGTTAGAAAGCCTAGTTTGACCGTTGCTGACATTGGCCAGAAAATCCAGAACCTTTTTAGCCGTTGTCTGATCAGACAATTTGGCAGAATACGTTACATCAATGTGTGAAACCCAAGCACGGGACCAATCAAGCATCTTAGTTAATACTGGATAAGCCATGTGTAAGAAGCCGATCATCTCGTCAGCACCCTGCTCTATGTCATCCAATCCAAAAACATTATGACCCTGCAATAACTTTGCAGGAGAAGCCTTAATTTGAACATAAGGCTCATAACTTGAATCAAAGAACACTTTCATTGCCATGCCCGTATAGTGAGTTGGCACACTTTCAAACGGATGAAATAAAGCAGCGGCAGAAATTGAACCATCGTCATTCTTATGAACCGAACGTGATGCAAGTGGTATTTCAATCGAATGCAAATCAACATCAATGAAAAAATACTCGCCCGCTTCATTCACAGAGAAGAAACTAGACTCAAAAGGTGCATTAATACAAAGATGGTCGAGCATAGTTATTACTCAAGACCACTAATAAAGATTTGTTCTATTTCCCCTGTTTCTTTATTTTTATCCATGTTGCCCCCAAATGTTTACATGCATGCATAAATGCAATACGAAGGAAACTAACACAAATATACACGCATGCGCAATACATGCATGCAAAAATACATGTATTATCATCCGCATTGTGAGACAAGGTATGCATACTATGGTTAAGAGCGTTAGGATTAACGACGAAGAGCAAGAAAAACTTAGAAAAAAAGCAGTTGAATTAAACAAGGTTTTAATTCAAAAAGGACAGCAACCACTACGAGATAGTGAATTAGTTCATATTCTGATAGCTGAAGGTTTAGATCAATTGGAAGTTGGTAACAGCGGGCAAGTTAAGATCATAAAATAACCAACAAGACCTCGAGCTAATCCGATAAATTCTCAAATTTGAGACTAGAGTCCACCATTAGAAAGCGATGGACTCTCCCACCCTTCAAAAATTCGCATAATGCAGATTGATGTTAAAAAGCCCCGTGATATGAAATTTTATCACTGGGGCTTAGTAACATAATCTGGACATCACATTATGCGAACTTTAAGACGATAATTTTACTGTTTAAATATGCAGCAATAAGACCTCGAGGTGAGGTGAAATTTAAGGGATGTATTTTTCATCGTCTTGTTCATTTTTAATGTCACGAAAAAGCCGAAAAACCACCACAATAATAAAAGATATAGCTAGGAGAATGGCGAATAAAACATCAACCCATGTGGTAGAACTTTCCAAAAGAATCATATAACACCCCGTCAAAGTGTCTAGACTACGCCTTGAGACACTCAAAAATTGTACAAGATTTAATCGTTTACTCGATGTGTCTCAATTCCCCTGAAGACACTTTTCTATACCGCTACGTTACATCAAATAGACGGTTTTTAGTAGTCAAAGAGGAAGGTTTCAAATTAAGCCTTGTGCTTTAGCTGCCTGATATTTAGCCACAAATTCTGCATCATATTTTTGCACTGGAGTCGGCATAACTTGTTGCTGCACTTGTTGAGGCTGACCATTAAAGCCTTGTGATTGTTGCTTAAAATAGTTGTATGGGCGGTCATTTTCTTCAATCAGTTTTGCACAATCAGATTGACTTACATCATGCAAAATTGTGCCCTGTTCAGTATAGGCAACATATCTACCTTTTTGCTTCATACAGCCCGCAAAAACAGGCTTAGACGTTACTTGATATTCAATTTTTGAAGTATCCATTTCATAAGGTCTGTTAGGATTGTATTTAACTGCAATTGTCTCCATACGTACATCGTTTACTTGCTGGAGCTGATTGTTTCTGACTTCTGGATTCTTCAAATCAGCACATTGTTCAGGTGTTAAAGTGCCACACTCAGCTTCACGTTTTAACTTGTCAGCAATAGTTTCAGGCGGATTTGGATTAGCTTGAGGACCTGCTTTTAACTGACTAAATGCATCTTTTTCCTGCCCTGTCATTTGCTTAATTGCGCTGCCAAAACTTTGAAAAATAGGTATTTTCATAAAGCCAACTATGGCAATAGTACATATAGCTATAAACAAAAGTGAGTAGAAAAATACTTTAGGTGGAATCCTGAATTTCATTGAAGTGTGAGAGGATGCACTCACATACATTCGTTGATATTTCTTTTTATAAACTAATAGAAAGTAATCAACATACTTCTTTGGATCGCGCAAGGAATCTGCTGCATCACGTGGGCGACTAATGTATTTATCGAATACATAAATACCGCAAGCCTGCGGATTTTGTGGCGGTCTTTTAACAAAGTAAAGCTTGTCGAATAACTGTCTAAGTGAATAGTTATAATCCTCAGCATCTTGGGTAATTAACCATACATCTTTATCAGTATGACGAACCTTAGACATTTCTTTAACGATAGGATCTTCACATACTTTTCGACCATCCCAGTTGTAAGGAGGATGATCACGTATTTCATCAATATAATGAATTGATCCCATCGGAGTTTTACGCCAATCCAAATCAGGAAAAGGCAGAACACCCTGAATTTTTAATCCATTAATATTTGAGTAAATCTGTCTAACTGGAAGCAAAGCAGTTAATGCAATGCCTTCCTCTTTAGTAATTTGCTCGATGTATTTGTTATAGAAAAAATAATATTCGAAATATTGAGGGAATTGTTCAGACTCTTCAAGACAATCAAAATATTCATGATTTGATGTCTTTTCAAGCTTAAGATTACCAATTTCATAGTTATATGTGAAATCACGATTTAGTAAATCGCGCTCCTCTAATAGTTTTCTATTTTCTTCAAAAATAGGAGCATTCTTTTTTATATTTTCTAAGTTTTTTTGCTGTTCTTCATACATACGAACAACAGCAAAATATGATTTCCCCTGACCAGGCTTTGCAACGATACCGTATAACATTATTGTAGTTTCCTAATCGATAGTTTGCCCGCGTTCATTGTTATGCGTATTGAAATTGCAGACAAAACATAGCTAATAGCAACATCAACCCCCGCAAGGTCAATTAAATAAAATAGACCTGAAAGCTGCTGAAATTGATTATTTACATAGTTAAGTAAAATTGAAAAAACTGACTGTGAAATTGCAAATGAAACAAGCCCCAAACCTGCACCAGCCAATAATTTTTTAAATGCTGTAGTTAAGAATTTCTCACCTACATACATCAATAAAAAGACTAACCCTCTAATCATTGCTACCACCTCGATAATGACCAGTGACAATGAAGAAAGCCGTTAACATGCCAACAAAAATAATCCATGGTCGAGCATAAGAAGCGCCCAAACAAAAGGTTTCATAACTGAATTGAACTGTATAGGTCTGCACAATAGTGAAAGAAATCTGCATTGCAGGAGGACAGCCACCCGTAGCATCAACTAGAGTTCCATCAAAATTAGTATCAATTTCATCTTTAATTACCTTGATTTCACCATCTTCGGGATTGGTATCGTCAGGAACTGCAAGCCAATCATGTATACCTTTTAGAAGGTCATTTGTAGGACCTAAATTGACCGCAGTACCTCCACCCCCAACAGGCTTATTATTTATCGCATTTACGACTTCATTTAGCTTGTTAGCAGTCGAATTAGTGTTTGCATCTACCGCACCCTTAACAGCGCTTGTATTCGCGTCTACGGCAGTTTTAACGGTATTTGCATTAGCATCTACAGCAGCCTTAATTTTGTCACCATTCGCATTTACAGCAGCCGTAGTGGCTTTTACAGAATCATTGACCGTATCCAACTTTTGATTTGTTGTATCAATCTTTGAATTAGTAACGTCAATCTTATTAGCAATATAAGTAAGCGAGTTAACTAACTCATTTTTAAGCCATGTAAGCTTATTATTAACTGCATTAACCGCATCCAAAATTGCACGCAAAATTGGCCCATTATCTGGTGGAACAGGTGGAGGTGGTGTTGGTGGTGGTGGGTCACCGTCTGGAGGATCCGTTGGAGGCGGATTCGTAGGAGGTGGTTCAGATGCAGGCGGTGGTTGTGGTGGTGGATCCGTTGGAGGCGGATTACTATTTTTTACGCAAATCGGTTTACCGTTAAACGTACCCGGCACGTAACCCGTACCACATCCCTCAGGTGGTCTATCACAATAAGTTGCATTATTAGAACAACCCGCTTTAATAGGTGGCGGTGGTACATCTGGAGGACAATAAATAGATCCATCTGACATACGGTTACAACCATCATTAGGTGGTTTATAACAACCGCCATAAGGGTCTTTTGAGTCACATGTATCTTGAGAAAATAAAGGAGTACAAGATGGGCTGGGTATCTCACTAACAGAAGCGTGAGTGATGCTTTGATATGTAGAACCTGAAATAACAATTGGTCTATTTTTATCGCCAGTCCATTCAGTAATACAATAATTACCTTCAGGATTCTTTGAACAAGTACGCAACGGAATGGGCGTACCTTCCTCAAAATATATTGGGATCGGCCAACCTGCGGGACGACATTTAGTTGGTTCTTTTAACGTATATGTAAAGCCAGGCATAAGCTCAGAATATGGGCCTACAGTACCTTTCATATAGTAAACAGAACATTGATTAGCAGAAACAACTTGCGAAGAATGATAAGAATAACCGCCACCATCCCAACGTTTTTTCGCTACGAGTTGACAAGCTACAGCAACATCAAAACTACCTAAAGATTCACCATATAATGTTGAATACCACCACTGTTGTGGAGCAGCAAAAGTCTGAACAGAAAATAAACTTAGAATTATAAAAATCAAATATTTGAGATGTCTCATTTAAATAATCCCCAATTACTTAAATAAGATGAAACCGCTAACAATGAATAGCAGTAATACGAAGTATGGAAAGATTTCTGACATGGGCTTACCCCTACAAAAAAACAGCTAGCTGCGGGCCCTCGCTTCGCTGTTTTTTCGTAGCTGGTAGCCCACAATCAATTAGAATGCTCGAACGAGCGCTTTAATTCCTTTAGCTGCAAGCGGAACCATAATCCATGCAGCACCAACAGCACCTACAGCAATTACAACTAAACCGATATAGGTAATAATTGAAGTTGTTTCAGGTCCTGCGGGTGCATCGGCTGCATACGCATTTACGGCCAACATTGTAGGAACAACCAACGAGTATTTTGCAGATTTGCGGAAACGTTGGAACCAAGTTTTTTTATGAGCTTCTTGCTGAATAACCTCAACATTTTGTAAAGCCATAAGTTTTCTCCTTTTATAAACCCCTAATGAAAGTCGCTAGCATTGAATATGATTTAGCGACCACACAAACCATCCAAAAACCCCCGCCCAAAATAGTGGCTTCTTCGAGGGTTAAAGGTGGAAGAATGGACTGATTGATCAGCACCCATTCAAGGCACACTTGCAACCCATTAGCGTCAGGTTGAGATAATTGGCTACAAACGTGCATTACTGACATATCTTTTTGACCTAATCGATGTGTTTATCACGCATTTTTAGATACATGTTTTTCATGAAGTTGATAGTAAAAATGCATGTTGTCAGCACCCCAATTATGAAAAAGATCCAAACGAGATAAAGCATCTTTACCTCTCCCCCAAATAGGTTACCGACCTGCGATTAACGCCCCCAAAAGTCGGAAAATTCGTTATTTACACTTGTAAAAATGGATGCAGTAAGATGAGTGTTTTGTAAACTCTCTACCGCACTTCTTGCATTTATAAACGTATTCTGCCATAGTTAAATTAACCTAAGTTATTGATTTAATTGACATATTATACATTATACGAAGTGTTATATATTTAACACTTTGTTTTATATAGCTTTCTTAGCGTTGAAATCTAACGCCACTAACACAGCTCTCGGCTGTTTACCTGTGAAATCCCAATCAAAGATCATTGCAGCTTCCGCAGGAAGTTTCTGATGCATGTAATCATTAAAGAACTGAGCGCCTTTAATCTTGTAGTCAGTCGATTTAAAACCGATTGCACCTTGTTCTAGCTCACGCTCAGAATAATTCTGTAAAACCGTTACAACGGTATTCGAGAATTCAATTGTTTTACCTGATGACTGATCTTGGAAATCACCCGCAGCTTTGCGAATGCCTGTAACTGTCATAATTGGATGTTGTGAATTGTTCATTTGCTCACCTTTAAGCTACTGATTTAAATTGCGATACTGGCGGCTCATACCACTCAGGCAATTGTTGAGAAAAGTCGATTTCTACGAGCTTCATAAATGGAATGACATTTTTAGCCTTGTTGTCATGCAAGTTCTGCAAAAATGCTTTTGAAAAGCCACAATCGCAAAGTTCAGATAAATGTCTATAAAACGTAGGTTTAGGAAGCATTTCTGCTAACTTCTCTAAACCATGTTCACGTACTAAACAGTACGTAGAATAAATATTTCGGATACGTGTTTGAGAAACCTTACCGCTATTGGTAACGACAACTGGCGAGTTAGATATGGCTTCCAAGACACTTTCATCATTAATCAATTTCACAGTTTGACCTCTCATGGCATCAAATATTCCGTGCGTTGCTTTAGTCCAAAGTGTTTGAAGTAAATCAGGATTTGCCTTCTGAAATGCTATAAGTTCATAAAGGTTCGTTGGTACTCCATTACGCTCAAGCCAACGTTTTTTTAAACGTGACTCAAACCGTAAAAGTCCGACTGTCCAGTTAATTAACCTTGAGTCAGACATGACATCGACAACTCGCTGAGCTGACTTATCATTCTTTTTAGCCAGTTGTTTAAGTTCTTCAAACTGGCTAATAAATTCATCATGCTTTAAATAGCACTTATGATTTACAAGTCTGGAAGTCTGACCACCCCAATATACCGAGCTATCAAACCGCTTGTTAGAAAGCCTAGTTTGACCGTTGCTGACATTGGCCAGAAAATCCAGAACCTTTTTAGCCGTTGTCTGATCAGACAATTTGGCAGAATACGTTACATCAATGTGTGAAACCCAAGCACGGGACCAATCAAGCATCTTAGTTAATACTGGATAAGCCATGTGTAAGAAGCCGATCATCTCGTCAGCACCCTGCTCTATGTCATCCAATCCAAAAACATTATGACCCTGCAATAACTTTGCAGGAGAAGCCTTAATTTGAACATAAGGCTCATAACTTGAATCAAAGAACACTTTCATTGCCATGCCCGTATAGTGAGTTGGCACACTTTCAAACGGATGAAATAAAGCAGCGGCAGAAATTGAACCATCGTCATTCTTATGAACCGAACGTGATGCAAGTGGTATTTCAATCGAATGCAAATCAACATCAATGAAAAAATACTCGCCCGCTTCATTCACAGAGAAGAAACTAGACTCAAAAGGTGCATTAATACAAAGATGGTCGAGCATAGTTATTACTCAAGACCACTAATAAAGATTTGTTCTATTTCCCCTGTTTCTTTATTTTTATCCATGTTGCCCCCAAATGTTTACATGCATGCATAAATGCAATACGAAGGAAACTAACACAAATATACACGCATGCGCAATACATGCATGCAAAAATACATGTATTATCATCCGCATTGTGAGACAAGGTATGCATACTATGGTTAAGAGCGTTAGGATTAACGACGAAGAGCAAGAAAAACTTAGAAAAAAAGCAGTTGAATTAAACAAGGTTTTAATTCAAAAAGGACAGCAACCACTACGAGATAGTGAATTAGTTCATATTCTGATAGCTGAAGGTTTAGATCAATTGGAAGTTGGTAACAGCGGGCAAGTTAAGATCATAAAATAACCAACAAGACCTCGAGCTAATCCGATAAATTCTCAAATTTGAGACTAGAGTCCACCATTAGAAAGCGATGGACTCTCCCACCCTTCAAAAATTCGCATAATGCAGATTGATGTTAAAAAGCCCCGTGATATGAAATTTTATCACTGGGGCTTAGTAACATAATCTGGACATCACATTATACGAACAATTATATAATTCAATAATATAGTCTTTTACTTGCTTAGTTTCCCTTTAAGAATATCCTAGCTCTGTAGCTCTGTAGCTCTGTAGCTCTGTAGCTCTGTAGCTCTGTAGCTCTGTAGCTCTGTAGCTCTGTAGCTCTTATAAAAACTTAAATAAAAAATGATTTCTCCTGATTTTGGATACTCTATGGCTGTTCTCCAGCTTAGGCTTCTGAAGCATAATTTGATTTGAAAATATTTGGATTGATTAAATTTTTAAAAATAGTTCAAGCCTACTTAAAATGATGAAATTTTATTTCACTATTTTTATATACCCTAATACTTTAGATAAAAATAAAAGTTATTTTGTTCGTAAATTTTGAATCCTGTTAAATTAAGAATAGTAATGTATCTTATATTTACTTAAATAATGGTGATATGAGTCACACTTTAACTGTATTAAGTACCTTTTTAAAAACTATGCAAGTGAATAGATGTAAATTACATATCAATTAATTATTTTATAATATTATATTTCAACTGTTTTTATTTTAGTGTATTTTAAAATATGCATAAATATCAGTAACTTGTATGTTTTTTGTTTTTTAAAGAATATACATCTTTTATTTGCAAATATAATTTAAAAAAATTTTAACTATTACATTATCTAAAATAATTAACGTGATTTATATCACACGAAAATTGATAAATTCTTGATAATTTTAAATTAATAATTGTTTTTAAAGAAAAAATATTGTATCAAATAGATATAAACTATTTTATAAATAGGTATATAAAATGAAAAATAATATTTTTAAACTTCTAGTTAT
>Ga0268255_10001769_pt1 | contig 12040 bp, 10 predicted proteins | sample AgamicOrMarz_FD_200256 | JGI IMG/M metagenome (GOLD analysis project Ga0268255, IMG submission 200256) | Agave microbial communities from Guanajuato, Mexico - Or.Ma.rz (v2) (version 3) | ecosystem: Host-associated > Plants > Phyllosphere > Phylloplane/Leaf | place: Guanajuato, Mexico...
TAGCTGGCAGCGTGCTATCTTGTGATCGCCATATACGAGCGACTCCGGTATTCCGATGAAGGCCTTTCATTTTTGCGGGGCTACCCTATGGGCTGTTATCTCAAGGGCCCGGTTAGGCTCTTCTTGTTGGAGTATCCTCTCTCAGAGGCTAAAAAGAATTCTCTCTTGTGGGAGTGCCCGATAAGGATGAAGAGACCTGATTACTTGAAGGTACCATTATAAAAGAATGGTGAAAAGCCCTATGATCCTCCTTATCTTAATCTTACAGAGGTTACTACGAGCCATACCCAGCGGGATACATCTTGCCAAAATTGAACCTAAAAGATGGAATGGGTGATCCATAAGAGCATTTGGCGAGGTTCATGGCTCAGCGTGGGGAAAACAAAAAGAAGTTATTTAGGCCGTCGCTTACCCGCGGTGCTGGTATGGTATACCTACCTGCGTGCCTCAACGAACGGAATAAATGGAGTGAGAAGAGTGAGAACTAGGCACAGCGCACTCCGGCTCGAGAAAGAACCTCCAAAACAAAGGATCCTTGCTTCTTTTCATTTGGCTAAGATCACCTAAGCAAGTCAGCTAATGAAGAACACTTTTCTCGTAAGAGACTTTAGCCGAGGGATGAAGAAGAGATTTTGAAATGAAACTAGACCATGTCTATGCTAAAAGATTCCATGTCCACTAAGTGAGATGCCCATAAACATATCGATCAATTCGGGAATTGAATTTGTGTGTCAAGTAAAGTTATATTTAGAAAATTGTCATGTAACCTAGCCCGAGAAAACACACCGAAGGGATCGTGGATAAAGTACGGCTGGGTAGCAGGCACAGCCAAACCAAAGCTTCATGCCATTCTTGAAAGGACAGTGGAATTCCGGATGAATTTCTTTTCTTTTTTTTATCGACTACCTGGTAGTAAAGCAAGGTTCGGAGCCAAGCCCAAGCAAGGAAATCCATATATCATTCATTAAAAAGAATATATTCTTTTTGCCTTTCTCCGGATATTTAGTGAACCAATCCAGTCCAATCCCAACCGGTTCGTCATATTCTGGAGGTGGAGCTTGTTGAGGAGGGAGGAGCTTCCCAAGATGATGTGATGGTGAGGCCAATTCACGTGGCCTAGCCTAAGCCTAGTCTCTGCAAAGCAGCAAACAAAGCCCACGGAGCCCAATATCAAGCAAACGTCATGTCCAAGCCGAAAGACCTCTCTAAAGTAGGTCCAGGCCCAGAAAAGCAGTCCAATCATTTTGTTTTGGCCTTGGTATCCAAGGAACATCACGTGGATGCGAGGGTGGGTTCCTCAGCAAGCCTGGTCAAGTCCAGCTCATCAACAACATCTTCTTCCTCCCTCTCTGTCGAACCCTAACACAGCGCCATCTCATGGAAAACAACCAGCTCCATTTTCAGAATCCAAGCTTCCCCTTCCTTCGCCCCCCCATTTCTTTTACTGGTTTATGGCCATAAATGCAGGTTATATATAAGAATCGTTAACAATAATGTTCTTGATTGATATTTGTGGTACTTGTTGGCAATTCAATGATGTGTCTTACATCTGAGGTATCCTAAATGCTAGCTAAATATGCTGACTGATTTCTGGTCTGTCTCATGATCACTATTCAGAGGAAGGAGAGAGAAATTGGAATTTATCCCATAATGTCACGAACAAGGAAAAGGTTATTGCAAAATGATAGCTCAGGAAAGAGCACGTAACTAAACAACTATCCTTATCCATAAAGCGTAAGGGCTTTCACTTAATTAAGTCCATACTAAGTGTGGAAGGTTGAAAGTATCCGACCCGGAACCCGAATAGGTCATGGAGTTCATGCCCGCTCCTTGGGTGATGAACGACATGCTGCTGTTACCCACCGGCGACGTCATTCTAATCAACGGCGCCACCCATGGAAATGGAAGCGCGGGTTGGGACGACGCAAGAAACCCGGTTCTTTACCTACCCGACGAAGATCCGCCCCGGGGATTCGTGGTGCTCAACCCGAGAAAAAATCCCAGAATGTACCACTCCACAGCAGCACTCTTGCCAGATGGCAAAGTGTTAGTGGGCGGGAGCAACCCGTACAAACGTAAAATTTCACAGCGAATCTCTACCCAACGGAACTCCGCTTAGAAGTTTTCTACCCACACTACCTAGACCTACAGTTCACTCACTTGAAGCCTAAGATTTTTACCGCAGAGCCGAGAAAACGGTGTCGTATAATGAGACTGTTCGTCTATATGAAAACATTCCAATTCTTTTTGTTGGGGGAAGCGAATCCACAAATGCATGCAGAGAACTCTGCAAATGCCGGAGGTGTGGCTCATCAAGAACAATAGGAACATTCTTGAATCAGAAACTGGAACAAAAGCAAGTCTTCTGTTCCCAGTTTTGACATAAGAAACTGATGGTCAGATCGGGAGACGCTAAGCTGGCAAAAGAGCTTTGAGACTTCCCGTCCGAGGATAGAATGCGCCTAGGAACTACGATTCTGAAGAGGCTACGTTCCCGGCCTCCCCTCTTTCGTTTGCTTCCGGTTCATGGAAGATGGGGCAAGGCTGGATTCCGCGCAGCAACGATGACTGATTTTATGAGACTTTCGCGCAAAAACAGAGATCGAAAACGCTTGAGTCCTGGGTTTTCGTGTTATTAGCGTGACGGCCGAAAAACGTGTGGATAAGGTCCATGCACACTAGTTCAACTTCAACGCGCTCACGTAAAACATACGAACTGAACTAGCAAGATTAGGGTTTGGTTTTTCGGACTCAAGGAAGAAGGAGAAGCTTAAGAGCTGGAAAGGCTTAAAAGGCTTAATAAGCACATCTACAGTACACTTAGCTTACACTTTATTTCAACTTTCTTTCCTCTTAGCAAGAAGGAACTGATTTTTAGCTTTTTAAGGCACAAACAAGGGGAGCAGGTTTCGGAGCTTAAGTTGGAGTCGAAAGCACACTACCTTATTCGGCCTGTTGACGGGCCTAGGCCTAGCTACTAGTTGAGCTATAAAGAGTGAGATTTCCTCTACCTCTCACTCGACTTTCAGTCGACTATCTATCGGTCGAGCAAGACAACCTCTCCCGACTTTAGTAGTTAGAGCGGGTTAGACCTGAAGTTGATCCTCGAAGAAGTGAATCAGAAGGGGTTGACGAAAAGGATAAAGCAGAAAGGAGGTTCAAAGCGTAGGGAATTCCGGAGTCAAATAGAAGGCGTCACTCCTTCATGCAAAAGTTTACCTCGTCAGAACTCCAATTGTTGACGATTTTCAACATAAAAGGGCATTGCAATAAGTAGATCAGATCTACTTTCTGCTCCCTTGAAATGGGAATCTATCTTTCGTTGGTCAATCGTGGAAAGACGTCAGTCTCATTGGCTCCGCTCCTCTCCTTATCAGTCTTTTGGCTTTCGCTCCTCTCCCTAACAAGGCAGCCTATAGATGTAACCCACAAGAAACCAAAGAACTTCAACGCCAAGTTGAAGAATTAATGGCTAAGGGTTATGTACGTGAGAGCATGAGTCCTTGTTCGGTGCCGGCTCTATTGGTGCCCAAAAAAGATGGTTCTTTCCGCATGTGTGTGGATAGTAGGGCCATAAATAACATCACCATCAAGTATAGGTACCCTATACCAAGGCTTGATGACATGCTCGATGAGTTGCATGGCTCCTCTATCTTCTCCAAAATTGACTTGAGAAGTGGGTATCACCAAATCCGCATGAGAGACGGAGATGAATGGAAAACGGCATTCAAGACCAAAGGGGGGCTTTATGAGTGGCTAGTTATGCCATTTGGCCTCTCTAATGCTCCAAGCACCTTTATGAGATTGATGAATGAAGTCCTGAGGCCTTTTCTTGGAAGATTTGTGGTGGTCTACTTCGATGATATTTTGGTTTATTCAAAGAGCCAAAAAGACCACCTACATCATTTGGAAGAAGTATTCAAGGTTCTAAGAGCTCAAAAGCTCTTTGGCAAGCTTGAAAAGTGTGAATTCTTTTCCCCCCAAGTCACTTTTTTGGGGTATGTTGTTTCCAAGGATGGTATCTCCATGGATCAAGCCAAAGTTGAAGCAATCAAGTCATGGCCGACTCCCACCACTATAACCGAAGTAAGGAGTTTCCATGGCTTGGCATCTTTCTATAGGAGATTCATCAAAGGGTTTAGCAGCCTTATGGCTCCCATCACTGAATGTATGAAGAAGGGCTCGTTTGGGTGGACAAGGGCTGCCCATGATGCCTTTGAGAAGCTCAAGACCAAACTTTGTGAAGCTCCGGTTCTAGCCCTTCCCAACTTTGACAAGCTATTTGAGATTGATTGTGATGCAAGTGGAGTGGGTATAGGGGCTGTCCTTATGCAAGATCAACGCCCTATTGCCTACTTTAGTGAAAAACTCAATGGCTCAAGGAAGAACTACTCCACTTACGACAAAGAGTTTTATGCTTTGATAAGAGCCCTTGATCATTGGTCACATTACTTGAGGCCAAAACAGTTTGTACTTCATTCTGATCATGAGGCCTTAAAGTACTTGAATGGCCAACATAAGCTCAATCCAAGGCATGCTAAGTGGGTTGAGTTCTTACAAAGCTTCTCCTTTGTGGCCAAACATAAGAAGGGGAGCACAAATGTGGTAGCGGACGCTTTGTCAAGGCGACATTCTCTTTTGGCCGTGATGGAAGCGAGGGTCCTAGGCTTCAAATTCATCCAAGAGCTCTACCATGATGATGAAGACTTCAAGCCCTACCTCAATGATCAAGATAACCACAAGCATAGCCCTTACACTCTCCAAGAAGGTTTCTTATTCAAGGGCAACAAGCTATGTATTCCCAAGGGGCCAATCCGAAAGCTTCTAGTCAAAGAGGTGCATGGAGGAGGCTTGGCTGGCCACTTTGGAATCAACAAGACCATTGACATGCTTAAGGAACACTTCTTTTGGCCCAAGATGGGTGGGGACGTTCATGAGGTAATTTCCAAGTGTTCAATTTGTCTGAAGGACAAGAGTCAATTTCATCAAGGGTTGTATACCCCATTACCTATTCCTAATGGTCCATGGGAGGATGTGAGCATGGATTTCTAAGTTGCTCTCCCAAGGACTCAAAGGGGCAAGGATGCCATTATGGTGGTGGTAGACCGCTTTTCAAAGATGGCTCACTTCATTCCTTGTGAGAAAACCGATGATGCATCTCATGTGGCCTATCTTTACTTCAAGGAAGTTGTTAAGCTTCATGGCATACCTAGAAGCATTGTGTCGGATCGGGACACAAAGTTTCTTAGTCACTTTTGGAGGTGTTTATGGCGGCTCCTTGGCACTAAACTCTTGTATAGCACCTCCCACCACCCTCAAACGAATGGACAAACCGAGGTCACCAACAAGACTCTTGCCACATTGCTTAGAAGTTTGGTGAGTAAAAGCATTAAGGACTGGGATCTCAAGCTCCCCCATGCTGAGTTTGCATATAACCGTACACCCAGCTTTGCTACTGCCCATTCTCCATTTGAGTCATGTTATGGAAGCAACCCTCTAACTCCACTTGAACTCATACCTCTTCCCCTTGAGTCTAGAGTGAGTTATGAGGCAGAAGAAAGGGCAAAGGAGATGAAGAAGCTTCACCAACAAATTCGAGCAAAGATTGAGAAGACCAATGAGATGTACAAGGCAAGAGCAAACAAGCACCGCAAGGCCCTCACCTTCAAGCCCGGGGACTTAGTATTTTACACCTAAGAAAGGAAAGATTCCCATCACGGAGGAGAAACAAGCTTATGCCAAGAGGGGATGGTCCTTTCAAAGTCCTTGAAAAGGTGAACGATAATGCCTACAAGTTAGAATTGCCGGGTGACATGGGCGTGTCTCCTACCTTCAATGTAGGTGATCTCACACCTTACCTTGAGGATGATGATGATGGGGATGGTGATGATTTGAGGGCAAATCACAATCAAGAAGGGGAGGATGAAGCAAATGCCATGCCTATTTCGGTCCAAGAGAGCACTCGAGTAGCCTCCCTAGAACCTGGCAAAGTCATTATCAATGAATTCCCGAGCAATTCTCAACCAAGATATGCGATTCATTCCCTTCATGTATAAGGAAGAGTTCAACAGAAGCCATCTCTCTGACACTGGCTGTTCTTTCTACCTAAACTTGCTTTTCATCAAAGATAGGTGTGAGCTAAATACTTTTCTCGTCTCTGATCTTCTCTACTTTTTTGGCTGCTTTCTTTCATATGGGTGTAAGGTTCCTAATGTTCTAACTCAGAAAGTATAAAAGTATAGTCGTTCTCTCTTCCTGACCCTTCGGCCAAGCCGCTTTTTCTGTTCATTGGATTGATAGCTTTTCCCTCCCCCCAACCAGGTATTTCTCCATGAGGCTATGTGCTCAGGTGCACCGTCAGTCAACTATTTCTACGCTTCTTATCTCCTGAAGATGGTAAGTCAACAGGAGCCATAATGAAGTCAGTCCCAGTGAAACCTCCGAGGATCCAGCGGTCGAAGTGGATAACAGTATCAGCACTCAACACATATTGTGGAGTCGTTGATACGGTCCATCCAGCCCCCATATCATACAACTTCCAGATGAGGCCGAATTTTTAGATCGAAGGATCAAATTCGGACCTCTTCCATGAAGAGGATTGAATAGGAGCGTCCAACAACTGCTCGATCCCGGCATAGGGATCATATGCAGTGGAGTGATACCAGTGGACCCATTTGAGCCACTGTTTTACCCAACCGTGTAAAACAGTTCTCTCCAGGATCCCCCGTTCACAATTAAACACAAGCTCATCTGGAAAGAGCCTAATCTCCTTTGGTTTTAATTCCCGTAGGGGAAACTCGATCATCCTCCCTCAACAATATATGTTTAGGGGGCCCTTCCTAACCGCCATTCAAGAGGTAATCGAGGTCTTTTACCACTGGGCTTCTGCGCAGCTGCCTTTAACCTTTCCCATTTCTTACTTTGGGTGGAGAAAAGGCGAGCCCTAACACGATACCCTGCACCAGCTAGGCGCTGTAGGATATTAACACTTCCTATGTTATACCTCAGTCCTAACTGACAGATACCTATCGTGCTAGTGGAGTTGAATAGCGCTTTTAGAGAAACTGGGCTAAGGTCCACTTGGAGACCAGACGTAAGGAATCTCTTCGCGAACTCAATGCTGCCATTCCTAAAAATAATTTATTTTTTTATAGAAATGGTACCATTTTCTGTAAAAGTGTGCTACACTCCTGAGCAACCCTCTCGTTGGAGATAACAATGTCGTCTCCAAGGAGAGCATAGTCCCTAAATGGGTGTTTCATACCGGCCTTCTCTGCCGCCAACCACACCAGAGTTTGGTGGGACAGTGAGAAAAGTGACCAGGAACCGTAGAAGCCAAGAGGCTGTCCAGCCAAGAAGGCTACTTCACGCATTTTCTGGACGATGGGTTTCATCACCAGAAATGTGTTTAGACCAAGGGAGCTGTTGACTATTGAAGATGCTAATGTAGGCCCCCATACCATAGACATGAGGGTATAGATGACACTCAATGGCCAACGGTCCGTTGCGGATTTTAGGTTAAAACTATAATTTTCTAAATGACCAACCTTCTGCAACCTCCTTATGGGAGCCTCTTGATCGAAAGTACCATCCATAGGGATGGTAGACAGAACCTTCATGGACCAGTCATGGACTGGACGGAGTAATCTCTGTTTTATGTAATTACATATAGCTTTGATTCTCCGCTTCGCTGATCCTTCAATCACTTGAGCCAACCTACCTGTCGCTAACGGTATCCCCAGATTTTGGTAGACACTTTGGTCCTACAAAGGATTCAAAGTAGGTTAGATCCTCGTTAGCAAACTTGGTATTATTATGATCATGAGGATATAAAACCCCCTTTACCCATAAAATACCAGGTGAAAAGAAACCATCCTGTATGGAATGAATCTTATTGATATTCCATACGAATTAAGCAATCTCATGTTTTAAATTAACAAAGATATTCATATCTTTGCGATGCTTCATTCTACACTGATTATTAACTGGCTCACCGGGCTTAAGTCCGTACTGAAGACAGAAATGATCAGGTAAGGGTGTACTTTTCCAAGTAGGCTCCCAAGACATTCCCTTTTCCAAAGGAATGTTCTGGAGGGCAGGTAGATAAATGGGCTGGAGGGTGTGATAAGAATTCTTTATATCACTTAACACCTCCTTAAGAGAATCCATATCTTGGGTCGGGGTACAGATAGACGACTTAAATGTCATTTTGGTCACCTTAGGTGCCAAGGCAATAAGCCGTCAGATCCCAAACCAAGATAAATAGATTCCCATTTATCCGCTCGTTCATCCCTGTTCCGTATAATCTTTCTTATGTGAACAGGTATGATCCGAGGCAGTCCTGTCCGGGTCAAGGAAATTGAGACTGACAGCGAATCTGATCTTTTCCAACAACCGGCATAATACCGTTGAAGGACAACTGCGCACTGCTTGCAATACATAGCAGTGAACAGAAGACCAGATTTCTGTTTCAGTCGGTACACTTTCCGAACGAAGTCGGTAGAGGCGAGACCGACCTCAGACGTAAGACGCGCAGAGACAATTAAAGGAACTTTGAGGAGAAGTCCCTTTCTTTAATTGACGAGTGTGTTCAAACACACTCCGCCAGGACCTCCTGACTAACTTCTCGGAACCTGAGAACAAACCAGTTTTGATGTTAAACATAATAATATATATATATTATTATGGACTTCAGACTGGAAGTGCCCTACAGGATCGAGACTTTAGCCAAGAGAATTCCTCTCTCCTTAATGACGGAGAACTTGTTCCGTCAATGGGAGGCGACTGGCAACCAGTGCTCTCTCTCTTCTGTGTTACCACAGAGGAGGAGAGTGAGGTAGGCCTAGCAATATTGTTCATTAACACGACAGAGGCCATGTTAATAAATCAACCTGCGTTGATGCCTCGGAGCCCGCACTTCCTCGTCACAACATACTCAACGAATAAGAATGCTATGTTGCTCAGAATCCGTGCGCTTGGGGAGGAACCCCCAGCCGCCCAGGGAATGAGACCCTGGATGGTGCCTTATCTATATAATATCTGTGTCAAAGAGCGTATTCGTCGCAAACAACCTATTCAACTGAAACAAACTAAATGCAACATATTCTGTAACAACAACAGCCTATTCTCTTTTGATTTCCTGGTATTCAACACAAAGGAAAGGAGTGACTCGGCTGAAAGGAGAGGTACGGAGTCACTCGACCATAGGGTACGAGTGAAATGAAATGGTACGAGTGGTTAGTTAGTTACACGAAGCAAAAAAACGAACTAAAACTTTCACTGTTGTTCTTTAACAACACTTCCAATAGTCGTTTATAGTTGTTACACTCTTTCGTTGTTTCACGTAAGTTACACTCCTACTAAGTTTTTTTGCTTCGTTCCCTGATAATTAATGCAAATAAATGTTCGTTAGAGAGGAAAAGAAAGGATTTGGTGTAGAGAGAGAGTGATGAATGTTTCATTATGTGAATCGTATGTACAATAGCTGGGAAAGCTAGCTTATATACGACATATTGATAACCTCTCTTATTTACAATAAATATCTAAATGCTGACATGGAAGGAAGTAACAATCTCAACACCCCCCCTCAAGCTGAGGGATGTGCAGAAGGGGAGCACATACCCAGCTTGGACATAAGAAGCTGAAACTGATGTGAGGGGAGAATTTTCGTAAAAATGTCAGCTAGTTGAGACTTGGTGGGCAGATAAGTGAGCTGCAAAAGACCTTCAAGCACTTTCTCACGAGTGAAGTGACAATCAATATCTATGTGTTTAGTGCGCTCGTGAAATACGGGGTTCCTCGCAATGTGAAGAGCGGGCTGATTATCACAATGCAAAGTAACAGGCTTGAGGTTAGAAATACCAAGTTCGCCAAGCAAACGAACCATCCAAGTAACTTCAGCTGCAGCCGCTGCCATCGCTCTATACTCAGCTTCAGAAGATGATCTAGCAATGGTAGGCTGTTTTTTAGATTTCCAACTGATGGGAGACTGACCAAGGAGAAGCACATAACCAGTGATGGATCTCCGGGTGGTAGGGCAGGAAGCCCAATCGGAATCTGAAAACGCTTGTAGCTTTAAACACGCATCAGCATGAAGCAATATGCCTTGTCCAATAGTCCGACATACTGCAATGTGTGAAGAAGAGCACTCCAGTGAGAAGTCCTGGGCTGATGCATGAATTGACTGAGCATTTGAACAGCAAATGCCAAATCTGGTCGTGTATTGGTGAGGAAATTGAATTTGCCAACGTCAGTCCTGTAAGTAGTTGGATCTGACAACAACTCCCCTGCATCTTCTGTAAGTTTGCAATGCATAGGTAGTGGAGTACAGACTGAAGCAGAACTCAGCATATCAGCAGCAGCAGTAAGGAGATCATGAGTCAACTTTTTCTGGGATAAAACAATCCCTTGAGATGTGTATGTAACTTCCATAAACCGTTAGAAAATTGGATATTGTATTTGGACGTGTCAAGCAACTGTGACACAGATATCAAATTGCAGGTAAGTCCAGGGACATAAAGAACGTCTTCAAGAATGCAGTTTTCGTCAATTTTTACTGTCCCCTCTTTTGTAGCCATTGCTTTACTGCCATTTGGTAACCCAACTGGGCAATTTGGAATTTCTCGCAAGTCTTGCTCTTCAAGTCTCCTATCATGTGATTTGTTGCACCTGAATCAATTATCCAATGCAAATTGTCACGCTTACCGGTCATCCTCTCGCTTGTACTCGCCTTTTGATTGTTCAGCATGTCCAAAAGAGCTCGCCACTGTTCATTACTCAATCCAGGAAGTCCGCTTCTGCCCCCAGACCAGTATCTACATGATTTTCTCCTCCTGTTTGAACAACATTGGCCCTCACAGTAGCTCCTCTCCTTATTAGTCGAGCTGCTTCGCTCCTCTCCCTACGGTCTTGTGGCTTTTCGCTCCTTTTGTTCAGGCATTAGTTCATACTTTCTCAAACAAAAAAGGCTCTATCCCTTCTACTCGAAGACGAAAGTAAGCTATACCGTTATATAAACCGAGCTATTTGACGGACAAAAGAATAGACAGAGTGATAGGCCAACGAAAGGGTTGGTGTGGCCATGAAGTTGTTATGAAATGAGGCTTTGTTGCAAACTATGTGGTTGCAATAACTTGGAATAGGATGATGTTGAGCCATTCGAGGAGTAGGCAGGGAACCAAAACCTAACTCTTTCTATGGGGAGCCGCTGCTTTCGGGAATGATATGTGATAGCCCGCCCCCAACAAAAAAAGTAACGTGAAAGTAAGAACTAAAACCTCGCGGCTCGAATCTAGTCCTGAAGTTGGCTGAGCGATCAATATGGCTTGCGGTGAAAGCCTTGCCTCCGGTGCGTACGTGGGTGAGCTTGTGAGAGCTAGTGACGTTCATGTTTATGGGACTAGGTTGCCCGGCTTGCATAGGTCTTATAGGTATAGTCAAGGTACAGCTTTTCTGACCTGAAAACTTTGTTTTGCTGGCCTGTCGATCTTACTTTCAGCCCTTGACTAATGACATAGTCGAGCTTCTTTCTATCGGGTGAGATATCTGCCTGCCTTCTATAACTAGAAAATGATCCCTGCTTTTGTTAGGGCTTCTTCATCCGCCGGTTTTCACCAACTACTAAAAGATAGTTATTAAAAACCATTTCATCCCTACCATACCAAATGCATTGCAGCCAGTCTTTAGGGGAGGAGAAGTCGGATTCAAGGATCGTTCGCGGGCCGCTTTAGTTGTGATGTTAAGACTTCAAAATCGAAATTGAAACATTTATGTATCATATTTCATAAATTTCATAATAAGATATACTACTTATTTAAATTTTAAGTTAATTTTATGGTACTGCTTTGTCAATGGACTCCTGACGTATACGAAGTCGTGCGAACCATTCTCTTTTTATTTTGCTTGGCTTACTTTTCACCTAGACTTGAGATTATGCTTGTTTAAGTCTAATTTTTTTCTTAAGTTAACGAAATAAAGTTTTTCCCACCTTAAAATCTGATCTCTCCATACTACGAAAAAAATCTCTCTTTTGAAAACTATA
>Ga0268255_10001776_pt1 | contig 12004 bp, 11 predicted proteins | sample AgamicOrMarz_FD_200256 | JGI IMG/M metagenome (GOLD analysis project Ga0268255, IMG submission 200256) | Agave microbial communities from Guanajuato, Mexico - Or.Ma.rz (v2) (version 3) | ecosystem: Host-associated > Plants > Phyllosphere > Phylloplane/Leaf | place: Guanajuato, Mexico...
CATCCCTATTATGATGGGTAATTAAAATTTATGAGATTCTCCCATGCGTGTTGATGTCTGGTCTGATGTAGTTTGCCCTTTCTGTTATATCGGCAAAAAACGCCTTGAACATGTAGCTGCTGAAGCAGGTATTGAGCTTGAAATTCACTGGCATAGTTTCGAATTAGATCCTGATGCGCCAGCAAAACATGACACTTCAAATACTGAGCGTTTAGCTAAAAAATATGGTCGCACCTATGAAGAGATGGAAGAAATGGAACGCAATATTGCGGCCATGGCTGCCTCTGAAGGTATTGATTTCCAATGGCAAAAGGCGAATTCTGGCAATAGTTTCAATGCACACCGTATTATTCACCTTGCGCAAAGCAAAGGCTTAGGCAATCAAGCAAAAGAAGCTTTTTTCCATGCTTATATGACTGAAGGTTTGGCAATTGGTGAACGTGAAGTTGTAGAAGAAATTGCTTCACGTATTGGTCTTGATAATGCGGAAGTTGAATTTGTATTGGATACCAATGAGCTCTCTGATTTTGTTCGTCATGACGAAAAGATTGCTAAAGAGCAGTTAAATGTTACGGGTGTACCATTTTTTGTATTTGATCAACGAATCGCACTCGCGGGTGCTCAACCACGTGACGTCTTTTTAAAAGTCTTAGAGCAAGCACAACTGAAAGCAAATGCTGAAGCAGTTGAGCAAGATGATGCAGCTGTTTGTAATGATGAATCATGTGATATTCCACAGAAATAAATCAACCCAATTGAAAGTGTGATGAAATCGTATGTTTTATCACCATTTTAGCAATAGAGCGTTCTAAAAAAAGAACTACCCAATTGCCAAAAATCAGTTTATGATTGCGTCTTAGAATATTCGCGCTGTAATGTTCTGTTTTTTATGTGTTTAATGATCGGAATTTGAAGTTTCCTTGATCTATCATCCCCCTTAATTGGGGGATTTTTTTTGGTTAAAAATAATCGCTACTAGCTTAAACTTTTTAATTTATTTCAAATATGTAAAAAAAGTTAAATTTACTTAACTTTTGTGTCGCCCTCTTGATTTTATTAGAAAAATCAACAAAAGTGGAAACAACAACAAAACATAAAGATAGATATGAAAACATTTCACGTAATGCCCTACCGGCAGCTTTTTGCACTTTTAACTATTGGATTCGGTTCGGTATGCATTGCTCATGCAGAAACGAGCTCTTCCACTCAAAGCCAACAAGTAGAAGGTTTGTCATCTGGAGTTCAAACCGAAGCTACAGCAGATGAAAATCTGTTAGATCAGATTCCACGTTGGGTAGATGCGACCCCAACCATTTTTCCAGAGCAATCTAGTCAGCCTATTGTTCCCCCTACCGAACAAACAGAAGATCAAACCTGGGTTGACCGTAAGCAAAAGAAAATTCGTAATTGGGCCGATCGTACTTCTGAAAAAATTGATAACTGGTTTGGTGAAGTCGATCCACAGAAACCTGCTACTGCAACCATTCGCGTAATGGTCGATAACTATTGGAATGAATATGATAATTTTGAAATTAAGCCCAGAATACGAGGCAAGATTAAATTACCAACGCTAGAAAAACGGCTCAGCGTGGTGTTTGGTGATGACTCTCTCGATAATGAATTTAATAACAGCCCGGCCAATATTAACCAAAACCCAAATCAAGACTCCAATAAGAAGTTAAATGGTAAACAAACGCGAGATGACAACAGCTCGATTGCTTTACGTTGGTCAAATTTCTCGAAAAAATTGCCTTTTGAAACAGATGCTGACTTAGGTATTCGTTCTGGAGACGATATTTATGTTCGTTTAAAAGCATCAAGAGATTGGCAACTCCGTAATGATTTTAAGTTTTATGCTGAACAAATTTATCGTTACGGTATAGACAGTGAAAACTACTTACGTACCAATCTTGAACTGACCCATGCCAGACCAAATCAACCAATTTTATCAAATCAGTTCAGCTTAACTTATGCTGATGATCAAGATGATGATCTAAGTTGGGAAAACAGGGTCTTCCGTGAACATAGTTTCTTTGCAAACAACCGTTTTAACTATGGTATTTATACAGGGGGTTATTACAACGACAATGACTTGCGTTTGAATAGTTGGGGACCATTTGTTTCATGGCGCCAACCTGTTTTACGTGAATGGTTCTTTGTTCAAGGAGATGTAAATTACTTTAATGATCACCGTGAAGATCGCAACCATTTCGTCAGTACATTCTTGCGCTTAGAAGCGCTTTTTTAAGCTGCTAAACATCACCTTGGAATTCTTCCAAGGTGATGAATAATAAAATACTTTTAAATAAAAATTTAAGCTTAGGCTTTTAAAGTACTGTTCTAATTTTTATTTTTGATTCCTTCGCCTTAAAAATGAATCAATTTTCTTCTTTTTCATTTCAAAATAGATCGGCTATCTTCATTTGTATTTATAGTTTGGGTGTATTGACTTTAATTCCGCATACTCAATTTTTTTATAATACGTTCAAGCACCAACGGTCACGGCGTTATCCTTATTCTTCTACGAGTTTTACTAAAGTAAAAAGACAATTACTTTCACTCTCTCCTTGTGAAATAGAGACAAATGATGCTTTACCCGATGTCGCCTTAATTCCAGAACTAATGGCTGTATTTGGAAATGATACATTGTGGAGACGTGTGACTCGGCCTGAACAAACTTATAAGGCCTTTGGTAAGAAAAAGAAGAAGAGCTCTTCAGCTCAAGTTTCGACAACTAATCCACTGAGTGCAAGCTGGGCGACCATTTCAACATGGATGCCTTTTGAAAATAATCTTGATTTAGGTTCAAACTCAGAAAACGATGTTTATGTACAATTTTTGGCAAAGAAAAAATGGAATTTAAGACATAACATTAGTTTGGATACCGAACAGGTATTTCGCTACGGTTCTACTAGCCGGAACTACACCGAGACAACGCTAAACTTAACGCAGAAAATGCAAGATAACACTCTTTTCGCTAATAAATTTAATGTGAATAAGAGTGAAAATGAAGATTATAGTTGGGGAAATTGGACTTTCCAGCAGTATCAATTTTTAAAGGATAATCATCTTACTTACGGTGTGTATAGTGGTGGCGTATATACCAAAAATGACATTCGACTAAATAGTTGGGGGCCTTATATTTCATGGCGCCAGCCTGTGTGGCGAGATTGGCTTTTTATGCAAAATGACCTTAACTTTTTTAATCATATTGATGATGATTCGAAACATCAACTCAGCGTTCAAATGAATCTAGAAGCTAATTTTTAGCCAAATATCATCAAGTTGTGGATAACTCTTTCTTTATCCACAAAAAAGCCCCTGAACATTCAGAGGCTTTTTTAAAAGCTAAATTACTTCAGCAATAAACTATTAATACGTTTTATATAAGCTGCTGGATCTTCGGGTAAACCACCTTCAGCAATAACAGCCTGATCAAAAATCACATTCGCTAAGTCATCAAACTGCTCTGAACCTTCAAGTTTTTTCACTAAAGGATGCTCAGGGTTAATTTCTAAGATTGGTTTGATTTCAGGTACTTCTTGTCCTGCTTGTTTAAGCATACGAATAAGTTGAGGCGATAACTCACCTTCACTTGTTACTAAACATGCAGGAGAATCAACAAGACGTGTAGTCACGCGTACTTCTTTAGTTTTAGCCTTTAATGAGTCACTTAGTTTATCAACAACAGGTTTGAATTGTTCAGCTGCTTGCTCAAGTGCTTTTTTCTCTTCAGCATCTTGCAAGTCACCTAAATCAACCGCGCCTTTTGACACATTCTTTAATGGTGTACCGTCAAACTCTTGAACAAAGTTCATTGCCCATTCGTCAACACGTTCTGCCATTAATAATACTTCAATGCCTTTTTTCTTGAACAACTCAAGCTGTGGTGAGTTTTTCGCTGCTGCTAAACTGTCAGCAGTCACATAATAGATGGCTTTTTGGCCCTCTTTCATACGTGCCTTATAGTCAGCAAAAGAAGTTGTTACTTCATCATTTGTTGAAGTCGCATAACGTAATAATTTTAAAATACGTTCACGGTTTCCAAAGTCTTCGCCCAAGCCTTCTTTTAGCACTGAACCAAATTCAGTGTAGAACGTCTTAAATTTTTCTTGGTCTTTTTCATCTTCCGACTTAGCCAAACCATCAAGCAAGGTTAATATGCGGCGTGCGTTACCTTCACGAATCGTTTTAACATCACGGCTTTCTTGCAACAATTCACGGCTTACATTAAGCGGCAAATCAGCACTGTCCACCACACCTTGAACAAAACGTAGATAATTTGGAATTAAATTATCCGCATCGTCCATAATAAACACACGTTTTACATATAACTTAATTCCTGCTTTTGCTTCACGTGTGAAAATATCATGTGGAGCTTTACTTGGAATATAAAGTAATTGTGTATATTCGGTGCTACCTTCAACACGATTATGCGCCCAAGCCAGAGGAGCTTCAAAGTCATGTGTTAAGTTCTTATAGAACTCTACGTATTGCTCTTCAGTCACTTCGCTCTTGTTACGTGTCCATAAAGCACTTGCCGAGTTAATCGCTTCCCACTCGCCAGTTTTGACCATTTGGCCGCCTTTAGACTCTTCACCTTCAGCAGCCTCTTCCTCTTGCCAAACTTCTTTTTGCATTTCAATTGGCAAGCTAATGTGGTCAGAGTATTTATTAATAATCTGCTTAACTTTATAAGATTCTAAATAATCAAGCGCGTCATCACGCAAGTGAAGAATAATGTCGGTACCACGTGAAGCCTTATCAATTTGCTGAACTTCAAACTCGCCTGTACCACCGCTAATCCAACGCACCCCTTCAGATGCCTCTACACCTGCACGGCGTGATTCCACCGTAATTTTATCAGCAACAATAAAACCTGAGTAAAAGCCAACACCAAATTGACCAATCAACTGAGCATCTGCTTTTTGATCGCCAGTCAATTTTGACATGAAATCTTTAGTACCCGATTTTGCAATGGTACCCAAGTTATCAATCGCTTCTTGCTGGTTTAAACCAATACCGTTATCAGAAATCGTTAAAGTTTTATCTTCTTTATTTAAAATAACTCGTACATGTAAATCGGGATCATTTTCATAATATTCAGGATGATTAATTCCTTCAAAACGTAACTTATCACATGCATCTGATGCATTAGAGATCAGCTCGCGTAAGAAAATCTCAGGGTTAGAATAGAGAGAATGCGTCACTAAATGTAAAAGCTGTGCAACTTCCGCTTGGAAACTATAATTTTGTGATGCTTGTTCACTCATAAATCACTCCTTAAATTTTGAAGTCTGTTTGTTCTCGAATGTTTTATGAATGGAGTACTTCTAGAATTTTTCAATCCTGAATATTAAAAATTTTTACTCTAATTAAAATGGACCATGGCTTAACACTCTATCTTGCAAGATAGAGTCCAACTGCTGTTGTCGTTGTTGGTAAGCTTTGCTAAGACAACTTACCCCAGCCGCACAAGCATTTCTTTTTTTCAGCCATTGGTATTGAGCATCTTTCTGGCTATCACGCCCACCCATCGGCAATGCATGCAGGACAATTTGATAGGTTGTTGCCATTTTCACATCAGCATCATTTAAAGAACGATTTTTACAAATACTTTTTTCCGTTTTGGTTTTTGCAGCATCACATGAGAAACTTGCGGCTTGCAAACTCTGTGTAAAAGCAATACCACTCAAAAGTGCTAAACAAATCGCTAATTTGTTATTCATGTTTTTATTCCCATGTTTGTAGTGAATAGAAATTAGTTTAGAAAAAAACTTGCAGAAAATATGTATAAAACTGTCTGTTTTATGCTTTTTTTAGTGCAAATAAAATCCATAAAAAAACCTCACATAAAATATATGTGAGGTGCCTGAGTCTAGGTTTATTATTATATTTTTCTATTTATTATTATGCTTAAAATTTATAGCTATAACCTAAAGTGTAAACGAAAGGATTAATATCTAGATCAAACTTGTAGTTAGCAATTGATGGATCAATTGTTACTTCAGGACTAATATCAGCATAACGTACATCTACAAATACACCCCAGTTTTTAGCATCAGCAGGTTGGAAATTAAAACCAACTTGACCTGCCAAACCAAAATCTTCTTTAACTTTTACTGCTGCCCCTTCTTCATCCCAAGGAATAAATGCTGTAGCACCAATACCAATATACGGTGTGAAACGTGTAGAGTTTTTAAAATGATATTTTGCAGTAATTGTTGGTGGTAATTGTTTAATACGTGCTGTATTTTTACCATCTAGCAATACATCATGATTAATAGGGGTTGCTAATAATAATTCTGCCGAAAATGGAGACTGACCAAAAAAGTATTCCACCGATGGTGTAAATGCATATTCATGATCTGCCTTTACCACACCCAAAGGAGTTGTTGTGTCTTCCGATGGAGCAATAACACTTCCACCAAATTTAACTTGCCAGTTACCAGCAAAAGTAAAAGAAGACATCCCCATTAATGCAACAACCAAAACTTTTTTGAACACTTTAATATCTCCAAACTTATTTATATTTATAATAAACATGTATTTTAAAATCATGCAATACGCATTATAAAATTAATTTATCATTTATTTTTAAATAACTGTTTTAAATAAAATTATATATTAACCAACTATTTTAATTGGTTTTTATTCCAACCCAATTAATCAAGATTATTTTATATGACCAACTATTTTAATATACTTTATAATTCTGAGTATTTTAATATAATTTATTTTAAATACATCTTTTATTTACCCAATAAAAAACCTTCTTAATTTAAATCTAAAGATCATCATTAAGAAGGTTAATAATTTAATATTTTATAAAAAAATCTATAAAACCATTGCAGCAATCCAACCAAAAATTAATAGTGGAATATTAAAATGAATAAATGTAGGTACAACCGTATCCCATATATGGTCATGTTGCCCATCCACACCTAAACCAGCTGTTGGCCCTAAAGTTGAATCAGAGGCTGGTGAGCCTGCATCACCTAATGCTGCTGCTGTCCCAATAAGGGCAATCGTCGCTAATGGTGAAAACCCGAACTGTACGCATAAAGGCACATAAATAACGGCTAATACAGGTACACTTGAGAAAGATGAACCAATACCAATCGTGACAAATAAACCAATACAAAGCATTAAGAAAGCTGCAAGTGCTCGATTGTCTCCAATAATATCAACCACACCTTTTACTAGTTGATTGATATCCCCAGTATGCGTCATGACCGATGCAAAGCCCGCAGCAGAAATCATAATGAAACCTACCAAGGCCATCATTCGCATGCCTTGTACAAAGACATCATCTGCATCTTGCCATTTAAAAATTCCGGCAGTAGATAGAACAGCAAAACCGACTAAACCACCCAAAATCATTGAGCCTGAATAGAGCTGTGCAGCGAGTGTCAAGCCAATTGCAAGCAATGCCATATAGATCGTTTTCTTTGCAATTACGGGCGCTTGCTCTGCCTCATGCTTTAACTCTTCTGCATCTGCTTTTAAGGCAGCTGTTTCATCTTGCGCTGTTGCACGAAGAGGCTTATCTAAATCAATCGTTGCAGTTCGTGTAATAGCACGATCAGCATAAATTCTTGGTTTACGGTAACTAATAAATACAGCAACCAAGGTACCTAAAACCATTCCCAAAACAGGAATAGCCATGCCAATTGACATCATGCCACGCTCTACATGTAAGCCATACGCTGCGCCAACTTTATTGATATTCCCCATCAAAATTTGTTCAAGGAAAATTGCACCAAATCCAACCGGAAGAAAAATATAAGTTCCGACTAAACCTAGCGTAAGAACACAGGCTGCTGCTCGACGATCTAACTTTAAATGGTTCATTACCCGTAATAATGGCGGAACGAGTACGGGAATAAAGGCGATATGAACCGGAATAAGGTTCTGAGAGAAAATAGCAGCGATGAGTAAAATACCTAACAGTAGATATTTCACTTTCGTTTCGCGGCTTTTTCCAGCTTCCATTCCCAACAAACCAATCAGTTTATGGGCAAGTAAGTCAGGTAAACCAGATTTTGAAAGTGCCAGAGCGAATGCCCCTAACACAGCATAGGCAAGTGCAACTTCAGCACCATCACCAAGACCAGCGTTAAAGGCATCAACGGTTTGAGAAAGGCTTAAACCTGCTACGAGGCCGCCTACAATGGCAGAAACCACTAAAGTCAGTACGACAGAAACGCGCGCCAGTGATAATAAAAACATCACTGCAATCGCAATAACGACAGCATTCATGAATAAATTCAGAGCAAAACAAAAGGCGACATTCTATCAGATTCAGACCTATGAAGCCGAAAATATCGCCTAATTAACAGTTTTATGCAGTCACTCAATGATTAAGCTTGGGCCTTAATAAACTGACGAATATGATCTGCAATTTTTGCCGGCTCACTTAGAATTGCCCAGTGATTTGCTTCAAGCTCTACATATTCAAAATTTTCTACCCACTTTGGCATAGCCTCAGTAATATATTCAGGGCTCACAAAAGTATCATATTTTAAAATAATGGCTTTAACTGGACATTGAGCATAACGCTGACGAGGGCCAGTTAAACGAGGAATAAAATTTGCTCGATATAAATTAATGCCATATTTACCATCTGCATTAATATTATTATTTAAAGGTAAATTACTTTTTCTCTCTAGCTGAGTCAGGACTTTCCCCCATTTTTCAGGGCTAAAAAGAGACCATACTGTTGGTGCTAAAAAAGGAAGATGGAATGCACCGATATACCAAGATTTGGTTAATATTTTTAGGATCTGAGCTGGTGAAGATTTAAATTTATCACGCAAAAATAAAGCTGCATGATCAAGACATGGCCCAGAAATGGTTGTGTATGATAATAACCGTCCTTTAAATTTAGGCTCAGTTACTGACTCCCAAGATTGAATTGAACCCCAATCGTGTGCAGCCATATGGAATTGACGATTTGGTAATAATTCATCAACTACTTCTTGTAAATCTAGAGATAACCGCTCTAAACGGTAATCACGTATACGTTTTGGTATAGACGACAAACCCGCCCCACGTACATCATAGGTGACAATGTAAAAGTCATTGATTAAATTTTCAATGATTGATTCCCATACTTCTTGATTGTCAGGATAACCATGTACTAAAACCAACGGTGTATTTTTTTCGTCGCCCCATGTTTTGGCACAAAGCGTTTGTTGGTCACTTGTTGTTACTGTATGAACTTTTGGCTGCATAATCATTTCCTATCTTGTTTTTCAATCGATCATGTCGTTAGTCGGATAGAGCATTGCCATCAATATAAAAAAGATGATACTTATCTAGTATGAATACTGTTTCAATAAAAAAAATTGACTATTATGGCTATTTTAAGAAGACTTCAGAACAATCCTACGATTTCAAAATTTCTATTTAATCACTACCCACCTTATCGTGGTGCAGGGATTTATATTGAAATCATGAATTTAGAACTTTGCCATGTACGTGTGAAAATGCCTCTGACCTGGAAAAACCAAAACTTGGTCGGAACACACTTTGGGGGTAGTCTTTATTCAATGGTTGATCCATTTTACATGATGATTCTGCTGCATCATCTCGGATCAAAATATATTGTTTGGGATAAAGCTGCTGAAATTAATTTTCTTTCCCCGGGTCGAAGTACGGTATATGCAGATATTCGAGTAGATTTAGCTGAGATTGAGCAAATACGTGAGCTTGCTGAAAACTACGACCCTGTTTTAAGAACTTATCATCTAAATATTTTTGATGAATCGGGGGTAAGAATTGCCGAAGTTAAAAAAACGCTTTATATCCGACGTAAAAAAGCAAAACCTTTCCCTCAATGAAAATAAGCGCTAAAAAGCGCTTATTTTCTTCAATCAATACTGTGTTATCTTTTTTCTTCAATCGCTGCACCAGCACCACCACCTATCGCACCGCCAATTGCAGCACCAGAGTCACCACCCAATATTGCTTTACCTACCACAGAACCGATACCAGCTCCGATCGCACTTTTAGTCGTGGTTTGCTTACTACCGCCTTGGCTATTTGAACCAACACCAGCACCTACTGCTGCACCTAAGCCTGCACCAACACCACCGCCTACATGGTTACCTAAGCCACCACCTAGTGCTCCACCTGCTGCTGCTGCACCAATACGCTGGTCAGACGGACTCATATTTTGACAACCCGTAATCATAAGCGTAGACAACATTAAAGCAGAAACTAATCCTATTGTTTTTTTCATGGCCATACTCCTATTACCTGTTCTAATGAAAAGAATAATCCTCTTTTATGAGTAATTTGATCAGATTGTGTTATTCATCTGTCCTAATCGATTGATATTTTGTAAAGCTCATCTATTTATGCTCATTAAGCAAAATTTTAATTATAAAAAAGACATAAAAAAGAAGCCTCTAACAGGTTAAAGACTTCTAGGTTTAAACATTATTAGGAATACTTTTAGTACTTCCCTTTCTTCTCTTCATAAGCTGCGCCCGCACTACCACCCAGTGCACCACCTGTAGCAGCACCAGCATCGCCACCAATGATTGCGCCACCTAACACCGCACCAACACCGGCACCAATTGCACTATTACGCACGGTTTTACTACTCGATCCTTTTGCATTAGCTGCTACGCCGGCACCGAGAGCCGCTCCTAAACCTGCGCCAATATTACCGCCCACATGTTTACCTACAGCACCACCTGCACCACCACCAATTGCAGCCGAACCAATACGTTTACTTTCTGGGCTTGCATTCTGGCAACCAACAAACAAAGTTGTTGACATCAGGCCAACACTAACAATCGTCATCATTTTTTTCATTAGATTTACTCCAGTCTCCATAAGCATGTAGCCTAATCTGTTTTTGTGGAGCGTTTATCCCGCTTAAGTAATAAAATAATGGCTCTTTAATATGTTTATGTAATTACCACTTTTAATTGTTATAAATAAAAAAGGCACCCTGAGGTGCCTTTTTTAATACCAGTCTAAACTTAGAATTGTTCTGAGTTTAATGCTTGGCTAAATGCTTGGTCTACTTCGCTGAAGTCATTGTGAAGCTCATGTTCAGCAGCTTCTGCTTCTTGACGACGACGTTCTAAGTGGTATGCAAGACCAGTACCAGCTGGAATCAAGCGACCCACTACAACGTTTTCTTTCAAGCCACGTAAATCATCTTCTTTACCTGTTACAGCAGCTTCAGTTAACACACGAGTTGTTTCCTGGAACGATGCAGCAGAGATGAACGAGTCTGTAGAAAGCGATGCTTTCGTAATACCCATCAATTGACGTTCAAACTTCGCAGGGAACTTGTTCTGAGCCAAGACAGCTTGGTTCTCTTGAACAACGCGGATGTAATCCACTTGCTCGCCTTTGATGAAGCTTGTATCACCACCATCAGTGATATCAACTTTACGCAACATTTGACGTACGATAACTTCAATATGTTTGTCGTTGATTTTTACACCTTGGAGACGGTATACGTCTTGAACTTCATTCACGATGTAGTTAGTTAATGCAACTTCACCTTTCAAACGTAAGATGTCGTGCGGGTTTTGTGGACCATCAGAAACTGTTTCACCACGGTTCACATGCTCGCCTTCGAACACGTTGATTTGACGCCATTTTGGAATCAATTCTTCGTAAATCTCAGAACCATCATCTGGGGTAATTACTAAACGGTTTTTACCCTTAGTTTCTTTACCAAAGCTTACAACACCTGAAACTTCAGCAAGAATTGCATGTTCTTTCGGTTTACGTGCTTCGAATAAGTCAGCTACACGTGGAAGACCACCGGTAATATCACGAGTACGTGATGTTTCTTGTGGTACACGACCAATTACGTCACCGACACCAATCGTTTCGCCATCGCGAACAGTTACGATTGTGTTTTGTGGCAAGAAGTAGAACTGTTCGCCGCCATCTGTTGTATCCAACACGATTGCAGGACGTAAATCTTTACCAGAAGCAGGACGAGCTGTTACAGGCAAGATTTCAACAG
>Ga0268255_10001781_pt1 | contig 11969 bp, 6 predicted proteins | sample AgamicOrMarz_FD_200256 | JGI IMG/M metagenome (GOLD analysis project Ga0268255, IMG submission 200256) | Agave microbial communities from Guanajuato, Mexico - Or.Ma.rz (v2) (version 3) | ecosystem: Host-associated > Plants > Phyllosphere > Phylloplane/Leaf | place: Guanajuato, Mexico | collected...
AGTATAGCCAATGACAACAGCAGCGATTATCCAAAGACCTGACTGATAATTAAGATTAAACGTTGACTCAAACAGAACCCCGCCTGATACCATTCCAGAAGAGACATAGAAAGTAAAGAATACAATAATAACAAGTCCGGAAGTTAACCGCAGCATTGACGAGTGATCCCCAAAACGATTTTCCAAATAGGCCGGAATCGTCATTGAATTATTGGCGGTTTCTGTATAAATTCGCAGTCTTGGAGCCACGTACAGCCAGTTTAAATATGCGCCTATCGTCAGACCGATGGCAATCCAGGATGCACTCAAGCCTTGGGTAAACATAGCACCAGGAAGCCCCATTAGCAGCCATCCGCTCATATCGGATGCCCCTGCACTTAAAGCGGTGACCGCAGCGCCAAGTCCCCTTCCGCCAATCATATAATCGGACAGATTAGAAGTTCGTTTGTAAGCGAAATATCCAATTAACAGCATTCCCACCATGTAAATACCAATCGAGATAAGTATCTGTGTATTCAATCGTCATCCCCCGTTCTCTGTATTACCCTATAATAACATGTTTACATTCATAGATAATCCCCTTGGTTCAAATTATCGGAAGAGCCCCCTTCCAGAGAGCTCCCGGATCCTTTTTGTTATGATAGTTTTTTAGATTTTAATTTAGCTTGAGTAAATAACAGTAAGTAATCGTATCCGCCTGCTTTAGAATCTGTGCCAGACATATTAAAACCGCCAAACGGATGTGCCCCAACTAACGCACCTGTACACTTTTTATTAATATACAGGTTTCCACAATGCATATTTTCAAGAGCATAATTGATGCGTTCCTCATTCTTAGAATGGTAGGCACCTGTCAACCCATATTCAGTATCATTATAAACCTCAATTGCTTCCTTCCAGTCAGCAGCTTTTGCAATGGCAAGAACCGGCCCAAAGATTTCCTCCTGCATGATGCGGGCTTTCGGATTAACATCAGCAAAAATTGTTGGTTCAATATAAAAGCCGTTCCCTTCCGCTCTTGAACCGCCAGTAAGCAGTCTGCCTTCCGTTTTACCAATTTCAATATACTCCATAATTTTATCGACCGATTTCTGATCGATTACTGGACCAATTGAACAGTTTTCTTCAGGCAGACCAATAGATAGGTTCTTTGTCAATTCTACTACTTTTTCCACCACTTGGTCAAAAACTGATTCCACGATAATCGCTCTAGATCCAGCCGAGCATTTTTGTCCCTGAAAACCATAGGCTGAAGCCACGATTGCCGCCGCCGCTGCATCCAAGTCAGCTGTTTCATCAACGACAACACCGTCTTTCCCACCCATTTCGGCGATGACACGCTTTAACCATAACTGGCCTGGCTGTACCTTTGAAGCCCGCTCATAGATTCGGCATCCTACAGCACGTGAGCCTGTAAACGAAATGAAACGTGTTTTTGGATGCTCCACCAAGTACTCTCCCACGTCAATTCCATCCCCAGGCATAAAGTTAAGTACACCTGATGGAAGTCCAACCTCTTCCATTAATTCCACAAATTTAGCTGCAATCACAGGAGTCGCGTCTGCAGGCTTTAAAATAACGGTATTACCAGATACAATCGCTGCCACTGTCGTCCCTGCCATGATGGCCAATGGAAAGTTGAATGGAGATATGACAATACCAACACCCAGCGGGATGTAAGAAATTTGGTTGTCTTCCCCTTCGATTTTAGTAAGCGGCTGATGAATGCTTGTCTCACTCAGGCGAATCATTTCCCTTGCATAAAATTCCATAAAATCTATTGCTTCTGCTGTATCTGCATCTGCTTCAGCCCAGTTTTTACCTGACTCAAATACTAGATAGGCGGAAAACTCATGCTTGCGCTGTCTCATTAAGTCAGCTGCTTTGAATAAATACTCTGCACGTGCTGCAGGGGCAACCTTTTTCCAGGTTTCAAATGTTTTCAAAGCTTCCTGCATAGCCTTTTCAGCAAGCTCCTGATTCCCTTTACTTACAGTTCCAATAATTTCATCGACATTCCCAGGATTAATAGAAACGGTTTGCTCTTCGGTAAACACTTTTTCGCTTCCTATTACTGCCGGATACTTTTTGCCAAGTTCTTTTTTTACTTTTGCAAGAGCTGCATACATGGATTGCTTATTTTCCTCAATTGAAAAATTAGTAAAAGGTTCATTTTTAAATGTTGTTATTTGAACTGTTGTTGTCATATTAATTCGACTCCTCTTTATATGAATTTTTTATTTTAGTAGATTTTTAAGAACAAACCATACATTTGCAGGTCTTTCTGCTAAACGTCTCATGAAATAACCAAACCAATCGACCCCATATGGTACATATACACGGACTTTAAACCCTTCTTTTACAAGTCTTGCTTGAATCTCTTCACAAATACCATAGAGCATTTGGAATTCAAATTGATTTTTCGGTATTTGATGTTCACTCACGACTGACTTTGTATATTCAATCATTGTTTCGTCATGGGTAGCTATCGCAGTATAGTTGCCGTTCAAGAGATGCTGCTTAATGATTTTTTTGTAGTTCTCATCCACCTCATTTTTCTCAGGAAAGGCAACAGATGTTGATTCTTTGTAAGCCCCTTTCACAAGGCGCAAGTTTGCATTCAATTGATTTAAGTCGTTGATATCCTGCTCAGTCCTAAAAAGGTAAGCTTGAATGACCAGGCCGACATTGTCATATTCCTTGCGAAGCTCTTTGTAAATATCGATTGATAGTTGGCAATGCGCATAATCCTCCATATCAATTCGCACAAAATTATTATAGAGTTTAGCACGATCAAGAATTTTACGCATATTCTTCATGCAAAGCTCTTTGCTTATGTCAAGTCCAAGAGATGTCATTTTAAGGGAAAGATTTGAATTAACGCCTGCCTCATTAATCGCATCCCAAGTTTGAATACACATGGCAGCCGATTCAAGTGCCTCTTCTTCGGTATAAACAAATTCTCCTAAATGGTCCAAGGTGACAACCTTGCCCTCGCTATTTAGCCTTTTAACAACCTCAATAGCAGACTTAATAGATTCACCTGCTACAAAACGGCCTGCTCCAAAACGCAATCCATATTTCTTTGCAAGTTTATTGGCGGAAGTGTTTTTCCCAAGTGATTGAAACATGTTTCTCATTATTAATTCCAAATCCTTCAATCCTCCTTAAAATATTATGTAAGCTCTTACACAATTTTAATATTATTTATACACTATTGTCTACATATTTTTATTTTAAACAATATTGTTAACTTAATAAATTGATAATAAAGTATAATTGACACTTTTTGAACACTATTGTCACATTTCCTGACATGGTATTTACAACGGTGTTTATTCTATATGTTCACGAGTTGTTCCACAAAAAAAAACATCCTATTCTCGTAAATAGGATGTTTTTAGAATTATAGATATATATATCAAAAATGGTTAGACCCTAACGTAAAACTCTAGCCGCACTTGAAAACTTAGACGGATTATAAGCAGCAATTTTCACAACGTCACCTGTTTGTGGTGCGTGGATATATTGTCCGCCTCCGATATAGATACCGACATGATAGGCTGGGTTACCTCTGAAAACCAAATCTCCTGGCTGAACTTGACTCGGAGAAATTCTGGTTCCAACATTCTGCTGATCACGTGACACCCTTGGAAGATTGATTCCAGCAGCATTTCTAAACACGTATGAAGTGAATCCTGAACAATCAAATCCACTTGGCGTAGACCCGCCCCAAACGTATGGTACACCTAAAAATTGTTTTGCATAGGCAATAACTGCACTTGCCGATCCAGAGTTTGCTGGAGGGGCAGCAACTATCGGTGGTGCAGGCTTAGAAGGTGTGCTACTTACTGGCGTTTGCTGTTTAACTGGCTGCTTGGCTTGTTGCGCAGGCTTTTGAGCCTGTTGAGTAGGCTGCTGCGCTTGTTGTTGTGCTTGTTGTTGTGCTTGTTGTTGTGCTTGTTGTTGTGCACGCTGACGAGCCTGCTCAGCCTGTTGTTGCGCAATTGCACGCTGGCGTGCTTCTTCTGCTAATTGTTCAGCATATTGTGCCTGTTGGCTTTGTAACGTATCTTTAGCAGCAGCTAATTCTGTTTCAATTTCTTTTTTATCTTGTTCAATTTTTTGTTGTTCAGAAGCTAATTCAGTTTGGCTCTTTTGTAATTGAGCGAATTCATTATGTAGTTTTTCCTCTGCATTTTTTAATGCTTGTTCTTTTTCATTCAAACCATTTAGCAAGTCTGTATCACTTTGCATAATACTAGAAATGGCAGTAAACCGAGTCAAAAACTCAGAAATGTTATCAGAAGACAACAAAAGTTCTGCGTAGGTAGCCATGGATTGTTTTCCTTCTAATTGAATGGTTTTTAACCTCTCAGCGTAGACTTGCTTGTGAGCATCTAAAGACTTTTGGGCTGCTGTGATTTCAGTCTTAGTTTCTTCAATTTTCCCTTGTTGTGTTTTAATTTGATCGTTAAGTTCTTGACTTTTCTCCATTGCAACCGAGATTCGATTGTCTAATTGTTGAACCTTTGTTTCAAAGTCATCAATTTGATTTTGTGTTTGATTGATTTGTCCTTGTGTGACTGGATTTGCAAAAGCAGGTGTAGCTGATATCATAGTGGCGATAATGGAAGCGGATACGGTATATTTTATTAACTTTTTTATCATTATAATATCTCCTCTTGTAACCTATCATTCTTAATAAATTCTTAATATGTTTCTAGTTTATATATTAAAGGGACGAAAAACAATGAATGAGTCGATAATGTAATATAAATGTAATTTTATGTAGAATAATCTGAAACAAATTCGACATATGCCCCTTCTTTTTGAAATTTTTGTAAACAATAAATAAAAAAAGAAACAGGATATTCATGTCATTTCAATGGTTTACTTGTACATCCGACTCAGCTTTGCTATATAGTGTGTATCGTACCCTCATGCAGCCCCCATGTTAAAATCCAATTTCCATCCGCAATTAGTAAGAATATTTAGTTTGTTAAGTATTATCTTTAGTTTTTATGGGTTAAATGTTTTGGTTGCCAAGCTAGAATAAAAGAAGAATAGATTGGGGGGAGGTTAGTTTTAGTTTTATTGTAAACGCTTCACCCTTTGTGATAAAAAATTTTTTATGGGGGAATGCAGTAAATGAAGAAAAAGTTGAAAAGCTTGATTTCTTTACTTCTTGTAGCTTCTTTGGTAATCCCGTCAGGCTGGATTAAAAATGTTGCAAAGGCGGCAACGGTAGATATTCCCGTTCTTTTGTACCATCGAATTGTCCAAACTCCTTCCAATCAATGGACGGATACTAGTACTGACCATTTTAAACAGGCTATGCAGTATCTTGATGACAATGGTTACACCACATTGTCTGCAGAAGAATATGTGAACATTATGGAAGGTAAAGAAACGGCCCCTGCGAAGCCTGTTTTATTAACCTTTGACGATGCTACTCCAGACTTCGTTACCACCGCTCTTCCAGTATTGAAGCAATATAACATGAAATCGGTTCTGTTTGTTGTCAGCAGCTGGATCGGCGGTAATTACAGCATGTCGCTAGCGCAATTGCAAAGTTTGGTGAATGAACCTAGCGTCAGTATAGAGAATCATTCCAAAACTCATAACGATAAAATTTGGGGAAATGGTGCTGCGGGTACTAGCAGCATGACGACTGAGCAAGCTACAGATGAAATTGTAACAGCAAATACCTACTTAAAAGCTTTGACAAGTAAAGACCCTGTCCTTTTGGCCTATCCTTATGGTTCTTTCAATGACACTGTAAAAGATGTAGCACAAAAGAACGGCATCAAGTACGCATTTAAAGTTGGCTACCCTAATGGTTACGATTATGCCATGGGACGATACTATGTATTAGATGCAGACCTAACGCAAATTGCAAAATGGGTTGGCGGACCGGCACCAACAACGACTCCGACAACTGGAGGCCAGACCTCGACGCAAACAACTTATCATGAAACCTTTGACAGTGGCCAGGGTGTTGCAACAAAAGCAGGCAACCCGCAAATAGAAGCGGTTTCTGGAAAAGTTTTTGAGGGCAATGATGACGGAAAAGCGATTTATGTAAGCGTTCGAGTAAACAACTGGGATAGCGTTGATATCCCATTCAGCAAAGTTGGCATGGAAAATGGTAAAACATATACAATTACCGTCAAAGGTTATGTTGATGATAGTGTAAGTGTTCCTGCAGGTGCACAAGCTTTGCTTCAGAATGTAAACAGCTATAATGGCTTGTATGTAGCATCGGATTATAAAGCAGGACAAGCTTTTAAGTTAACTGGAGAGTACACCGTTGATACGAGCAAAGATAACGCACTTCGCATTCAATCTAACGACGCAGGAAAAACAGTTCCGTTTTACATCGGAGATATTCTGATCACGGAAAAGGTAACTTCCGGCAGCGGCAGTGATCCCGTGGATCAAAGACCAGCTGCGCAAACCTTCAATCCAATTACGTTTGAAGATCAAACAAACGGTGGCTTCGAGGGTAGAGCTGGTACTGAAACGCTTACGGTAACAAATGAAGAAAACCATACTTCTGGCGGTTCCTATGCTCTAAAAGTTGATGGCAGAACACAAGCTTGGAATGGTCCATCCTTACATGTTGAGAAATACGTTAACCTTGGACAAGAATATAAGATTTCAGCTTGGGTCAAGCTGATTTCACCAGAAAGCTCACAGCTTCAGCTTTCCACACAAGTAGGAAATGGCGGAGCTGCCAGCTACAATAACCTTCAAGGTAAAACAATCAACAAGGCAGACGGCTGGGTTAAGCTAGAAGGCACTTACCGTTATACCAATGCAGGCGGCGAATATTTGACGATTTATGTAGAAAGTTCAAATAACGCTACCGCCTCTTTCTTAATTGACGACATCACCTTTGAACCTACTGGTTCAGGTCCGATTGCAATCCAAGATTTAACTCCGATAAAAGATGTCTATAAAAAAGACTTCTTAATCGGAAACGCAGTTTCATTGGCAGATCTTGATGGTGTTAGACTTGATCTCCTTAAAAAGCATTTCAATATTGTCACAGCAGAAAACGCCATGAAACCAGATCAAGCGTATAATGCGGATAGACAATTTGACTTTACCGATGAGGATGCTCTCATCAACAAAATCACAGCCGCTGGCCTAAAACTGCATGGACACGTCCTTGTTTGGCATCAACAGACACCAACATGGTTGTTTACTGCTGACAGCGGCCAACCATTGAGTCGAGACGAAGCACTCGCAAATTTACAAAACCATATTAAAACCGTCATTGAACATTATGGCAACAAAGTCGTTTCTTGGGACGTCGTAAACGAAGCCATAAATGATGGCTTGTCGAATCCGACAGATTGGAAAGCAAACTTGCGTCAATCCGGATGGTATAAAGCGATTGGATCTGACTACGTGGAGCAGGCCTTCCTGGCAGCAAGACAAGTAGTTGACGAACATGGCTGGAATATTAAGCTTTATTACAATGATTACAATGAAGATAATCAGAATAAAGCTGAAGCAATCTATCAAATGGTCAAAGAACTCAACGATAGATACGCAAAGTCACACCCTGGAAAACTGCTAATTGACGGCGTTGGTATGCAGTCACACTACAACTTAAATACAAACCCGGCAAATGTGCAAGCATCTATGGAGAAATTTATTTCCTTAGGTGTACAAGTAAGCGTCACGGAACTTGATATTGCCGCTGGCAGCAACAGCCAACTTACCGAAAAGCAAGCGAACGATCAAGCTTACCTATACGCTCAATTGTTCAATATTTACAAGAATCACAAGGATCACATCGGACGCGTCACATTCTGGGGATTAAATGATGCAACTAGCTGGAGAGCTGCACAAAGTCCGCTTGTTTTTGATAGAAACTTGCAAGCGAAACCAGCTTACTACGGTGTCACCGATCCTGATAAATTTATCGCAGAACATGCACCGGAAGTGAAAGTCGCAAAACAATCTACTGTTCTATTTGGCACACCTACTATTGATGGAACAGTAGATGATGTTTGGAAGAATGCGCAGGAACTTCCTGTTAACCACTATCTACAGGCTTGGCAAGGGGCAAACGGCGTTTCCAAGGTCCTTTGGGATAAGGAAAACCTGTATATTTTAACGCAGGTGAGCGACTCCCAGCTTGACAAATCAAGCCCTAATCCATGGGAGCAGGATTCAGTTGAAGTCTTCGTCGACGAGAACAATGCAAAGACATCGTCTTACGAAAACGGAGACGGACAATATCGAGTCAACTTTGACAATCAGACTTCCTTTAACCCTGGAAGCATTGCCAATGGTTTCAAATCAGCAACCCTTGTATCTGGTAATAGCTACGTCGTTGAAATGAAGATCCCGTTCAAAACAGTTACACCACAATACAATACGAAGATTGGTTTTGACGTACAGATAAATGACGGTAAAGATGGTGCCCGTCAAAGCGCTGCTACATGGAACGACACAACTGGTAATGGATATCAAGATACATCTGTATTTGGCGTCCTAACACTTGTTGATACCACTGCTCCTGTGACAACTGATAACGTACCAACAGATTGGGTTAATAAAGATGTTACTGTTGATCTTACTTCAATCGATAACGGTTCAGGAGTTAAAGCTACGTATTACAAAATTGATAACGGAACTGAACAAACTGGAAATTCCATCACCATTTCTGATGAGGGGGTCCACACGATCACCTATTGGAGTGTAGACAACGCTGGAAATGTCGAGGCGCAACATTCAGCCACAGTCAAAATTGACAAGACAGCACCAACGTTAAATATTACTCTAAATAAAACCACAATATGGTCACCTAATCATAATATGGTGCCAGTTACGGCTACTATTAGTTCAGCTGATGCCGCATCAGGAATTAACTCAGTTGTGTTAACTTCCATTACTAGCAATGAGAAGCTTCAATCGGATGATATTCAGAATGCTAAACTGAATACACCTATTACTGGTTCTACTGCTTCCTTTGAACTTCGTGCAGATAGATTAGGAAACGGTAATGGACGTGTATACATCATTATTTTTACGGCAACAGATAAAGCAGGTAATGTGACAACTAAGAGTGTTAACGTCACTGTTACACATGATCAATCTAAATAAAATTTGAATTGCGAAATACCCTGAATGTGCATCATTCAGGGTGCTTTTTGTTAAATAAAATATTCTTAGTTAACTTACTATAAGAAAATTAATCTTTGAGCCGCTCCGTCTTATTCGATGTTTGAGATTGTCCATTCAATCTCCTTTTGCCCGATTTTCCGTAAAAACTCATTGGTCCGGGAAAATGGCCTGCTGCCAAAGAAGCCACTGTTGGCAGAAAACGGACTCGGATGAGGGGATTTTATAATAAAGTGCCTTTGTGAAGTGATTAGCTCTTGCTTTTGCTGAGCAAATCTCCCCCATAAGATAAAGACGACCGGTGTTTCCCTATCATTCAAGATTTCTATGATTCTATCAGTAAACTTCTCCCAGCCAAGCCCTTTATGCGAGTTAGGGTTCCCCGCCTGTACCGTCAGCACCGCATTTAGCAGCAGCACCCCCTGCTCCGTCCATTCCGTTAGAGATCCATGATTTGGTATCTCGCAGCCAATATCTGCATGTAACTCTTTATAAATATTTTTCAAGGAGGGCGGAATGCCTACCCCCGGCTTGACCGAGAAACTAAGTCCATGAGCCTGTCCTGGTCCATGATATGGATCCTGTCCGATTATGACCACCTTTGTATCCTCAAATGAAGTAAAATGGAGTGCATTGTATATATCGTGTTTATCAGGATAAATCACTTTATTTTGATATTCTTCTTTTAAAATCTGCCGCAAACGCAAATAATACGTTTTTGCGAATTCTCCTTCTAATAAAGGAGCCCAGTCATTTGTTAAAATTTCCATTACTTTAAACACCCAATTCATTTTAAGTTGTCTATATTTATTATAAAGACACTTAGAAAAGGATATCAATGAACAACCATCGACAGGCGGAAAAACAGCTGTTTATCCTTTTAATCAGGTTATTGGTGCTGGATTAAACAGGGTAAAATCATTATAAATTTCGTATTTTTCTGCAAAAGTTTGTTTTCTTCCGCTGGCAACATCGATAATTTCGTTGAATAGTTGAGTTCCAATTTCTTGAATGGTTGCTTCACCTGTTGCAATTGGCCCTGCATTTACATCTATCAAATCTTGCCACATATCTTTCATATCATTTCTTGAACATACTTTGATTACTGGTGCAGCTTCTAATCCATAAGGAGTTCCTCGTCCTGTCATAAAAACTTGGAGCGTGATCCCACTAGATAACTGGCATGAGCCACATACAAAGTCACTGGCTGGAGTTGCCGCAAAAATCATACCCTTTTTCGTTGGTCTTTCTCCTGGTGAAAGAACTTCTACAATCGGAGATATACCAGATTTAGCAATCGACCCCATTGCCTTTTCAACAATATTCGATAGACCACCCTTTTTATTTCCAGGAGTTGGATTCGCTGAACGGTCCACTTGACCATTATTTAGGTATCGATCATACCATTCCATCTCATCAGCTAGTTTTTTCCCAACTTCTTCGTTCACACAACGCTCTGCAATGATATGGACACCATCACGGACCTCGGTTACTTCAGAAAACATGACGGTTGCACCCGCATTGACTAACATATCGGCAGCATAACCGGCGGATGGATTAGCTGTTACACCTGAGAAAGCATCACTTCCACCGCATTGTAATCCAATGCATAACTGAGAGAGAGGCAGTTCAACACGAACTCTTTCATTCAATTTTTTTAATTTATTTTCAGCCATTTTCATAATTTGTGCCATGATAGCATAATGACCTTTTTCGTTTTGAAACGTAACCACATTGTCTGAAGTGTTATATTCCGCATCCAATAACATTTCTAATGTTAGTTTTTCACATCCCAAAGAGATAATCATAGTCTCTCCACCGAAATTCGGATGTTTGACCATGTTTTGCAACATTCGAATCGGGATTTTTGCCTCAGGGGCATTGATCGCAACACCGCATCCATATGCATGATTTATCACTACAACATCATCTACATTTGGATATTTAGGAAGGAGTTCTTGTTTAATTCTCTTTACCGCATTATTTAAAACACCTGTTACGCATTGAACAGTTGTGACAATTCCCAGTATATTTCTTGTTCCAGCATATCCTCCGTTTTTGTTTGGATAACCCATGAACGTCCTAACTGGTGGTTCTGGCAGATCTGTAATTAAATTGGTTGCAAACTCCATCTCATCCAATGATGGAGGAATTGGTAGTTCCAGCATATGTTCATTAATCCAGTCACCCTTTTTAATGGAATGTAATGCATATCCTAAAGTGACGCCATACCGGACTATTGAATCGCCTTCTCCGATATTGCATAATGCAATTTTATGTCCTTGGGGAATATCTTGGTTTGCTTGAATAGCATCGTTGACAATGGTACCGGCTGGAATGGCATTTACTGTGATGGCAACGTTATCATTAACATTAATTTTAATAATACGATTTTCCACTGCGTTACCTCCTAAACTCTTGTTCTATTCTCAAAACAATTGTACTCTTAGATCGAATATAAAGTAAAAGTGATTATTTTTAGAATTCTATAAGAAAAACTAAGAGTAATGAGGAGAATTTCAAATGGATCTAAAACAGTTGGAATATATGATTAAAATCGCTGAGGAAAACAATATTACAAAAGCTGCCGAAAAACTTTTTATAACTCAATCAGCATTAAATCAGCAGCTTTTAAAATTAGAAAAAGAGCTGGGAACACAACTTTTTGTTCGTTCAAGAACCAATTGGCATCCGACGCAGGCAGGTGAAATTTATATTGAAAATGCCAAAAAAATGGTACGTATAAAAAAAGATACCTACAACCAAATTAATGATTTAGTGGATATAAAAAAAGGAAAGCTTAGTATTGGCTTAACTCCCGAACG
>Ga0268255_10001784_pt1 | contig 11968 bp, 10 predicted proteins | sample AgamicOrMarz_FD_200256 | JGI IMG/M metagenome (GOLD analysis project Ga0268255, IMG submission 200256) | Agave microbial communities from Guanajuato, Mexico - Or.Ma.rz (v2) (version 3) | ecosystem: Host-associated > Plants > Phyllosphere > Phylloplane/Leaf | place: Guanajuato, Mexico...
TCGATTCCAAATCGCATGGCTTCATCGCGGGCAAGCCTTGCTCCCCACACGACATCCCGACTTTTAAGATTGACCCGGCAACTTTATTTCGTTTGCCGGCGCCCTCTGCTCGCGGCTTAGATAAAGGAAATCCCTACTTCCTTCGAGTCGTCCTCCATGAGCAGCGAAACCATCAGCCAGTCGATTTCCACCGTGCATCCCATCAGCCTCAGCCACGGTCGAAATGCCGAAGTCTGGGACATCGATGGCAAGCGCTATATCGACTTCGTCGGCGGCATCGGCGTGTTGAACCTCGGCCATTGCCATCCACATGTCGTCGAGGCGATCCGTGAACAGGCCACCCGGCTGACTCATTACGCTTTCAACGCCGCCCCCCATGCCCCCTACATCGAGCTGATGGATCGACTGGCGGCGTTTATCCCGGTGGATTACCCGGTCAGCGGCATGCTCACCAATAGCGGTGCCGAGGCTGCGGAGAATGCCCTGAAGATCGTCCGCGGCGCTACGGGACGCACCGCCGCCATTGCATTCGATGGCGGTTTCCATGGCCGGACCCTGGCGACCCTCAACCTCAACGGCAAGGTGGCGCCCTACAAACAGAAAGTCGGCGTGCTGCCCGGACCTGTGTATCACCTGCCCTTTCCCAGCAAGGACAACGGCGTGACCACTGCCCAAGCGCTGAAAGCCATGGAGCGGTTGTTCAGTGTCGAGATCGACGTCAACGACGTGGCCTGCTTCATTGTCGAACCGGTACAAGGCGAAGCCGGATTTCTGCCGCTGGACGCTGCGTTCGCCCAGGCCCTGCGACAGTTCTGCGATGAGAAAGGCATCGTATTGATCATCGATGAGATCCAGTCCGGTTTCGGGCGCACCGGCCAACGCTTTGCATTCTCACGCCTGGGTATCGAACCGGACTTGATCCTGCTGGGCAAAAGCATCGCCGGCGGCGTTCCCCTGGGCGCAGTAGTGGGGCGCAAGGCGCTCCTGGACAACCTGCCCAAGGGTGGACTGGGCGGCACCTACTCAGGCAATCCCATCGCCTGCGCCGCCGCGCTGGCAACCTTGGACACGATGACCGACGAACACCTGCGCATCTGGGGCTCGCAGCAGGAGGAAGCGATTGTCAGCCGATACGAATCGTGGCGCAGCCGCAGGCTCACGCCTTACCTGGGCCGCTTGACGGGTGTCGGTGCCATGCGCGGCATCGAGCTGGCCCACGCCGACGGCACCCCGGCTTCGGCACAGTTGACGCAGTTGCTGGCCCTGGCGCGGGAAGCCGGCTTGCTGCTGATGCCCAGTGGCAAGTCACGGCACATCATCCGTTTGCTGGCGCCGTTGACGACCGAGGCGAAGGTACTGGAGGAAGGGTTGGACATTCTGGAGGCGTGCCTGGCGAGACTGGTCTGAATACAAAACCCTGTGGGAGCGACAGGCACAAAAAAACCGGCCGAAGCCGGTTTTTTCATAGCTGGCGAATCAGAACGAAGCGTTCTGCAAACCGTCCAGGTAGCGCTCGGTATCCAGGGCCGCCATGCAACCGGCGCCGGCCGAGGTGATGGCCTGGCGGTAGACGTGGTCGGCCACGTCACCGGCAGCGAAGATACCTTCGACGCTGGTGGCGGTGGCGTTGCCGTCGCGGCCGCCCTTGACCACCAGGTAACCGTCCTTGAGCTCCAACTGGCCTTCGAACAACGACGTGTTCGGCGTGTGGCCGATGGCGATGAACACACCGTCGACCTTGATCTCGTCGAAGCTGCCGTCGTTATTCTTCAGGCGAGCACCGGTCACGCCCATGTTGTCACCCAGCACTTCGTCCAGGGTGGCGTTGAGCTTGAGGATGATCTTGCCTTCGGCTACACGGGCGTTGAGCTTGTCGATCAGGATCTTCTCGGCACGGAAAGTCTCGCGGCGATGGATCAGGGTGACCGTGCTGGCGATGTTGGCCAGATACAGGGCCTCCTCGACGGCGGTGTTGCCGCCACCGACCACGGCCACAGGCTTGTTGCGGTAGAAGAAACCGTCACAGGTCGCGCAGGCGGACACGCCTTTGCCCATGAAGGCCTCTTCCGACGGCAGGCCCAGGTAACGGGCGCTGGCACCGGTGGCGATGATCAGGGCATCGCAGGTGTAGGTGGCGCTGTCGCCGGTCAGGGTGTACGGCTTGGCGGCAAAATCCACGGCATTGATGTGGTCGAACACGATCTCGGTCTCGAAGCGCTCGGCGTGCTCTTTCATGCGCTCCATCAAGGCCGGACCGGTCAGGCCGTGGACGTCGCCCGGCCAGTTGTCGACTTCAGTGGTGGTGGTCAATTGACCGCCAGCCTGCATGCCGGTAATCAGCAGAGGCTTGAGGTTGGCACGGGCCGCATAGACCGCGGCGCTGTAACCGGCAGGGCCGGAACCGAGGATAATCACTCGCGAATGACGGACTTCAGACATGACCTGCTCCTGTTGACCGGACCTCGCGGACCGGAACGCCGGGTGAGCGGCGGGAATAAAAAAGGACCGTTGATGCACTTGGGGAAGGCTTTGGTTCGACGGCCCTGAAAAAGAATGGGTGCAGCGTATCGAGGGAGCGAAGATTAAGGAAATACGGTTTAACAATCCAGCTCATAGCGGTGTTCTATCCGCAATGGACCCGTCGATAGGGCGCCCCGTTCAACAATCCTGTTACAGGCCGTGTAGACGCTTTCCCACGCAGGGCAAAGCCGGTAAGGTCGGCGCGTTCAACTTACGTTCGGAGCTTCCCATGCCCGCCCCCGTCCTGTCCGGCCCCCAATATCTGCGAGAAGGTCTCAAACTGGTCCTGAGCCCGGGCCTGCGCCTGTTCGTGCTGTTGCCGCTGGCGATCAACCTGCTGTTGTTCATCGGCCTGATCTACCTGGCCGGTCATCAATTCAGCCTGTGGGTCGACACCCTGATGCCGTCGCTACCGGACTGGTTGAGTTTCCTCAGCTACATTCTCTGGCCGCTGTTCGTGGTGCTCGTGGTGCTGATGGTGTTCTTCACGTTCACGATGCTCGCCAATATCATCGCCGCGCCGTTCAACGGTTTTCTCGCGGAGAAAGTCGAAGTGGTGATCCGGGGCACCGATGACTTTCCGGCCTTCAGCTGGAGTGAGCTGATCGCCATGATCCCCCGCACCCTGGCCCGTGAAGCACGCAAGCTCGGCTATTTCCTGCCCCGTGCCCTGGGGTTGTTCGTGCTGTCGTTCGTGCCGGTGCTCAATCTGGTGGCCGCGCCGTTGTGGCTGTTGTTTGGCGTGTGGATGATGGCGATCCAGTACATCGACTACCCGGCGGACAACCACAAGCTGGGCTGGAACGAAATGCTCGCCTGGCTGCGGCAGAAACGCTGGCAGAGCCTGGGCTTTGGCGGCAGCGTGTACCTGGCACTGCTGATCCCCCTGGTGAACATCCTGATGATGCCGGCGGCGGTAGCCGGGGCGACGCTGTTCTGGGTGCGCGAGCAAGGTGCCGAGACCGCCCTGGCCCGGCAAGGCTGAGCGGTCACAAATCCATCACCCGTACGTCACAATGGCGACATGGCCCCGTCCGACACTGGGGTCATGACCACACACCTGCACGTCACCCTCATCACCGAAACCTTCCCACCGGAAATCAACGGCGTCGCCAATACCCTGGGCCGGCTGTCCGAGGGCTTGCGAGCTCGTGGACATCGGGTGGAATTGGTACGGCCGCGCCAAGCCAGCGACCCACGCCAGCCGGGGGACGAAGATGTGCTGCTGTGCCGGGGCTGGCCGTTACCGGGATATCCGGGCTTGCAATGGGGACAAGTCTCCATGCACAAGTTGCTGCGCCGCTGGAAACGCCACCGACCGGACGTGCTCTACATTGCCACCGAAGGGCCGTTGGGGTTGTCGGCGCTGCGAGCGGCACGGCGCCTGGGCATCTCGGTGGTCAGTGGTTTCCACACCAACTTTCAGCAGTACACCCAACAATACGGTCTCGGGTTGTTGAGCCGCGTACTGACCCATTACCTGCGCTGGTTTCATAACCGCACCGCCGTGACGCTGGTCCCCAGTCTCAGCCAGCAGCTGGAGCTCGAGCGCCGCCACTTCGAACACGTGTCGCTATTGTCCCGTGGCGTGGACAGCCAGTTGTTTCATCCGGTCAAGCGCTCGGCAGCCCTGCGTGAAGCCTGGGGCCTGGCCGATGATGACATTGCCGTGATCCACGTCGGGCGCCTGGCGCCGGAGAAGAACCTGGGACTGCTCAAGCGCAGTTTCGAGACATTGTGCAGCGCTTTCCCAGGCCGACGAACGAAGCTGGTGGTCGTCGGTGACGGCCCGCAGCGAGCCGCCCTCGAACAGGAACTGCCCGAAGCGATCTTCTGTGGAACCCAGCGTGGCGAGGCACTGGCGAGCCATTATGCGTCCGGAGATGTGTTCGTCTTTCCGAGCCTGACCGAAACCTTCGGCAATGTCGTGCTGGAGGCGCTGGCATCCGGGCTGGGTGTGGTGGCCTATGATCAGGCCGCAGCGGCGCAGCACATCCGCCATGGTTATAACGGCGTACTGGCCATGCCGGGGGATGAGCAGGCGTTCTGCGACGCCGCCCGCTGGTTACTGGAGGAACCCGAGGCGCTGCGTTGCGTGAGGCTCAACGCTCGACAACATGCCAGCCGCCAGGGTTGGGCGTCGGTGATCGAACAGTTCGAGGCGCAGTTGCGCGGGGCTAGCGGCGGCGAACAGGTGATGCCCGCTGCGCCGACCTTGCCCTGAATCTCCAGCGGTGCTGAGGCCGCTTTCGCGAGCAAGCACGCTCCCACATTGGATTTTAGCGAACGCATACTTGTGTTCGACCAAGTGCCACTGTGGGAGCGAGCTTGCTCGCGATGGCGTCGTTAAAGTGATACTCAGACCAACGTCATCAACGCCTCACGGCTGAACGGCAGGATTTCCTGCTCCCGTCCGTCGCGCACTTTCCGGGCCCAGTCCGGATCCACCAGCAGCGCCCGTCCCACCGCCACCAAGTCGAACTCATCGTTGTTCAGGCGTTCCAGCAGCTTCTCCAGGCTGGCCGGCTGCGCAACCTTGTCGGTATTGACCATGAACTGAAGGAATTCGCCATCCAGGCCGACGCTGCCAACAGTGATGGTGGGCTTGCCAGTGAGTTTGCGGGTCCAGCCGGCCAGATTCAGCTCGGAGCCTTCGAATTCCGGCTCCCAGAAGCGCCGCGTCGAACAATGGAAAATGTCCACGCCGGCCTCGGCCAGGGGCTTGAGGAATTCGCCCAGGGCTTCAGGGGTCTGCACCAGGCGTGCCGTATAATCCTGCTGCTTCCATTGGGAAAACCGGAAGATGATCGGGAACCCCTCGCCTACCGCCGCACGCACGGCACGGATCAATTCAATGGCAAAGCGCGAACGATTGGCCAGGCTGCCACCGTAGCCGTCGGTGCGCTGGTTACTGCCTTCCCAGAAAAACTGATCCACCAGATAGCCGTGGGCGCCGTGGATCTCCACGCCGTCCATGCCGATGCGCTGGGCATCCTTGGCTGCCTGGGCAAAGGCGGCGATGACGTCGTCGATGTCCGCCTGGGTCATGCCATGCACCACGACCTGACCATCCTTGAGCTTTTCCGTGGGACCGTAGCCCGGCACGCTGGCGTCCGGCTCGGTCCCGATGCGGCGCACGCTGCCGACATGCCACAGCTGGGGAACGATCTTGCCGCCTTCGGCATGGACCGCATCGACCACCCGCTTCCAACCGGCCAGCGCTTCTTCGCCGTAGAAGTGCGGCACGTTCGGATAGCCGTTGGAAGCCTTGTGCCCGACCGTGGTGCCCTCAGTGATGATCAGGCCGACCCCGGCCGCCGCGCGACGACGGTAATACTCGACCACTTTGGCATTCGGCACACCACCTGGCGAAAAGGAACGGGTCATCGGCGCCATCACCACCCGGGTCGGCAGCTCGAAGGCACCGAGTTGGAAGGGCTTGAACAGGGCTTCTACTGGCATGAGGCACTCCATGAGAACGGGATCGCAGATCGATATGACGACGATAATATGTAGCGCACCCCGTGCTGGGTAGCATTATTGATCGGAGTGATTAAGGATCAGAAGGCAGCAGAAAGCCTGTCGCGTGAGAACTCATCCCTCGCGACAGGGCTCGGAGTGATTCAGCCCAACGCTTTTTCGATGGCTTGGATCACCGAAGGATCATCCGGCGCCGTGCGGGGCGAGAAACGCGCGAGCACGCGGCCGTCCTTGCCCAGCAGGAATTTTTCGAAGTTCCAGGTAATCTCCCCCGGGAACTCCGCGCCCTCGCCCGCCAGCAGGCGATAGAGCTGGTGACGATCTGGACCGTTCACGTCCAGCTTCCCGGACAGTGGGAATGTCACCCCATAGTTGAGGCTGCAGAATGACTGGATTTCCTGCTCGGTGCCCGGCTCCTGCCCGGCGAATTGATTGCAGGGCAGGCCCAGCACACTGAAACCTTTGTCCTTGTAACGCTGGTGAAGCTCCTCCAACGCCTTGTACTGCGGCGTCAGGCCACATTTGGAGGCGACGTTGACCACCAGCACGACGTGCCCCTTGAAGGGCGCCAGAGCAAGCTCCTGACCATCCAGGGCTTTAAGTTTTAGGTCGTGAAAAGCACTCATGACGAACTCCACATTAGGCTCTAGCCAATCTTTTGAAACGACAATGGGCGCAGCTAATGACAAGCGACAAAAAAGGCGCCGCAAGGCGCCTTTCCCGTTCACTTGAGCGTAGCGCAGAAATCAGTGGTGATGGCCGCCTTCACCATGGACGTGACCATGGGCGATTTCTTCCTGGCTGGCATCGCGGATGTCGACAACCTTGACCTTGAAGTTCAGGCGCTGACCAGCCAGCGGGTGGTTGCCGTCAACGGTGACGTCGTCGCCTTCCAGGTCACGGATGGTGACGATCTGCATCTGGCCGTCGGGCGCCGACGCGTGGAATTGCATGCCCACTTCCAGCTCGTCCACGCCTTCGAACATGCTGCGGCTCAGGGTGCTGACCAGTTCGGCGGAGTATTCACCATAGGCGTCTTCCGGCTCGACGGCAACGTTCAGCTCGTCACCGGTGGCTTTGCCTTCGAGGGCTTTTTCAAGACCCGGGATGATGTTGCCTGCGCCATGCAGGTAGACCAGCGGAGCGCCGCCGGCAGAGCTGTCGATGACCTCACCAGCGTCGTTGGTCAGGGTATAGTCGATGGAGACAGCCTTATTGGCGGCGATCAGCATGGGGCGAGACCTTTTGCATAAGAATGAAGAACGGACAAGTCTAAACAAGGATTTGCCCGAAAGCGAACGGAACCCGGACAAACGGGCTGGCTCGAACAGACCGACGGTCATCGGTTTCCACCAGGACGGGGACGGCCACTGGGTGGCCGAGCTGTCGTGCGGGCATACCCAGCATCTGCGTCACCTGCCCCCCTGGCAATCCCGGGCCTGGGTCCTGGACCCGCTGCAACGTATTGAAAAAATAGGCCAGTCCTTTGATTGCGGCTGGTGCGCACAGACCTCGGTTAGCGATAACCTTGGCGACTGAATTTGACGGCAGGGGCCAATCATAGGCCTCGCCCTTTGCCATGCACCTCCAGGGAATCAGCATGCAAACTTTTTTTATCGCGCCCACCGATTTTGGTGTGGGCCTGACCTCCATCAGCCTCGGGCTGGTGCGTACGCTGGAACGGGCCGGGCTGAAAGTCGGCTTTTTCAAACCCATCGCCCAGCCCCACCCTGGCGACACCGGGCCGGAACGCTCCACTGAGCTGGTGGCCCGCACCCATGGTCTCAAGCCGCCCCAGCCGCTGGGCCTGGCTCATGTCGAGCGCATGCTCGGGGACGGTCAGCTCGATGAGCTGCTGGAAGAAATCATCACCCTGTACCAACAGGCAGCCGTCGGCAAGGACGTGCTCGTCGTTGAGGGCATGGTGCCCACCCGCAGCGCCAGTTACGCCGCCCGGGTCAACCTGCACCTGGCCAAAAGCCTGGACGCCGAGGTGATCCTGGTGTCGGCGCCGGAAAACGAAGTGCTGACCGAGCTTTCCGGACGCGTGGAGCTGCAGGCGCAACTGTTCGGCGGTCCGAAGGACCCGAAAGTCCTCGGGGTCATCCTGAACAAGGTGCGTACCGACGAAAACATCGAAGCGTTCAGTGCACGGTTGCGGGAGCATTCCCCCCTGCTGCGCAGCGGCGATTTCCGCCTGCTGGGCTGCATTCCGTTCAGACCTGAACTCAACGCTCCCCGCACCCGCGACGTGGCCGACCTGATGGGCGCGCAAGTGCTCAATGCCGGCGACTACGAAACCCGGCGCATGAGCAACATCATCATTTGCGCCCGCACCATGCGCAACACCGTGGAACTGCTCAAGCCCGGCGTACTGGTGGTGACCCCCGGCGATCGCGACGACATCATCCTTGCCGTGAGCCTGGCGGCGATCAACGGCGTGCCGCTGGCCGGCCTGCTGCTGACCAGCGACACCCTGCCCGATCCGCGCATCATGGAGCTGTGCAGGGGCGCGTTGCAGGCCGGTTTGCCGGTGCTCTCGGTGAGCACCGGCTCGTATGACACCGCCAACCTGCTCAACGGCCTGAACAAGGAAATTCCGATCGATGACCGCGAACGTGCGGAGATCATTACCGATTTCGTCGCCAGCCACCTGGACGCCCAATGGCTGCACCAACGCTGTGGCACGCCACGGGAAATGCGTCTGTCGCCGGCGGTGTTCCGCTATCAACTGATCCAGCGCGCCCAGGCCGCCAACAAGCGCATCGTACTGCCTGAAGGCAGCGAACCTCTGACCGTACAGGCCGCCGCCATTTGCCAGGCCCGGGGCATCGCCCGCTGCGTGCTGCTGGCCAAACCGGCCGACGTCGAAGCGGTGGCCCGTGCCCAGGGCATCGAGCTGCCACCGGGGCTGGAGATTCTCGACCCGGACTTGATTCGCGAGCGTTATGTCGAACCCATGGTCAGCTTGCGCAAAAGCAAGAGCCTGAACGCGCCGATGGCCGAACAACAGCTGGAAGATACCGTGGTGATCGGCACCATGATGCTGGCGCTGGACGAGGTCGACGGACTGGTGTCCGGCGTCATCCACTCCACCGCCAACACCATCCGCCCAGCCCTGCAACTGATCAAGACCGCCCCGGGTTGCTCCCTGGTGTCCTCGGTGTTCTTCATGCTGTTTCCCGAGGAAGTGCTGGTCTACGGCGACTGCGTGATGAATCCACACCCCAGCGCTGCGGAACTGGCGGAGATCGCCCTGCAAAGCGCCGACTCGGCTGCGGCATTCGGCATCACCCCACGGGTGGCGATGCTCAGCTATTCAAGCGGCGAATCCGCCAGCGGCGAAGAGGTGGAGAAGGTTCGCGAGGCGACCCTGTTGGCCCACGAGGCTCAACATGGCCTGCTGATCGATGGTCCTCTGCAATACGACGCCGCCGCCAACGAAACCGTAGCGCGGCAACTGGCCCCCAACAGCCAGGTGGCCGGCCGGGCGACGGTGTTCATCTTCCCGGACCTGAACACCGGCAATACCACCCACAAAGCCGTGCAGCGCAGCGCCGACTGCGTCAGCCTCGGGCCGATGCTGCAAGGCCTGCGCAAACCGGTGAACGACCTGCCTCGCGGCGCCCAGGTCGACGACATCGTGTACACCATTGCCTTGACGGCAATCCAGGCTGCCAACCGACCCATGGATATTTAAATGCTGGATTTTCTGCCCGCCGCCCTGCGCGGCGTCATCGCTTCGTTGCTGTTGGCGCTGAACACTATCGTCTGTTGCACACCGCTGTTTGTCGTGGCGATTTTCAAGTTGCTGCTGCCCTTTCCCGCTGCCCAGCGCTTTACCGACTGGCTGATGAGTCATATCCACGAAGCCTGGATCAGCAACAACAAGGGCTGGATGAACCTGCTGCGCCACACCCGCTGGCACCTCAGCGGCCTGGAAGGGCTGGATTACCAGCACTCATACCTGATCACCAGCAACCACCAGAGCTGGGTCGACATCATGGTGTTGCAATACGTATTGAACCGGCGCATCCGTCCGTTGAAGTTCTTTCTCAAGCAAGAGCTGATCTGGGTGCCGGTGATCGGACTGGCCTGGTGGGCGCTGGGCTTCCCGTTCATGAAACGCTACTCCAAGGCCTACCTGGAAAAGCATCCGGAAAAGAAAGGCAAGGATCTGGAAACCACCCGCAAGACCTGCGAGAAGTTTCGCCACAACCCAGTGGGCATCTTCAACTTCGTCGAGGGCACGCGCTTCACTGAGGGCAAACATGCCCAGCAACAGTCACCGTTTCGCTACCTGCTCAAGCCCAAGGCCGGCGGCATCGCGTTCGTACTCGATGCCATGGGTGAACAGCTGGAGTCGATCATCAACGTGACCATCCACTATCCCGGCGGTCGTCCGGGGTATTGGGATTTGCTGTGCGGCAAGGTGGGTGAGGTGGTGGTGCATTTCCAGGAGCTGAAAATCCCGCCGCAGTTCGTTGGCAAGAGCTACGACCAGGACGGCGCGTATCGCCTGGAGTTCCAGGGCTGGATCAACCAGTTGTGGCAGGACAAGGATGCGTTGCTTGCGCAGATGCATCGGGAATATCCGTCAAAATCTTGAGGTGTCTGGGCCGGCGCCATCGCGAGCAAGCTCGGCTCCCACAGGGATCGATGCGAACTGCACTTCCATGTTCACCAACGATCCCTGTGGGAGCCGAGCTTGCTCGCGATGGCGTCCTCCCAGACAGTAAAAAGCCCGCAGATGATCACTCACCTGCGGGCTTTTCAGTTACAGCGGTATTTCCTTAGATCGCGCCGCGACTGCGCAGCAGATCCAGCACCTGCTTGACGCTCTCCTCCAGTGTCAGCGACTGGGTATCGATCACCAGGTCGGCGTCCAGTGGCACGTCGTACGGGAAGGACTCACCCGGGATGTTGTCGCCAGCGGCGGCGTATAGACCTTGCGGATCACGCTGGGCACACACCGCAGGCGAGGCCTGGACGTAGACCGTCAGCAGACGCTCCCTGCCGATCAGGTCCTTGGCCTGCTCACGCCCTTCGGCGCTCGGTGCAACGAATGCCGCCAGGGTCAGCAGACCGGCTTCGTTGAACTGACGGGCAACGTGAGCCGCACGGCGCCAATTCTCGGTGCGCCCGGCACGGTCTTGCGGCAAGCCCTTGTTCAGGTCATGGCGCAGGTTCTGGCCGTCGAGGACGAAGACCGCACGGCCCATGTCGAACAGCTTGCGCTCCACGGCATAGGCCAGCGTGCTCTTGCCGGCGCCCGACAGGCCGCTGAACAGCACCGTGGCCGGCTGCTGGCCGAAGCGCTGGGTGCGCTCCTCCACCGACACATGGGCCAACTTGCCGTGATGACTGCTGCTGCCGTGGGCCAGCGGCTGGGCGACGATCATGCCGGCGCCGACGGTGCCATTGGTCAGGCGATCGATGACGATGAACGCGCCGGTGGTGCGGTTGCTCTCGTAACCGTCCAGGGCGATCGGCGCATCCAGGGCAATTTTCACCTTGCCGATTTCGTTGAGCTGCAGCGCACTGGCCGGGCCCTCTTCGAGGGTGTTCACGTCGACCCGGTTGACGATGCTGGCAATGGAGCCCGGCACGTAGCTGGTGGCGCGCTTGATGTCGTATTTCTTGCCCGGCAGCATCGGCTCTTCGGCCATCCACACCAGCATCGCTTCGAAGCTGTCGGTCACCGGCGGCACGTTATCGGCATGCACCAGCAGGTCGCCACGGGAGATGTCGATCTCATCTTCCATGGTCAGCGTCACCGCCTGGCCAGGACCGGCATGTTCCAACTCACCTTCGAAAGTGACGATGGATTTGACGCGGCTGCTCTTGCCCGACGGCAGTACCACCACTTCGTCGCCCTTGTGCACGATGCCGCTGGCCAAGGTGCCGGCGAAACCGCGGAAGTTCAGGTTCGGACGGTTGACGTACTGCACCGGGAAACGCAGGTCGG
>Ga0268255_10001792_pt1 | contig 11934 bp, 10 predicted proteins | sample AgamicOrMarz_FD_200256 | JGI IMG/M metagenome (GOLD analysis project Ga0268255, IMG submission 200256) | Agave microbial communities from Guanajuato, Mexico - Or.Ma.rz (v2) (version 3) | ecosystem: Host-associated > Plants > Phyllosphere > Phylloplane/Leaf | place: Guanajuato, Mexico...
CGCAATGCCACAGGCGAAGACCAGGCAGAGCAGCGGTTTCCCACCGGCCACGCGATACCCGGCATTCTGGTGCTGCTGACGGCTTTTCCATGCCAGCAGCGACGGAAGCAACAGGGCAAGAACCGATAACGCCACGCCGGCGTAACCCAGCGCCATCACAAACCCACGCGGATAAAACAGCGCAAACGCAACGGGCGGCAAAAAGGTGATCGCCGCGGTCTGCAGACGCCCGCCGACGCTGTTTTTACGCTGGAACAGATCCGCCAGATAGTCGAACAGACCCAGAGCCACCCCCAGGAACGAGGTGGCCAGCGCCAGGTCGGCAAACAGATGCACCGCCAGCTCAACGTGAGGCGATGCGACCACGGCGCGTAACGCCATCAGGAAGCCATTCAGGCCAGAGTGATCGGCCATTAAGCCCAGAAACGTCGTTGAATCAATACTGCCCAGCGTCACCAGTTGCCAGAAGAGATAAGCGACTAAAGGAATGGCGCTACCGATCACGAATACGCGACGCAGTTTTCGTATGTCCCCGTTCATATAACTGACGATGCTCGGTACGCTGCCGTGAAAGCCAAACGAGGTAAAAATGACCGGGATGGCGGAAAGCGCCAGCCCTTTTTCCAGGGGGAGGGTCAGCAGGTTAATACTGTGAACATGCGGTGCCAGCAGCACCAGCATCACCACCAGGAAAAGGATCTTGGCGCTAAACAGAAAACGATTAAAAAGATCGACCAGCGCCGTGCCCACGCTCACTACGCCGCCGCCAATTAAGGTAAAGAAGATCACCCCCGTGGACGGGGTAATATCTGAACCAAACCAGTCATTGATGCTGGAGGCAATGAGTTCACCGGCGCCACTGATATAGGCGGCAGTCAACGCATACATCAGGAACATCATGCTAAACCCGGTGACCCACTGGCCGTAACGGCCAAGATAGCGGGCGGCCAGGGACCCCAGCCCGGTATCTGCCGGGACATGCTGATAGACCTCAAGCAGCAAGAGCGCGGTGTAACACATCAGCGCCCATAACGAGCCTAACAACACCAACGTCACGCTAAAGCCGACGCCTGCAGCCGCTAAAGGCATTGCCAGCATTCCTGCGCCTATAGTCGTGCCTGCGACGATAAAGATACTTCCCAGGGTTCTGTTTTTCACGATTTCCTCTACAGCGATACCATATCGCAACAAAATCTGCGGCGCAGAGTAAGGGAAAAGAGGTTGTTCGTCAAATCGGCGTTACATCTCGTGTACATAAAAATTTACAACGTAGAGCCTCGTCTCGCGTGATGCCCTCAGAGGTGCCGTTTCAGCAGATGAGAGGTAACCTGAGCCAGCGCAAAGCACGAGGGGATACGCATCGTTAGGATGGCTCTTTTATCGGGAGGTAGCATGACGTCAATACACGGGCACGCGGTACTCACAATGATGATTGAGTCCGGTGAACACTATTCAGAAAGCAGTCTGGAAAAGGCGATTCATACACGATTTGGTGAGACGGCGCGTTTCCATACCTGTTCGGCAGAAAACATGACCGCAGCGGAGCTGGTGGCGTTTCTGAAAGCGAAAGGGAAATTTATTCCGGCAGAGAAGGGGTTTTCAACGAGTGAAAGCAAAATTTGCCGCCACTAAAAAATACGGTGCCGTAACCGGCACCGTCAATAATTAATTCTGAGCGTCGAGCGTCGACAGTTCTTTATCAATAAAGTACAGCCCTTCACCCGATTTACCCGCCAGGGATAATTTATCCAGCACGGATTTAAACAGTTTCTCTTCCTCGTGTTGTTCGGCGACATACCACTGCAGGAAATTAAAGGTAGGATAATCCTGGCTCATCATTGCTGCATGGGCCAGTTCATTAATCTTTTGCGTAATCAGTTGTTCATGTTCGTAGGTTGCCCGGAATAATTCATCCAGAGAAGCGTATTCAGCAAACGGCGAGGCGACCGGATTAATACGCGGCAGACTGCCGGTATCAGCCAGATAGTCAAACAGACGCTGCATATGCGTCATCTCTTCCTGAGCGTGGCGGCGCAGAAATGCTGCCGCGCCTTCAAAGCTGTGGAAGCTGCACCAGGCACTCATTTGTTGATAAAGCAGGGATGAAAAAAGCTCAAGGTTCATTTGTTCATTGAGCTTGTCGATCATTTCAGTTTTCAGCATGGGTGCAGCTCCGTAAATGAGAAATAGGTCAGCAAGGCCGTCACTATAATTTGTTATTTAATTATTTGCAAAAGGTAAAATAAAAAGAGTATTTATTAAAAATACGAATGGGAATAAAACGCATTGGCGATATTTATTTATTCTAATGAGAATTGTTCGTCTTCTTATTTAAATATGCTGCCCGTTTTGAACCGGCAGCATACCGGTTAATACCAGGGATTTGCACCGGGCCTGGTGGCATAGCCAAGACATTTGTACTGAATGGTCATGGTTTCATTCAGGCACACGGACCCGCTCACGAGTGAACAGGTTTTAATAGGCTCACCGTAGAACGAGGCGGTGGCATAGCCCATGCTCTGGCATTCACGCGTCGCTGTCCCGTTGGTGAGGTAGGCGTCATAGCGCGCATTTTGCAACATCGCCTGGTTGTAGTTGAGCCTGACAACGCCATTTGGCGCATCCACATGACTGACTTCGGCCTGACGGGTGATAGTGCATCCTGCCAGCAGCAGGAGGGCTCCCGCGATGATTACATTCTTCATGGTTCGCTCTGTCTATAAGAAGATACACTATCCTACCGCCCTTCAGGCTGCACAATGGGCAGAATAGCCTGACAATCATCCCTTTCTCTTTGCCACGGTGCGGTTAATCGGCCATGCTGTCAAAGATTGTCTTAAACCGCAGATGTTGCTGTCGAAACAGCATGATCAGTTGTGGATCAAAATGACGTCCGTCACCGTCGAAAATAACTTTGCATGCCTCGTCGTGGCTGAATCCGGGCTTGTAAATACGCTTTTGCCGGAGCGCGTCATAGACATCCGCAAGCGCCAGAATGCGCGCCTCGAGCGGGATATTCTCGCCGCGCAGTCCTTCCGGATAGCCACTTCCGTCCCATTTCTCATGATGGTAGTGAATGATATTTTCTGCCACCGAACCTAGCCCGAGCCCCTGAATAATCATCCACCCTTTGATGGTGTGCAATTTCATCTCATTAAATTCCTGCGGGGTCAGAGGACCTTGTTTACGCAGAATGCGGTCGGGTACGGCGATTTTCCCCACGTCGTGTAAGGAGGCAAAGTGTTCGATTTCGCGAATGAGCTTGCGTGGGAGATCGAGCCCGCGCGCCATCAGCCCGCAATACTTCGCCACGCGCTGGATATGGCTCCCGGTCTCATCATCATGCGCCCGGTTCACTTTCTCGAGGGCCTGCACGATATTGCGGTTCATCAGGCGATTTTTTTTGATATGTCGCCGCATCATGATCAGCATGCCAATGCTGAAAAGCGCCGCGATGAACAACACCACGCTGATAAATTTGAAGGTGTTTTTAGTCAGTGAAGGGAGCTGTGACGGGTCCTCGTGACGTTCAAGCTGCGTGCGGAAACTCGACAAGCGGTTCACCTGGGTGAGCAAATGAGAGAGCGGATGGTGCGGTTCGACCCAGGGGCCTATGATAAATTCCGAGCGCGTCACCCCGGCGACCTTCAGTACGCCACGGAAAAGCTCGTTGCCCCGCAAGGTGGATTCCAGCGAACTTAAATCCCCCAGGATGTAATCTATTTCATTGTTTTCGATGGCATCAATAAGCGCTTTATTCCCTTCCCGGGCGACAATCACAACGTCATTGCCAAATCTGTCCTGGAGATACTGCGCCGAAAACGACCCGGTAATGACCCCCACACGCTGCCCCCGAATGGTTTCTTCATCCCAGAGGAAAGGCTGCTCTATGCGGTTGTAATAGGCGTTATGCCAGGCGATTTCAGGGCCGATGCGGCCCGCGGCATGTTCGGCGTCCGACCGTTCGGCAATATTGACCAGACGAACCGGCCAGTGCTGGGTGGACAGGGCCTGAAGATAACGATCAACGTAATGAACCTCCACAGGTATGCCCAGTAAATCACGCATATCATTAATCATGTCGATTGCCGTCCCGTGCCGGGTCGTTCCCGCTTTCCAGATAAGCGGGGCAAAGTTTTCGTTTTCAGGTAACCAGACCTGCAAACGGTTATGCGCCAGCCAGGCTTTTTCATCGGTTGAGATGCTGATCCGGCTCAGCAGATACTGACGTTTACTCTCTTCCAGCGCTATTCGCATTTCACCGCTGCGATACCAGTCACCCAGAAAGGTATTGATCTTGTCACGCAGCGCTTTTAAATCCGGACTGAATCCGAGCACGACGGGGATGCGCAGTTCCGGGAAGGGACGGGACAGGAGATAATAGCGCTGCGTGTTCTCCATCTCGCTGGCATCATTGATGTAAAAATCCGCCTGATGTTCCTCCAGCAGCCGAAAAGCCTCTTCACTGGTGGCAACCAGGCGCAGGGATCGGAATGTCAGGTCGGGGTAGCGTTTTTGTACGCTCTCAAGCGTGGCGTCATTTTGTCTGAACAGCACCCGGGTTTTGGCAAGCTGCTCCGGGGTGGTGACGGTCATGGATGGGCTGGCGGCGACGACTTCATTGGAAAACAGCTGTGACGAGAGTACCTTGGTGCGGGCACGCGCCTCGGTGCGCAGCACGCCCGCATAGACGCCAAAATCACTGGCATTAAATCGTGCGCCAATTTCAGGGCCGGATAAGGGGTTGAGTTCAAGATGGGTGCCCAGTTTCTGATTCAGCGCCGCCACGAGCGTGGTGTAAAAGCCGTTTATTTTTCCGTCAGGGGTGCGCCAGAATTCAAAACTGTCGGCGTCATACACCCATACGGGCACGGCGTCGTCAGAGACGGTTTGCGCGAAAGGGCCTCTGGCCCAGAAAAGAGCGAGGGTTAATACCATCCAGTAGAGCGGCGTAACGCGAAGCGTCCTACGACGAAAATTCACAGGCCATCCTCAGTGCATTTTTATTCTCTTTTCATAGCAGTCTAGCTAACACTATCCTGAGTGCGTAGCAGTTTCGCCACAATCTCCCTGCGTGAAGCGCTTTCTCAGCATGGCGTGAAATTGTGAGCGCATCTTGATTTTTTAAAACGTTTTTTCACTTAATTTGAAAGTATGTTTGCTAAGTAGTAATGTTAACCTTGACCAGCGACTCATGACGGGGCAACCCGCAAGCATTCAGGAGATCAAGAATGAAAATTGCATTAATGATGGAAAACAGCCAGGCGAGCAAAAACGCCGTCATCCTTAATGAACTTAACGCGGTTGCCGATGAGAAGGGCTTCCCGGTGTACAACGTAGGGATGAGCGATGAAAACGATCATCATCTGACCTATATCCATCTGGGGATCATGGCAAGCACTTTACTGAATTCTAAAGCGGTCGATTTTGTCGTCACCGGTTGTGGCACGGGGCAGGGCGCACTGATGTCCCTGAACATCCATCCGGGCGTGAACTGTGGCTACTGTATCGATCCTGCGGATGCGTTCCTGTTTGCGCAGATTAACAACGGTAACGCGCTCGCCCTGCCTTTCGCCAAAGGCTTTGGCTGGGGTGCAGAGCTGAACGTTCGCTTTATCTTTGAGAAAGCCTTTACCGGCCGTAAGGGTGAAGGCTACCCACCAGAGCGTAAAGAGCCGCAGGTGCGTAACGCCGGTATTCTGAACCAGGTGAAAGCTGCCGTGGTGAAAGAGAACTATCTCGATACCCTGCGCGCGATTGATCCTGAACTGGTGAAAACCGCGGTGACCGGGCAGCGTTTCCAGGAGTGCTTCTTCGAAAACTGTCAGGACAAAGAGATCGAAGCCTATGTCCGCAGCATCGTAGGTTAAGCGTAGCGGGTGAGTAAGCAGGCGTAATGCTCACCTTTGGGTCACTCCCTTATGTATGAGGGAGTGACCGCACAACAAAAGCAGTAGACTACCCCTGTTTTTTAGATACCGCGCTCCCGGCATCCTTTTCCAGCCGCAGGGTATCAAACATCCCAACCAGACAAACCAGCGCGATTGCAGCGAAAGCCAGACGAAAACTCATCCCCGGCGCAGCGGCAAGCCCTGTCATCTCACTCACTTTTTCACCGATACGGATCCCAATTGCCCCGAGCGTAATCCCCAGACCCACGGCTAGCTGCGTCGCGGTTGAAAAGAGGGTATTGGCATAGCTCATTTGTGCTGAAGGCACGTCAGAGAAAGCCAGCGTACTCACTGCCGTAAACTGTATCGAACGGAAGACACCGCCCAGATATAAAATCAACATGATGAGCCAGACCGGTGTTTGCGGGGTTAAAAAGGCACAGGCCAGCAGTGACAGGACGTTCAAACCGCCATTGATCAGAAGCAGTTTTCTGAACCCCAGCCAGCGAATCAGGGGCGTGGTGGCGGGTTTAATTGTCAGGTTTCCGACAAACACTGCCAGAACCAGCAAACCCGAACGGAAAGCATCCATTCCAAATCCTACCTGAAACATCAGCGGCAGCAGGAAAGGGACGGCGCTAATCGAGGCGCGGAATAACGAGCCGCCGTACATCGTAACGCGAAATGTCGGCACCTGCATGGCATCCAGCCGAATCATTGGCCACGGTGTTTTTTGAAAATGCCGCAGGGCGTAAAGCAGCGCCAGGCTACCCGTAGCCAGCAGGCCGAAGGTTAATCCGCCCTGCGGATGTGCTGCGCCTAATAATTCCATCGCATAAACCAGACTAACCATCGCGACAGAGGTGGCGACAAATCCCGGCATATCGAACGGCCGGCGCGTCTCCTCGACGATATTGGGGATAATACGCAGGGCAAGGATAATCGCCACAAGGCCGAGGGGCACATTAATAAAGAAGATCCAGCGCCAGTCCGCGTAGCGGGTGATAAATCCCCCAAGCGGCGGGCCAATAATGGGGGCGACCAGTGCAGGCCAGGTTAAGGTAGCGATAGCGGTTATCAACAGATGTTTGGGCGTGGTGCGCAGGACGGCCAGTCTTCCTACCGGAACCATCAGCGCGCCGCCCATGCCCTGGAGGACACGCATTGCCACAAACTGATCAACGGTGCGCGACAGACCACAGAACACCGAGGCCAACGTGAAAATCGCCAGCGCAATGGCGAATACCTTACGGGCGCCAAAGCGATCGGCTATCCAGCCGCTGGCTGGAATCAGTACCGCGAGCGTAATCAGGTAGGCGCTGATACCAATGTTAAGATCCACAGCCTGCACGCCAAAGCTTTTTGCCATATCGGGCAGGGCAGTGGCGATGACCGTCCCGTCGAGAAATTCCATAAAGAACGCGCCGGCAACTAACAGCGCGGCAGGCGATAAACCGCGACGTTCATTACCGGTGATGTTTTCTGCCATTGTCTTCCTGCCATTAAAAAAATTTTATAAAAAATTACCGTAATTTGTACTTTCGTAACTCACGGATTCATGGTGCTTTTTTTAACATAAGAACAGCATTGGTCAATTTTAAACCGTGACGAGCATCACATAACGGTTGATTTTTGTGACTCTGGTCATATTATATGCGGAAAGAAAATAACACCTGCATAACAAGTTACCGGAGCAAGACCATGAAACTGCGCAAAATCCTGAAAAGCATGTGGGCTAACTACTGCAACACCTTCAAAGACGTCCCGCCAGGCGCGATGTTCTGATAAAAAAACCTGCTTCGGCAGGTTTTTTTGTCTTTGCGGTTGACGAAAGAGGATGAAAGGCCGTGCATTTTGCTACTATGACGACCTTTTATTAAGGAGCCGTCTATGTCTCAAAATCTTAGCGCCGATCAGGAACTGGTCTCTGACGTCGTGGCCTGCCAGCTGGTTATCAAACAAATCCTGGATGTCATCGACGTAATTGCGCCTGTAGAAGTGCGTGAAAAAATGTCCACCCAGCTTAAAAATATCGATTTCAAAAACCATCCTGCCGCAGCAGACCCGGTCACGCTTCGCGCCATTCAAAAAGCGATCGCGCTTATTGAACTGCGATTCACGCCACAGGGCGAGTCTCATTAAAATAAACCGATGTTTTAAAATTTGATACGTTTTTTTCAAACGTCGTTGGGCGGCTGAATGGCCGCCCGATAAGCCCATCAGAAGAACGTCTGAACCAATAAATAACTTGCCACGCAGGCGCAACTGACGCCAATCAGCCCCGGCAAAATAAAACTGTGATTGATAATAAATTTGCCTATACGCGTCGTACCGGAGCGGTCAAAGCCAATGCAGGCAAGGTCACTTGGGTAGGTGGGCAGGACAAAATAGCCATAAGAGGCGGGGAAGAAGGCAATCAGCATCTTCGGCTCTACGCCCAGCATCAGCCCCATTGGGGCGACCGCTGTTAATGCTGCGGCCTGGCTGTTGACCAGTTTTGATACCAGGAAAAGCACGATGGCATAGGTCCAGGGATGGCTTTTTACGACGCCTTCCAGCGCCATTTTCAGCTCATCCAGATGCGCCTGGAAGAAAGTATCACTCATCCAGGCCACGCCAAAGACCGAGAAGATAGCCACCATCCCGGCTTTAAAGACCGCACCACTGGAAATGGCCGAGGCGTTGACTTTACAGGCGATCAGCATGATTGCGCCGGCAATTAACATCATCATCTGAATCACAAGATTCATGGAAAGTGCGGTCATCTTTCCCTTTATTTCAAAAGCCGGGCGCAGATCTGGCAAGGCCCCCAGCAGCACCACTACCGCAATACCGGCAAAAAAGATCCAGGTTGACCAGTACGCCTGTTTTGGAAAGCGCTGGTTCATTAAGGTCTCGGTACTGCCGTAGATAAATTCGCGCTGTTTAGGATCCTTCAGCTTTTCCTGAAACTCAGCATCATCAGCCAGATCTTTCCCACGACGCAGGCTCCAGAGCGCGGCAATCGTCACGCCAAAAAGCGACGCGGGCACGGAGACAGCAAGGATCTCCAGAATGCCCCACGCCTGCCCTAAACCATGCTGGGCGGCGATAATCGACACCAGTGAGACCACCGCAACGGAAACCGGCGAGGCGGTAATGGCCATTTGCGAGGCAATAGAGGCAACGGCCATGGGGCGTTCCGGGCGTATCCCTTTTTTAAGGGCGATATCCGCAATAATCGGAAACATGGTGTACACCACATGGCCAGTGCCGCACAGAAACGTGAGCATCCAGGTGGTAAACGGCGCGAGAAGGGTAATATGCTGCGGATGACGGCGTAACAGGCGCTCGGCAAACTGCATCATCACGTTGAGCCCGCCAGCCGTTTGCAATGTCGCCGCACAGCCAATCACGGCCAGTATGGTCAACATCACGTCTACCGGTGGTTTGCCGGGCTGTAAGCCAAATACGAAACTGAGAATGAACAGGCCAATACCGCTTATTAGCCCAAGACCCATGCCGCCAAAACGCGTGCCGACCAGCAGGCAAAGAATAATGACAACAAATTCAATGGTGATCATGTAACCCTCGTCAACAGAATGATATTGACGAAATCATTACATTTTGTGTGTGTATGGGGTGAGAGCCATGTCTGATTTGTTAAATATCAATCAAAGCAAGGAGTTGGTAACCAAAATTTAACATTTTGAACGGGCCGCCACACGGTAAGAGGGCGCGGCCCGTTCGTTGTTAATGCTTTTGCTCATTCACGACGTTGACGAGATACTGGTCGGTTTGCTCTGCGCACAAACCAGCACGTTTCGCGCTGCGAACTTCATCGAGGATAGTCTTAAGCAGAACACCGTCCTGCAGCTTTTCTTTACCCATATCATGCAAAAAATCCAGGGTAGCATCGTCTTTGAGGATTTTTGCTTCATCAGCCAGTTCGTTGAGGGTGCTGCAACGACGATCGTACTCATCCAGGGTTTTTTGAAATAACTCTTCCAGGCATGTGTACTCCTCATCTGACATGTCGATGGGTTTAACGATTGGATTCGCACCGGCCTTCTTCATGAATTCAAACACGCGCATCATCTGGGTGACGTTGCTTTGTGCCTGGGAACGAAGAAACATCGCGGTGCCGTTAAGGCTGTGCTCAGAACACCAGTCGCTCAAATGCAAATAAAGATTCGACGCATAGAATTCAAGATTCATCTGGGTATTGAGCTTTTGCACCATTACTGGAGTCGTCATTGTAATATCCTTATTTCCATGGGTTAAAGACAGAATAAATCCGCTGTGTCTTTCATGAATGTGATCGGTTATCCACTTCCTTTCAATTATTATTTAGAATAGCGCGCCATGCTGATTAAGAAAACTCTTATTCTGTCGTTTTTACGAACCATTACAAATAATAATATTAATTCAATATATCCTGTATTATAAGCACGTTTTGGAGTGGTAATATTTTTATATCAATGATTTATAAGGCTATTTTCCAGGGTTATTTTTCAGGGAGCTTTTCTTTTGATTTGGGTCAAAATTTAAAAATTGCGCTACATCATTTTTACGCAAAGAGTGGAAGTGTGATCCAGGTGCAAGTTTGATCTGCGTCTTTTTGTGAATATGAAACATTGTTTTAATTCATGATAATTAAGGAAATCCACATGGCAAAGGTAGCGGTGCTATTAGCACCGGGTTTTGAAGAAGCTGAAGCAATCATCACTATCGATATTCTGCGGCGGATGCAAATTGAGGTCGAGATGCTGGCCTGTGCCGAGTCGCGCGCGGTGGTGAGTTATCACAATATTCCTATGGTGGCCGACAGCACGCTAACCGAGCGTAAAGCGACGCTTTATGATGCGGTGGTGCTTCCTGGTGGGCCACAGGGCAGCGTGAATCTGGCCGCCAGTGAAGAGGTGGTACGTTTCGTGGCGGCGCATGATGAGGCCGGGAAACTCATCTGTCCGATCTGCTCGGCTGCTGCGCGGGTACTGGGCGGAAATCAGCTTCTTAAGGGACGCCGCTACGTCTGCTCGGGGGATTTATGGGAAACGGTGCAGGATGGCCTCTACGTCGATGCTCCCGTCGTGGAGGATCGCAATCTTCTCAGCGGAAAGGGGCTGGGTCATGCCTTTGATTTTGCCCTGACGCTTGCGGCGCGATTGCTGAAGGATGAAACGGCCGTGCGCGATCACGCCGATCACATCTATTACGCCTGGTAATTTTTCACCCGGACGCTATGGCGTCCGGATTACAGGGATTTCTTAGCTGGTCTTATGGATTATTCTGCTTAGCACCCTTCTATTTGTCCGACAATTCTCGCTTTATTTATGTCATTTTCCGCTAAATCTATGTACGCAATTACTGTAATTCTGCGGTGTGATGTTGCTCTCTTATGGATGATTAATTTCCCGCTAAAACTATCCTCAGCGCTATCGCTTATAACAGGGTGCGCGCTAAAACCTTGTTTTAAGTCTGATTAAATTAATTTCGTGAAAATATCCCCTACATAAAAGAAAGTTAAAGCTGGAGTTAACCATGCACAAATTTACTAAAACGCTGGCGGCCCTTGGCCTGGCCGCTGTTATGTCACAATCCGCTATCGCTGAGAATTTAAAACTGGGTTTTCTGGTTAAGCAGCCTGAGGAACCCTGGTTCCAGACCGAATGGAAATTTGCCGATAAGGCCGGGAAAGATCTGGGCTTTGACGTCATTAAAATTGCCGTACCGGATGGCGAAAAAACCCTTAACGCCATTGATAGCCTGGCCGCAAGCGGTGCGAAAGGCTTTGTTATTTGTACGCCCGACCCAAAACTGGGCTCTGCCATCGTGGCAAAAGCGCGCGGTTACGGTATGAAAGTCATTGCCGTGGACGACCAGTTTGTTACCGCCAAAGGTAAGCCGATGGACACGGTGCCGCTGGTCATGATGGCAGCCACCAAAATCGGCGAACGCCAGGGTCAGGAACTGTTTAAAGAGATGCAAAAACGCGGCTGGGATGTCAAAGAGACCGGCGTGATGGCCATTACGGCAGATGAACTGGACACCGCACGTCGCC
>Ga0268255_10001793_pt1 | contig 11933 bp, 11 predicted proteins | sample AgamicOrMarz_FD_200256 | JGI IMG/M metagenome (GOLD analysis project Ga0268255, IMG submission 200256) | Agave microbial communities from Guanajuato, Mexico - Or.Ma.rz (v2) (version 3) | ecosystem: Host-associated > Plants > Phyllosphere > Phylloplane/Leaf | place: Guanajuato, Mexico...
GCCGCCAGCGTTCGTCCTGAGCCAGGATCAAACTCTCCAAGAAAGTTGATTAGCTCATTTGTTACGTTGGCTTAGTTTCTTGAAAGAAACTAAAATTTATTGTTTGTTCGCACGATTTTGTTTGTTTAGTTTTCAAAGAACAATTTAATCATCGCTCATAAGCGACTTTATTAATATAACACATGACATTTATTAATGTCAACATTTTTTAACCGCCACTTTCGAAGACAAAAGCTTTAATGTCTCGCAGCGACGGTTATTAATATACCAAGTAAATCTTAAAAGGTCAATACGTTTTGATTATTTTTTTACAATGATTTTTTATTAAGACGATAGCCTCTATGAAAAACACCCTGGCCTTTTGTTTCTATATTCACTACATCAATTAAATGTTTGTCAATTAAATATTCAAGCAATACTCCTAGATCTACTGAGTAAGGGATCAATTCTTGTTCATTCATAATTTCATTGAATAACCAAACTTCCCTGCTGCTTAGTACTTCTAAAAAATGACCTGTCCCCATTTTAGTCCTTGAATGGATCATAAATTCACTTGCAAGGAACAATAGTTCTAATCTTTTTTCAAGCGTTTCTTCACTATACACGAGCTCCTCATATAATTTATAAATTTCAGGCTCTATCTGTTTTACTTGATTCCAAACAGTTAACTCTGGATGAAGCCCATTTTCTAGCACAGCTAACCTTGCAAGATGATGCAGTGAATGAACAACATAATTGTATGCATCTAAAAACTGATGACCTTCAAATAAAGCTTTTCCATCCACATAGCGTCGAATCAATTTCGCAAACTCTAAACCCATTTTTATTTTGCGGCCATTAAAAGGAAAATCACGCAATTCTGTTTTTAAATTGGCCACATATTCGTTCCGGTCAAAAATAATTTTAGCCTCATAAAGCCATTCAAATATTTTTCGATTCGATCCTAATAATATCCATTCATTCAACTGATCTTCCGTGATGATATGCATGGCTGCCTTTTTATCATAGTAGGTATAGTGCTTGATAAATAGGGGCTGCTCTGCTTCTTTTACAAGGACTAGCAGAATTACATCAAATGAATCTGTTATGTGACTTAACTTTTGTTTTTTTTGTACCATCAATACCCCAAGAGTATTCATTTGGCTCGCCCGTTCTTGATAAATAGGCCGAAGGATGTCTTCCATCTATCATTCCTCCATTTTTTTCATGTAGCAATATAACTTCGACAATAAAAACAAATCTCCTTCTTTCTTCAAAGACAAATTTCGACATTCTTCATCCTTGCTTTTTCCTTCTTACCATAATTATGGTATAGTTTCTCTAGGAGGGAGTAACATGGCTAGATATTCGAGTAAGATAAATAAAATTCGTACCTTTGCATTATCATTAATTTTTATTGGTTTCATTGTTATGTATGTTGGGATCTTTTTTCGAACTTCTCCACTTATTATGACCATTTTTATGATTTTGGGCCTTCTTTTTATTATCGCAAGTACCATTGTTTATTTTTGGATTGGTATGCTATCAACAAAAACAATCCAAGTATCATGCCCTAGCTGCGGAAAGCATACAAAAATGCTTGGTCGAGTGGATATGTGTATGTATTGTCGGGAACCATTAACCCTTGATCCTAATCTAGTAGGCAAGGAATTTGACGAGTCATATAATAAAAAATAAGAAAAATAAAAAGAGGAAGACTTAAACCAAATTGCTAAAAAAGCTACTTTGGTTTGAGTCTTCCTCCTTTGTTTACCGAAAAAGCTAATTAATTCAAAATCAGCTTACTTCTTTGTTAATGTACCTCTTTACTTGCACATTCCGGACAGGAACCATAGATTTCCATACGGTGATTTTCGACTTTGAAACCTGTTACATGGGAAGCTAAGTGCTCCACTTCATCTAAGCCTGGATATAGAAAGTCAACTATTTTTCCACACTTTTCACAGATGACATGATAATGATGGGATGTAACAAAGTCAAATCGGCTTGAGGCATCCCCGAAAGTCAATTCCTTTACAAGACCGACTTCACGAAATACTCGTAAATTATTGTAAACCGTTGCCACACTCATATTCGGAAATTTCCCTTCAAGGGCCTTATAAATATCATCTGCAGTAGGATGTGACATCGAGTTTATTAAATATTCAAGTATCGCATGACGTTGTGGAGTAATGCGTACCCCTGTTTCCTTTAAGGTATCCAACGCTTCTTTTAACTGATTCATCGCCATGCACCTTCTTTCTAAAAAATATTCTTACTTTATAATTGTTATAATTAATTTTACTAAGTAAATTGTACTTTTGTCAATATTGTTATCTCATTAACACGTAATGTCTATTATCCTTTTCCGTGTAATGTCTGTTCAGGTGCCCTAAATTGATAATTTACATAGCGTGCACTCACAAACAATAAGTCGGAAAGTCGATTTAAATAAGCTAATACAAGTGGATTTACATCTTCACCTAATCCAACAGCGCATCTTTCTGCCCTCCTTGCGGTTGTTCTCGCCACATGAAAAGCAGCACCCGCCGGATGTCCCCCAGGCAAGATAAAATTTGTTAACTCAGGAATTGCCTCATTCCATTCATCAATCTGTTTTTCTAATTCTTCAATATCTGATAAAGCAAGTGCCCACTTGACTTCCATTCCTTTAGGTGTAGCCAGCTCTGCACCGACATGAAAGAGATTTGTTTGTATTTTATGATAAATAGTATCAATTATTTCTTTTCCTTGAAAATTTTCCTTATTTAAATAACTAAGCGCAAGGCCAATCATTGAATTGGTTTCATCACAAGTGCCATAGGCTTCCACACGTAAGTCGTTTTTCGCCACTCTTTTTCCGTAAATAAGTGAAGTTGTTCCTTTATCACCGGTTTTAGTATAAATTTTCATGTATTTATCCCCCTCGTAATAAACGTGACTTCAAGGCAATATTATTATGCGAGTACTTTTTTCACCATAACACCTGTTTGTATATTCGGAAATCTCAAAATATACAAATCTTATTTAACTCCAAAAAAAAAGGGGCCACTATGGACCCAAATTTTATCTGAGGAGGTATGCCCTAATAAAAGGATATTCAATCTCACGTTTCTTGCATTGGACAAATGCCTTTCCTTTACAAAATAGGCTTCAGTTAGGAATTAGCTGAGCTGCTCCCTTATGTATGTTAAAGCCTCATCAACATGGCCCTTGACTTTGACATTTCTCCATTCTTTCACAAGGTTGCCTTCCTTATCAATAATAAATGTAGACCTCTCGATCCCCATATATTCTTTACCAAAGTTTTTCTTTAACTTCCATACCCCGAAAATATCCGCTAACTGATGCTCTATATCTGCTAGAAGGAGAAAAGGCAATCCATATTTCTCAACAAATTTTTGATGACGGTCAACAGGGTCTGGACTTACCCCCAAAATAACGGCATCCACTTCAGTAAATTGTTGAATTTGATCTCGAAAATCGCATGCTTCTGTAGTACATCCAGGCGTCATATCCTTTGGATAAAAATACAAAACGATATTGGTGCCTCGGAAATTTGATAGACTTACTGTCTCGCCATTATTGGCCTCCAACTCAAAATTCGGTACTTGCATTCCAATTTCAACCGTCATATTTTACCACTCCCATGTAATAATTCCTTGAGGTAAGCGTAACAAAATTCACCCATATAAAACAACTATCCTGCATCACTTATAATGTTTCCCGGTCAAACATAACTCGAGCTACAAACGCTGCTGGTAATGTATAACCAATCAACGCCTCTGCGACAGTAATAATCCTTCCTATCCCCTGTGGAATGACATCACCATTACCAACTGAAAATAAGGTCATCGCACTAAAATAAAAACTAGTCTCAAAAATATTCCTGTTATCTTGATTATTTACTTCCATCAGCAAGGACATGCCGATTAACTCAAAAAGTAAATAAATAAGTCCAAATCCAAGAATGACAGTCAAATAAACAGAGCCTAAATATAAAAAATTATCAATTGATACTAACTTACCTTTAACTGTATTGGGAATAAAAAGTGTTCTTAAACTCATGAAAATGCAAAAAATAACGATTGGAAGTAAGAAAAAAAACACAATAAACCACCTCAAATTTAGCTTCTGGTAGTTTATTTCTATGCTTGCTTGGACAATCTAATTCCCTGCTCCTCTATATTTCTTAACACCTTGATTCCATACCATAACCGCAATCACGAAGAAACTAACACCAATTACAGGCGTTAAAAATGAGTACCAAAACCATTCTTTTTTCCCTAGAAAGAATGCAGCGGGATAGACACCAACAAAGGCAAATGGCAGCACCCAGGTTAATACAAAGCGAATGAGTTTATTGTAAATATTTACTGGGTACCTGCCATAATTGCTAATGTTGTACATCATCGGCATTAGCGACGTACGCGCGTCTGCCCAAAAGCTAATGCAGGCAATCATGATGAAAACCCCTCCATAAACAAGTGCCCCACCGATGACAAAAAGGATAAATAGAAATGGATCAAACCAATGCAACGAAAGGTCCAGTCGGCTTCCCGCATAAAACATCACAGCAAGTCCAGTAATGGCCCCCAATAAGGATTCAAGTTCAAGCCTCTCAAGGATGATTTGAAAGAGGCTGTGGATAGGTCTGGTTAAGATTCGATCCAATTCCCCCTTCACGATATACCGTTCATTAAAATCCCAAATGTTAAAAAAAGCAGAAAAAACAGCTGATGGGACGAGAAAAAATCCATAAATAAAAATGATTTCATCCCTGGTCCAGCCATTAAGTAAATTGGTATGGCCAAAGACAACTAATATAAAAATAAAATTTATCGCTTGTGATAATAGATCCGAAAAAAATTCAACAAAAATATCGGCTCGATATTGAAGTCTCGTTTTTAAATACTGAGATAGGTATTGAAAAAACATCGAAATATAAAACAACTCTTACCCCCCTTGAATAATCAGCTGTTTCTTTGCCAAGGACCAAAGAATTTGAATTGGAAAAAATAACAGGATGACCCAAACAAATTGTTGAGCGATTGCATCGATCGCCTGTGATTGAGAAAAACCTTTGGTCACAATCATACTCGGAAAATAACTAATTCCTTGAAAGGGAAGATATTTCATCACATCCTGGGCCCAGCCTGGAAAAAAGCTAATCGGCAGTAACAACCCAGAAAACAAATCGATGACAACACGTTTGGCTCGAATCAGCCCAGAGTTATTATATATGAAGAAAGTAGTAATCCCTGTTAATAAATTCAACTCCGTATTAATAAAGAAACTCAACAAAATCGAAATGGCAAACAATCCCCAAACACTGAGATCCCACGTAAACTTTACTGGAAAGACAAAATAAACGATAATCAGCCCGGGAGCCGAAAAGAAGAATAGCCTGAAAATCCCTTCCCCCAACCCCTGCATAACTTTCATCCCTAGGTAATTGTAGGGCCTAATTAATTCAACAGCGACCTTCCCTTCCATAATTTCCAAGGCCATTTCACGGTCAAGATTGTTAAAATAAAAGGCACGCGCCATCCAGGAAACAGCTACATATGTAGTCATTTGCGTGACTGAAAGACCCACGATTTCTTCCTTCGAACCGTAAATGGCGGACCATAGAAAATAATAGGCACCAATGTTAATACTATAGATTAGAATTCCTGTGTAATAATTAGTCCGGTATGCCAGCATCATTAAAAAGCGGATCCTAATCATCTCAAGGTATTTATCCACTTACACCGCACCCTTTTCATAAATATTTCGAATGATTTCTTCCGTTGACGTTTCATTTATTTTGACATCTTTTATTTTAAATTCAGCTACGACTTTAGCAATGAGTTGAGAAATAATTTCATCATTATCTTCTAGTGTGGCCGTAAAGATTTGCTCCTTTTCGTCCAGGTCCCACTTTACAGGAATCTCACTGGTTAGTTTATGTACAGCAGACAGTTCCACATGTTCAAGAAACTGAAACTGAATTTCTTTCCCCTCGCCCCATTTCTCCTGAAGATTCTTTAATGCCCCATCATATATGACCTTACCTTCATCTAACATGATTACTCGCTCGCACAATGCCTCAATATCTGTTAAATCGTGTGTAGTTAAAAGAATCGTAGTTTGATATTTCTCATTAATTTCTTTTAAAAAGTCACGAATTTTCAACTTTACAAGCACATCTAATCCAATCGTTGGTTCATCCAAAAATAATAATGGAGGATTGTGAATGAGCGCAGCAGCTAGTTCGCATCTCATTCTCTGACCAAGCGATAATTTTCTTACTGGCTTATCTAATAGTGGTTCAATATCTAATGTGTGAATCACATGATTCATGTGGGTGTTATAATCTTCATCGGATACCTTGTACACTTTTTTCAAAAGGCGGAATGATTCCTGAACAGCGATATCCCACCACAATTGGGAGCGTTGTCCGAACACAACTCCAATTGTTTGGACAAATTTTTCCCGTTCTCTATGCGGGTTCATCCCGTTTACGATGATATCTCCAGATGACGGTGTTAAAATTCCGGTCAGCATTTTAATGGTTGTGGATTTTCCTGCTCCATTCTCACCGATATACCCCACCATTTCGCCTTTTTTTACAGAGAAATTGATATCATTAACTGCGGGAACAATTTTATAATTTCTTGTTAATAAATCCCTAAATGCTCCTTTTAAACCTGTTCGGCTGGAATATGCCTTAAATTCTTTTCGCAAATTATTAACTTCTATTACATTTTTCATTTTCTCCCCCCGAAACAATGACCTAGAGATTTAGTTTAGCCAAATAAGGTTGATAAAACAACAAGCACGCCTTCATAAAATATCCGAATAGTTAAACAGACAAAAATCAGCTAAAAAAGTGCTAAAATGGGATAGAAATGATTGAAGGGGGAAAATACATGAATTTTATTAATTCTGAAAGATTACATAATGAAGCACTTGAACATATTGTCGGCGGAGTAAACAGTCCATCACGGTCCTATAAAGCGGTTGGCGGTGGAGCACCCGTGGTAATGGAACGGGCACAAGGGGCATACTTTTGGGATGTGGACGGAAACCAATATATTGACTATCTTGCTGCATATGGGCCAATTATAACAGGTCACGCCCATCCACATATTACTGAAGCAATCAAACGCGCAGCAGAAAGCGGTGTCCTATATGGAACACCAACACCACATGAAGTTAAATTTGCAAAAATGTTGAAAGAAGCCATTCCTTCGATGGAAAAAGTTCGGTTTGTAAACTCTGGTACAGAAGCTGTGATGACAACAATACGCGTTGCCCGTGCTTATACAGGCAGAGATAAAATCATTAAATTCGCAGGCTGTTATCACGGTCATTCTGACCTCGTCCTGGTTGCAGCTGGCTCCGGTCCATCTACATTAGGTACACCAGATTCTGCAGGAGTTCCAAAAAGTATCGCACAAGAAGTAATAACGGTTCCTTTTAATGATATTGAACCATTTAAAGAAGCATTAGCAAAATGGGGAGATCAAATCGCAGCTGTATTAGTGGAGCCCATTGTTGGAAACTTCGGGATTGTTGAACCAAACCCTGGTTTTCTGCAGCAGGTCAATGACTTAACCCATGAAACAGGTGCGCTCGTGATATATGATGAGGTAATTACAGCGTTCCGGTTTATGTACGGTGGTGCCCAAAATTTATTAGGGATTGAACCTGACTTAACAGTCCTTGGAAAAATCATTGGCGGCGGCCTTCCAATAGGCGCCTACGGTGGACGGAAAGAAATTATGGAAACAGTAGCCCCGCTAGGCCCTGCCTATCAAGCAGGAACTATGGCAGGAAATCCAGCATCCATTCTTTCGGGAATTGCCTGTCTCGAAGTGCTAAAACAAGAGGGAATTTACGATTACTTAGACCGTTTAGGTGCCATTCTTGAGAATGGAATTTTAGATGCTGCTAAAGAAAATAATATCGACATAACAATTAATCGTTTGAAAGGTGCTCTAACTGTTTATTTTACAAAGGAAAAAATTGAAAACTATGTTCAAGCAGAAAATACAGACGGAGAAACATTTGCAAAGTTCTTTAAGCATATGCTCCATCAAGGAATAAATCTTGCTCCATCCAAATATGAAGCATGGTTTTTGACGATTGCACATACAGTTGAGGATGTCGAGGCCACTTTACATGCAGTAAGAAATGCATTTTCTTCACTTACGAACGAATAAATATACAATTTTTATGCACAAAAGGAAGTGGAAATCACTTCCTTTTGTTTTTTAAAATACATTGAAAACGTTTACATCAACATGTTCCCTCAATTATCCAACCCTTATTATCCACTATTTTCTTATCCAAAATAATGTATATTTATTTGATTTCTGAAAATTCTTATGATACTATTAAATTATTATTTTTATATTTATCCTTTAACAATATACCCCGTTAAAGTGTGACAAACGAATGACAACCACGATGATATACTTAAACTTTTAGTTTCATAGGAGGTGAATGGCCTTAGCAGATAACTGCAAAGGCTAATATGATGACACAAAAATGGACCCCTTCCCTATTCAAAGATTTCCACAAACAAGAACATGATGCTTGCGGAATCGTCGCATGTTTGGAAAAATCTAAGCGCCCAACTAGAAAAAATATTTTTGATTGTATAGACGCGCTTGTGACTATGAATCATCGTGCTGGTTTTATAAATGGAGAAGGCGACGGTGTCGGCATTCATACCGATATCCCAGTTGCGCTTTGGAAAGAAAAATTGCTTCAGGCAGGTCAGGAACCAACGCTTGCTGAAAAAGAAGAATTTGCTGTTGGCCATGTTTTCATTAGTCAAAAAGTAAACTGGAAAACTACCAAACAAGAATTACTTGAAAAGTTAGAAAAACACAACTTTGATGTAGTTTTTGAAACAGATCAAGTTACTGATTCTTCAGCACTTGGTCCAATCGCAATTCAAGAGAATCCTGTATTCTGGCAATTTGCCTGCCTTTCTTCAAAAAGCGGCCAAGAATTAACAAAGGGTCTTTTCGAAGTATTAATTGATTTTGAAACAAATGATCAAGTTCATGTTGCTTCATTAAGTCACAACCATGTTGTATACAAGGTAATGGGTGCAGGGGATATTCTCCCACGTTACTATCATGACCTTGCAAATCCACTTGTAGCTTCTACCATGACACTTGGACATAATCGTTATTCTACAAATACACTATCAAGCTTTTTCAGAGTACAGCCATTTAGTGTTCTTGGACATAATGGAGAAATTAATACCATTGCCAAACTTCGTGATGAAGCAAGAATGATTGGTGTGCCCCTTGTTAAAGATGGCAGTGACTCTCAAGATTTAAGCCGGACGATGGAAACATTAATTTGCCGCAAAGGTTTTTCATTATTTGAAGCAATTGATGTTTTATTCCCGCCAATCATCAATGAAATTAAGGCATACCCTGAAAATCTTCAAGATTTATATACCTACCTTAGAGAAGCCTGGGGGCATTTTGCTCAAGGTCCTGCTGGTATTATTTCAAGATATGGTGATGAAGCCGTATTTAGTGTAGATGCACTAGGACTACGTCCACTCTGGATGCTTGAAATAGATAGTTCCTATTTGTTTTCCTCTGAACCAGGAATCATTTCTTCAAGCGAATATGTTAATGAACCAAAACCTTTGGCACCTGGTGAAAAGGTTGGCTTTAAATGGAATGGTGAAACGCTGGAAGTTTATGAGCAAGACCGTTTTCAGACTGAGGTATATTCCCGTTTTTCTGAAAAGTTAAATATTAGTGAGGTTAGGGCTCGTTTGCTTCCTCCTTCATTAGGAAAAACAGTGACGATGACATATCCTGACAAAATCCATAATGGACAATATAAAGCATTTGGCTGGGAACGAGATCATATCCAATTAATCGAACAAATGGCGGAAAAAGGTGTGGAACCAATACGTTCGCTTGGTCACGATGCCCCACTAGCTGCACTTAACCCAGAAAGAAAAAATATTGCTGATTATTTTAAAGAAAGTGTAGCGGTTGTAACGAATCCTGCAATTGACAGGGACCGTGAGACTGAGCATTTTTCAACACGCGTCATCATTGGAAAGCGTCCAACTCTATTCAATAAAGAAAATAGCGAAACAGTCATTGAATTAACTACCCCTTTATTATTAGAAGGGAAAGCAGGCTTTGACTTATCTGAGAGTTTAGGTCAGCCAAGTTTTGATCAAGTTGTCTCCCATTTTCAGGCGCAGAAGCTTGTAACCTTTATTTCTGCTACATTCAGCAAAGAAGAAAAGCTCGAGCAAGCGCTAGAGAGACTTGCCAATGAAGCCGTTCAGGCAGTTCAAGCAGGAAAAACGTTGCTTGTTCTTGATGATGCAAAAGCACATCAGGAAGATTTCTATTGGATTGATCCACATTTAGTAACATCTGTCATTGATCAAGCACTTGTTAAGGCAGAAATAAGAAGAGACTGTTCTTTAGTTCTACGTTCTGCTGCAATTCGTTCACTTCATGACATCATTACTGCATTTGGATTAGGTGCAGATTTAATCAGCCCTTACTATATGTTCTTAACGGTTCTTGACGAGACTTCAAAGCCTTTAACAAATCTATTTAGTGCTCTTACAAAAGGGCTGGAAAAAGTAATCTCAACAATTGGTATTCATGAACTACGAGGATACGGCCGCCTATTCTCAAGTATCGGTTTACATGAGGATATTGCTAAACTATTAAACATTGTTAACTTTTTTGGTTCGAAAGAACTTGAAACTGATTTTGAAGCAATGAAACTTGATGCTTTATCAAGAGCCGAAGATTACCACAATGAAAAGGAAAGAGTCGGAAAGACTTTCCATCTCTTCCCACGGATTTGGAAGGCAATTGGTGAAATAGCAGCTACAGGTGATTACAATGTTTATCGTGATAAAATCACCGAACAAGAAACAGAGAATCCAACAACGATTCGTCATTTAGTTCAGCTTAAACAAAGTAATAAACAGTTAGTACCAGCAGATGTCGACCTTCGCGTCGGTGACCATGATTTACCTTTCATTATTTCTTCCATGTCTTTTGGTTCTCAAAATGAAACAGCATTTAGAGCCTATGCCGAAGGAGCAGACCGTCTAAACATGGTCAGCTTAAATGGTGAAGGCGGAGAAATTAAAGATATGCTCGGTAAGTATCCAAAAACTAGAGGACAGCAGATTGCCTCTGGAAGATTTGGAGTCAATGCGGAACTACTTAACTCATCCAATCTATTAGAAATTAAAATTGGTCAAGGTGCAAAGCCTGGTGAAGGCGGCCATCTGCCTGGTTCCAAGGTTACGGCAAAGGTTGCCGAAGCACGTAATGCAACCCTGGGATCAGATTTAATCTCACCATCAAATAACCATGATATCTACTCAATCGAGGATTTAGCGCAAATGATCCTAGAATTGAAAACAGCTAATGATCAAGCAAAAATCGCTGTTAAGGTTCCAGTTGTACCGAATATCGGAACAATTGCTGTAGGTATTGCTAAAGCGGGTGCTGATATTATCACTTTGAGCGGCTTTGACGGCGGCACAGGTGCAGCAAGAATTCACGCGCTTCAACATGTGGGATTACCGGTTGAAATTGGCGTAAAGGCTGCCCATAATGCCCTGCTAGAAAGCGGCCTTCGCCACAAAGTAGAACTCTGGGCTGATGGCGGTATGAAAAGTGCAATGGACGTTCTGAAAATTATGCTGCTTGGCGCTAACCGTGTTGGCTTTGGGACATTATCGATGCTGGCAATTGGTTGTACAACATGCCGTGGCTGCCATTTAGATACTTGTCATGTTGGGATTGCAACTCAAATTGAATCAGAAGCTCAGGCGAAAGAACACGGTCTAAGACGTTTTGTGCCTCGCCAATTGGACTTAGCAGTGCAAGGAATTATGAATCTCTTTACTGCATTTGCAACAGAATTAAAGGATCTTTCAG
>Ga0268255_10001809_pt1 | contig 11870 bp, 9 predicted proteins | sample AgamicOrMarz_FD_200256 | JGI IMG/M metagenome (GOLD analysis project Ga0268255, IMG submission 200256) | Agave microbial communities from Guanajuato, Mexico - Or.Ma.rz (v2) (version 3) | ecosystem: Host-associated > Plants > Phyllosphere > Phylloplane/Leaf | place: Guanajuato, Mexico | collected...
ACGGCCTCGCGCCGCAATGCCCGAAAGTACGAGGCTGGATCGCTCTCGCCGACGAAGCACATTTGCCTGCGATGAAAACGCCCGTGCTGAGTTACGAAACGCTCGTGAACGCACAGGACGGCAATTTCGAATGGCCGCCAATCGACGAGCGTCAGGCGTCGTATCTCTGCTATACGTCAGGTACCACGGGCAACCCGAAAGGCGCGCTGTACTCGCATCGATCGACGGTGCTGCATGCATTCGGCGCATCGCTGCCCGACGCAATGAGCCTGTCCGCGCGCGATTCCGTGCTGCCCGTCGTCCCTATGTTCCATGTCAACGCCTGGGGCATCCCGCACGCCGCGCCGCTCACCGGCGCAAAGCTCGTGTTTCCAGGTAAGGACCTGGACGGCAAGTCGCTGTTCGAACTGATGGAGCGCGAGCGCGTCACATATTCGGCAGGCGTGCCGACCGTCTGGCTCGGCCTGTTGAACTATCTGCGCGAAGCCGGCGTGCGCTTTTCGTCGCTCGAGCGCACGGTGATCGGCGGCTCCGCGTGTCCGCCCGCGATGCTGCGCACTTTCGAGGACGACTATGGCATACAGGTCATTCACGCCTGGGGCATGACTGAGATGTCGCCGCTCGGCACGTTGGCGAAGCTCACGTGGGAGCAATCGCAGCGCCCCCTGGCTGAGCAGCGCAAACTGCTTGAGAAGCAGGGACATGCGCTTTACGGCGTCGATATGAAGATCGTCGGCGAAGACGGTACGGAGTTGCCGTGGGACGGCGTCGCGTTTGGCGATCTGTATGTGCGTGGGCCTTGGGTGATCGACCGGTATTTCCGCAAGGACGACTCGCCGCTCGTGGACGGCTGGTTTCCGACCGGCGACGTCGCGACTATCGACCGTGACGGCTTTTTGCAGATCACGGACCGCTCGAAGGACGTCATCAAGTCGGGCGGCGAGTGGATTAGTTCGATCGACGTCGAGAACGTCGCGATTGCGCATCCGGCGGTCGCGGAGGCGGCGTGCATCGCATGCGCTCATCCGAAATGGACGGAGCGTCCGCTGCTGGCCGTGGTCAAACGCGCGGGTTTCGACGTGACGCGCGAAGAACTGCTCGCGTTCTACAACGGCAAGGTCGCCAAATGGTGGATCCCGGACGACGTGGTGTTCGTCGACGAACTGCCGCACACGGCCACCGGCAAACTGCAAAAGCTGAAGCTGCGCGAAATCTTCCGCGATCACGTGCTGCCGTCGGCGCTGGAAGCCCAGATGTTCGAGGGAGACTGCCCGCTCGCCAGGGGAAACCCCGGCTGACGATAAATTGAACGAGCGTGCTTTTTTGTGTATTCTGCCTGCTGACACCGGAACGGCCGACCTCAACGCGAGACGAAGGTTGGAGCACTGAAGCCAGACACCAGTCGTCTGGTGGACCCGGACGGGCGGCGCGCGCTGCGCCGCCTCATCTCAAGGATGCGATGCATCGCACGGAGGCAGGCAGATGGCAGTGGACTACACAACCCATGACGGCGTGGCCGTCATCACGCTGAACAATCCTCCCGTCAACGGCCTCGGCCTGTCGACCCGGGCGGGGATCGTCGAGGGCATCGAGCGCGCGCAGAACGATGCGGCCATCAAAGCTATCGTGCTGACAGGCGCGGGCAAAGCCTTCTCGGGCGGCGCCGACATCACCGAATTCAATACGCCGAAAGCCACGCAGGAGCCGACGCTCGCCACCGTCATCAAGACCGTTGAAGGCAGCCCGAAACCGGTGGTCGCCGCGATTCACAGCGTCGCGATGGGCGGCGGGCTCGAACTTGCGCTAGGCGCGCACTACCGGGTCGCCGCGCCCGGCGCGCAGATCGCGTTGCCCGAAGTCAAGCTCGGCATCTTGCCGGGCGCGGGAGGCACCCAGCGTCTGCCGCGTGCGATCGGCCTCGAAACCGCGCTCAACATGATCGTTTCCGGCGCGCCTGTCATGTCGCAGGACCTCGCCCGATCGGGTCTCTTCGACGAACTCGCGGACGGCGATCTCACCGAAGCGGCGCTCGCGTTCGCGCGCAAGGTCGGCGCAAAAGAAGGCCCGCATCCGAAAGTGCGCGAGCGCAAGATCGAGCATCCGAACGCCGAAGGCTTCATCCAGTTCGCGCGCAATAGTGTCGCAACCGTCGCGAAGAATTTCCCCGCGCCGCTCAAATGTATCGACGCCGTTGAAGCCGGCGTGAAAAACGGCTTCGACAAGGGCCTCGCGGTCGAGCGCGAATGCTTCGTCGCGCTCGTGCAAACACCCGAGAGCCGTGCGCTGCGTCACGCGTTCTTCGGCGAGCGCGCCGCGAGCAAGATTCCCGACGTGCCTGCCGATACGCCAGTGCGCGAGATCCGCCAGGTCGCGGTGATCGGCGCGGGCACGATGGGCGGCGGCATCGCGATGAACTTCATCAGCGCCGGCATTCCCGTCACGCTGCTCGAAACGAAACAGGAGGCGCTTGACCGCGGCCTCGCCACGATCCGCAAGAACTACGAAGCAACGGTGAAGAAGGGCAAGCTCAAGCCAGAAGCGCTCGAAGAGCGGATGGCGCTGATCACGCCCACGCTTTCGTACGACGACCTGAAGAACGCGGACCTGATCGTCGAAGCGGTGTTCGAGGAACTCGGCGTCAAGGAGCAGGTGTTCAAGCGTCTCGACGAAGTGGCGAAGTCCGGCGCGATTCTGGCGTCGAACACGTCGACGCTCGACGTGGACAAGATCGCCGCCTTTACCAGGCGGCCGCAAGACGTGGTCGGCATGCACTTCTTCAGCCCGGCCAACGTCATGAAGCTGCTCGAAGTGGTGCGCGGCAAGGAAACCGCGAAAGACGTGCTCGCCACCGTCATGAAGCTTGCGAAGAAGATCAAGAAGACGGCGGTGGTGTCGGGCGTGTGCGACGGCTTCATCGGCAACCGGATGATCGAGCAGTACATCCGCCAGGCGCTGTTCATGCTCGAAGAGGGCGCGCTGCCCGCGCAAGTCGATCGGGCCATTGAAAAGTTCGGCTTCGCAATGGGACCGTTCCGCATGAGCGATCTGGCCGGCAATGACATCGGCTGGGCGATCCGCAAGCGCCGCTATGAAGAACATCCGGAGATGCATTATTCGAAGATCGCCGACCGTCTGTGCGAGACGGGGCGCTTCGGCCAGAAAACCGGCGGTGGCTGGTACGACTACAAGGCGGGCGACCGCACCGCGCATCCGTCGAAACTGGTCGACGACATGATCGTTGCTTACTCGAACGAAACGAACACGCAGCGCCGCAAGATCGGCGACGACGAGATCGTCGAGCGTCTCGTATTCGCGCTCGTCAATGAAGGCGCGAAGATTCTCGAAGAAGGGATTGCATCGAAGCCGTCGGACATCGACATGGTGTATCTGACCGGCTATGGCTTCCCGCTGTATCGCGGCGGCCCGATGCTGTACGCGGACACCGTCGGCCTCTATAACGTCGAGCGCGCAATTCGCCGCTACGCATCGCAGCCGAATGGCGACGCGTGGCAACTGGCGCCCAGCATCGCCGAACTTGCGGCTCAAGGCCGGGGCTTTAACGGCTGACGCCGCACACGGCACACGCCGCTCATATCGAACGACAGCGGTGGCGCGCGTTATTGCGGCGCGGCGGCGATATCGCCCGCACGGAAAGCACGCGCCACCCTCGCCATCTATACGCAGGAGACTCGCATGACTGACGCCGTAATCGTATCGACCGCCCGCACGGGGCTCGCCAAATCATGGCGCGGCGGTTTCAACATGACGCATGGCGCGACGCTCGGCGGGCACGTAACGCACGCCGCCGTCGAACGGGCGAAACTGGACCCGGCGCGTGTGGAGGACGTGATCATGGGTTGCGCCAATCCTGAAGGCGCGACGGGCATGAACATCGCGCGGCAAATCGCGCTGCGCGCCGGCTTGCCGGTCAGCGTGCCGGGCATGACGGTGAACCGTTTCTGTTCGTCGGGATTGCAAACCATCGCGCTGGCCGCGCAACGCGTGATGGCCGGCGAGGGCGACGTGTTCGTCGCGGGCGGCGTCGAATCGATCTCGTGCGTGCAGAACGAGATGAACCAGCACATGCTGACCGACGGTTGGCTCAGCAAGAACAAGCCGGAAATTTACTGGTCGATGTTGCAGACCGCCGAGAACGTCGCAAAACGCTATTCGATTTCGAAAGAGCGTCAGGACGAGTACGGCGTGCGCTCGCAGCAGCGCGCCGCAGCGGCGCTGGAAGCCGGCAAGTTCAAGGACGAGATCGTGCCGTTGACGGTGCTCGCGGGCGTCGCCGACAAAGCGACCGGCCGGTTGTACACAAAAGAAGTGACGGTCAGCGGCGACGAGGGCATTCGCGCGGACACGACGCTCGAAGGCGTATCGAAAATCCGCACCGCGCTGCCGGGCGGCGTCATCACGGCGGGCAACGCGAGCCAGTTCTCAGACGGTGCGTCCGCTTGCGTGGTGATGAACGCGAAAGTCGCGGAGCGCGAAGGGCTGCAACCGCTCGGCATTTTCCGTGGCTTCGCGGTGGCAGGCTGCGAACCGGACGAGATGGGCATCGGCCCTGTTTTCGCCGTGCCGAAATTGCTGAAGCAGGCAGGTCTGAAAGTCGAGGACATCGACCTGTGGGAATTGAACGAAGCGTTTGCGGTGCAGGTGCTGTATTGCGCCGACAAGCTCGGCATTCCGCATGACCGTCTGAATGTCAACGGTGGCGCGATTGCGGTCGGCCATCCGTATGGCGTGTCGGGCGCGCGGCTCACCGGGCACGCGCTGATCGAAGGCAAGCGGCGCGGCGCGAAGCTCGTCGTGGTGACGATGTGTATCGGCGGCGGGCAGGGCGCGGCGGGGCTGTTCGAAGTCGCTTGACGGCGTGGTCGGCAGAGCGCGTGGTCAGGGCAGAGCCATGCCCGTCGAGGGCAGGCTCAACGCGCCCTGATCGACGAAGCGCGTCGTGCCGGTCAGGCCGCCGGCGAGCTTGCCTCGCATGATGTACGGAATCTGGCCCGACTGCGCGGTGCTGCCCTGCATCACACCGGCGAACGCGAACGCCTGGCGAACGGCGGAAAATGCGGGCACCGTCAACGGCACATTGACAATGGTTTCGCCGAAGCGCGGCACGGTGCCGCTCTGGTCGCTGACGCCGCTCGCGAACGGCTTGCCGTTCAGTTCCAGATCGAGCGACACGCCATTGAAGCTGATCGCCGAATCGTTCGGATTTTGCACGCGCAGTTTGACGTTGAAACGCATCTCGAAGCCTTGGCTGTCCATCGGTTCGATGCCGGCGACGCTCACGCGCAACGGATCGCCGAAGAATCCGGCGCAGCCGCTCATCGTAAGCGCGAAGACAGCGCATAACGCGGTCATGCGGCACAAACGCGCGCTGAACAGCATGCGGACGAAGGACATGGCCGGCACCTCGAAGAGCGGATGGGGTCATGCATTGTAGCTGGCGAACTCCGGCGCGCGCGCTTCTGATGCGGCTTCTCGAGAGGGTCACTCACGTACCGCTCGTGTTTAGTCTTATCTTCGTCTCATGCTTCGTCTTAAGCAGCGCGCCGCAGCGTCGCTTTCAGGAATGCGGCTAACCAGAGCAAGGTTCGACCTGTCGCCCTGCTGCCTCTGTTTTCAGGAAGCGTCGGTTGCACCACGAAGGCAGCGGCCCGCGCATCCGCGGCACTGATCGATATCATGCCGTGTTGCTGCACGACGAAGCACTGGCCCTCGTGCAAGGTGACGGACGTCAACGGAACGGCATCGCCGAGCCACGCGAGCGAATGATCGCGAAACGCCAGTTGCAGATCGCCCTCAACGGCAACGACGGTGCTTCTTGCGCGCACGTCCTGCAGGGTGACTTGGCCGACAGCGAGGCGGGACAGATTGGCGTTGGGGCGAGTTGACATGACCGTTTCCTTAAGACCGTTTGCATGCCATCCAGCATATTGAGCAGGTCCCCTTGAAAACAGTCGCAGTTATCGGCAATCTGAACCGCTACAGGACGGCGGTTTGGCGCGCTGTATCGGTCGAAATGCAAGGAACGTGTATCTGTCGCAGCGCCGCCGCAGTGCGCACCATCGGTTGATAAGCCGATCCACCTACATGCAAACGGACACCCCTATGGACACCGTCATGCAGTCCGAGCGCGCGGACCTCGCGCTTAAGGACGTTTCGCCGGCGAGCGAGCCGCTTTATCGTCAACTGGCCGGCCACTACCGTCGTGCAATCCGCAACGGCGTGCTGCGTCCCGGCGAGCGCATGCCGTCGATGCGCGCATTCATGCAGCGCCACGGCGTAAGTCTCGCGACGGCGACCGAGAGCTACCGCGTGCTCGAACGCGAAGCGCTAATCGAGGCGCGGCCGCGCGCCGGCTACCTCGTGCGCGCTTCGCAACGCGCTGCGTTGCCGGCGGCGTCGGAGCCCGATCTCGCGGCCCTGCCGCAGGCCGCTCAGTTCGTCGGTATTCACTCGGCGATCTCGGCGATCGTTTCGCAATATCAGCGCTATCCGGACGCATTCAATCTCGGCGGCGCAACCGCTTCGGCTGACCTTTATCCGACTGACGCGTTGCAAAAAGCCGCGCTGCGCGCGTTGCGCCGACGGCCCACATTGCTGACCGCGGTCGGGCCTGACCAGGGCGACCCGGCGTTACGCGCGATCGTTGCGCGCCGCGCGCTCGAAGCGGGCATTCAGATTGGCGCGGACGACATCATCATGACGCACGGCGGCATCGAAGCCGTCAATCTTGCGTTGCGAGCGGTCACGCAACCGGGCGACACCGTTGCCGTCGAGTCGCCTTGTTTCTTCGGCTTGCTCCAGGCGCTGGAAAGCCTCGGGCTGCGCGCACTCGAAATTCCAGCGAGCCCGACGAGCGGGCTTGCCATCGAGGCGCTCGAATTCGCGTTGCAAACGCATCCCGACATCAAGGCCGTGGTCGTCGTGCCGAATTTGCAGAATCCGCTCGGCAGCGTGATGCCCGATTCGCACAAGGCGAGGCTGGTCGAACTGTGCGCGCGAGCCCGCATCGCGCTGATCGAAGACGATCCGTATCGCGAGCTTGTCGACAGCGCGCAGCCGCTGCGCTCGCTGAAGGCGTGGGACACCGACGGCACCGTCATCCACTGCACGTCGTTCAACAAGACTCTCGCGCCCGGCATGCGGATCGGCTGGATCAACGGCGGGCGCTGGCATCCGCGTATCGGCATGCTGAAGTTTGCGCAGTCGCGTCACAACGAACAGCTGTCGCAAGTGGTGCTTGCCGAGTTTCTTGAAACGAACGCGTACGAACGGCATTTGCGGCGTTTGCGCGATCGCTTGAGGCTGCAGCGGGAGCGGATGTCGGCGGCAATCGGCGCCTCCTTTCCCGATGGAACGCGTTTTACGCCGCCCGCTGGCGGTATGTTCTTCTGGATAGAGTTGCCGCACGTGGTGTCGTCGGCCGCGTTGTTCGATGCCGCTTTGAAGCAACGCATTCGCGTGATGCCGGGCACGGTGTTTTCGAACGCGGGCCGCTTCGATCGGTTCATCAGGCTCAGTTGTCCGAGCACGGACCTCGAACTCGCGGATGAAGCGGTGCTGAAGCTCGGCCGGCTTGCGACAGCGATGGCCGCGCGCGCGGCGACGCAAGCGGCGTGAGCGCACCGCGTCCGTTGAATACGGTGAGGCCGCTTAGCCTGCTTAACCCGCTTAGCTCGTTCAGCCGAAGCGTCGCTCGATACCGCACAGTGCCATAGCGGGTATCATTTCCTCTCCTTTGGCGCGGTGCGTCGTCGCGTGCATGCTGCTGTTTGCACATCATTGCGAGTTGCACCGCCCTCATGTCAAGACAAGTCAACTGAAGCCGCAATGACCGAATCATCTTCATCCACCGCGACGGGCGCGTCGCTGCCTGAGAGCCCCTTTGTCGACCGGCTCGGCGCGCAACTGGTGTCGGCGGCGGACGGCGTCAGTGAAGTGACGCTGCCTTTGCTGCCCGAGCATATGAACACGTGGGACGTCGCGCACGGCGGCGTAACCATGACGCTGGCCGACGTTGCGCTCGCGATGGCCGCGCGCAGCCTTGCAGGCGACGGTGTCGGCGTGGTCACGGTCGAAATGAAGGTCAACTTCATGCAGCCCGGCCGCGGTGAGTTGCGCGCGACAGGCCGCGTGCTGCACCGCTCCACGACGATGGCCTATTGCGAAGGCGAGATCCGCGATAGCGAAGGGCACTTCGTCGCCAAGGCGCTCGGCACGTTCAAATACATGCGCCGCCTTGCCGTGGGCCGCGACGTGACGCGTCAACGCTTGCGCAGCGACCCATCGGCGAAACCCGGTCCTAGCGACGGCTGAGCACATGCGGCGTTTCGCTCCGCATTGTCCGCGCGCAGGCCGGGTGCACGGCTCGCTGCAACCGTAGCGATATGCGCCCGGCAACCTGTAGCCGGTCTTCATAATCAGCAGAAGCAGCAAATCAAGGAGACGATGTCATGCCACAGATCAACCGTCAGCTCGTGCTGGCTTCGCGGCCGCAAGGCGCCGTGACGCCCGAGAACTTCCGCCTCGTCGAAACGCCCCTTGCACCGCTCGCCGATGGCGAAGTGCGCGTGCGTAATCACTACCTGTCGCTCGACCCGTACATGCGCGGTCGCATGAACGACAGCAAGTCGTATGCGCCGCCTCAACCGCTCGACGAAGTGATGATCGGCGGCACGGTCGGCGAGGTGGTCGAATCGAAGAATGAGAAGTTCGCGGTCGGCGACAAGGTCGTCGCAATGTTTGGGTGGCAGGAGTACGGCACGTCGAACGGTGCGGGCATTCAGAAAGTCGACGACACGCATGTGCCGCTGTCGGCTTATCTCGGACCGGTCGGCATGCCGGGCGTGACGGCGTGGTACGGACTGAACCGGATCATCGCGCCGAAGGCCGGCGAGACGGTCGTGGTCAGTGCGGCAAGCGGAGCGGTGGGCAGTGTGGTCGGCCAACTGGCGAAAGAAGCCGGCGCGCGCGCAGTGGGCATCGCAGGCGGTCCGCAGAAGTGCCGTTATGTGGTGGAGACGCTTGGCTTCGACGCGTGCATCGACTACAAGGCGGGCAACCTCTATCAGGACCTGAAGGCGGCGACGCCGAACGGCGTCGATGGTTGCTTCGAGAACGTCGGGGGCGAAGTGCTCGACGCGACGCTCGCACGCATGAACCCGTCCGGCCGGATCGCCCTCTGCGGATACATCGCGGGCTACGACGGCCAGCCGGTGCCGCTCAAGCACCCGTCGCTGATATTGACGCAGCGTCTGCTCGTGCAGGGCTTTATCGTCAGCGAGCATATGGACGTCTGGCCTGAAGCGCTCAAGCAGCTCGGCACGCTGGTCGCGCAGAAAAAGCTGCACTATCGCGAGAGCATCGCGCAAGGGCTCGATGCGGCGCCCGAGGCGTTCATCGGCTTGCTGAAAGGCAAGAATTTCGGCAAGCAGCTTGTGCGATTGATCTGATGTGAGGGCATGGCGGCGGCTGGCGGTTGGAAGCGTATGGAGTCGCCATTGCACCCGCACTTGCAGCCGCACTTGCAGCCGCACACAAAGGAGTCCACGGATGTTCGAATTTGCAGGCAAGGTCGCGGTCATCACCGGCGCGGCCAGCGGCTTCGGCCTCGCGTTTGCGCAGAAAGGCGCGGCGCTCGGCATGAAGCTCGTGCTCGCCGACCTGAATCCCGACGCGCTCGCGCAGGCCGTCGATACGTTGCGCGCGGCGGGGGCCGACGCGATCGGCGTGCCGACCGACGTGTCGAGCGCAACGCAGGTCGAGGCGCTCGCGCAAGCCGCGCTCGATGCGTTCGGCAAGGCGCATCTGTTGTTCAACAACGCGGGCGTGGGCTCGGGCGGCTTGCTGTGGGAGAGTTCCGCCAACGACTGGTCGTGGGTATTCGGAGTCAACGTAATGGGCGTCGCGCACGGCGTGCGTGCGTTTGCGCCGATCATGCTGGCGCAGAACGAGCCAGCGCATATCGTCAACACCGCATCCGTCGCGGGGCTGCTGTCGCCGCCCGCGATGGGCGTCTACAACGCGTCCAAACACGCGGTCGTGTCGCTCACCGAGACGCTGTATCACGACCTGCAGATTGCGCAGTCCGGGCGTGAGGCGAGCCGCCGCGTCGGCTGTTCGCTGCTGTGCCCCGCGTTCGTGCCCACGGGCATCGCCGATGCCGAGCGCTCGCGGCCCGCTGAACTTCGCAACGAGAGCCGCCCGACGCGCTCGCAGATCGCCGCGGGCAAGCAATTGCAGCGCGCGGTGCAATCGGGCAAGCTCAGTGCCGCCGATGTCGCCGGCATCACGTTCGAGGCTATCGCCGAGCGCCGTTTCTATATCATCACGCACCCGGCCATCATGGCGACGGTGAGACTGCGTCACGAGGACATCGAGCAGTTGCGCGATCCCACCGATCCGATGTCGCTGAAGCCCGAAGTCAGGCAGGCGGAGTCCGACTAGCGCCGTTCCGCCGTTCGTTGCGCGCAGTGTCGCGTGCGCCTTTTCAACCTGCGGCGCGTATGCGCCATCTAACGTTACCTGCGTCACATGCCGCTGAACCCGAAGATCGAGCAGGTGCTCGACATGATCGCGCGCGCAAAGCGTCCGAAGCTCCATGAGATGACCGCGCAAGCGGCGCGCGCGTCGTATGAGAAGAGTGCGCCGATTCTCGAGATTGCGAGCGCGCCGATGTTTGCCGTCGAAGACCTGCGCATACCGACGTGCGACGGTGCAACGATTCGCGCGCGTCTTTATCAGGCCGTCGAGCCGAGCTGGGCCGAGCCGGCTCCTGCGTTGATCTACTATCACGGCGGCGGCTTCACGGTCGGCAGCGTCGATACGCACGATGCGCTGTGCCGCATGTTTGCGCGCGACGGAAAATGCACGGTGCTGTCGGTCGATTACCGGCTCGCGCCCGAACACAAGTTTCCGACCGCCGTCAACGACGCTTTCGACGCGCTCGTCTGGCTGCATGCGCACGCCGCGGAATTCGGCATCGACGCCGGGCGGCTTGCGGTAGGCGGCGACAGCGCGGGCGGCACGCTCGCCACGGTTTGCGCGGTGCTCGCGCGCGACGCCGGCATCGCGCTTTCACTGCAGTTGCTGATCTATCCCGGCACGACCGGCTATCAGGAGACCGATTCGCACTCGCGACTTGCCGACGGCTTCCTGCTGTCGGGCGAGACGATCCAATGGTTTTTCGATCAGTACGTACGCGAGGCGAGCGATCGCGACGACTGGCGTTTTGCGCCGCTCGACGGCACACGCGGCGCACCCGAGTTCGGCGGACTCGCGCCCGCCTGGATCGCGACTGCCGAATACGATCCGTTGAGTGACGAAGGCGATGCCTATGCCCAGAAGCTGCGCGACCATGGCAACGAAGTCACGCTCAGGCGCTACCCGGGCATGATCCACGAGTTCTTCAAGATGGGCGGCTTCGTGCCCGATGTTGCGCATGCGCACGCGGAGGCCGCGGCGGCATTGCGCAGGGCATTCGGCGAGTAATGATCACGCGATTTGCGGCTCGACGTTGAATGCGAAGCTGCGCTCGAAGTCGCCCGGGCGCACGATCCGGTGTGAGCCGTTGTCGTCGCTTCGCTCGGCCACCGCCACGCTGATCATCTCCGCGTTCGCAACTACCCGCAGGGCCGTCGTGCCGCGCGTGCCGTACTCGGGCGTTTCGATGAATGCCGCCGACAGCGCCCGCTCGCGTTCGAGCGGAATGCCGGTGGCAGGCAGCTCATCGTCGGGGGCGACGCGCGGGTCGCGCATCAGGTCGATCAGGCGCTCGAGCGGCGGCATCGAGTTGCGCGTGAGGAGCGCGCTCAATTCGGCCCGCTTTCTGACGAGCTTCGGCCACGGGGTGTCGA
>Ga0268255_10001819_pt1 | contig 11802 bp, 9 predicted proteins | sample AgamicOrMarz_FD_200256 | JGI IMG/M metagenome (GOLD analysis project Ga0268255, IMG submission 200256) | Agave microbial communities from Guanajuato, Mexico - Or.Ma.rz (v2) (version 3) | ecosystem: Host-associated > Plants > Phyllosphere > Phylloplane/Leaf | place: Guanajuato, Mexico | collected...
ACCAACAAGTGTGACATTTTGAAGATTTAAATGTTCTAACAGTTTATGTAAATCAGAAGCAAATGTATCATATTCATATCCCTCCCACGGCTGAGATGATTTTCCAAAGCCTCGACGATCATATGTTATGACTCTGTAACCTGCTTCAATAAGAGCTGGCACCTGATATTCCCAAGAGCGTCCACTTAAGGGCCAACCATGTATTAAGACAACAGGTTTCCCTGAACCATGGTCCTCATAATAAAGTTCAATTGGAGCATGATTTTCATTACCTACAGTAAATTTTGCCATCTAAATTACCTCCCATGAATTTTCATTATTAAACCTGTATTCTTACTACCTGATCAAAAAACTCTTTACTCTAAAACATTTAAACTATTTTTTAAAGTTTATAGGATTATTATATTACCTTCTATCAAAATTGTAAAATTATTCCAAAAATATCAAATCATTAATAGATTAGATTACAATTTAAATAGTCTGAAGATTAGGTATAAAGCCACTTATTATATTTTGGTATATTATGGTAATATTAGGGTGATTTTGACAAAAGGAGGATATATATGGCTAAAACAATAGGTCTTATTTGTGGTAGTTTACGAAAAAACTCTTATAATCGAATCATTGCTCAATCATTAACAGCGATGGCTGATTCCCATCAATTCCGTTGGATCGAGATTAATGACCTACCTCTATTCAATGAAGACTTAGAAACAAGTGTACCAGAAGCAGTGACATCATTTAAATCTGCTATCCAGGACGTTGACGGTATCATTATTGTCAGTCCAGAGTACAATTCTGGCATTCCAGGCGTATTAAAGAATGCATTGGACTGGGCTTCAAGACCTCGGGAATCCGCTGTTCTTAGTAGAAAACCGGTTGGTTTAATTGGTGCAACTCCTGGGGGATTAGGTACTGTATATGCTCAAATACAAATCAGAGAAATACTAGAAACTATGCAAGCTCATGTTCTTCCATTTCAAAAAATGCTGATTTCCCAAGTACATGAAAAAATCGATGCAGATCATAAAGTACTTACTGACGAACGAACAAAACGATATCTTCATCGTTATTTACAACAATTTATAAATTGGATAGATAAAGCTTCTGTTTTAGATTAATAGAAGGACCAAATATTTTAAAAATCAGTCTAACTTTTTTCTGATTTTTGAGAAACTGATTGTAACAAACGTTGAAATTTGATAATATTTCAACGTTTATACTTTCATCGATTACTTAATTTTTAGGAGGAATACATAATGTCTGATCTCTATTCTCGTATTAATAAGGATGATGCTGTCGTTCTTTTAGTGGATCATCAAACTGGTCTTATGGCTGGACTAGTGCGTGACTATGGTGTTGATGAATTCAAGAACAATGTTTTGGCTCTTGCTCACACTGCTAAGTTTTTTGATTTACCGGTTATTTTAACAACAAGCTTTGAAAACGGGCCTAATGGACCACTTATGCAAGAATTAGTTGATCTTTTTCCTAACGCGCCAAAAATAGCTCGTCCTGGACAAATTAACGCATGGGATAATGATGATTTTGTAAAAGCAATCGAAGAAACTGGAAAAAAACAACTTATTATCGCAGGCGTAGTTACGGATGTTTGCGTTGCTTTCCCGGCACTTTCCGCTATAAAAGCTGGGTATGAAGTATTTGCTGTAACTGATGCTTCAGGCACTTTTAGCAAACAAGTTGCAGATGCGGCCAATACGCGAATGGCACATAGTGGCGTGCAACTTTTGAACTGGTTTAGTGTAGCGTGCGAATTACAACGCGATTGGCGCAACGATGTCGAAGGTTTTGGTAATTTACTTGCTAGTAATCTTCCAGGTTATCAGAATATAATTGGAAGCTATATGGCAGCTCAACGAAATCTGAGTAAACAAAACGTATGAATTTTAGCGCTGATTTAATCAGCGCTTTTTTTAATTGGAAGTAAAGCTCATCTGACGTTTACTTTGGTTAATCTGTAAAATGGTAGCGCAGGCATAAGCACCCACGCTACCATTTTCTATTTATAATTTGCTATTACTTAAGCAAATTATAAATAGAGAGAACCACCGGCTTCTACACTTAATTTCGGTATAAACACTTACAGAAAGTTTTTTATTAAGTACTCGTTAATTTGGTTATATTCATGTTGGTAAACTGGTCTTCCGATTGTCCCATATATAACCTTGACATTAAGGATTCCTAAATCCTTTAAGAAGTTCAGATATTTTCTCGCTGAGACCCTTGAAATGCCCACAACATTTGCCACTTCTTCGGTGGAAAACGGTACTTCTTTCAATTCCTGAACTGCTTCCCATACTTGCTTTAAAGTATCCTTTGTCAACCCTTTTGGGAGCTCTTCAACTATTGCAATTTCATCCCTATGTAAAAGATAATTATCGAGCTCTTGTTGGCTGACAGCTTCCAGTTTATCGGTAAACCGGGTCTTTTGCTGATAGCTGACAAGAGCAGCATTGAACCTTTCAAATTCAAAAGGCTTTATTAAATAATCGACAACGCCGTACCTTAATGCCTTTTTGATTCGCTCTAGATCCGATGCTGCCGAAATAATGATTACATCGACTTCAATTTCATTTTTCCGGAGGAACGTCAATAGCTCTAATCCCTGTTTGCCCGGCATAAAAATATCCAGAAGTATAAGCTGTATATCTTCCTTTCTAAGTAAAAGGATAGCATCATCAACTGAACTAGCTACTGTAGTCAAACGGAAACCACCAATTTTAGAAAGGTATCGTTTATTGATTTCCGCCACCATAGGGTCATCTTCAACAATCATTACATTGATCATGCCTTTTCATCCTCTGCTTTATAAGGTATATAAACCGCAAAATTCGTTCCCTTTCCCGGCTTAGAAGAAATGATTAGGTCCCCTTCTAGTCTTTCAATACCTTTAGCTAAAAGATATAGTCCGACCCCGCGGTTTTCTCCTTTCGTGGAGAAGCCTTTATCGAATATTTTATTTTGCATTTCATTTGTCATTCCCATCCCTGTATCCTTAACTTCAATTGTTAAAATATCCTCTGCGTAATCAAGCTTTAAGTCAACTTTTTTGACAGGACTGTTCGCTATCGCTTCCATTGCATTATCGACGAGATTTCCAATAATCGTTATTAGTTCATGCGTGATTCCCAGGTTCACAGACTGGGGAATCTTATTGGAGCAATCAAATGATAGTGATGCACCTGATTCTCTTGCAAAGCTTAGTTTACCAATCAAAAATCCTGCTAGAACTGGATCCTGGACATTCTTGGTTACAAAACCCATTTCCATTTCCCGGTGGTTAACGGTTTCACTCACATAGTTCGCAAGTGTATCGTATTGTTCGGTACGGACAAGGCCAAGAATAACATGCATCTTATTCATGAATTCATGGGCATGGGCACGGAGGGCATCCGCATAATTGCGCACACCAGTGAGCTGTTCGGCCAATAACTGAACTTCCGTTTTATCACGGAATGTAGCGATTGCTCCAACCGGTTGATTATCCACCACTACCGGTACCCTGTTTACCAAAATAGTAACTCCATGCAAATCCTGTTCTTGATCAACCTCTGTTTGTCCAGACTGCAAAATACGGGTTAAGCGGGTCTCAGGCAAATAATCTTCTATTTTGAGTCCTTTTGGATTCCCTTTTAGGCCGGCTTTTTTAAAAAGCTTTTGGGCAGCCCTGTTTACAAGGGTAATTTTTCCTTCTTGGTCAATCGCTATAATTCCCTCACGCACCGACTGGAGCATGGAACTTCGCTCTTCAAGCAGCCTGGCAATAGCGAACGGCTCGAGGCCCAATAAGATTTTTTTGATAAACTTGGCCAAGCCCACCGCACCGGTTACCCCGATTAATATTCCGATTATTGTCCCAATCATCATCCCCATCCGTCCTTTATGTACAGCATTCGTTACGTTTTCCAAAGAAATCCCTACAGCAACAGCGCCGACTTGTTTTCCTTTTGAATTCTTTATTGGTGTAAATGCCCGCATGGAAGGGCCGAGAATCCCCTTTGAGATAGATACATACTCTTTCCCTCGAAGGACCGGTCCTTCATCTCCTCCCCTGAATCTCTTTCCAATTTCACTGGGATCCGGATGGGAAAGCCGGATTCCATTCATATCCATGACGACAACAAAGTTAACATGCGTTAAATCTTTTATTTGATTAGCAAAAACTTCTATTTCTGTCGAATTTGTTTTCCCCTCAAGAGACCCAATCACTTGCGGGTTAAGAGAAATGATTTTTGCAATATTGAGTACCTTTTCTTTCTGTGTCTCTTCCACACTGGAGGTAATTCTCTTACTGATTAGCAAATCGGTTATACCTAGTGATAAAGCAACAACAAGGCATACAAAAATAATGATGATGGCTTGTAAACTGAATCTGCCCTTTTTCATAATCTCCTCCAGGTTAACTGCTTAATGATAGTATGAATAAGGTTTATCCATTACATACTAAGAGACCGCAAAGCTCTCTTGGAAGAGCTTTGCAGTCTCTATATTAAATCAACTTATTAGTAAAATTTCACCCGCCATAATTTAGTTAAGCAAGGTATGGTAAAGAAATAAAGATGGAGTCAACGAAAACTATTGCTCCATCTTTATTTTTTTCCAATATTTAGGCTCTGTTTTATTATTAAGGACTAACTTTATTAGCTTTCCCCTTGACTTCTATACTTCTTTAGCTATATTCTTAATTTCTTTATACTCAGCTTTCCACATAGCTTCTTCAATCGCAGTTTCAACATCTTGAATATCTGCTCTTGCAATTCCTTCGTTTATAGCAGCATAGGCTACTTCAACGGCTACGTATTTTGAGACTTCATGTAGCTTTTCAATGGATGGCAGCAGGGAAGCTCCAGGTTTATTGGTGTCAGACATACTTGCAACCGCATAAGCAGCAGCTGCAAACATTCCTTTTGAGATCACTTCAGCTTTTGCCACAATAGCCCCCAAGCCTAAGCCTGGGAATACAAATGCGTTATTCGACTGTCCAATTTCATAGGAAATACCTTTGTATTCTACATTTGCAAACGGGCTGCCGGTTGCAATTAGAGCCTTGCCATCGGTCCACTTAATCAGGTTTTCCGGTACTGCTTCAGTCAATGCAGTAGGGTTGGACATAGGCAAGATGATAGGACGCTCAACGTGCTTAGCCATTTCTTTAATAATTTCTTCAGTGAAAGCGCCGGCTTGTCCTGAAGTACCAATCAGGATTGTTGGCTTCACCCTTTGAACTACTTCCATTAATGAAATGATTCCTTCCTCATTCTTATCCCAGTCCTTAACTTCATCCACCTTTCTTGCATAAGGCTTCTGGAAGTGCAGAACATCTGGTGTTTCATCTGTTAGTAGACCCCGATAGTCTACAGCCCAGAAACGATCAAAGGCTTCTTCTCTGGTTGATCCTTCTAGAACCATGACATCTACCATTTGGTCTGCGTTACCGATGCCAGCAGCCCCTGGTCCAAAGACAACAATGCGCTGGTCCTTCAAGGATTCTCCTGTTACGTTCAAAGCAGACATAATAGCAGCAAGAGTAACAGCACCTGTCCCCTGGATGTCATCGTTGAAGGTAAGGATTTTGTCACCATATTTATCCAAGATTTTTCGCGCATTAACGTTGCCAAGGTCCTCCCAGTGAATGAGAACCTCTGGAAAGAACTTTCTTGCAGTTTGAACGAATAACTCAATGAATTGATCATAACGATCACCTCGGACACGAGCAAATTTGTTGCCGATATACATAGGATCTGCAATCAAAGCCTCATTGTTCGTGCCAACATCCAACACGATTGGTAGAACACGGTTTGGATCAATACCAGCTGCAGCCGTGTACACGGCAAGTTTACCAATCGCAATATTAATACCGCCTATCCCTTGGTCCCCAATACCAAGAATGCTTTCAGAGTCGGTCACGACAATTAAATCAATACCATTTTTGGGTTTTCCAAGATTATTAAATGCCTTTTCAATACCTTCAGGATTATCAATGGAAAGATATAAGCCATCTGAGCGACGGTATCTATGGGAGTATGATTGGATTGCATCGCCGACAGTTGGAGTGTAGATAATCGGGAGCATTTCTGCCAGGTGTTCTTTCAAAAGACGGTAAAACAAGACAACATTACGGTTATATAAATCATAAAGCAGCCCGTTTTTGAATAGATTGGTCGTCCGCATCGAATATTGTTCATAGACCCTATTAACTTGTTCATCAAGGGTTATTACTTGTGGTGGTAACAGACCTTCAAGTCCAAGGTCTTCCCTTTCCTCTTTCGTAAAAGCTGTTCCTTTATTCAAAAAAGGATTAGAGAGAACTTCTTTTCCTTTTATTGTAGTTACAATAACATTCTCAGGTACACTCTCAAGTACATTCATGGTGTTTCCTTCCTTCTATTTTAAATTAGCTATTTTAGACAATACCGAAACCATCTTAATAAAATTTTCCTTATCCCAGTATTTTTTTAACTAAAAACCCTTTTTTGTAACTAAAAAAAGCAGAAAGTAAAATCGCTGACTGCTTTGTTTTAGTTTCATTTTTAAATTGGCATTAAAGCTTCAGCAGCATGATGGCCAAGATTATAGTAGATTTTTACTTTATTGTCATGATGCCCTTGCAATTGATTTATTAGCTTTTTTCTTTTCGGACAGTTTAAATACATAATTAACAATAATAGGACAGACTATTGCAGAAATTACACATGCTGCTGCAACTTGCGCAGTAGCTCCTGGTGCTATTGCAGCTAAGGTTGGATCTACTGCAGCAACAACAGCTGGTGTAGCTACAGCATTCCCTGCAGTTGACCCTGTTGCTAAACCAACGATCGGATTTTCTTTAAATAACTTTAATAGTACGTAAGCTCCAATTCCAGTGAATGCAGCTATTAATCCTAGTAAAATGCCAGGACCTCCCGCTTTTATAATAGTTGAAAGATTCATTCCTGCACCTAATGGGAATGAGAAGAATGGGATTAATAATAATTTACTGCTTCCAAGGAACTTTCTCATATCAGAATCAATATTTCCTAAAATCATTCCTATTACTATTGGAATTAATACTCCTATAAGTGTTTGAAAAGGAATTGTGGCTAGGCCAGATGCACCTAATGCAACTAATGTAAAAAATGGACCATCTTTTAAAGAAAATAAAGCATATGCACCTACATCGGTTTCGTCACCATATGATGAAGCAAGAGATGCATATAATCCACCATTTGCATTTAATAATGCTGCTAGGATAGCTAATGGTGATAATCCTAATATTCCGGCAGGCCCAAAAAGCATTGCTACAGTTAAACCGATACCTGCACCTACTATAAATTTTCCTGTTAATAATATTGCACCTTTTTTTAATGCCTTTGGTGCTAATTTGAAATTAATTTGTGAACCAATTAAAAACATAAAACACGCCAAAATGGTAGAGGATGCTTCTTTACTAAATAATGCCGTTGTAAAACTTCCTATTTGTAAAAATTGCGGGAAAAAGGTATTCGTTAATACTCCTAAAAAAAGTGGAACAACCATCAGACCACCTGGAATTTTATCAAGCGTTTTCTTTATTGGAATTTGCATTTTTAACCCTCCTAAAATAGTTTTATAATCTCGAATAAATCCATTATTTTACCAATTGTTCAAATAATTATAGAAAGCGGTTCCATTTTTCTTGCATAATGTTCTATGTTTTAATCTCTTGTTACCTGTCTATCATATTTGGATAAAAACTGTTTTCATAGTTTATGAAAGTTTAATAATTCTTTTTGTAAATAAAAAAAGTAAGCAGTTTCAATAACTGCTTACAAAAAGTTTTTTATTAGGTGTTCAATAATAAAATGAAATAAATAATCTTGCTTTTTTTATTCTATAATTATTATTTCACTTTTTTTCCCATATAAATAAACTATTAATTTATTAAAAGGGATTTCTCCATTTAATTTTCCGAAGTATTCATCAGCTACTTCGGAATCTTGAATCGCATTTTTTTCTTCAACATTCATTTGAAATTTATTATCCAATTTTTTAATATCAATAATTGTCGTGTATGTTGGTTGATCTTTTCTTAATTTAATATAAAGTATAGCTTCTTTTTCATTAATTTCTTTTAGAAAAATTCCATTAACTAAATTTTACTATTTTTTGATTTTGTCGATTGAGAGTTTGGTGGCGTTCATCGAAAAATCACCTTTCCTTGGTGTCATAATACAGGCAGTAATGTTGTCCATATACTTGAGATTTTCCAAATACAAAATGGAATTCAGAAAAATAATATTAAATACTCAAATCTTCAAAACTGATAATACAAGAAGATATGTACCTGTTCCAAGGCAAGGAATGCAAAATCAGTGATACGAGTTGGGAAAATGTCTGTGATTAGATTGTATTTATCAGCTATGGGGACGTCCAACACATTTTGGAACTAATTTGAAGGGAAAACATTTTATTTTGTTATGACGGAAAGAACTTGCATAGGAAGTATGTGCAAACCACTTAGTAATAGGTGATTTTTTGTATTTAAAAGGGCTTCCCAAAAGTCAGTTCTCCTAACTTAAGGGATAGCCCAATTTTTATTTATGCAGGTGTATTTGTGTTTGCTTTTGTACTGTCACTTTGATTTAATTTACTGTTTTTATATCCGTAAGTAGCGTAAATTACTAAACCGATTACTAACCAAACTACGAATCCCTTCCAAGTAAATGCTGAAAGTTGAAACATTAAATATCCACAGAATAAAATTGCTAATACTGGAACAACAGGAACCCAAGGAGTTTTAAATCCACGTTTTAAGTTGGGATGAGTTTTTCTTAAGACTAAAATACCAAGTGATACAGCTGAGAAGGCAAATAATGTACCAATATTTGTTAATTCAGCTAGTTTATTTAATGGAATTAAACCAGCAAATGTTGCAACTAATCCACCAGTTACCCATGTACTTACAACTGGTACTTGAGTTTTACCATTAACTTTTGATAATTTTTTCGGAAGTAAACCATCTCTACTGATTGAGTAGAATAAACGCGTTTGTCCAAACATCATTACGATTAAAACTGTAGTAATACCAATTATTGCACCAAGTGAAATGAAACCAGCTGCCCAATCTTGGTGGATAAATGATAAAGCAAAAGCAACAGGATCTTTAACACCAAGTTGATCGAACGGTACGATACCCGTAAGAATTAATGAAACAACGATATATAAGATTGTACAAATTGTTAATGCAGAAATAATACCGATTGGTAAGTTACGTTGAGGATTTTTTACCTCCTCAGCAGCAGTAGCTACTGCATCAAAACCAAAGTAAGCAAAAACAACAACTGCAGCTCCAGCTGTTACACCAGAGAATCCCATTGGCATAAACGGTGTCCAGTTTCCTGGCTCAACATACCAAACACCTATAGCGATGAAAAGAATTACTACTGCTAATTTAACAATTACCATTACAGTGTTTAGTTTTGCAGATTCTTTTACACCTCTAGTAAGAATGAATGTAACTAATAATACGATAAGAACTGCTGGTAAATCTATAAAAGTTCCTTTAGAAGGATCAAATGCACTTGTTAATGCTGTTGGAAAATGAATTCCGAAACCTGATAATAAACTTTGGAAGTAACCAGACCATCCACTAGCTACAGCTGATGAAGCCAGTCCATATTCAAGTACCATATCCCAACCTAAAATCCATGCCACAATTTCACCGAATGCGACATAACTATACGTATATGCGCTACCTGCCTCAGGAATCATTGATGCAAATTCAGAGTAACATAATGCAGCAAATGTACAGGCTAAACCTGCAATTATAAATGAAAGAATAAGTGCCGGACCAGCATAATCTGCTGCTGCTACACCAGTTAGAACGAAAATCCCTGTACCAATAATTGCACCTATTCCTAGCATTGTTAAGTCAAATGCACCTAAAACTTTATTAAGTGAACTGTTAGATAATCCACTCGATACTGATTTTTTTCGAAATAAATTCATAAAAACCTCCTCTAAATTCTTGTGCTACTTTTCCAATTTTAATTATTTAATAGTTTCATAGTTGTTTGTAAAAAATAGAAAATTCCGACAACTAAAACCAGAAAAATTTAATTGTTAGAATTAAACGATTTTTATCTTATCATACGGTTTTTAATTATACAAAGCATTTTTCAACAAAAAAAATATTCAGAAATTGTGCAGAACGACTATATTCAGATCCCTACCCTTTTTACAACCTGACTACAATCCCTGCAATTTGAAGAAACAAATTTATTGGCTAATCCACCAACTGCTTTGATTCTATATAGAGCGATTGAATGAATTTTTTCATGTTGATTCGGCTTTGATTAGTGCTTTTTTCACTTTTACCTTCAAGCTCTAACATTTTCTTTCGGACTTCCGAGAAATCGAAAAACGTGGATGAATACGCTTCGAATTTTGGATTCATGTAATCTGTTAATCCTAATGAGGCAATATGGATGAGCACATGGTAAATAGCTCTGCGAACCCGTTGTTCGGAGGCTTTCGATTCTTTTTGTATTTCCGCCTCGGTAGCCTGTTCTCCAAGCGATTTTTTGGCATTTCCATAAAATATTTCTTTTAGAGACGGAAAGATGTAGAAGGATCCAAACTTTTGTTTTTGGTCCTGCAGGAATTCTAAAATATTCATCAAGTCTTCACTTCCGCTTTCTCCGATAATCCCTAAATCCGAAATCAATGAACGGCCGGCCTCGATTATGTTTTTTGTATGAGAAGAGCCGAATGGTGGCGACTGATGACCTTTTAATAAAGTTAACGATTCTTGTATGCCTCGAATTGATTTTTCCAGAATCACCCGTTCGTTAACCTTTTTTAACACTCCTGAGATTTCAATGCGGTTTAACGGCTTAGTGATGTAGTATTCTGCTCCTAAACTATATACTTCCCCTATGAGCTCCTTTGCCTCTACTTGCGAAATCATTACGAATTTCCCTTGGAATTCAGAAGAAAGAACACGAATTGTTTCAATTCCATCCCTCTTTGGCATCAGTAAATCAATAAGTACTACGTCTACTTTTTTGAGCGCAAGCAAGTCATTGTCTACCAATGATCCGTCTTCTGCTTCACCCATCACTTTGCCTAAATCCTCATCCTCAATCATGTCTATCAGCATCGCTCTAATAGCTGGATCATCGTCAATTATAAAATAATTCATTTGATTTATCCTTTCTGTATCATAGCACTAATTGGAAGCTCGATGACAAATACTGTTTCTTTATGACTTTCTTTTAGCTTAATATGTCCGCCAAGCTTGTCTACGGTTAGTTTTACATATGAAAGTCCAATTCCTGTAGAAGGATTGCCGGAAGCATCATACTTAGATGTAAACCCCTCTTTAAAAATGACTTCTTTCAACTTCGGTGCAATGCCTGGTCCATTATCACAGACATGAAATTCTACAATCCAGTCTCTTCGAATGACATACAACGATACATGTCCCTCTTGCTCAATGGCTTCCACCGCATTTGCGATCAAGTTATTTATCAAAGATAATACCCTATAAACATGATATGGCGGATGTTCCCCTTCGACGTGCATAGAAAACGAAATGTGTTTATTCAATAACTCTGCATACCGTCTATTGGAAACAAGGATAATGTTACTCAGTAACTCAATGCCCATGTAGTCCTCTAGCTTTTCAGTAGAAATCAACTGTGATAGTCCAGCATAAATTCGCTGATTATCTTTTTTTACTTCATGCACGAGACTTGCAATTTGCAGTGCGGTTTGGGAAAAATGGACATGAGAAACTTCTGATTTCAACCTACGATAAAA
>Ga0268255_10001831_pt1 | contig 11744 bp, 8 predicted proteins | sample AgamicOrMarz_FD_200256 | JGI IMG/M metagenome (GOLD analysis project Ga0268255, IMG submission 200256) | Agave microbial communities from Guanajuato, Mexico - Or.Ma.rz (v2) (version 3) | ecosystem: Host-associated > Plants > Phyllosphere > Phylloplane/Leaf | place: Guanajuato, Mexico | collected...
TGGCCGCCGAGGCGGGCGTAACCGGCGTCGGCGTCTTGACCCGCGCGCCGTAGCCGCGCGACACGACGCCAGGGTTGAAGCCGGCGCCGCGCAACGCTTCGACGAGCGCGATCACGGTCGGCGTCTTGCCGGTTCCGCCGACGGTCACATTGCCGACCACCACCACGGGCACGCCCACGCGCACCGGCTTAATCCAGCCGAGCGAGAATGCCGCGCGGCGCAGCGCGGCGACAGCGCCGAACACGCATGCGAGCGGCGTCAGCGACCACGCAAGCGGTCCGCGGTGCTGCCACTCGCGCGCCACGCGCGCTTCCAAACGATCGAAGATTCCGCTCATCGGCAGGCCGGGCGGACGAGCGGCTCGCCGCTCGCGGGACGGCGCGAGCGCGGCGGCGTGAAGGCGCCAGGGGCAATACGCGGGACAGGCATCAGCGCGATTCTCCGGACGGTCGAAAAACTTAAAAGCAGAAAGGGAAGCATAGGCAGCGCGTGTCAGCAACGCCCTTCGTCACGCGCACACGTTGCGGCGCTTGCGTGCGTGCTTTTCCCTTACTGTCGAACCCGCCACTCTAGCGCGCACGCGTCCCCGGCCGCAAGTCGCGTTGGCTGCGTCCTATGCCTGCCGCGTCGCGTGTTGCGCCTCTTGCAGCCTGTGGATAACTTTGTGGAGAACCCGCCCGCCGCAGCGCCTCAAGGGCCGTTGCAAGCGCCTTGCGTCGGCGATCACCTCAGGAGGTCATCAGTAAATTTCATATAAATCAACGGGATGCTTCGGTTTCCCGTAGTTTGCCGGGCGCGTGGCGGAATTCGCCTTGACGGTCCCGGCATGTGGACACTTTTAACAATTTGCGCGTCGCGCTGGACGCGATTGGCCACTCGGTCTATCGTCTGTCCGGCCAGTCACCACCATCTCTTCGCATGAATTCCGACAGTTCCCTTACCTCGTCGACGATGCCCGGCGGCGAAGTCGTCGTCCCAGTTTCCGCTCTGAATCGCGCGATCGGCAGCATGCTCGAGCGCTCGTTTCCGCTGGTGTGGGTTGCCGGCGAAGTCTCCAATTTCACGCGCGCCGCGAGTGGTCACTGGTACTTTTCGATCAAGGACGCGCAGGCGCAAATGCGCTGCGTGATGTTCCGCGGCCGCGCGCAATACGCCGAGTTCACGCCGAAGGAAGGCGACCGCATCGAAGTGCGCGCGCTCGTCACGATGTACGAGCCGCGCGGCGAACTGCAACTGAACGTCGAGGCAGTGCGGCGCACCGGCCAGGGACGTCTTTATGAAGCGTTTTTGCGGCTCAAGGCACAGCTCGAAGCCGAGGGCCTTTTTGCCGCCGAACGCAAGCGCGCGCTGCCGTCGCATCCGCGCGCAATTGGCATCGTCACGTCGTTGCAGGCCGCGGCGCTGCGCGATGTGCTGACGACGCTGTCGCGTCGCGCGCCGCATATTCCCGTGATCGTCTATCCGGCGCCGGTGCAAGGCGTGGGCGCGAGTGCGAAGCTCGCGGCAATGGTCGATGCGGTCAGCGCGCGGCGCGAGGTCGACGTGTTGATCGTGTGCCGTGGCGGCGGCTCGATTGAAGACCTGTGGGCCTTCAACGAAGAAGTGCTCGCGCGCGCGATTGCGGAGAGCGCGGTTCCGGTCGTCAGCGGCGTCGGTCACGAAACCGATTTCACGATCGCCGATTTCGCCGCCGATGTCCGCGCGCCCACGCCCACAGGCGCCGCCGAACTGGTGAGCCCGCAGCGCGTGCTGTTGCTGCGCGAGCTCGACCATCGGCATGCGACGCTTGCACGCGGCTTCGGCCGGATGATGGAGCGGCGCGCCCAGCAGCTCGACTGGCTCGCGCGCCGGCTCGTGTCGCCCGCCGAGCGTCTCGCGCGGCAACGCACGCATTTGCAGCAACTGAGCGCGCGGCTCGCGTCGGCAGGGGCAAGGCCCGTGCGCGATGCCCGAGCGCGTTTCTCGCTGCTGCAGATGCGTTGGCAGCGCTGGCGTCCGGATCTCGCTGCGCATCAGGCGCGGCTTGGCAATCTCACGCAACGGCTCGACGCCGCATTGCTGCGTCAGCATGAACGTCAGACCGCGCGCATCGCCACGCTGTCGGCGCGGCTCGAGGTGCTGAGTCCGCAGCGCACGCTCGAGCGCGGCTATGCGGCCGTACTCGATGCACAGACCGGCCGCGCGGTGCGCGCGCCGTCGTCGTTGAAACCGGGACGCCGCCTGACGATGCATCTCGCCGAGGGCACCGCCGACGTCGCTCTCGCCGATGTGCAGCCGCGTCTTGCCGACGGTTTCTGACATCGCGCTGACACGCTGCGCGTGCGTAGTTTTGACTGCGCGAGCTCGCGTTTGCAGAGCAAACGGAAGCACTAATTACGCGGTTTTGCGGGCGATTCGCCGATGCCGGACATAAAGTCCGTTCGTTTGCGGGGTTATTCCAAGTCGCCTACAATCGAGTGCTCTAAAGCGTTATCCGCAGACTCCCCACAACAGATACAGACTGAAGGAAAGCACCATGGAACATACGCTCCCGCCGCTGCCGTTCGCGAAAAACGCACTCGCTCCGCACATGTCGGAAGAGACGCTCGAGTTTCACTACGGCAAGCACCACCAGACCTATGTGACCAACCTGAACAATCTGATCAAGGGCACGGAGTTCGAGAATCTGTCGCTCGAAGAAATCGTGAAGAAGTCGTCGGGCGGCGTGTTCAATAACGCAGCTCAAGTGTGGAACCACACTTTCTTCTGGAACAGCCTGTCGCCGCAAGGTGGCGGTGCACCGACCGGCGCGCTGGCCGACGCGATCAACGCCAAGTGGGGCTCGTTCGACAAGTTCAAGGAAGAGTTCGCGAAGACCGCAATCGGCACGTTCGGCTCGGGCTGGGCATGGCTCGTGAAGAAGGCAGACGGTTCGCTCGACCTCGTGTCGACGAGCAACGCTGCGACGCCGCTGACCACGGACGCCAAAGCGCTGATCACGATCGACGTGTGGGAACACGCGTATTACATCGACTATCGCAACGCACGTCCGAAGTTTGTCGAGGCTTACTGGAACATCGTCAACTGGGAATTCGCGTCGAAGAACTTCGCGTGATTTTTCGGTGTGTTGCGGCGTTGAATCGATTCTGAGCCGGCTCTGAATCGGCTCACAACAGCCGCAATGCAAGAAAGAAAGAAAAGCCCTCCCTGTGAGGGCTTTTCTGCTTTTTGCGCGCGTCGCCGCACGAGCATCGTTCATGACTTGCAGAATCTTTGTCACTGTTCGTAACCGCGCGATAACGCACATCGCGTGGCTCAGGCTTGCGGCGCGGCTTCGCGCACGGGCATAAAACATACGGTAACGATGCGGTAAACATCGCGAGCGTGGATTCGCATAACGTGTGATTTCCAATCCACGCTATTCGCGCCATCATGATTTCACGTCTAACACCGTTGCGCGTCGCGCTGCCTCTAGGGGCCGTCGCGCTTGCGCTATTGGGCGGCTGCGCCGTCGTGCCGCCGAGCGGTCCGTCGGTGGTGGCCATGCCGCGCAGCGGCGAGCCGCTCAGTCAGTTTCAACAGGACGACTACACGTGTCGCGACTATGCGTTCCATTCGTCCGATGCGGCCGGCGCTTCGCAAGGAGCGACCACCAGCAGCGTCAACAGTGCGGCGGTGGGAACGTTGGGCGGCGCGGCCGTCGGCGCGCTGCTCGGCGCGGCGGCGGGCAATGCCGGAGCGGGTGCTGCGATCGGAGCGGGCAGCGGTTTGCTGATCGGCGGCGCGGCTGGCGCAAACGGCGCGCAGTACTCGGCGAACAGCTTGCAGGCGCGCTACGACGCAGCCTACGCGCAGTGCATGACGTCGAAGGGCAACACGATCTCGCAGCCGCAAGTGCCGGTCTACGCGCCGCAGCCTGTGTATGCGCCACAACCGGTTTATGTTGCGCCGCGGCCGCGCTATTACGGACCGCCGCCCGTGATTTACGCGCCTTATCCGTACTACTGATGCTTTGATTACGATGCTTTGATGCCTGACACGCGATCGCGCGCGCGGTCGCGCCTTGCTTTCGCGTTGCGCCGCCAGCCGCGCGTTTGCCTGGCGGAGAGTGGCGAGACCCTGGCGGCATGGAACTCCGCAAACGGCGTACGGTTAATTGGCTGCGGACGTTGAGTGTGATCAGCCATCAGCCATCGGAAGATGTGCACGGGGCGTCCCTCCGCGGCACGCGACGTGTTCGCATCACGCGCAGCCTTCGTCTTGCGGAACTGAGCGTCGCATCGTTTGAGAGACGAGGCGGACATGCGCATCTCGCGAGGTGGCGGCGACCGGCTATCGGCCGGGCCGTGGGTTCGTGTGTGCACAGTGGCGGCGCTGCTCACTGTTGCGTGGGGGTTTGCTTCATGTGGCGGCGGCTCGGGCGGATCGCCGGGAGCGGCGTCTACATCGTCGGGCGGAGGGGCGAGCGGTGGTGGCTCGGGTGCGGGCAGCAGCGGCTCAGGCTCAGGCTCAGGCGGGGCTACACCGGCCGGGCCCGTATTCGCCACCGACGTGCTCATGCACCACAACGACCTTGCGCGCACCGGCCAGATGCTTGCCGAAACCACGCTGACGCCCGCCAACGTCAATGCATCGAGCTTCGGCAAAGTCGCGTTCCTTGCGGCGGACGGCAAGGTGGATGCCCAGCCGCTCTTTGCGACAGCGTTGTCGATTGGCGGCGCGCCGCACGACGTAGTCTACGTCGCGACCGAACACAACAGTGTCTATGCGTACGACGCGACCAGCTACGCGCAGTTGTGGCACGCGACGCTAAACGGCAGCGGCGAAACGCCCAGCGACGACCGCGGATGCCCGGACATCACGCCCGAGATTGGCGTGACGTCGACGCCGGTGATCGACCGCTCGCGCGGCCCCAACGGCGCGCTATATGCGGTCTCGATGACGAAAGACAGCGGCGGCGCCTACCATCACCGCCTGCACGCACTCGACCTTGCGACGGGCGCCGAACTGTTGGGCGGTCCCACCGAGATTGCGGCGACTTATCCGGGTGGCGGCGCGGGGAGCGTCAACGGCGTCATTACGTTCAACGCGTCGTTGCACACGGAGCGGGCGGCATTGACGCTCGTTGGCGGCAACATCTATATGGGCTGGACGGCGCACTGCATGTCCGGCGCTTACACCGGCTGGCTCATGGCGTACAACGCCGGCACACTCAAGCAGACCAGCGCGCTCAACATCACGCCGAACGGCAGCCAGGGCTCGATCTGGATGGCCGGCTCCGGCATGGCTTCCGACGGCTCGTCCATCTATGTCGTCGACGGCAACGGCACGTTCGGCACGACGCTCAATGCACAGGGCTTCCCCGTCGACGGCAACTTCGGCAACTCGCTGATGAAACTGTCGGCTGGCCAACTGCAAGTCACCGACTATTTCGCGATGTCCAACGTAGTCGAAGAGGCCAATGCGGACAACGACTTCGGTTCTGGAGGCGTGATGTTGCTGCCGGACCAGACGACCGCGGCCGGCGTGGTCAAGCATCTTGCGGTGGCGGCCGGTAAAGACAACCACATTTATGTGGTCGACCGCGATTCAATGGGCAAATTCAGCCCAGCGGCCAATAACATCTGGCAAGAACTCATCGGCACGCTTGCTGGCGGCATCTGGGGTTCGCCGGCGTATTACAAGGGCGTCGTGTACTACGGAGGGCTAAACGACAACATCAAAGCCCTGCCGATCGCCGGCGCGTTCCTCGCAACGACGGCTTCATCCCGAAGCCCGACGACCTTTGCCTATCCGGGCGCAACGCCGGCGATATCCGCCAATGGCGCGAGCAACGGCATTGTCTGGGCGGCGGAGAACGGCTCGACCGGCGCCCTGCATGCCTACGACGCGAGCAATCTTGCCAACGAGCTGTACAACAGCAACCAGGCGGGCACGCGCGATCAATGGGGCGCGGGCAACAAGTTCATCACGCCGATGATCGCGCGCGGCAAGGTTTATGTCGGCGCGACCAACGGTGTTGCGGTGTTCGGCTTGCGGTGACACTTGGCTTCGGCCGCTGCCGGGTGCGGAGCAAGGCGCGGACTATTCGGTGTGGTTCGGCGCCATTCGGTGTCGTTCGGTGTCACTCGGTGTCGTTGCCTCCCGTTGTCTTGCGCGGACGGCGGTTGCGCGACGACGCGGTTTTACGCGCGGCTTTCCTGGCGGGCGCGGGTGTTTCCTCTGCGGTCGGTGAAGGTTCGGTTGCTGGCGATGCGGTGTCTGCAGTGTGCGCGGTGTTCGCCGTGTTCGTGTTGCTTGCCATGTCGTCCGATCGTGCTGCGGTCTTCCGCGTTTTCTTCGCGGCCGTTTTACGCGGCTCGCGTTGCTTGCGACGCTTCGGCTGCGTTTCGTCGGTCTGGTGCGGGTCGGCATTTTCGGCCGCGCCAGCCTGATCAGAAACATGGCCCGGTTCGTTCGTGAGCGCTTGCGGCAGCTCGGACGTCGCGCGCTTGTTTTCCGCTTCAGGGGCATATATCGCATCGCCTTCAGCCTGGCTCAGGTTGGCTCCGCTTTCTTCGCGTCTGGTGCGTCTGGTGCGTCGGGTGTTGGCGGCTTGCGCCGTCGTTCGCGGCGCCGTTTGGTGGCCGGCTTCCTCTGCGCTTGCCTGTGCCGTCTCGTGCGTGGCTTCGCGGGCGGCTTGCTGGCTTGCGCCTCGCTTCCGATCTCCACGACCCCGGCGACGAGACTCGTGTTTGGCGCCTGTTTCCGCTTGCGCCGCGCCAACTGTCTGCGACTCGTCAAATTGCTCCGCTACCTCTGCGGTGTCCACAGCTTCGTTTCCACGCGCCGCTGCATGCTCGCCCGCCGATTCGCCCGTACTTTCTCCGACACCTTCCCCCGCAGCGCCCAAAACCGTGCTCCGATATACGTAAGCCCCTGATTTTTCGTCGCGGCCGAATTCCAGCAGCCCACGCGCGTGCGCCTCTTCGAGCAGATTGCCGAACGCGCGAAAGCCATAATAGGTTTCGTTGAAATCCGGCTTGCGCCGCTTGATCGCGTTCTTCAATACGGACGCCCAGATTTTCCCGCTGTCGCCCCGCTCGGATGCAAGCGCGTCGAACGTTTGCACCGCAATCTCGACCGCCTTGGTGCGGCGCTTTTCGAGATCTTCCTTGTTGCGGCTTTTCTCTTCGTCCTGCGATACCTTGGCTGTCGGCTGAGCGCTCTTCTGCTGGCGCAAGGACTCCCGTTTGGCGACGGTGCGCTGACTTTCGCGCACCAGATCGTCGTAAAAAAAGAACTCGTCGCAGTTCGCGATCAGCAGATCAGACGTGGACTGCTGGACGCCGACACCGATCACCTGCTTCGCGTTCTCGCGCAATTTCGACACGAGCGGAGAAAAGTCCGAGTCGCCGCTGATGATCACAAACGTATTGACGTGCGACTTCGTGTAGCAGAGGTCGAGCGCGTCCACGACGAGCCGGATGTCCGCCGAATTCTTGCCCGATTGACGCACGTGCGGAATCTCGATCAGCTCGAAATTGGCTTCGTGCATCGCACCTTTGAAGCTCTTGTAGCGATCCCAGTCGCAATACGCCTTTTTCACGACAATGCTGCCCTTGAGCAGCAGACGTTCGAGCACCAGCTTGATATCGAACTTGTCGTACTTCGCGTCCCGCACGCCCAGCGCGACGTTTTCGAAGTCGCAGAATAGCGCCATGCTGACGGTTTCGTTGGATGACGCCATGTAAATCTCCATTGAAGCGCTCGTCGGAGTCGACGAATCGCGACCATGATAGCGATTCCAGCCAACGTGATCAGCTTTTGTCGGGCAGACCAGTGCAAGCGCGGGCAGTTGAGCCCGGCACAGTTCAGCCGCGCTGCGCTATACGTCATGGTGTCTGTCCGACGCCACCGAAGACGAGTTCAGCGCCGCCCGCGTTTCCAGCACTTCGTCCACGAGGCCATAGGTCTTTGCCGCGGACGCGGACATGAAATTGTCCCGGTCTGTGTCGCGCGCGATTTCCTCGATGCTGCGCCCCGTGCGTTCGGCCATCATTGCATTGAGACGTTCGCGCAGATAGAGCACTTCCTTAGCCTGAATGTCAATGTCCGCCGCCGTGCCCTGGCTGCCGCCCGAAGGCTGGTGAATCATGATGCGCGCGTTGGGCAACGCGTACCGCTTGCCGCGTTGGCCCGCGCACAGCAGGAATGTGCCCATGCTCGCAGCAAAACCTGTGCATAAAGTGGATACCTCCGGCTTGATGAACTGCATGGTGTCGTAAATTGCGAGCCCGTCGTACACCGAGCCGCCGGGCGAATTGATATAAAACGAAATGTCCTTGTCCGGGTTCTCCGACTCCAGAAACAGTAATTGCGCCACAATGAGACTGGCCGATTGCTCGTTCACGGGTCCGACCAGAAACACGATGCGCTCGCGCAGCAGACGCGAGTAGATGTCGTACGCGCGCTCGCCGCGGCCGGACTGCTCGATCACGGTTGGCACGAGGCCAAGGCCGGTAACAGGTGGATAGCTCGATTGCATATTTGCCTCGTCAAAAGTGGGCTGCTGTCCCTATGACGACCCGGCCGTCGGCGGCGTGACATAAATTTTTTTTCGCGCGCCTGTCACGCGGCGGCTCGCCCAATCGTCAAACTGCAATGGATGTCTTTGCGGCGCGCGGTCGAGGAATCTGGCAGGCGGCGCACGCGCTTTTACCACGCACGATCTGGAGGTCTACGCATGAAAGAACACGAAATCGACAAGGCATCCAGCTTCGGGGCGGTGCGGGCCCGCCTGCTCGCGTTGGCGTACCGCATGCTCGGCAGCCGTGCGGAGGCGGAAGACATCGTGCAAGACGTCTGGCTGAAGTGGCATCTCGCTGATACGCATGAGGTGCAGACGCCGGCCGCGTGGCTCACCACGCTCACCACGCGCACGGCGATCGACCGTCTGAGAAATGTGCAGCGCGAGCGCGAGTCTCAGGCGACCGGCTGGCTGCCTGAGCCGTGGCTCGACGAATTCGCGCCATCGGCTGAAGAACTTGCGCTGCGTGCGGCGGAAATGTCCTACGGCGTGATGCTGTTGCTCGAGCGTCTCAAACCCGACGAGCGCGCCGCGTTTGTGCTGCATGAAGCGTTCGATTGCGACTACGCGGAGATCGGCAGGATTCTTGAACGTAGCGCGGCCAGTTGCCGGCAGATCGTGCATCGGGCGAGGGCGCGCCTGCAGCGCGCGGGCGCACCGTTGCATCGGGCCGATCCGGAGAGCCACGCGCGGATTGTCGAGCGCTTGCGCAACGCACTTGAGGCGCAGGACAGGACTAGCCTGCTCGAGCTGTTTAGCGATGCGCCGCATGTCGTCAGCGACGAGCCGGTGTGCGGCCCGCCGCTGAATGTGCCGGGCGACTCACCGGCCGTTGTGCGTGCCGCTGCCTCGACAAACTGCTATGCACACGCCGATGCACGCGCGCTTGGTGTGCCGCCGAAGGCGTTCGCCCAGGCACGCACCGGCGCGTCAGACCGCGCATTGGGTGACTGGATGGAGAAGGTGACGTCGCTTGCGCGTCAGGCGAGCCACGTGGAACTGGTATCGGTGGAGGGGGCGTTGTCTATCGTGCTGCTTATCGAAGGCGACGTCGTTGCGTTGATCGACATCGCCACCGAGGGCTCAGGCAGCGGCGCGGCGAGCGGCATGAAAAACGGGACGACCGGCGGCTTCGACACTGGCTTCGAGAGCGGCCTTACAACCGGGCTCACCACCGGGCTCACCACCGGCGAGGCGCACGGTCATAGGCGGGCCCACGGTCCGCTCAACGGCGCTGCAAGAATCGTTTCGTTGCACGCCGTGACGAGCGCATCGCGATTGCAGGCCGCCAATCGTGTGCTGGGCCGCACTGCGGTCACCGAGTTGCTGGCGCGCATCCAGCAGCGCTCAGTGGACTCGGTGGACTCGGCCGACTCAATTGCGATGAGCCGCGACTTCCCAGTTGATGTCTACGCATAGCACTTGCGTGCCGCCGGGCGTATGCGCGGCGATCGAAGCGGTCACGCACAAATGCGCTTCATTGATCGACAGATAAGGAGGAGTGAGATGCACGCGCCCAGGCGTACGCATCGCCTGAATGAAGTAAGGCCGGCGCTCCCAGCTTGCACCTTCGGAATGCAATAGCGGACGGAAGCGTTTCGCGCGTTGCGACGCGCGGCCAGGAGGCAGCACGTTGTCGCCGATTTGCCGTCCGGAGCCATCCAGAATGAAGCAGCGTGCTGTCTCGCCGAGCTTAAGCAGCGCGGCCGTCGCGTCAGCGGCTGGCTGCCCGGCAACCAGCTGTGCGGCTGCGGTTTCGAGCGCGCTGACGTACGGTGCGAGCCGCGTCGCCTGCGCGCGTTCACGCGTGGCAACACGCTCGCGCAGCGCGGCGGAGAGCGAGTCCATCAAGCCGGCAGCGGCTTGCGGCTTGACCGGTTCGACGCTCGGCCCAGCGAAGAATGCGCCCTGGACGAAATCGACGTTGCATTCGAGTGCGATCAGCGCATCGCGCTCTGTGGTCAGGCCGCCCATCAGGACCAATTGGCCGGATTCATGCAGCAGGGAGACGAGACCGGGCAGCACGCGTTCAATGTGCGAGTGCTCGCTTGCCTGCGCAAGAATGCAGCGGTCGAGCGTGACGATATCGGGGCGCAGATTCCACACGCGGTCGATGTTCGAGTGCTTGGCGCCGAAGCCATCGAGCGCGATGAGGAAGCCCGACTTGCGCAACGCGTCAATGATCTCGGCGAAACGCGTCGTTTCTCCGCCCGCTTGCTCGGAGACCTCGAGCACTACACGCTGCGGCGGCAAGCCCAACGCCTTGAGCCCGGCGAGCAACGCGTCGCCGTAGCTCGTGTCCATCAGCGCGGCCGGATGGAGACTCAGAAAGAGCCATTCGTCGTGACTGTCGAATGCATTGAAGTTGCCAAGGTGGAGCGACTCGGCCAGCCGGCCGAGTTCCAGCAAGTCGCCGCGGCGCGCGGCCTGGGTGAACACCTCGTGCGAGGGGACTTGCCGCGCATGCTCGTCGTGCGCGCGCAGCGAAGCGTGATAGCCGATCGCGCGCCGGTGCGACACGGAGAAAACCGGCTGAAATACGCTGAAAACGGTGTAGCCGCCGTAGAGAACGGTGCGCCGGGAGCCTTCGTCGCCGGCCATCGGGCGGGGAGGCTGAAAACCGGGAGGATCGAGTTCGATCATGCTCATCATGTCAGTCGTGTGGGTGGCGGCCGGATTAGGGGCTCAATGCGGAAGCTGCACGGGCAATGCGTAAGTTTACAGGATAGGCGAGCAAGATCTATGCGCATACGAAAGGCTGGCGGGGTGCGCAGTTGGCGCGCGAGTTGCCGAGCGCCGGCCAACGACGCGGGCACCGGCATGATGTTTCGCACTTCGCTGGTGCGGGCTGCGCCCCGTTGCGGATCGAAGTTGGTGGTGGTCATGTTGGGCCTGAATGCGAGCAAGTGACTACCTTGGGCGTGGTATCCGTTGAGCAGCCGCTCGGACGGTGCGGCGCTATGACGGCTTCGCGTAGGCAGCTAGCCCTCAGCCCCGGCAGCTCAGGGCTGAGATCTCAGCCCTGAGACCTCACACCTCAACCTTCAACCTTCAACCTTCAACCTTTAACCACGAACCACGAACCACGAACCACGAACCACGAACCACGAACCACGAACCACGAACCACGAACCACGAACCACGAACCACGAACCACCAACCACGAACCCCCAGCCCCCAACCCCCCGCCCCCAGC
>Ga0268255_10001840_pt1 | contig 11673 bp, 13 predicted proteins | sample AgamicOrMarz_FD_200256 | JGI IMG/M metagenome (GOLD analysis project Ga0268255, IMG submission 200256) | Agave microbial communities from Guanajuato, Mexico - Or.Ma.rz (v2) (version 3) | ecosystem: Host-associated > Plants > Phyllosphere > Phylloplane/Leaf | place: Guanajuato, Mexico...
AGTAGTCCTCATACCTTAATATAAAAGGGCAAAGGGGTGATTCAGATGCCATTTGGTTATTCATATCCCTACGGTTACCCAGCCCCATATCCTGCCTACCCTGTACCTTATAGCTACGGTGGCGGTTGGATATGGATTGCAGTCATCATCATCTTATTCGTTCTCCTATTAATCTTTGGTGGCTGGTGGTGGTATACACAGTTCTGTTGAGAGTATATTTTCAGGCTTGTGCTCACTGCATAAGCTATTTTTATATAGTGCAAAGTAAGAGAATTTTTTGATAAATGGATTATAATGAAGAAGTACATATTTGAGGAGGTACAAGCATGAAAGTCAATACATATTCAGAAATATGGAATCTTGATGTATTTTTCCCTAGAGGAAGTGATTCCGATGAATTACAAAAGTTCATCGTTCAAACGGAAGAAAGTATTAAAGGGTTTGAAGCAAAGGTAAACAATTGGACACCCCTTAATTCAGTGGAGGATAGCCAATACCTGCAGGAACTCTTACGTGATTTAGAAGAGGCCGCAAAGAAGTTAACTCATGCTGGAGCGTTTATTGGCTGTTTATTAGCCCAAAACACAAAAGATAAAAAGGCCTACTCTCTTGATGCAAAAATAACAAGTTTGGGAGCCGTATTTCAATCAGCAATAGGTTCACTGGACCATCACTTCACCACAATTGATGACACAGTCTGGGAGCAGTTAGTTGCCACTGAACCGTTTAAAGAATTTAGCTTTGTTTTAACGGAGAGCCGAGAAAAGGCTAAAGAGAAACTTTCAAAAGAAGAAGAAGCCTTAATCAGCACCCTTGAGGTTGACGGCTATCATAGCTGGGGCCAACTATATGATTTAGTTGTTAGTAAAATTAAAGTTCCCTTTAGCGAAAACGGTGAGGAACAACAGCTTTCCGTCGGACAAGCTTTTAACAAATTCTCAAACCCCGACCGCGGGATTCGTGCTGCCGTTTTTAAAAATTGGGAACAAGCCTGGGGAAACCAAGCCGACATTCTTGCCAAAACGCTTAATCATCTAGCAGGATTCCGTTTAAGTGTTTACCAGAAGCGAGGCTGGGGAGATGTCTTACAAGAGCCGCTCAGCATTAACCGGATGGAAAAAGTAACATTGGAAACGATGTGGTCAGTTATTTCGCAGCATAAACAAAAGCTTGTTGATTATTTGGAGCGCAAGGCTAAACTCCTCGGACTTAAGAAGTTAAGCTGGTTTGATTTAGATGCTCCATACGGAAAAACGGAAACAAAGGTACCTTACCAAGAAGGGGCCCACTTTATTGAACAGAACTTTGCCCTTTTTGGAGAAAAGCTCGCTGCCTTTACGAAAAATGCTTTTGAGGAACGATGGATTGAAGCAGAGGACCGTCCAGGGAAAGCACCGGGAGGGTTTTGTACATATCTTCCAGAGAACGAACAATCGCGGATTTTTATGACCTACTCCGGTACGCCATCCAATGTTTCAACACTCGCCCATGAGCTTGGTCACGCGTTTCATTCCTATGCAATGAGAGAAGTCCCATTTCTCAATTGCAACTATGCCATGAATGTGGCAGAAACAGCCTCAACCTTTGCCGAAATGATTGTGGCAGATGCAGCTGTTAAAAATGCTAAGGACGAAGAAGAAAAGCTTGTTCTATTGGATGATAAAATCCAGCGGACGGTTGCCCTTCTTATGAATATCCATGCTCGATTCTTGTTTGAAACGAGTTTTTATGAGGAAAGGAAAGTTGGGACTGTCACTGTAGATCGAATTAGTGAATTGATGTTGGCAGCACAGAAAGAGGCTTACTGTGATGCTTTAGAAGAATATCATCCACTTTTTTGGGCTTCGAAGCTCCATTTTTTTATCACGGATGTACCGTTTTATAACTTCCCTTATACATTTGGCTACCTTTTCTCGTTGGGCATTTATGCACAGGCCCTTGAAGAGGGGAAAGGATATGAGGAAAAATATATGGCTCTGTTAAGAGACACTGCCTCCATGAAGGTAGAGGATTTAGCCCAAAAACATTTACAAGTGGATTTAACCCAAAAAGACTTTTGGGAAAAAGCCGTGGGTACTTGTCTTGCTGATATCGATGAATTCCTCGAATTAACGGAAAAGAAATAATCGAAATAAAAAAATGAGCATCGGCATTATTTAGCCGATGCTCATTTTTTTATATTATTCTACACTATCTCAGCTGAAATTACGCATCCAATTGCTCCGGTAATAATGAGAGCCATCACAACCATAAACATGTTCTCCACCCTTTGAGATCTGTTATTTTCTAATTTGAATTTATCATATTTTCACAGTACCAATCTCAGGGAATAATGAACATTTTGTTAACAATGATATGTGGTTTACTAGCATGGCTAATATATGACTCATTACGAATTAGTGTTTTTGTTTGTTTTCTTCAATTTAAATATTAATGATAAAAATATAGTGTGCAGTGGCATCGTGATTTTACCTCCTATTTTTTCTTCCTCGACTAGGTGGTATCCTTCATACCCCAAAAGCTTGCTCCCCGTCCTTGCATTAGAAAAAACATCATATCAAAAACCACCTTTCTTTGTATAATTTTTAATAGTTATTTCTAAATGTTTCGATACATAGAAATTTGTCTGTCTTTGTATTGTTCATAAAGCTTTTCAACCATTTCTTGATGGACAGCTTCTTCGGTGCTGATTTTCCGTTTACGGATTGTAATGGTTAAAAACAGGATATTTAGAGTCATTTTTGTTTCACTTCCTTTTTGTTTACATATAGCGGTGCATGGAGATTTGACGATCTTTGTGTTCTTCATAAAGTTTTCCAATCATTTCCTGGTTAGCTGCTTCCTCCAAACTTACATATCGTTTTTTAATGGTAATCGAGAAAAATAGAATATTCAGGGTCATGTACAACCACCTCCTTAAATGCCTGCAGTTTTACCTTATGCACCACATATCCAACTGGCTCGTAAAAAGGGCAAAAAAAGGCCGCAGAAAGAGATTCCCTGCGGCCAGAGCCTAATTTTAGGCACAAAAATACCGCAAGGCGTCATTCTCCCTGCGGACATGGATATGTATTATCACTTTACGCAAATGATACGCTAAGCGATCCATTCCAATCTGGTCGAATGAGTGTTATTTAGATATAAAGTTGTCATACTTTTTCCCGCTGTTGCGGCGCTTGAGTAAACGGATCTATTTAACATCATTTTCTTCGACCTCCTTTGGAATATTTCACTTTATATGGTAATTATATCCACGCTAACTAACTTTGTAAACCATTTTTTGCAAGTTTTTTATAAATAAGGAATTTGCCCTCTTAAAATACGTAAAAAGGCGCCCCGACAAAAAATCGGTGCGCCTGGCGTTTAATTATTTAAATCTTCTTTATCATCCATTTCTAACAGCTTTAGTTGACATTGCTTGTACTGGATAAAAAACAAAATCGACAAAGCAATAAAGGATGTGGAAGAAAGGACCATCAAATTTTGTGCTAGTTCAGTTTTTGCTTCAACCGGAATAATAACACCTAAATAAAAAAAGATTCCAACAGCCAATAAGACAGTTCCGAAACGTTTAAAATCGACCATTTTCTCATACAACACCTTGGTTTGCTGCTTCACTACTTATCACCTGTCTTTCTTAAAATCTACTAACCTACTTTACCACAGATATAGCAGCTAAACAGTATGTAAATATTAGAAAAGGTGACAGGCTCCAAGTGAAAATTTCACATGGTGCCTGTCACCTTTTGCTGTATTATCATTATTTTAATGCTTGTGTTAGGTCTTCGATTAGGTCTTCGACGTCTTCGATGCCTACAGAGATTCGGACCAGGCCTTCTGTGATGCCTAGCTCAGCCCTTCGTTCAACTGGGATCGAAGCATGTGTCATACGTGCTGGCACGGAAATTAGGCTCTCGACGGCTCCAAGGCTTTCTGCCAGGGTAAAGTATTTAATTCTGCTAAGGATTAGATCTGCATTCGCCCCGCTGCCAACATCAAAGGAAACCATGCCGCCAAACCCTCTTGCCTGTTTTTTGGCAATCTCATGATTAGGATGGGTTTCAAGGCCAGGGTAGAATACTTTGTCGACCTTAGGATGGGTTTGTAGAAATGCGACGATCGCCTTCGTATTCGCTTCTGTTTCCTCCATACGAATTCCTAAAGTTTTAATCCCACGAATTAATAGCCATGAATCCTGCGGCCCTAAAACACCGCCAGTGGAGTTTTGAACGAAATGGAGGTCTTCAGCAAGCTTGCTGCTGTTTACCACCGCTAACCCCGCCACCACATCACTGTGGCCGCCAATATATTTTGTCGCACTGTGAAGGACAATATCTGCGCCGAGCTCAAGCGGATTTTGCCAATAAGGAGTGGAAAACGTATTGTCAACGATCGTTAACAAATTATGCTCCTTTGCCAGCTTTGCTGCTGCTTTAATATCGGTAATCTTTAAGAGTGGGTTGGTCGGTGTTTCGATGTAAATTGCTTTAGTATTTGGACGAATTTCACGTTGAATATTTTCCAAATTGCTAGTATCGACAAAGGTTGAGTCAATACCAACGCGCTTTAATACCTTCGTCAATACACGGAACGTCCCACCGTAGACATCGTCTGTGATGACGACATGATCCCCACTGTTAAACAGCATGAATACAGCCGTAATCGCCGCCATTCCAGAGCCAAAAGCAAAACCTGCTGTACCGCCTTCAATTTCCTTTATAAGCTCCTCTAACGCGTGTCTGGTAGGATTTCCGGTCCGGGAATATTCAAAGCCCTTGTGCCCTCCAACCCCCTCCTGTTTATACGTACTTACCTGATAAATTGGGAAAGAAACAGCGCCAGTTGCAGGGTCTTCACTGATACCGCCATGAATTAACCTTGTTTTCGGTTTCAAGCTATATGCCTCCTTCAAAAATCTTCTTACTTAAATAACGTTCACTGCCGTCCGGAAAAATAACCACGATATTAGTCCCTGCTTTTGCAGCCCTTGCCTCCTCCAAGGCAGCATAGAAGGCTGCACCTGAAGAACTCCCACAAAGCAGTCCCTCCTGCATAGCTAACTCCTTCACCAGACGAAAGGAATTAACATCTGAAACGGTATGAATCGCATCAAAATAAGCGGAATCCATATAGCTTGGTAAAAATTCCATCCCAATTCCTTCTGTTTTGTGAGGTCCGGACTCTCCGCCATTCAATATAGATCCTTCTGGTTCCACTATAACAGTCTTAACTGCTTGGTTCTGATCTTTTAAAAACCGGGCGGTCCCCATAAAAGTTCCGCCAGTACCTGCCCCGGCAACAAAAATATGGACATTCCCATCCATTTGTTCCCAAATTTCAGGCCCCAGTGTTTTATAATATGTTTCAGGGTTAGCAGGATTCCCAAATTGCCGCGGGCAATAGGAACCAGGGATTTCTTCTAAAAGCTCGTCAGCTTTAGCTATTGCTCCCTTCATCCCCTGTTCTGTTGGAGTATGAACGACCTTAGCTCCCAGTGCTTTCATTAATTCCTGTTTTTCGATACTAAATTTCTCTGGTACACACAGAATGACCTGTACTCCTTTATTAATCGCGGCTAGTGCCAGACCAATTCCGGTATTTCCAGCAGTGGGTTCAATGACAGTACCGCCTGGCCTTAGTTTCCCGCTCGAAAACGCCTCTTCTAAAAGTTTAATTCCAAGCCGGTCCTTGACACTTCCCCCTGGGTTCATGAATTCAAGCTTTGCAAAAATACGAACGCCTTCAGGCAAAGAAAATTGTGTAATTTCAACCATAGGTGTATGCCCAATTAATTCATGGACGTTTTTGTAAAACTGCATTGCTCCACCCCTAAGTACTATTTTAATGCAGCCACCATTTTCATAACCAAAGTAGCAGAATTAGTTGCTGCTTTGTCGATAAACTGATCAAATGAGATCTCAGACTCTTTTCCGGCAATGTCGGAAAGCGAACGAATAATGACAAACGGGACCCCGAAACGGTGGGCCACTTGCGCAATCGCTGCAGCTTCCATTTCTACCGCCTGAAGGTCCGTAAATTTCGACCGAACGAACTCAACCCTTGCCGGGTCTTCCATAAAGGAGTCACCTGTTACGATTAGTCCCTTAACAATTTGAAACTTATCAAGTTCTTTTGCCGCAGATTCAGCCACAGTAATTAATTTGTCATCCGCTAAAAAAGCAGCAGGAAGCTGAGGTACCTGGCCATATTCATATCCAAAGGCAGTTACATCAACATCATGATGACGGACTTCTGTTGAAATAACGGCGTCCCCAACGTTTAAAGAAGGATTAAAGCCTCCTGCTGAACCGGTATTGATGATGCAATCAGGCTTATATTTTTCAAGCAGGATGGTCGTCGACATCGCCGCATTTACTTTCCCAATACCCGAACGCAGTAAGATGACCTCTGAATCATGCATGTTACCAAATGTAAATTCGCAGCCGGCAACCGTTTCTTGGGTTTGCCCCTTAATATTATCTCGTAGTAAGGTTACTTCTTCTTCCATTGCTCCAATTATTGCGATCTTCATATATTTACCTCTTTCTTCTTTCTGTAGCCTGCCATTAACCCGGACAAATAAATATATCACTCCATCATCAATGGGATTGCATTATTGTATTCAGTTATGTATTGTCAGGTTAGTGTAAGCAATTAGTTTTTATATTTACAGATGTACGATTATAATCTTCCTCGTATTCCTACATCGTATCCGCAAACCCTATTCTATCACCATTTAAAAACAACCTGCTAGATTAATGATAAAACAATTGTATACAAGCATTAAATTAACTAAAATCAACATATGGAAAGGGGGAGCCAGATGAATTTTCAACTCGACTTTATTGAGGATAAGGTAGAATTTTTTGAGGCGGATAATTTAAAGACATTGCAGAAAAAGATTGAGTCACAGATTGATGAGAATCGTGCCATTATGTTATCCGTCCACTCTGTTTCACATCAAATGCATGTGAACGAAAACGGTCAGACCTATTTTACAGCGGTTGTGCATTTTAAAAAGAAATAGGATGGTGCTATTAGATGCACCATCCTATTTTCATTATTGTGGTTCAACCTTTGTAGGGACATAGCCTTGGCCATCGACCCATTTTATATAAACCTTATATTTCTGTGACTTATCTTTAGAAGCAACGGTCCCAACGGCTGCATTGCTAGTAGACTTATCACTGCCAAGCCAATATACGGTCATATTGCTTTGGTCAAGACCTGTTGCATTGGAAATGGCATTTAACATCGCCTGCCAATCTTCACCCTCAAATGTCATTTTATGCTCACTAGTTTGTGTCGTAGAAGAACTTCCATCATCAGTAACAACAGCCTGTGTATCATCTGGCTGTTCCGGAGCTGTTGTTTCTTCACTATCCTGTTCGTCTGCCGTTTGATCCTCTGATGAACTGTCATCACTTGATACAGTGTCGTCCTTTGTCTTCTCATCGGTTGTTGTATCTTTATCTGTTGTTTTTTCTTTATCTGTAGTTTTTGTTTGTTCCGTTTTTGTACTTTCCGTCTTTGACGACGAAGCATTGTCATCTCCTGATGAAAATATATTATATGCAACAAATATAATTAATAGCAGGACAACAACAATCAAAGTATTCAAAACCACATTTGTTTTTTTTCGTTTCGCTCGATAACCCGACCGAGAATTGGAATTATTGCTCAAGATTTTTCCCTCCTAAAAATAAGGCTCTTAATATTCTAACATGATTTAAAGAGAACTTGAAGGGAAAACCTACTTACTACTTTTTTCATAATCTGTTTCATAGAGCATCTTCACCATATCTGCAAATAACAAATTCACACCGCCCCCGGAATCTAACACATCCAAATTCACAGCGACAAGTGCATATTTTGGATTTTTATAAGGAAAATATCCGGCAAACCATTTATTATGAAGCTGCTTACCTGCCAAATATTTTCCTGTTTCAGCTGTCCCTGATTTTCCGGCAACTTCATATGGTAAATCTTTAAACCACCTGCCTGTGCCATTAGGATTCGTTACAACCTCGCGCAGTAATTTTTGCAGTTTCATACTGGTGTACGGGGAAATGGAATCCCCTTCAAGGCTTCGGACAGGAAAATCCACCAATGTGGTCCCATTTTTATATTCAATTTTGGACACTGTCCTAACCATCTCTTTTCCCCCCCCTCTTGCAATAGTTGCCATCATATTCGCAACTGCTAAAGGGGTTGCACGGACTTCATGCTGGCCGATTCCGGACATCGCTGCGATGTTGGCATCCTTCCTTTCCTGATCCGAAACAAATACACGGCCAGACTCCTCTTCTGTAAGCTGTTTGAAATCACTGGTATGATAGACATCTCCCTGCCAGCCCACTGTGGTGGTTAATGAAAGTTTGTCTGCATATTCCTCTAATAGGTGCGGGTCCTTTTTTTGTAATTCCTTAGCAAGCTCCCCAAACGTACGGTTACAGCTTCTTGCAAAACTATTGGTGAAATTTAGCATACCATAATTATATTTTAGTTCAGGTTTCCCATTTATTTTCTTACTGCAATTAAATTGACGCAAAGGGTTATCAAGATCATTATCAATTGCCGCCGCAGCGACAACGGTCTTGAATACAGAACCCATAATCTGCTGTTTTAACATTTTATTGGTGATTCCTGCACCGCTGTAGGGATCCTTTTTATTAATAGCAGGCCGGGATACCATTGCAAGGACAGTGTTATCTTCAATATTAAGCAGGACGAGACCGCCCTTTTTAATTTGGTACTTGTCCACTAAGTCCTCGGCCTTTTGCTGGATCCCTTTATCAAGGGTAGTGCGAACATTAACAGGATAAAAAGGATTTGCTGGGTCGACATACTTAACATTGATGCCAAATAAAGGACCGCCGGAGCCATCTACATGATAAACTAGTTTAGATTTCCCTTCAGGAAGCAGAAATTCATCAAAGCTTTCTTCAAGCCCTGATACACCAAGCAAGGTTTTCTCTGATAATTCTTTATTAGGATAACGTTTTTTCACTTCCTCTGGGTTTTCACCCGTCAGACCAATCAATTGTTCTGCAGGTATATGGGATCGTTCAAACTTCTTTTCAATCGCAAAAACACCAGGTATATTTAATTGATTAATTCGTTCCATTTGTGATGAAGTTAACTCCAATGGTTGTGGTTCACCATAAGCAAACGGCTTTTTCGCCCCTGCAACAGCCATTTTTAGTACGTTCTCTGTGATTCCGGTAATTTCAGAAACTTTTTTCGCATCCCAGTCGATTTTTTTTAAAAAAGGAAACAGGACGAGGACAGAAACCTTTTTATGGGTAAGCATATCACCATTCCGATCAAGAAAATTCCCCCTGCCATTATCAATCACTAACTCTTGTGTTCTTTGCTTGACACTTTCCTCTAGTAAATTGACGTTATGCTTTGAAAACGCCTCTGTTTCAATTAATTGAATTTCCATAAGCCGGACTAAAAGCAGTGCCAAACCTGTAATACATACAATAAGCCAACCAAGTGCCCGTCTTTTCCACATAAAAAAACACCTCGTCAAAAGTTTTGACGAGGTTAGAGGTTTTCAAACAATTGTTTAACTATTTAATGGAAACAATCCGTACGCTCATTTCTCCGCCTGGAGTTTGAACCGTTACTTGATCGCCCACTTTTTTCCCTAAAAGACTTTTTGCAATAGGTGAGTCATTTGAGATTTTTCCTTCAAACGGGTCAGCCTCAGCACTACCTACGATGGAATAAGTTTCTTCTTCACCGTCTGGAAGCTCAATAAACGTTACCGAGCTGCCTAACGATACAGCGTCTGCTGCCATTTCGCTTTCAGCAATAATCTTGGCATTACGAATCATATTTTCTAGGGTCGTAATCCGTCCCTCTACAAATGCCTGCTCTTCCTTCGCAGAATCATACTCGGAGTTTTCAGATAAATCGCCGAAGCTTCTGGCAATTTTAATCCTCTCTACCACTTCTTTACGCTTAACTGATTTTAAGTATTCAAGTTCTTGGACAAGCTTTTCTTTACCTGCTTGTGTCATTGGAAATACTTTCTCTGTAGCCAATACCCTCACTCCTTCTAGTCTTCACAATCCCCCATAAGAATTGTGTATGTAATATTATTATGTAGGTATAATACCATACGGTAAATACATAGTAGCGCGTCCTTTCAAAAAAGGGCGCGCACTATAACTATTTATTTACGTCTATTCTTTTGCTATTGTGTCATAAAAATGACTTTTGTTCAAGAATTGTTTGAATTTTTGTGACCATTAAATCAATCGCCACATGATTTTGCCCGCCTTCCGGGATAATGATATCTGCATATCGTTTAGTCGGCTCTATAAACTGGTTATGCATCGGCCGGACAACGTTTAAATATTGGGCGATTACCGAATCAAACGTCCGCCCTCGTTCGCTGATGTCTCGCTCTAGCCTGCGGATAATCCTTAGATCGGCATCTGTATCAACGTATAATTTAATATCCATTAGATTCCGTAAACGCTCATCCTCAAGGACTAAAATACCTTCTAAAATAATTACTTCTTTAGGTTCAACAGGAATCACCTGATCAGAGCGTGTATGGATGGAATAATCATAAACAGGTTTATCGATTGCTTCATAGCGTAAAAGCTTCTCAATATGTTCGATCAGAAGGTCATTGTCAAAGGCAAGCGGATGATCATAATTTGTTTTTAATCGTTCCTCAAATGGAACATTGTGCTGGTCTTTATAATAATAATCCTGCTGAAGGACTAAGATAGAGAGATCTTTCAAACTTTCATAGATGGCATTTGTTACACTGGTTTTTCCGGAGCCGGAGCCGCCGGTTACACCAATAACAACCGGTTTGCGCATTAGGCGTTCTCCTTTCGCATCATGTTGTTAGGGTATACCGGTTTGTCCAATTTAAATTGTACAATCTGAAGTGGATGTCTTGCAGCATCCAATTCATTTCCTTTTTCATCCCAAATTTTATCCACTACATGTGTAAAGTTTTCGATTTCAGGTCCAAAGAATTCCACTTCATCCCCGGGTTTAAAATGGTTACGCTGCTGCAAGGTTACGATTTGTGTTTCTTCGTTATAATCTAATACAAGACCAACAAATTCAAACTTTGTCTTCTTGCTATGATTACCAAACATTTGCTCTTTATACCCTGGAATTCCTTCAAAAAAGGCTGGAGCCGTTTCTCGGTTTGCACATTTGTCTAACTCTTCTAACCATTCTCTATGAATAACAAAATGATCTGGATTTGCACAGTAGGCATCAATGACTTTACGATAGACACTAACGACAGTAGCGATATAATGAATCGATTTCATCCGTCCTTCAATTTTCAAGCTGTCGATTCCAAGCTCAATCATGTTCGGAATAGCTTGGATTAAATTAAGGTCTTTAGGACTCATCGCAAATGGTGCGTCCTCTCCGCCAAACAGCGCAGTTTCTTGATCCTCGCCTTCGAGTTTATAGAGATCATAATCCCAGCGACAAGATTGACAACAGCCGCCTCGATTTGAATCCCTTGCTGTCATGTGATTACTCAATGTACAACGGCCGGAATAGGCAATACACATCGCTCCATGGATAAAGGTTTCAATTTCAACATCAACCTTTTCCTTCATTTCTCTAATTTCATCTGCCCCAACCTCACGGGCTAAAACGACTCGTTCAGCTCCTGCT
>Ga0268255_10001842_pt1 | contig 11653 bp, 9 predicted proteins | sample AgamicOrMarz_FD_200256 | JGI IMG/M metagenome (GOLD analysis project Ga0268255, IMG submission 200256) | Agave microbial communities from Guanajuato, Mexico - Or.Ma.rz (v2) (version 3) | ecosystem: Host-associated > Plants > Phyllosphere > Phylloplane/Leaf | place: Guanajuato, Mexico | collected...
CCTGGAGCCTGAACAAGCTGCTGCGCCGCTCGGCCAAGCACACGCTGTGGCTGGGCATCAGCCTGCTGACCGGCCTCACTTTCGTCGGCTATTTCACCCCGATCCGGCCGCTGGCCGAAGCGTTGCTGACGTTGCAGATAGCCGGGGTCAGCCTGTTCTGGGTGCTGTTCTTCACTGGCGCCACGTACCTCAACGCCGGCTGGCTGCGTGAGGCGGTGTGCATGCACATGTGTCCCTACGCACGGTTCCAGAGCGTGATGTTCGACAAGGACACCCTGACCATTTCCTACGACGCCGCCCGTGGCGAGATCCGCGGCCCACGCAAACGCGATGTAGTCCCGGCCAATATCGGCCTGGGCGACTGCATCGACTGCCAGATGTGCGTGCAGGTCTGCCCCACCGGCATCGACATCCGCGACGGCCTGCAGATGGAATGCATCGGTTGCGCGGCGTGCATCGATGCCTGCGATTCGATTATGGACAAGATGGGCTACGCCCGTGGCCTGATCAAATACACCTCCGAGCACCAATTGCAAGGCGGCAAGACGCGTCTGTTGCGGCCCCGCCTGATCGGCTACACCGCCGTACTGCTGGTCATGATTGCCGCGCTGGTGGTGGCGCTGGTAGAGCGCCCCATGGTTTCGCTAGACGTCAGCAAGGACCGCGGCCTGTTCCGCGAAAACAGCCAGGGCCTGATCGAGAACATCTACAGCCTGAAGATCATCAACAAGACCCAGCAGCGCCAGGATTATCACGTGTCCCTGGTGGACGGCGACGGCTTCGTCCTGCAAGGCAAGACGCAACTGAGCCTGGCGCCGGGGGAAATCGTTGATGTGCCGGTGTCGGTGGCCATGCTTGGTGAACAGCCCCGCAGCGGCTCGCTGGAGATGACCTTCAAGGTAGTCGACAGCGACGAACCTGGCATCTACAGCGTGGCCAAGAGCCGTTTTGTCGCGCCGATGAACCGGTAACGTTCTAAGATGCGAAACCTCTTTTTGTGGGAGCGAGCCTGCTCGCGATGAGGCCAGTACGGTCAGCCCCCTGAGGCGATTGACACTCCGCCATCGCGAGCAGGCTCGCTCCCACAGTTAATGCGCAAGCCAGCACCCCCTGACCGTTCAAGACCGGGCCCGCCATGAAACGCTACGAGAAATTCGCCGACGACATCGCAGAACTGATCCGCTCCGGCATGCTGGGGCCGGGACAGCGCGTGCCGTCGGTGCGGTATGCCAGCCAGACCTATGGCGTGAGCCCGTCCACGGTGTTCCAGGCTTATTATCTGCTGGAGCGTCGCGGCTTGATCCGGGCCCGACCGCGTTCCGGCTACTTCGTCAACAACCATGCGCCCAGTCCGTTTTCCGAGCCGGTGATCAGCAGCCAGTTGCAGGAGTCCACCGAAGTCGACGTCAGCGAACTGGTGTTTTCCGTGCTGGAGTCGATCAAGGACCCCACCACCGTCCCCTTTGGTTCAGCCTTTCCCAGCCCGATGCTGTTCCCGCTGCAACGCCTGTCCCGTTCGCTGTCAAGCGCCACACGGGACATGGACCCGAGGGTGGTGGTCACGGACATGTCGCCGGGCAATCCACAACTGCGCCGACAGATTGCCCTGCGCTACATGGTCGGCGGCCTGATGTTGCCCATGGAGGAATTGCTGGTCACCAACGGCGCACTGGAAGCCCTGAACCTGTGCCTGCAAGCCGTGACCGAACCCGGTGACCTGGTGGCGATCGAGGCGCCGGCGTTCTACGCCAGCCTGCAAGTGCTGGAGCGGCTCAAGCTCAAGGCCGTGGAAATCCCCGTGCATCCACGCGAAGGCATTGACCTGGACGTATTGGAACAAACGCTGGAGCGCCATCCGATCAAGGCCTGCTGGTGCATGACAAGCTTCCAGAACCCCATCGGCGCGACCCTGCCCGAAGAACGGAAACAGGCATTGGTGGCGCTGCTGCGCCGCCATCAGGTACCGCTGATCGAGGACGACGTCTACGCCGAGCTCTATTACGGCCAGCAAGCCCCGAAACCGGCCAAGGCCTTCGACACCGAAGGGCTGGTGATGCACTGCGGTTCGTTCTCCAAGAGCCTGGCGCCGGGCTATCGTATCGGCTGGGTCGCCGCCGGTCGCTATGCGCAGAAGATCGAGCGACTGAAGCTCATGACGTCACTGTGCGCCTCGATGCCCGCCCAGGCCGCCATCGCCGACTATTTGCAACATGGAGGCTACGACCGGCACCTGCGCAAGCTGCGCTACGCCCTGGAGGAACAGCAGAGCGCGATGCTCTCCGCCATCGCCCGGCACTTCCCGGCCCAGACCCGCGTCAGCCAGCCGGCGGGCGGCTATTTCCTGTGGTTGGAATTGCCGGAGCAGATGGACTCGCTGAAACTGTTCCAGATGGCTCTCGCCCAGGGCATCAGCATCGCGCCAGGCCCGATTTTTTCGCCGACCCGGCGGTTCAGGAACTGCATCCGGTTGAACTATGGCAGCCCGTGGACAGAGGCGTCGGAAAAGGCCATGGAGACGTTGGGGCGGATTATTCGCTCGTTCTGAATACGACTTCGATTCAACCATCGCCTTCGCGAGCGAGCCCGCTCCTACAGGACGACAAGGGAACCATGTGGGAGCAGGCTTGCTCGCGAAGGGGCCGGTATTGCCAGCGAATATCCCCTGGACTACCGCCCGCCCCCCAGATCCACGAACGTCCCGGTCGCATACGAAGCCTTGTCCGATAACAGCCAGATAATCGCTTCGGCCACTTCGTCCGGACGCCCACCCCGGGCCATGGGAATGGCCGACTCCAGCTTGCTGACCCGGTCCGGATCGCCACTCAGGGCGTGGAAATCGGTGTAGATGTAGCCCGGGCGCACCGCATTGACGCGGATGCCTTCGCCAGCCACTTCCTTGGACAGACCGACGGTGAACGTATCCAGTGCGCCCTTGGAGGCGGCGTAGTCGACGTATTCGTTCGGCGAACCCAGGCGCGCGGCCACCGACGAGACATTGACGATACTGCCGCCCTGCCCGCCGTGCCGGGGCGACATGCGCAACACCGCGTGCTTGGCGCACAGCATCGGCCCCAGCACGTTGGTCTTCATGACCTTGAGCATGCGGAACTCGGACATTTCGTCGAGCCGGGACTTGTGGGCCACCGTCCCGGCATTGTTCACCAACGCCGTCACGCGGCCCAGTTCAGCGTCCACCCGGTTGAACAGGCCGATGACTTCGTCCTCGATGCTGACGTCGGCCCGCACGGCGATCGCCTGGGCGCCCTTGGCCCGGACCTGTTCGAGCACTTCCTGGGCAGCGCTCTCGTCGGCCTGGTAATTGATGCAGATCCGGTACCCCAGGTCGGCCGCCAGCAGCGCCGTGGCGGCCCCGATGCCCCGGCCGCCCCCGGTGATGACGATGACTTTATCCACGATAGCTTCTCCCGTTCCCCGGATAGACAACCGGGCCAAGAATAGCGTTCACGCCGCGCTTTGCACAAACCGCTGCGCTTACCGGGCCAGCGCCCGCAGATCCAGCCGTCCGTCCAGCAGCGGCGGACACCAATAGTAGCCGCCAGTGATCGGCCGGCTCATGCGATACAGGCCGTCGGTGATGCCATCTTCCAGGCCGCTCATGCGCCGCAATTGGGCCTCGAAGGCATCGAGGGAAAAACCGAAGGCCAGGAACATCAGGCCGGCGCGATCGCCTTCGATCCATGGCATGGAGCGACGTACGACGAAGGCCTGCGGGGCGAAGCTCTCCTGAGCGGTGCGTTTGACGTGAGCCGACTCCGGCGCGTCGTCGAGCTCTTCGTTGTCGCTCAGGCGTCGGCCCATGATGTTGTCGCGCTCATGGGGCTGCATCGCCGCGAAACCGTCCAAGTCGTGCTGCCACTGCTGGATCGCCGCGAAGCTGCCACCGCGAAGCCCGTCGTCCCCCTGGGCCAGGGCCGCGGCGACGGCGGCTTCATCGTGGGGATTCTCTGTGCCGTCTTCGTAGCCCGTCAGATCGTGGCCGGTCATGTGCCGGAAGGTTTCATTCATCTGCATCAGACGCAACGCCGGCGCCAGCGCCGCCTCGATGGCACGGCTGCGGTGCAGCAGTTCCCCACGGTCTTCACCGTGCAGCCAGCACCACAGGGCATGCTGGGTCGACGGGTTGTCCACGCCCACGCCAGCCAAGGCCGGGAATGCCCGCAAGCCTTCAATCTGCGCGCCCAGCGCTTGCACCAGCGACTCCCCGAAGCCGACTACCGCGCGGCCATCCAGTTGCAGCGACAACCTATCGATCGCAGCCGGCAGCGCCTCGGCCGATTCCAGGGCGAAAAACAAATGACGGGCCTGAGGCGGAACTGGGGTGGCGAGAATGCCGGGCTGGTAGTAACTCATATGAACTCCTCTGGAAAGAACGCGAGTTTACCCGGCGGCCGCGGGTTTGTGGTGGCTGCCGTACGATGCCGGATACGCCCAGGCGACTCATGCCCGGCGTAGGAACGCTCTGGCACCACCGTCGGAGAACTCGCAAGCAGGCCTGGCGCGAAGGACTTCTCATTGCCTGCTGGTTGAAAACTGCCTAGATTGACCACCCCTCGGTGCAACCAGGCACCGAATAGCCACTGGATGCAGAGTGGCTGAACCATCCGATCCGCGGAGAACGGTCAGACATGTACATTGCCAAATCGCTACTGGCAGGCGCTTTCGTCCTGTCGTGTGGAATGCCACAGGGCTTTGCCCAGGACCGCATCGAAGAGACAGTCAACGCGCTGATCCAGCCCTTGATGAAACAGCAGGACATCGCCGGCATGGCCGTCGCCGTCACGGTGGACGGCAAACCTCGTTTTTTCAACTACGGTGTTGCCTCGAAGGAGACGAAAACCCCCGTCACCGAGCAGACCCTCTTCGAAATCGGTTCGGTCAGCAAGACCTTTACCGCGACCCTCGGTGCCTACGCCCAGGCCCAGGGCAGGCTGTCACTGTCGGCCCCGGCGGGCCGCTATGCCCCCGAGTTGCATGGCAGTGCCCTGGAAAGCGTCACCCTGCTCAACCTCGCCACCTATACCCCCGGCGGGCTGCCGTTGCAGTTCCCCGATGAGGCGGACCACCCGCAGCGGATGTTCGATTACTTCAAGGCCTGGAAACCACTCTACCCGGCCGGCACCCAGCGGCTTTATTCGAACCCGAGTATCGGCCTGTTTGGCTATCTGGCCGCCCGCAGCCTGGATCGGTCGTTTGACGACGCGATGGAACACCTGCTGATGCCGGGACTGGGCCTCAAGCACAGCTACCTGCATGTGCCGCCGGAGCAGTCGAGCCGATACGCCCAGGGCTATGCCAAGGACGGCAAGCCCGTCCGGGTCGGGCCCGGCGCGCTGGACTCAGAGGCCTATGGCGTGAAAACCAGCGCGTCGGACCTGATTCATTTTGTCGAGGCCAACCTGCGCCCTGAAAAACTGGACGCCAACCTGCGCCAGGCCATCGCCACCACCCACACCGGGTTCTACCAGGTCGGTGGCATGACCCAGGGACTGGGCTGGGAGTTCTACCCTTACCCGATCAGCCTGGAGGCACTGCTGGCCGGCAATTCGCCGCAAATGGCGCTGACACCCCAGAAGGCGACGCCCCTCGACCCGCCTCGACCGGCACCGGACAGTGCCTGGATCAACAAGACCGGTTCGACAGGCGGGTTCGGCGCGTACGCGGCGTTCGTGCCGGCGCAAAACCTGGGCATCGTGCTATTAGCGAACAAGAACTACCCGATCGAGGAACGGGTGAAAGTGGCGCACAAGATCCTGACAGCACTGGCGGAGAAATAGGAGCAAAGCTGCCGGAGCGTGCCTGTGGAAGCAGGCTTGCTTCCACAGAGCTGCTCTGTCTTCACAGCCTTGCTCCCACTGCTCAGTCATCCAGCGGCTTCTGTGGCTCCGTCGATTTGGCGGGCTTGCCCGCCTTGCCAGGCTTGGCCCCCTTCGTGTCCTTGGTCGGAGCAGGTTCCGGTGCGGGTGGTGGGGCTGGAGGCGTGGCTTCCTTTTCGGCTGTCGGTAATTTATCGACGGTGTCGAAAATGTCTTTCAGCTCGATCGCCCCGGAATGCTCAAGCTTCTTTTCGCCATCCTTGCCGACCAGGATGACCTTGGTCTGGGCACCGGCGCCCAGCTTGAGTGAACGGATCAGCGCCATGGTGCTCTGCGGGTCCAGGTCCTTGCCGTCGCGCTGCCCGATCGTATTGAGCACGGTGTAGAGCACCATGTTGCGCTCGGTAAAACCTTGTTTGCCGGCTGGTTCCTCAAGGGACTTCTTCAGACTGACCCACGTTGGGTCTACGGTACTGGGCGCGATGACGATCAGCGGGCGGGATTTGCCCATGTCTGCCATCTGGGGCGGGTCGCCATCCGCAGCGAACAGTGGGCCGGCGATGGCCAGCAAGGTAGCGAAGGTCAACGACCGAATGAGCATGCGCCTCTCCTTTTGATATTCACGCTGTACTGATTGCACAGGGCGGCGAATGTTCCGCGAGAGGGTCGCCCGATACTGCGCCTGTCTGCCTTGAAGCTTAGGCCAGCAGATTCATTGCGCAACCGGGGGGCGCGAGGGAGCGGGAGTCAGACATGGCCCCTATGGGAGCGAGCCTGCTCGCGATACGGCGACACATCCGACATCACTGCAAACTGACCCACCGCTATCGCGAGCAGGCTCGCTCCCACGAGGGGGCCAAGATGAGTTCAGAACGCCAGCTTGAACCCGATCATCGCCAGCATCACTGCCAGGCACGGGCGCAGCAGCTCATCGGAGATGCGGCCCGACAAGTGACTGCCCAGGTAGATACCCGGCAACGAGCCGACCAGCAGGAAGCCAAGGATGTGCCAGTCCATGTTGCCCATGCTGGCATGACCCAGGCCGGCAACAAGGGTCAGTGGCACGGCGTGGGCAATTTCAGTACCCACCAGGCGTTTGGTGACGAGAAACGGATAGAGGATGAACAGGGCTACCGTGCCCAGGGCGCCGGCGCCGATGGACGTCAACGCCACCATCGTACCCAACACCAAGCCGGTGACGACCGTCAGCAGGTTGAGTCTTGAGCCCGTAGGGTTGTAGTGACCGCCGGCGCGATCGTGAGCGAACTGCAGGAGGCGTTTCTTGAACAGGATCGCCAGGGCAGTGGCAAACAACACGAAACCCAGGGCCTGCTTGATGACGGCGTTCATGGCGTCAGGTGAACTGTGCAGGCTGTTGAGGAACCAAAGGGTCAGCCCGACCGCCGGGACGCTGCCCAAGGTCAGCCAGCCCGTGACAGCCCAATCGATATTACGGTTTTTGGCGTGAACCAGGACCCCACCGGACTTGGTAATGGCCGCGTACAGCAGATCCGTCCCCACCGCCGTCGCGGGATTGATACCGAACCACAACAGAATAGGGGTCATCAGCGAACCACCGCCGACGCCGGTCATTCCGACGATGAAACCGACCACCAGGCCCGCTACGACTAAACCGACACTACCGAAATCCATCAAACCCGTCTCTGCGCAACCGCAAGGAAAAAACTGGCCGCGAGCATAGCGATTTTTCTTATAACGTCCCTATATCATTGTGATCTATCTTTATGCGTTTCGGGCCTTAAGCTATTGCACGGGCAGGAAGTTGAGAAACAGCAGGCTCTGGGCGTAATTCAACCCGATCCGCCGGTAACGCTCGTCCAGCATTTGGGTCAGCAGGTCCAGCCGTGCGACGATCTTGCCGAACTCGACGGCGAAGCTGAGGTTACTGCCCTCCTCCGAGATTTCATTGGAAAACAACAATAGCTTGCCGTCCTTGTCCTGTCGCTGGCTTAGCAGCCAGGTGGCTTTCTCGATATTGCGCGCCGCATTGCTGACAAAGCGTGGATCGATGGTGTCGGTCATGTAGAACTCGAGCCGGTTGCCATGGGCGGTGACCAGCATGCTGCCGATGGCGTAGATAAAGGCCCCCACCCGGTCGCCGAGGAATTCCGGGCTCATGGCATAGCTCAGCGCCGCAAGGTCCTTTTTGCCACCCAGGGTCGGCAGAGGCTGTTGTTGCTCGATCGCCATGCGCACCTGTTTTTCAGCGCTGCGGGCATCGAGGAAACCCGACTTGCGCAATTCCTCGGGATTGCGCAGGTACAGCTTGTTCATCAGCAGATAAAGGCTTTGCAGGTTGTCATGCATCGACAGCGTGGCCATGCGGTCGACACTGGTCTGCAGAAATTCCTGCGGCTTGGTGTTGCTGAACTGCGTGACCATGTCCTTGCCCTGTTGATGAGTGCAACCGCCACTGAGCAACGCAAGGACGCCGGCCAACAGCACCGGACCGCAACGTCGTAGTTCCCTCAAGGGATAAAAAACATCGGCCATCAACTCTCGATCTGGGCATGGGGAGGCGGTGGGGCTCGCCGCTTCCTGGCCATGGATAGAGCGGTAAAAATCGTAAAAGTGCAGTAGCCGGTGATGAGGCACTCGCCGGGGAGTGACTCACTCCACCCAATTAGTCTTACTTTTTAATTGAAAATTCTCCATTTATAGCTATAAATCGTTTCGCACCTCCTAAATAGAAAGACTACTGAACAGAAAAACCTTCAGCGCTGTCCGACCACTAACGGGCTCGACGCGCGTTCAAAACAACAACAAAACCACAGGAAGGAAGGTCATACCATGTTTGAATCCAGACATCTGCTCACGGCCCTCGGAGTGTCTCTGATGATCGCCACCCCCGCTTCCCAGGCCGCTGGCCTGACCAACGAACACGGTGCGTTCGGCAAGACCGACGACGGCACGCCGGTGGAAAAGTACGTGCTGCGCAACAGCCATGGCATGGAGGCGACCGTCATCACCTATGGCGGGATACTTCAGTCCCTGATCGTGCCGGACAAACACGGCAAGGCCGCCGACGTGGTCCTCGGTTTCGATGATGTCCAGGGCTACCAGAAGAACGGCAATGTGTATTTCGGTGCGACCATCGGCCGCTTTGGCAATCGGCTGGCCGACGGGGCATTCGAACTGGATGGCAAGCGTTACCAGGTGCCGCAGAACGACCATGGCAATTCCCTGCACGGCGGGCCACAAGGCTTCGACAAACGCGTGTGGAAGGCCGTGCCCCATGACGCCAAGGGCTCGGTGGGGGTGACCCTGACCTACGTCTCGGCCGATGGCGAGATGGGCTTTCCCGGCGCGCTGAAGACCGACGTCACCTACAGCCTCAATGACCAGAACGAACTGCGCATCGACTACAAGGCCACCACCGACAAACCTACGGTGCTGAACCTGACCAACCACAGCTACTTCAACCTCGCCGGCGCCGGCAACGGTGACATCCTCAAACAGGTAGCTACCCTCCACGCCGCCCGCTACACGCCAGTCACCGGCAAGCTCATTCCCACCGGGGAACTGGCCCCCGTGGCGGGCACCCCGATGGACTTCACCAAGCCGACCGCCATCGGCACCCATATCAAGGCTGACCACCCACAGCTCAAGTTCGCCGAACCGAAACAGGGCGGTTTCGATTTCAACTGGGTCCTGGATGCCAAGGGGGACGTGAGCAAACCGGCTGCCGATGTCTACGACCCACAGTCGGGGCGGCGCCTGGAGCTCTTCACGACGGAGCCTGGCGTGCAGTTCTACACCAGCAACTTCCTCGATGGCACGGTCAAGGGCAAGCAAGGCAAGGCCTACCCGCATTGGGGCGCGTTTACCCTGGAAACCCAGCACTTCCCCGACTCGCCAAACCAACCGACCTTCCCTTCGACACGGCTTGATCCGGGCCAGACCTACACCCAGACCATGGTGTTGAAGTTCTCCGCGAAGTAAACCTGATCGCTCCCGCATCGTCCGGCGCAAGCCGCCACCCTGTGGGAGCGAGCCTGCTCGCGATGGCGGCGTCACAGGCAACATCATCGCCAACTGACCCGCCGCCATCGCGAGCAGGCTCGCTTCCACAGAACAGAGGATCGGATATCGAACACTTGGTCTATCCTGCTGCCACACGTCAGCTGTTCAAGCACACGGGAGGCAGGCATGAAGACGCTCCAACTGGCAGGCAAATCCGTACCGGTGATCGGCCAAGGCACTTGGCGCATGGGGGAAGAACCGTCCCAGCACAAGAAAGAAGTCGAGGCCCTGCGCCTGGGCATCGAGCTGGGCATGAATCTGATCGACACCGCAGAGATGTACGCCGAAGGCGGTGCCGAGGCAGTGGTTGGCGAAGCGATCACCGGCCTGCGGGACCAGGTATTGCTGGTGAGCAAGGTCTATCCCCACAACGCCAATCGCAAGGGCATCCCGTTGGCCTGCGAACGTAGCCTGCGCCGACTCGACACTGACTACATCGATCTATACCTGCTGCACTGGCGCGGCCAGTATCCACTGGAAGAAACCGTCGAAGCCTTCGAACGCCTGCGCGAAGAAGGCAAGATCGGTCGCTGGGGCGTCTCGAACTTCGATGTCGCCGATCTTGAAGAACTGGCCTCCCCTGCCTGCGCCACCAATCAGGTGCTGTATAACCTGCAGGAACGAGGTATCGAATACGACCTGCTGCCCTGGTGCCAGGAACGCTCCCTGCCGGTCATGGCCTACTGCCCGGTCGGCCAGGGCGGGCATCTGCTCAAGGATCACACCCTGCGCCAGATCGCTGAACGCCATCGGGCTACACCTGCGCAGATCGCGCTGGCCTGGTTGCTGAGACAGGACAAGGTCATCGCCATTCCCAAAGCCGTACAACCGGAACACGTACGCCTGAATGCCGAAGCGGCGAACATCAAGCTCGAACCCCAGGACCTCGCTGCCCTCGACCTGATCTTTCCGCAGCCCCAGGGCAAGCAGCGGCTGGCGATGGTGTGACTCAGCCCCGGCACGATGGGTAAATGAAGAAAGCCGTGGGAACACTGCTCCTCAGAACAAGCCCATCTGCCCACCCACAAGCGTCAGGAACTCATCCCCCACGAACGGCAGGATCGCATCCGCCACTGGTTGCAGCTGCTTGGTTACGTAGTGGTCGTAGTCGATGGGGGCGCCAAGGGTCTCCAGCGGCTCAGGGCCGGCGACGGTGATGACGTAGCTGATCCAGCCGCCACTTTGGTATTGCCTCGGACGGCCCTGTCGCTCGTTGAATTCGTCGGCAATCCGTGCGGCCCGCACATGGGGTGGAACGTTGCGCTCGTAGTCGTCCAGCGGTCGACGCAGGCGCTTGCGGTAGATCAACCGATCATCGAACGCCCCCGCGAGAGTCTGCTGCACGTAGTCGCGCACGTAATCCTGATAAGGCTGGCGCTGGAAGATGCGCGCGTACAGCTCCTGCTGGAATTGCCGGGCCAATGGCGACCAGTCGGTGCGCACGGCCTCCAGCCCTTTGTAGACGATTTCTTCATGACCGTCGGCACGGGTTACCAGTCCGGCGTAGCGCTTCTTGCTGCCCTCCTCGGCGCCCCGAATGGTCGGCATCAGGAAGCGTTTGAAATGGGTTTCGAACTGCAGCTCCAGGGCACTCTCCAGTCCGAACGCCTCACGTACCTGTTCACGCCACCACTGGTTGACATACGCCACCAGCTCGCGACCGATGCCGGCCGCCTCTTCTTCATCATGGGCACGGCGCAGCCAGACGAACGTAGAGTCCGTGTCACCGTAGATCACCACATGTCCCCGGGCTTCGATCAACTGGCGGGTCTGCT
>Ga0268255_10001850_pt1 | contig 11619 bp, 10 predicted proteins | sample AgamicOrMarz_FD_200256 | JGI IMG/M metagenome (GOLD analysis project Ga0268255, IMG submission 200256) | Agave microbial communities from Guanajuato, Mexico - Or.Ma.rz (v2) (version 3) | ecosystem: Host-associated > Plants > Phyllosphere > Phylloplane/Leaf | place: Guanajuato, Mexico...
CTCAGCTGGATAGAGTACTCGGCTACGAACCGAGCGGTCGGAGGTTCGAATCCTCCCGGATGCACCATCTATTACTTCATATTGCTTTAGAAGTGATATGAATATCGAGTAGTACAGTAGTAAATCCCGATGCATCCGTAGCTCAGCTGGATAGAGTACTCGGCTACGAACCGAGCGGTCGGAGGTTCGAATCCTCCCGGATGCACCATTTACTATTTCATATTACCTGGTCGTGATATGAACATCGAGTAGTACAGCAGTAAATCCCGATGCATCCGTAGCTCAGCTGGATAGAGTACTCGGCTACGAACCGAGCGGTCGGAGGTTCGAATCCTCCCGGATGCACCATCTATTACTTCATATTGCTTTAGAAGTGATATGAATATCGAGTAGTACAGCAGTAAACCCTGATGCATCCGTAGCTCAGCTGGATAGAGTACTCGGCTACGAACCGAGCGGTCGGAGGTTCGAATCCTCCCGGATGCACCATATTCTCCGAGATAATAGCTACGCTATTGTTTCAAGGTCTGCGGTTTAGCCGCAAGCACCAGGGAGGATAACGTTGCTTTAGCAACGGCCCAAAGGGCAAGGCGTAGCCGAGTAATCCTCCCGGATGCACCATCTTCTCCTCTTGTTTATTCCTTCGACGTTCCGTCAGTAATCCCACTCTCTTTCAGCGACAAAAACGCCCGTTTACGATAAAGTAATGCTTTGTTAATCGTTTAGCGAGAGCACGATGTACGCACAGTATGACGGTCTGATCTTTGATATGGATGGCACCCTCTTAGACACCGAGCCGACGCATCGCAAAGCCTGGGATGATGTCCTGGGTCGTTACGGTATGCGTTTCGATTTGCAGGCGATGGTTGCCCTCAACGGATCTCCCACCTGGCGTATTGCCCAGGCCGTGATTGAGCTGAATCAGGCCGATCTCGACCCGCATCAACTCGCACGCGAAAAAACCGACGCAGTGAAAGCTATGCTATTAGATACCGTACGTCCTTTGCCGTTGATTGATGTGGTGAAGGCGTGGCACGGACGTCGTCCGATGTCGGTCGGTACGGGCAGCGAAAGCGCAGTGGCGGAAGCCTTGCTGAATCATCTGGGCCTGCGCCACTATTTTTCTGCCGTTGTTGCCGCCGATCATGTTAAAAATCATAAGCCCGCACCGGACACTTTTCTGCTCTGTGCTGAACTGATGGGCGTACCCGCAGCAAAATGCGTTGTTTTCGAGGATGCCGATTTTGGTATTCAGGCTGCGCGTGATGCCGGAATGGCCGCGGTGGATGTTCGCTTACTGTGAGTGACGCGCTGTCACTTGCTTCACTGTTTGCCAGCAGTTTCTTAAGCGCTACGCTATTACCGGGCAACTCGGAAGTCGTACTGGTGGCGATGCTGTTGTCCGGCGCAAGTCAGCCCTGGTTGCTCGTGTTAATAGCAACAATGGGTAATAGCCTTGGAGGGCTGACTAACGTTATTCTTGGGCGTTTCTTTCCGCTACGCGAAAAATCGCGCTGGCAGGAAAAGGCAGTCGGCTGGCTAAAACGCTATGGCGCTGCCACGCTGTTATTAAGCTGGATGCCTGTAATAGGTGATTTGCTGTGTCTGCTGGCGGGATGGATGCGCATCTCCTGGGGACCGGTGCTCTTTTTTTTGTGCCTTGGCAAGGCGTTACGCTATGTTTTGTTGGCGTGGGTAACGCTACAGGGTATGACGTGGTGGCACTAATTGGTGGAATGAATTCGCGACCTTCAATCGTCAACCATTACAATTATGCTGAGTGACAATTTTTTGACAGGCGGGAGGTCAAATTGATCCCGGACGTATCACAGGCGCTGGCCTGGCTGGAAAACCACCCTCAGGCTCTGAAGGGTATTCAGCGTGGTCTTGAGCGCGAAACGCTGCGCGTTAACGCGGATGGCAGCTTAGCGACAACGGGTCATCCGAAGGCGTTAGGCTCGGCGCTGACACATAAATGGATCACAACGGATTTCGCCGAAGCGCTGCTGGAGTTTATTACGCCGGTGGATGGTGATGTCGATCATATGCTGACGCTGTTACGCGACGTCCATCGCTTCACCGCCCGTAATCTGGGCGACGAGCGTATGTGGCCGCTGAGCATGCCGTGCTACATCGAGCAGGGTCAGGAGATTGAGCTGGCGCAATACGGCACCTCGAATATCGGTCAGCTGAAAACGCTTTACCGTGAGGGGCTAAAAAACCGCTACGGCGCGTTAATGCAGACCATTTCTGGCGTGCATTACAATTTCTCCCTGCCTTTGGCATTCTGGCAGGCGAAATGCGGTGAAACGGATAAAGAAGCCCTCTCCGCGGGCTATTTCCGCCTGATCCGCAACTACTACCGTTTCGGCTGGGTTATTCCTTATCTGTTCGGCGCGTCCCCGGCGATCTGTTCATCTTTCCTGCAGGGAAAACCGACAACGCTGCCGTTCGAGAAGACCGAGTGCGGGATGTACTATCTGCCGTACGCGACTTCCCTGCGCCTGAGCGATCTTGGCTATACCAATAAATCGCAAAGCAATCTCGGTATTACGTTTAACGAATTGCACGAATATGTGGCAGGATTGAAGCGGGCGATCAAAACCCCGTCAGAAGAGTACGAGAAAATCGGCCTCGAAAAAGACGGCAAACGCCTGCAAATCAACAGCAACGTGCTGCAGATTGAAAATGAGCTTTACGCGCCGATTCGTCCGAAACGCGTGACCCGCAGCGGCGAAACGCCGTCTGATGCGCTTCAGCGCGGTGGCATTGAGTACATCGAAGTGCGTTCGCTGGATATCAACCCGTTCTCACCGATTGGCGTTGATGAACAGCAGGTGCGTTTCCTGGACTTGTTTATGGTCTGGTGCGTACTGGCAGATGCGCCGGAAATGAGTGCGGATGAACTGCTCTGCACGCGCACCAACTGGAACCGCGTGATTCTGGAAGGTCGCAAGCCGGGCCTGACGCTGGGTATTGGCTGTGAAACGGCTCAGTTCCCGCTGGCTAAAGTCGGTAAAGATCTGTTCCGTGACCTGAAGCGCGTTGCTAAGACGATGGACGATGTCTACGGTGGTAAAGCGTATCAAGAGGTTTGCGACCAGCTGGTTGAATCTTTTGATAACCCTGAGCTGACGTTCTCGGCGCGCATTCTGCGTTCGATGATCGATCAGGGTATTGGCGGAACCGGACGTGCGCTCGCGGCAGAATACCGTGAGATGCTGATGCAGGAGCCGTTGGAAGTCTTAAGCGAAGCGGATTTTGTGGCGGAACGCGATGCGTCCGTCGTGCGTCAGAAAGAGGTCGAAGCGGCGGATACGGAGTCGTTTGAGGCGTTTCTGGCGAAGCAGGCTTGAGCTGAAAAAGAAAAAGGCCACATCGCTGTGGCCAAAATATACATCTCTGAATTCAGGGATGATGATAACAAATGCGCGTCTTTCATATACTCAGACGCGCATTCTGTAGAAGAGTTCAGTTTATTTTAAAAAAAATCACTATCGGAGGTGACGTATGCCGTTATTAGATAGCTTTACCGTCGACCATACCCGTATGGAAGCACCTGCTGTACGTGTGGCGAAGACCATGCACACCCCGCACGGCGACACGATCACCGTTTTCGATCTGCGCTTCTGCGTGCCGAACAAAGAAGTGATGCCTGAAAAAGGCATTCACACCCTGGAGCACCTTTTCGCCGGGTTTATGCGTGACCACCTGAACGGCAACGGCGTGGAGATCATCGATATCTCTCCAATGGGCTGCCGGACCGGTTTCTACATGAGCCTGATTGGCACGCCGGAAGAAAAACGCGTGGCGGATGCCTGGAAAGCGGCGATGCAGGACGTGCTGAAGGTAAAAGAGCAGAATCAGATCCCTGAGCTGAACGTATACCAGTGCGGTACTTACCAGATGCACTCTCTGGAAGAAGCGCAGGAGATCGCGCGCCACATCATCGAACGTGATGTCCGCGTGAACAGCAACGACGAACTGGCGCTGCCGAAAGAAAAACTGCAGGAACTGCACATCTAGTGCACCTTTTCCCTCTCCCTCAGGGAGAGGGTAGGGTGAGGGTTGTTAGCCCATGACCACAACCGCAACCTTCTCCTTTACCCATCGCCCCCTCATTCCCTTTGCGCATGATTACCTTCATGGCGATAGCGAGCCGTGGCATCAGCACGACTGCGCCCAGCTGCTGCACAGCCTGAGCGGCGTGGTGCGGGTGGACACCGCCTCCGGCTGTTGGGTTGTCCCACCGGGGCGCGGCGTCTGGCTACCGGCGGATACACCGCATTCCCTGCGTATCTCCGGCAACGTTGCTGCCCGCACGCTGTTTATCGATCCGCTGGCGCGCGCCGATCTCCCGGCTACCTGCCAGATCGTGCAGATCTCCGCGCTGTTGCGCGAGCTGATCCTCGCCTCCCTGACGCTTCCCGAATCTTACGCGCCCGGCAGCCGCGATGAACGCGTGTATGAGTTGATTCTGGATGAAATCCGCGTGATGCCGGTGCTGCCCTTTCATCTGCCCGAACCGCAAAGCGAACCGTTACGTACGCTTAGCCTGCGTATTCGCCATTCTCCGGGTGAACCCTGGAGCAGCGCCCAGGCTGCCAACGCCCTCGGGATGAGTGAGCGTACGCTGAACCGCCATTTTCAGCAGCAGACGGGGTTACGCTACGGCGAGTGGGTGAGAAGGGCGCGTTTGCTGGAGGCGCTGGTACGGCTGGCGCAGGGCCAGCCGGTATTACGCGTGGCGCTGGATCTGGGCTATGGCAGCCACAGCGCCTTTACCGCAATGTTCCGCCGGGTGATGGGCATTTCACCCAGCGATTATTTCAAAGACGGTTAACCGATGGCATTCAGCAGCGCCTGCAGCGAAGCGCGCGCCACGTCGCTGTCGATCCCCACGCCCCAGCGGCTGCTGCCGTCCTGGAACAGGCAGCGAATATAGGCCACTGAACGGCTGTCGCTGCGCTCGCCCAGCGTGTGTTCGTGATAATCCTTGATCGCAAACGGCGCATTGATCCAGCGGCTCAGTCCGTTAGCCGCGGCGGATAACAAGCCGTTTCCCTGTCCGTCCAGCTGGCGGGTTCCTCCCTCGGTCAGGATACTTGCCGTCAAGCGTAACTGCCCGTCCTGCTCGCTGTCGCTGCGATAGGACTGCAGCGCAAAGCGCGGCGTCGCCACCAGGCCGTAGCGGCTGCGGAACAGCTGCCAGAGCGCGTTCTGGGTCATCTCTTTTCCGTGACGGTCGGTTTCCTGCTGCACGTGCTGGCTAAAGTCCTGCTGCAACGCACGGGGTAATTTCAATCCATGGTTCTGCTCTATCAGCCACGCGCTCCCGCTCTTACCGGACTGGCTGTTCACGCGGATCACCGCTTCGTACGTGCAGCCAATATCCTGTGGGTCGACCGGCAGATAAGGCATCTCCCAGCGCGCGTCAGGCTTGCGGGCATCAAAACCTTTTTTAATCGCATCCTGATGCGAGCCGGAAAACGCGGTGTAGGCCAGCCGTCCGGCCCACGGATGGCGCGGATGGACCGGAAGCTGATTACAGTTTTCTACCACTTCCACCACGCGCGCCATCTCGCTGAAGTCGAGGTTCGGGCTAACGCCCTGGCTGTAGAGGTTCATCGCCAGCGTCACCAGGCAGACGTTGCCCGTGCGCTCGCCGTTACCAAACAGGCAGCCCTCCACGCGGTCGGCCCCGGCCATCACGGCCAGCTCCGCGCTGGCAACGCCGGTGCCGCGGTCGTTATGCGGGTGCACGCTGATACAAACGTCGCGGCGGCGGCTAAAGTGGCGGCAGAAATACTCAATCTGATCGGCATAGACGTTCGGCGTGTTGACTTCTACGGTGGCGGGTAAGTTGATCACCATCGGGCGTTCGGCGCACGGCTGCCAGATGTCCGCCACGGCTTCGCAAATCTCCAGGGCAAACTCCGGCTCGGTAAAACAGAAGGTTTCCGGCGAGTATTCATACTGCCAGCGGGTTTCAGGGTTAGCCTCGCAAAGCTGACGGATCAGGCGTGTGGACCGCGTGGCCAGCTCCACGACGTGCGTCTTCTCCATGCCGAACACCAGGCGACGGAACAGCGGGGCGGTCGCGTTATAGAGATGCACCGTGGCCTGTTTTGCGCCGCGCAGGGACTCAAAAGTGCGGAGGATAAGATCTTCCCGCGCCTGGGTTAACACCTGAATCGTGACGTCATCCGGAATGCGGTTCTCTTCAATCAGCTGGCGAACAAAGTTGAAGTCGGTCTGCGAGGCCGACGGAAAGGCGACCTCAATCTCTTTGAACCCACAGCTCAGCAGCAGATCCCAGAACTGCAGCTTGCGCGCGCTGTCCATCGGCTCGGCAAGCGCCTGGTTGCCATCACGTAAGTCCGTTGAGAGCCAGCGTGGCGCATGGGTAATGCGTTGTTCAGGCCAGCGGCGGTCGGGCAATGAAACGGTAGGGTAGGGTTGGTATTTGTCGGCGGGTGTGTTCAGCATGATGCGCTCCTGTTGTCTTTTCACTATCGTGAATCGATTTCAGGTGCGCTGCTTTATCGGAACTGACAATCGCTGTCGCGTTTTGGACAAGGGTGGCGATGGTTGCCCGGTGGCGGCTACGCCTTACCGGGCCTACGAATGTGCCGGTTATCGTAGGCCGGATAAGGCGTAGCCGCCGCCCGGCATCCTGCACAGAAGGTTAGTGCGCGCCGCCGCCGCCGCTACCGGCACCAAACGGTGGTCTGGCAAACCACACCAGCCCCAGCAGCACGAGGAAAATCCCTGCTGAGATCCAGAAAATCTCGTTGGCGGAGATAATCAGCCCCTGGTTGGTGATCTGCTGGGCGATCCAGCCGGACGCCTGCTGCTCCGTCATGCCCATACCCTGCAGCTGGCTGTACATCTGCTGGGCATTCGGGTTAAACGGATTCACCGCTTCCGTCAGCTGGGCATGGTGCATCGATTCACGGTTGGTCCAGAGCGTGGTGGTGATCGATGTCCCGATGGAGCCTGCCAGCGTTCGGGTAAAGTTCGACAGGCTCGACGCCGCCGCCATGCGCTCAGGCGGCAAGCCGGAAAGCGTGATGGTGGTGAGCGGCATAAAGAAGCACGCCACGGCGAAGCCCTGAATAAACTGCGGCCACGCGGAGGCGCCAAAGTCCATGCCCGGTTCGAAGGTATAGGCGCGCCAGTAGAAGCACACGGCATACATAATGAAGCTGAATGTCACCAGCCTGCGCATATCGAGCTTGTGGGCGAAGCGGCCAATAATCGGCGACAGCAGCACCGGGATCAGCCCAACCGGCGCAGAGGCCAGCCCTGCCCAGGTTGCGGTGTAGCCGTATACCTCCTGCAAAAGCTGCGGCAGCAACACAATTGCGCCGAAGTAGAGCATATAGGCCAGGCTGATACACAGGCAGCCGATGGTGAAGTTTCGCGACTTAAAGAGCGAGAGATCGACAATTGGGTTATCGTCCGTCAGCTCCCAGACAATCAGGAAGCTCAGCGAGATCACCGCGACAACCGTCAGAACGATAATCTCTTTCGAGTTAAACCAGTCCAGCTCTTTACCCTGATCGAGCATCACCTGCAGGCTACCAATCCCCAGCACCAGCAGCGCCAGGCCAACGGCATCAATTCGCCGCTGCTCGGTTCGGGTTTCGCGACCGCGCAGCGTTTGCAGGGTCAACATCACCACGACCGCGCCAATCGGCACGTTGATGAAGAAGATCCAGCCCCAGTGATAGTTATCGCTGATATAGCCGCCCAGAATAGGACCGCAAATCGGGGCGACAATCACCGTCATTGACCACAGCGCCAGCGCGATAGAGCGTTTGGCGGGCGGATAGTTGTTGAGCAGCAGACTCTGCGACAGCGGAATCAACGGCCCGGCAACGATCCCCTGAATCACGCGGAAGAAGATCAGCATGGTCAGGCTGGATGACACGCCGCACGCCCACGAGGCGAGTACAAAGGCGATAGTCGACCAGAGGAACAGTTTCACCTCACCGACGCGCTTCGCCAGCCAGCCGGTGATGGGAATGGAGATGGCGTTCGCCACCCCGAACGAGGTAATGACCCAGGTTCCCTGGCTCAGCGACGAGCCAAGGTTGCCGGCAATCGTTGGGATCGCCACGTTTGCGATGGTGGAGTCCAGCACCTGCATGAATGTCGCCAGCGAAAGCGCAATGGTCATAATGACCAGTTGCGCCCCTTCCAGCGGTTTTTGCGGCTTTTGCTGTTGCATAGCGCTCACCTTCGGCTTAACCGGCGTTTGCCTTCACGATGTCATCGATCAGCTTGTTGACCGGATCGAGGTTAATTTCACGGGCGTTACTTTCGTACGCCGGGCTGCTACGCACCTGGCTTGCCAGGATCTGTCCGTCGCGGTTGGCGGTGTCGACCGTCACCAGCGTGGAAAGGCCAATACGCAGCGGATGATCCGCCAGCTGTTTGGCATCCAGTTCGATACGCACGGGCAGACGCTGAACCACTTTGATCCAGTTACCGGTGGCGTTCTGCGCAGGCAGCAGGCTAAATGCGCTGCCGGTACCCATATCGAGACCCACCACTTTACCGGTGTATTTCACGTCATCACCGTAGATGTCGCTGACAACGGTTGCGGTCTGGCCGATACGCATGTGGGCAAGCTGCGTCTCTTTGAAGTTGGCATCCACCCACAGGTTGTTCGCCGGTACCACCGCCATCAGCGGCGTCGTTGTGCCGATCTGCGCGCCAGGCTGAACCGAGCGGCGAGAGACGTAGCCGGTCATTGGGCTGACGATTTTGGTACGCTGCAGGGCAAGCCATGCGTTACGCACTTCGGTCGCCGCCTGTTTTACCGCAGGCTGGTTTTCCAGACTGGTGCCCAGCACCATCGCCTGGTTGGCGTTGTATTGCTGAATGGCAACATCCAGTTGGGCCTGCGCGCTGGCCACGGCGTCACGCGCGTGCTGCAGCTCTTCACGGCCAATCAGGTTGGCGGTGCCGAGCGGAACGCGACGGTTCAGGTCGCTCTGGGCCTGCGCCAGTGCGGTTTTCTGCACGTCGATGCTGGCCTGCAGCTGTTTACTGTTGATCATCAGCTGGCGGGTCTGACGCACGCTGGAGGCCAGCTGCGTCTGCGCTTTTTCAAACGCCTGTTGGGCGTCGGTCGGGTCGAGCGTGACCAGCACATCGCCTTTTTGCACAAAGTCGGTATTGTCAGCCCAGACTTTCGTCACGCTGCCCGACACCTGCGCCATAATTTGTACCTGGTTCCCTGCCACGTAGGCATCGTCCGTCTCTTCGACGTGACGCAATACCAAAAACCAATAAATCCCATATGCCACGGCAATAATAATAAAGAGCAAGGTCAACAAAAGAAGGGCGCCCTTACGTTTACCTTTCTTGTTGGCCGGTTGCTGCGGGTTGGTGGTCTCCGCATTTGCGCTCATTGTTGTTCTCCACAATCTTCTTATTTTCACATCGGCTGAGCCGACCTGTTGTCAGAAAGGCCAGCAGTATTACGTGCTGGCCTGTCGATTTTCTTTTTAAACTCTGGATGTTCGAGCGTGTTGTCGCGTTAGCGCAGCGCCTCAAGAACGGCGCCATCTTCATCCATCTGGTCCAGACGGGTAAGAAGTTTGCGCGTAATTTGCTCAAGCTGCTCGCGCTCGGCGGTGCTGAGGGCAGACCAAAGCTGGTGCAGGCAGTTGTGCTGAGGTGGCAGCACCTCACGCAGGAATTGGTGACCTTTATCGGTCAGTTGCAGATGCAGGCAACGACGATCGTTGTCGCTTTCACGGCGCTCAATCCAGCCGCGTTTTTCCAGCTCATCGGCAATACGGGTAGCATTGGTGCGGGACGAGCCCAGCGCGCAGCTCAGCTCAGATGGCTGAATACTGTGGTTTTCCTGAGACTCCAGCGTAATCAACGCCATAAATAACGTCTCGTTAATCCCTTGAGCTTTCAGCATCTTATTACGGTTATCCAGCAGCTTACCCTGCATGTGCATGCACAGGCGGGTCAACAGGATCTCCTGATACGGGAAGTCCTCATGACGACTGGCGCGGAATTTAAGCATTTGTTCAATGGGCGTAAACGAACTATCCATTTGGGCATAACCTCATTAATTACAGCCGATATAGTAACGATAGTGACAAATAATGTAAATGAATTATTTGTGCGGTTATATCCGCAGCATGAATGTCACCATCATAAAGCGCCGGGTAGGTCCGTGACCCGGTGAGCACAGAAAGGGCGGGGAATTTCCCAGGGAAGGAGGATGTGAGGACGGGGGTCTGAACTATTCATGCCGGTTGTAAATATGTCACCCACATTAAAATTTCTGGGATAAATGATTACGTTTACATTAACAGAGAGCAGGGCCCCTTTACACCCTAAGAGGCCCAAAGCAATGTAAAACTTAATGAATCGCGTCCTGCCGATGATAGCCGCGCCACCAGACCAGCAGGTTCAGCGTGGCGACAATGGCCCCGATGGCGCAGACACCCGTCCAGCCGGCATGCTGCCAGGCAGAGGCCGAAATCAACGACCCGGCTGCACCGCCGATAAAGTAGCTGGTCATGTAGCCCGCGGTCAGGCGGTTACGCGCTTCAGGCTTCACCCGGTAAATGACGGTCTGGTTAGTGATGTGCACGCCCTGCACGGTGAGGTCGAGCACCAGAATACCGACGATCAGCGCCAGCACGGAAACATGTCCATACCAGATAGCGGCCCACGAGAGCAGCAACAGCACCAGCCCGGCGCTGGTTGTCATGTGCGACTTGCCCTTATCGGCCAGCCCACCGGCCGGACGCGCGCCCAGGGCACCGGCCGCCCCCGCGAGGCCAAACAGGCCAATCACCCCTTCGGAATAGTTAAACGGCGGCGCAGCGAGCAGGAACGCCATCGATGTCCACAGAATGCTAAAGTTGGCAAAAGTGAAACAGCCCAGAATAGCGCGGGTGCGCAGCAGTTTGTCCTGAGTGAACAGGCTAAAAACGGAGGCCAGAAGCTGGGGATAGTTCAGGTGGTTTTCCTGCTTCACCTTTGGCAGACCGCGCCACAGCGCCAGGGCCATGATTACCATCAGCACGCTCGCCACCCAGTACACGGTACGCCATCCGCCGAGACTCGCCAGCAGCCCCGCAACGGTTCGCGCCAGCAAAATCCCCAGCAGCAGGCCGCTCATGATGGTCCCGACCACTTTGCCACGCTTTTCCGGTGCGGCAAGCGTAGCGGCGAGCGGGACCAGAATTTGCGCCACCACCGAGAACAGCCCCGTCAACGCGGTGCCGAGGATCATCATCCCCAGCGACTGGCTGCTTGCGGTGATCAGCATGCCGCCTGCGGCCAGCAGCGTCATGGAGACAATCAGCATGCGACGCTCAAACATATCCCCGAGCGGGACGAGGAACAGCAGCCCTGCGGCATAGCCGAGCTGCGCGGCCGTCACAATAAAACCCGCCGAGCTGGCAGAGAGGTCAAACGCGCGGGCGATGGTGTCGAGCAGAGGCTGTGCGTAATAGTTGCTGGCGACGGCAAGGCCCGTTGCCACAGACATTAAAAGGATAAGCGCCGGGCTAAGCCCTTGAGTTGATTTGGTCATCAGGTTTGCGGATCGTCAGTTGAGTGATTATTTTTCCG
>Ga0268255_10001862_pt1 | contig 11593 bp, 10 predicted proteins | sample AgamicOrMarz_FD_200256 | JGI IMG/M metagenome (GOLD analysis project Ga0268255, IMG submission 200256) | Agave microbial communities from Guanajuato, Mexico - Or.Ma.rz (v2) (version 3) | ecosystem: Host-associated > Plants > Phyllosphere > Phylloplane/Leaf | place: Guanajuato, Mexico...
TTACGGTTAATTTCAAACACACGTTCAAAACCACCAACAACCAAGCGTTTTAAATAAAGCTCAGGTGCGATACGCAAGAATAAAGGCATATCCAAAGCATTGTGATGTGTTTCAAACGGACGCGCAGATGCACCGCCTGGAATCACATGCATCATTGGCGTTTCAACTTCCATAAAACGTTCATTGTTTAAAAATGCTCGAATTCCAGCAACTACTTTGGCACGGATTTCAAAAGTTTTACGTGTTTCTTCATTCACAATTAAGTCAAGGTAACGTTTACGGTACTTAACTTCTGTGTCATTTAAGCCATGGAATTTATCTGGTAACGGACGAAGAGATTTTGTAAGAAGTTCAAAACCTTCAAGGTGAACATATAAATCACCTTTTCCTGAACGTCCGATATAGCCTTCAGCAGCAATAATGTCACCAAGATCTAAACCTTTAATAGTCTCAAGAATATCTTTTGGTAAACCCTTACGGTCAACATATAACTGAATACGGCCTGTCATATCTTGAATAACCATGAAAGAACCACGGTTTAACATGACACGACCAGCAACTTTTACATAAACATGCTCAGCGCTTTCAATTTGTTCTTTCGACTGATCTTTAAATTGTTCTTGTAGGTCAGCAGCGTAGTGTTCACGCTTAAACGTATTCGGCCAAGGACTCTTTCCAGTTTCCTTCGCAACATCTTGGATTTGCTTTAATTTGGCATGACGCTGTGCAATTAAATCGTTTTCGGAAATAGTTGGTTCAGAAGTCGATTGAGCGTTTTGTTGCGTCATCTCTGCCTCGATTAAGTAAAAATTAAGTGCCATATCTTAACAGATTGCGGGAGTTTTTCGAATGATTTCAATCAAACAAAAATGAAAAAAGACAGTTTTATAGAAACGAACACTGCTTTTTAAGGGCAAAATGACTTAGACCAATCGCTAAGATCATTTTTTAAAACATTTAGTAAAATATAAAAAAATCCAAATAACCTCGATATTCAAAAGGCCCTATTTGCCTTTTATTTTATCAATGAGATTGTGTCGTAAATAATGAAAATTCTATTTTTACATGGCTTGGATTCTTCGCGTGAGTCGACAAAGTTCCATGCCATTTTACATCCTGAAAAATTTTGTATTGACGTCGATTATCGTAACTTAAGTTATGCATCTGTTGAGTACTTTTACCATCAGGCTATTCAGACGATCAAACCAGATTTATTGGTGGGCCATAGCATTGGTGGCTATTGGGCGCTAAAAACTGCTGCTCAACATAAATTAGCTGTTATTGTGGCAAATCCAAGTCTTAACCCTAATTTTCGGGCGGACTACCCTCAACTTTCTGAAGAAGAACTCATTCTCTCTAATCCTAAAATGGCCTATTTAGAATTAGGAGATGAGCAACTTGATATGTACCACGTTCAAGAAAAGCTTGCTCCTTATATGAATATCGAAACTTTTGAAGGTGGACATCATCGCTTGGCCTATCCTTCGCGGATTAATGATCTGATTATGAAAATTTATAAAAAATATTTGGCCTAGATTTCTATCGTTTGATTATAAAAACTGGTTTATACATAAATAAATGAAGCTCTATTTTGCTTCTGCCATTTTTTTAATCACCTCAAAACCTTGGACAAAGCCACTTTTCAACATGCCCATATATTCAGGCAAAGTGGCCAATTCAACTTTTAAAGTGGTTATATTATTTTTCTGAGTTAAAAAATATTTTTCTAAGGAGCCACTCCAACCTTTAACCTCTTCACTTTCCAAATCTTCTTTCCCCTCCTTAATCATTCCCAAATGTTTAAAAATCAATACTTCCGGTTTTTGCATTTGTTCAATTGTAGAAACCATTCCATTTCCTTCGCCGTCAAGAAAATAAGTTTTACCTCCTATTTGCCAGTCAGTACGCATAGAAGAATCGGGTGCAAAGAATTTCGTCCAAGCGTTATATGTCTCACTATTCCAAAGTAAGTCCCAGACTTTTTCTATAGGGGCATCAATTTCCACTTCATATTCTAAATTTTCCATATTTTACTTCCCTGATTTATACCGTCTAAATGACAGCAAATTTTAATTTTCGGTTTTAATAATGACATTCTATAGCAATGTAGTTTGTTGTTATTTAGCTTTCGTATGAGATGAATCTTTTAAATAATCAGGTACTCTTTATTTCATGATATTTTCACAAATAAAATTAATTGTAAGAATGCATTAGTTATTATTAGTTTATGGCGAAGTTTTGCCTAAATAACCACTTATTTGTCCTAACCTGCCATTCATCTTTGCTTACGAATGATTAAACTCCGTTATTTACTTTACTTTGAATGTAGAACTGCGTAAAAATTTGATATCCGATCAAAGGCACATTGGTTATTATTGACCGGATCGTAGTTACATTATTAATAGATGGAATAGTTTTACTGAAAGGCAGCTTTGAGCAAACTTATCAGTGCGGAGAGTCTCATGAAAAAATATCAATGTATCGTTTGTGGATGGATTTATGATGAAGCAGAAGGTTGGCCACAAGACGGCATTGCAGCTGGAACAAAATGGGAAGATATTCCAGATGACTGGACTTGCCCTGATTGCGGCGTTTCAAAAGCTGACTTCGAAATGATCGAAATCTAAGAACGTAAAGTAAAAGGCCATGATTGACATGGTCTTTTTTACGAATATTACCAATCACCGTATTAAATAAATAATTCTAACTCTGGAGAAAAAAATGCATCCTATCGTCATTATCGGATCAGGCATGGCGGGTTATACCTTAGCACGTGAGTTCCGTAAGCTTAGCCCAGAGCAAGAACTTGTAATGATTTGTGCGGATGATGCAGTGAACTATGCAAAACCAACATTATCAAATGCTTTTGCAGGTAAAAAAGCACCTGAACAAATTGCTTTAGGTGATGCTGCTAAAATGGGTACTCAACTCAATATGCGTATTGAGCCTTTTACTTATGTAAAAGAGATTTTAGCTGAACGCCATGAGCTTGTTCTTGAGAAGGATGGTGTAACGTCGCAGCAACCCTACTCTAAACTGATTTTAGCCGTGGGCGCCAACCCAATTCGTCTTGCAATTGCAGGTGATGGTAGCGATGACATTCATGTCGTGAACTCATTGAGTGATTACCGCACTTTTCGTGAAAATCTAGCTCAGCGCAAAGACAAACGTGTTGTTATTTTGGGTGCCGGTTTAATTGGTTGTGAGTTTGCCAACGACTTACTTCATAGTGAATATGACATTACTGTGATTGATTTAGCTCCTCAACCATTAGGCCGTTTACTTCCAGGACATATTGCTTCTGCTTTCCAGCAAAATCTTGAGGAAGCTGGGGTGAAATTTGCGTTAGGCACAACCGTTGAAAAAGTGAGTAAAATTAATAACGGCGAAGATTATGCGATAACACTCGCAAACGGACAAACATTGGTTGCTGACATTGTTCTTTCTGCAATTGGCTTACAGCCAAATATCTCACTAGCTCAAAGTGCAGATATTCAAACGAGCCGTGGAATTATTACCAATGGTTTACTGGAAACAAATCAAGCAGACATTTATGCAATTGGGGATTGCGCAGAGGTAAACGGTACTTTACTTCCATATGTTATGCCGATTATGCAACAGGCTCGTGCCCTCGCAAAAACCCTCAGTGGACAACAAACTGCTGTGCACTACCCTGCTATGCCAGTTGCAGTAAAAACGCCGGCTGCTCCACTTACAGTTTTGCCAGCGCCAGTTGATGTAGAAGTGAACTGGGAAACAGAAGAGTTCGACGATGGTATGCTTGCCAAAGCAATTGACAATGACGGAACATTACGTGGTTTTGTATTGTTAGGTGCGACCGCAGGTAAACAACGTTTAACTTTAACAAAGCTTGTTCCAGATCTTATTCCAGCCCAAGCATAAGGTTTGTATCAGGAATACTCAGTTAGAGAGTATTCCTTTAAGGAATGAATAACATGAATAGCGCCTTACAGTTTAACATTTCACCGTACACATCTTTCATGCAAGAAACCAAAGTCAACTTAGGCAATGGCATTGAATTACATGTAGAAGTAGGTGGAAGACCAGAACATCCAACCATTTTGCTGATTATGGGTCTTGGTGCCCAAATGCTTTTTTGGCCAGATTTCTTCTGTAAATCGCTGATTGATCAAGGATTTCGTGTTATTCGTTTTGATAACCGTGATATTGGCCTTTCTTCAAAAGTACGTCACGAAGGTAAACGCTTAAATACCGTCAAATTGATGGGCCGCTTTGCATTGGGGCTAACTAATCAGGGTGCACCTTATACGCTGCATGATATGGCAGATGATGTATCCATGCTCATTGATCGTTTAGGCGTGACCAAAGCGCATGTGATTGGTGCGTCAATGGGTGGCATGATTGCTCAAATTCTTGCAGCAAAATATCCAGAAAAGGTTGAAAAATTAGGGCTTATGTTTACAAGCAATAACCAGCCTTTTTTACCACCTCCTTTTCCGAAACAACTTTTGAGTTTAATTGGTAAACCCGAGACACGTGACGAAGAAGGTATTGTTAATCATAGTTTAAAACTATTTCAACTGATTGGTTCACCTGGTTATATCAACCAGATTGAAGCAATGCAAACCGCGCGTAAGCTTTATCAACGTAGCTATTATCCTGCTGGTGTACTTCAACAGTTTTTAGCAATATTATGTACAGGCTCCTTACTACAACTCGACCGTGAAATTAAGCAACCCGCTTTAGTCTTACATGGCTCTCGCGATCGTTTACTTCCGCCTAGCCACGGTAAGGCTGTAGCAAAAGCAATTCCCGGTGCTAAGTTTGAATTAATTGATGGAATGGGGCATGATATCCCTGCACATTTTATTCCACAGCTTAGCGGTTTATTTGCGCATCATTTTAAATCATCAGACTAGGACACTATGGCTGCATTACCCTCATTAAGACAGCTATCATATTTAGTTACGTTGTCGGAAACTTTGCATTTTACTGAAGCAGCACGCCGCTCTTTTGTCACTCAATCGACGCTATCAGGCGGCATTATGGAGCTTGAACGGTTATTAGGTGGCGTTCTGGTAGAACGTGATCGTCAGAATGTGCGTTTAACACCTTTAGGTGAACAAGTCGTTGCTCGTGCCCGTGTACTACTAGCAGATGCTCAAGATTTAATGCGTTTGAGCCGTGAAATGAGTGAGCCGTTAACGGGTGATTTGCATTTGGGTGTTATTCCAACCATTGCACCTTTTATCCTGACACGATTACTTGATGAAGTGCATCAGCAGTTACCTAAAATTCAGCTGCATTTGCATGAAGCACAAAGTGAAAAAATTGTAGAGCGTTTAGAACATGGTAATTTAGACATGATCGTTCTTGCCCTACCATTTGACACGAGAGGCCTAAAAGTCGCTGAAATTTCGAAAGAAAACTTGTACCTTGTATGTAGTAAACAAGATGCGAATGCTCTTCAAGCAAACTCTCTAGATGATCTTGATTTATCAAGATTAATTTTGCTTGAAGAAGGTCACTGTTTACGTGACCACGTTTTGAGTGCGTGCCCTATCGGCGAGCGTAAAAACGACAACCGTTTAAAAGCAAGCTCTTTACCAACGTTAGTTGAAATGGTTTCTTCTGATTTAGGCTTTACGCTTTTACCAGAAATTGCAATTGAAAATAGTATGATCAAGTTTAATGATCAGATTACTGCAAAACCAATTGAAGATGCACCGAGCCGTACTTTAGCGCTAGTGACTCGTAAAAGTACACCGTTGCAAAGTGAGTTCGATGTATTACTGCAAATTATGCAGAAAATTACGACAAGATTACATGATTAAAAAAAGGAGTCTTCGGACTCCTTTTTATTTTATTGAGGTGTTAAGGATGCCCACTTAAACACCCAAGCAGATGGCATATTCAAACTATTATCAGTAATAATTTTTTCTCTAATAATTTGTGCAATGGCATAGTCATTTGCAGAGTCTACCATGACCCGTATTCCTTTAGTCGTTGCACTGGTTACCACCTTATAACCCTTAGCTTCTAACTGCGACTGAACCATGTTTGCCTTATTTTGAGTAGCCGCTAATGCAACTTGTACCATCCATTTCTTTTCACCATTTTCCAGAATTTCTTTAGCGACAGCTGCATCAAGTTGCTTTTTACTGTCAAAATTTTTCTTTTCTTCTACTTTCTTTGTATGCACGTCTTCTTTCTTTTGGGCTAACAACTCATCTTGTTTTTGTTTTCTTTTTTGGATGTTTATTTTTTTATTTTTCTCTCCACTTTTGTTAGCTTTATCATTAGAAGGGTTTACAAAATAAGGATATATCGCTTGATCATCAAATCTTTGAAATACGATGATATCCCCATAACACTTCTGCTCTGCATAAGCGGTTACTGGTATTATCCCCAAAAGTATTTTAATAAGTAAACTTCTAATAAAGCATTGCATCTTATTCATTTACCAAAGTTAAGTATATTTAATGCGGCGTATTAAAGTAGATTTCTCGTGATTTGTATATTTTTAAAATTCAATGTTTTATGAAAAAAATCACATATTTTCAAAACATATGGCAGTGCTTCAAATTATTATCGTTTATCCAGCAACCATTTAGAAAAACTAACTAAATTACTTTTAATTTCAGTCAATTAAAAAAGCCGACAAAATGTCGGCTTTTATTTAATCTTGAAAGTTGATTATTTAATGATTTCCAATAATGCTCTTTGAGCATTATGCAATTTTTCACCCTCTGCTGGCTCAGCACGAATCCAAGTACCGTCGCCTTGTAGCAACCAGGCTTGCTGATTATCTTGTAAGTAATTTACCAAACCTTGTTGGTAAATACGTTTTTTCAATGCAGGGTCTTCAACAGGGAAACATGCTTCAACACGATTAAATAAATTACGGTCCATCCAGTCTGCACTTGAACAGTAAATACGTGCATCACCATTATTACTGAAGTAATAAACGCGAGTATGCTCAAGGAAACGTCCTACAATTGAACGCACTCGAATATTCTCCGACAGGTTCGGCAAACCTGGACGTAAGCAGCAAATCGAACGGATAATCAGGTCAATTTGAACACCCGCCTGAGAAGCTTCATACAATTTATTGATTAACTGGACTTCGGTTAATGCATTTACTTTCACAATGATTTGAGCTTTACGGCCTGCTTTAGCATTGGCAATTTCTTCATCAATAAAGTTAATGAGCTGAGCATGTAAGGTAAATGGTGCATGTAATAGCTTTTTCAATTTCGCCATTTTGCCCATACCAGTCAATTCTTGGAATATACGATGTACATCTTCACACAGATCTTTATCTGTAGTCATTAGACCATAATCGGTATAAATTCGAGCATTCATTGCATGGTAGTTACCTGTTCCTAAATGAACATAACGCACCAATTTATTATTTTCACGGCGTACGACCATGATCATTTTGGCGTGGGTTTTATAACCTACAATACCGTAAACAACGACTGCCCCCGCTTCTTGTAAAACGTTCGCGACTTCAATATTTGATTCTTCATCAAAACGAGCACGTAATTCAATAACGGCAATAACTTCTTTTCCATTACGTGCCGCTTCTGCCAAAATTTGTACAATTTCAGAATCAGCACCACTACGATATAACGTTTGTTTAATGGCTAAGACTTGTGGATCACGAGCGGCTTCACGAAGTAGCTGAATCACAGGAGCAAAAGATTCAAACGGATGATGAAGCAAAATATCTTGCTTCTGCATTGCAGAAAAAATACTTTCGGTCTTTTTAAACACTTTAGGCACAACAGGTGTATGCGAGTCATAACGCAAATGAGGGCGTTTAAAATTTGAAACTAGACGAGCTAAGTTTACCGGACCATCAACTTTATATAATTGCTCATCGGTTAAATCGAACTCTTCAAGTAAGTACTCATAAATATGCTGTGGACAGTTATGAGTTACTTCTAAGCGAACTGCACGGCCAAAACGACGAGAACTTAATTCACCTTTTAATGCTTTAGCTAAGTCTTCAACATCTTCATTTAATGCTAGATCTGCATTACGTGTAACACGGAATTGGTAACATCCAGTTGCTGTCATTCCCGGGAATAAATCAGACACATGTTCATGGATAATTGCCGATAACATCACGTGATGTTCTTTACCACCTGTTAATTCATCTGGTAGTCGTACCACGCGAGGTAATGAACGTGGCGCAGGCACAACAGCTAAATCAATTTGACGACCAAAAGCATCTTTACCTTCAAGAGTAATAATGAAGTTCAAGCTTTTATTAACGAGTCTTGGGAATGGATGTGCTGGATCTAAGCTAATTGGCGTTAATACAGGCGCTACTTGTTCATGAAAATATTTTTTTACCCAAGCAGACTGGGCTGGAGTTAACTCACCACGACGTAAGAAGCAAATGTCTTCTTCACGTAGCTTAGGTAAGATTTCTTCATTTAAAATACGGTATTGACGCTCAATCGCAGCATGAGCAGTTTCAGAGATTTTTTGTAAAACCTGTCTTGGTGTAAGACCGTCAGGGCTACGACTTTCATTGCCTAAAGAAAATTGTTCCATCACTCCCGCAACACGAATTTCAAAGAATTCATCAAGGTTACGTGAAAAAATGAGCAAGAAATTCATTCGTTCAAGCAATGGATGTAAAGGGTCTACCGCTTGTTCCAATACACGTAAATGGAAGTCAAGAATAGACAATTCACGATTTATATAACGGTCATTATAACTATATTCTGTTGGGGTCGTTGGTGTAATCGCTGTATTCATGTCTAACTCTATTCTCTATCCAGCCAAAATCTCTATAAAACAGTATGCTGCAAAAATATGACAATTTGGTAAAAACTAAAAAATTAACACATCTTTAAAACAGCATTATTCAGGAATCTGAGTGCTATTCATATAACGTAAAATAACGCGTTTTCGATATTGTAGTTTACGATCATTGCGGTGATCTTGATAATATTTCGGATCAGGCAATAATGCGGCTAAGAATGCAGCTTGTTCGCGCGTTAAGCTTTTAGCACTTTTTCCATAATAATATTGAGCGGCTGCTTCAATACCATAACGATTTTTGCCGAACTCAACCGAGTTCATATATACCTCAAGAATTCGGCGTTTTGACCACATCCGCTCCATCATCCAAGTTGCGACTGTTTCTTGGCCTTTACGAATAAACGAACGCTTATTGTATAAAAACAAGTTCTTTGCAAGTTGCTGAGACACGGTGGAACCACCAGCAACCACTTCACCCTTTTCATTATTGCGCTCTAAAGCAAAACGAATACCATCCCAGTCAAAACCATGGTGGTGAATAAATTTTGCGTCTTCTCCCGCTAAAATCGCATGTTTGAAATTGTCGCTAATATCATCATAGTCGCGCCATTCATGAATGATCGGCTCTGATGTATCTGACCAATAATCTAATCGCATAAACATGGTGGTATCCACTTCATGTGTACGCCACCAAACTAAACTTGAGAAAATCCAAAGTTGAATGAGGAGAATTGCCCCGATAAAAATTAACAACACGCGAACAATAAAAGCTTTCATGTTCGTCCTGATCTCCTGTATTCAACTTTTTTCATGTTAAGCTGTTAAGCATGTTCATATATAACAAAAGCATAGCATGACTCAATATCAGCCTCCGCACATTAATCGTAAACTCAATGTACAAACTTGGTGGCTGACTGCCCTATTGATCTTGATTAATGTAGGTTTGTTTGTCTGGCAAATTGCGACGGGTGTCGATATTAGCGACCCTGCCATGAAAGATGCTATTCATTGGGGTGCAGATTTTACACCATTGACTTTTACCGGGCAGCCCGAACGCTTATTTACCAGCATGTTTTTTCATTTTGGTCTTGTTCATCTCATGCTCAACATGTGGGCCCTCTATATTTTCGGTAATGTTGCTGAGTCACTATTTGGTCGCTTCTATTTTATAGGGATGTATTTACTTGCTGGCTTATTCGGTAGCCTTTTAAGTAGTTATATGACCATTCAAAATGGACATGAATTGCTACAACACTTTGATCAGAGCTTACTACCTCATGTCAGTGCCGGAGCTTCGGGCGCCGTGATGGGATTAGGTGCTGCATTAACAGTTCTTTCTTTGTTCCCACCACTCCCACATCAAGCCTACATACTCGATAAAAAAGCATTATTAATGATTATGGCAATCAACCTTATTTTTGGTTTTGTCGCAACGGGTATTAATAATGCCGCTCATATTGGCGGCATGGTGATTGGAGCATTCCTTGCGCTAATGTGGTACTTAAGCTACGTCAGTAAGTTTAAAAATGTGCTCAAAATTTTAGGCTTATTAGCAGCAGTTGTAATTACGGGTGGTTTTTATATGTACTGTGTACAACTCAACTCACCTTTACTTCCACTATGGCATGAAATCATCATTCAGAACCCTGATATTATTCCTTAAGCTACAGCTGGTTTAATTCTCTTAAGCTTTGCAAAGGTGGTAAGTTGCAAAGATAACCGAGTCGATAACGACCTATCAGGGCACAAATTAGCATCATACCTAGGGGTAAAATCAGCCATATTTCCATATGCCACTGTATTGCCATATTCATTTTATAACTGGCAATCGCACTAATCACTTCAGCAAAACAGCAGGCAACTATGCCTGCTAACAGCCCAAGAAACCCAATCTCAAAACTGAGCATTTGCTTCATTTTATTTTTAGATAAACCAAATGAGCGTAGTAAAGCAACTTCACGGCGCCTTTCGTCCATTAATAGGTTTAAACATGCAATCAGTACTAATACGCCTGAAAAACCGACTAACGCTGCCAGTACAGTTACTATTTTGACCAAGACATTCATTAAGCGTTTTACTTCATCCAAAATACGATCAACATCAATAAATACGGTATTTGAGAACTGTTGAATAATATTGATCATTTTTGGCTGATCTTGCTTCGGTACATAAAAACTGCCTAAATAACTTCCTGCATTTTCATCTAAAGTTTTAGGTGAAAAAATAAAGAAAAAGTTAGGACTAAAACTTTCCCATTCTACATTTCGAAAGTTAACAACTTTGGCTTGCAGCGTGCCTTCAGGCAAGCTAAAAGTCAGCTTATCTCCAATTTGGATTCCTAAACTTTCGGCAGTTTTACTTTCAACTGAAACTTGCCCTACACCATTAAACTGGGCTTGCCCTTTTGTAATGGCATTGTCATTCGGCAATTGATTTGATTGCGTTAAATTCAATTCACGGCGCAAAGAGTTATTTTGTTTTATGGCTTCTTCTGAAAAAGGTACATCATTCTTTGCTACCAGTCGGCCTCGAATATTTGGATATAACGGCGTGCTTTGCCAACCATGTAGCTTTAACTGTTGTTCAAAAGCTTTTAAATCGAATGGAGGTAAACCATATACAAATTGATTTGGAGTGCCTTCAGGAAGCTGTTGCTGCCAACGCTGTAATAAATCAGTTCTTAATACACTGAGTACCGTAATGAGGCTTAAGCCTAAAGCCAGTGCAGTAATTTGTAAGGCACTTTGTGAGGGCGAACGAATATAAAAAGACAAACGATTTTTCATCTTTTTTAAACTACGAAGTAAGAGCCAGACAGCGGTGTAAAGCA
>Ga0268255_10001865_pt1 | contig 11583 bp, 13 predicted proteins | sample AgamicOrMarz_FD_200256 | JGI IMG/M metagenome (GOLD analysis project Ga0268255, IMG submission 200256) | Agave microbial communities from Guanajuato, Mexico - Or.Ma.rz (v2) (version 3) | ecosystem: Host-associated > Plants > Phyllosphere > Phylloplane/Leaf | place: Guanajuato, Mexico...
AATAAGAAGTAAATTTTTTATTATTAAATAAATATTATTAATTATTTATATAAATATGTAATATATATTTTTATATTATATAAAAATGAATAAAATAAGATGCTATCTATTAAATTTAATTTAAATTAAGGTAAACCTATATTTATGAAGGTTTCTATAATAAAAAAATTGGAAGCATTAGAAAATAGAAAAAAAGAAATTGAAATACTACTAAGTGACTATAACATAGTTACTGATAAAGATCGTTTACGTTCTATATATAAAGAGTATGCACATCTAAAAGATGTAAGTACATGTTTTAAAAAATGGAAAAAAATACAGCAAGATATTATTTTTTTAGAACAAATGCTTTTAGATCCAGAAATGCGAGATATGGCAAATGAAGAACTAAAAAAATATAAATATAATATAAAAAATTTAGAAATAAATATAAAAAAATTGTTAGTACCAATAGATCCAGATGATGAACGTGGTTGTTTTATAGAAATACGTGCTGGAACTGGAGGATATGAAGCAGCATTGTTCGCTAGTAATATGCTTCGTATGTATAGTAGATATGCCGAAAATAAATCATGGAATTTTGAAATAGTGAATGTTAGCTATAGTGAACACGGTGGTTATAAAGAAATTATTGCTAAAATTTCTAATTATGGTGCATATAAAATACTTAAATTTGAATCAGGAGGACATCGCGTACAAAGAGTACCAGAAACTGAATCTCAGGGGAGAATTCATACTTCAACTTGTACAGTAGCAGTAATGCCAGATATACCTGAAACAGAATTACCTATAATAAAATTAAGTGATTTGCGTATTGATACTTTTCGTTCTTCAGGAGCAGGAGGTCAACACGTTAATACTACTGATTCAGCTATTCGTATAACACATTTACCAAGTGGTATTGTAGTAGAATGTCAGGATGAACGATCACAACACAAAAATAAATCTAAAGCACTAGCAGTACTAAGTTCCCGTATACTAGCGGCTGAACGTAAAAAACGTCAAAAAAAAGAATCTTCTACTAGACGCAACTTGTTAGGTAGTGGTGATCGTTCTGATAGGATAAGAACTTATAATTTTCCTCAAGGAAGAGTAACAGATCATAGAATAGGTCTAACTATATATAGACTTGATGAAATTATGGAAGGTAAACTTGACATACTAATTAAACCTATTATTCTTGAATACCAAGAAGATCAATTTGCTGCATTATAAGATAACTATTAATGACATGGAAAGAATGGATAATAAAAGCAAGTGCATTTATAAAAAATTCAGATAATCCAAAACATGAAGCTGAAATACTACTTATGAAGGTAATAGGTATATCACGAACTTATTTATTAGCTTTTAACGATACATTATTAGAACATAAACATTACAAAAAATTAGAGATATTATTACATCGTCGTAAATGTGGTGAACCTATAGCTTATTTAATTGGTGAATGGGATTTTTGGTCATTATGTATTAAAGTATCTTCTGATACTTTTATTCCAAGACCTGATACTGAATGTATAGTAGAAATAATACTTACTTTATTTCCAGAATATACTATTAATGCAGAAATTTTAGATTTAGGTACAGGAACAGGCGCTATAGCATTGGCATTAGCATCAGAGCGAACTGAATGGAACATAACAGGTGTAGATATAAATATAGGTGCAATATTAATTGCACGTGAAAATTCGATAATTCTTAATATAAGAAATACACAGTTTATTTATAGTAATTGGTTTAAAATTCTAAAAGGAATTCGTTATAATATTATATTAAGTAATCCACCATATATAGATATTAATGATCAACATTTAAATAAATGTGATATACGTTTTGAACCAAATAGCGCTTTAGTAGCTGATGCTAATGGATTAGCCGATATAAAAAATATTTGTTTTTATGCTTGTTCGCATTTATTTCCAGGAGGTTGGTTAGTATTAGAACATGGTTTTCAACAGGGTAAAACAGTACGTAAAATTCTAAATAAAAATGGATTTATAAATATAACTACTGTATGCGATTATTGTGGTAATGAACGTGTTAGTTTAGGACAGTTTTATATATTTTAACTTTATTTAAATAAAATACATATTTAATTATTATAATTATACTGTATAGCTATTATCAACATAATTGTACAAATAAAACGCTCAATTTTATTACTTGAAAGTATAGGAAATCTAAATCTAAAACTACAAGGCCATAGTAATGGAACTCCAGCAGGTGTTAACATATCAGCTATAATATGACTTATATAGCCTAAAATCATACCATGAAATACATCAATAGTTATAATTTTAAATTGTGATAACTGTAATCTAAATAATATTAGACATAGTATAATAGCAAGTATACTATGAGTAAAACCTCTATGTCCTAATATCTGTGCTATAGGTATAGATAACCATTTAATGCGTTTACCAAGTATTGATTTAGGATGATCTATATCTGGTAGTAAGCAAGTTAAGATACCTCCAGTAATAATATGTAACAAATCTCCTTCTATTAAGAAAATTTTTTTTGCAAAAAAAACAATAGAAAAAGAAAATAATAAATGTCCATATGCTGTCATTACATTAAATTATTTTAATAAATATATAATTTATTAATATATTATATATTATTTAATTAATACAACTTATTTATAATTATAAAATAATTTATATATATAATTAATAAATATTTATTAGTATAATATTGATTATTTTTTTTGTGATGTTAGTCTAATAAATAAAATTAGTTTAATTAATATTACATTTAATAAATTTTTATACTTTAAAATAATTAAAAAATAAATTTTTATTACTACATAATAATTATTAACTTTTTTCTTATATTATAAATATAATAAAAAATAACTATAGCATAATATATCAATAAGGATAAAAAATGCCAGTTATTACACTATATGATGGTATTAAACTTAATTTCGATAACCCAGTATCTACTATTGATGTAGTAAGATATATCAATAAAGAAAAAAATTGTATTGCAGGTAGTATAAATGGTGAGCTTATTGATGCTGTTGACTTAATTAATCAAAATGTTAAATTGTCAATTATTACTGTTAATGATCAAGCGGGTTTAGAAATTATTCGTCATTCTTGTGCCCATTTATTAGGACAAGCTATAAAAAAAATATGGCCAAATGCAAAAATGGTTATTAGCAAAGTAGTAAATAATGGATTTTTTTATGATATAGATATTAAAAATAATTTAACAAATAATGATCTTGATATATTAGAAAATATGATGTATCAGTTATTAAATGAAAATGAAAAAATAATTAAAGAAAAAGTTAGTTTGCAGCAAGCACGTAATATTTTTCTAACTATAGGTGATAGCTATAAAGTAGCTATAATTGATAAATATTTTAATAAAGTAGATAAAGTATTACTTTATCATTATAAAGAATATATTGATATGTGTATTGTTCAACCGCACGTTCCAAACAAAAATTTTTGTAAATATTTTAAATTACAAAATGTAACTAAATCATATTGGTATGATAAAAAAATTTTACAACGTATTTATGGTATAGCATGGGGTAATAAGAAACAGCTAAATACTTATTTTTCTAATTTAAAAGAAAAAGAAAAAAGAGATCATAGAAAAATAGGAAAACAATTAAATCTCTATCATATACAAGAAGAAGCTCCAGGAATGGTTTTTTGGCATAATGACGGTTGGACTATATTTTGTGAACTTGAAGCATTTGTACGTTCTGAGCTTAAAAATTATGACTACCAAGAAGTTAAAGGACCTTTTATGATGACTAGGGAACTATGGGATAAAACTGGTCATTGGGAAAATTATTCTGAAAATATGTTTACTACATTTTCAGAAAACAGAGAATTTTGCATAAAACCTATGAATTGTCCTGGACATATACAAATTTTTAATAATAGTATTAAATCATATAGAGATCTACCTATTCGTATTGCAGAATTTGGAAGTTGCCATCGCAATGAACCATCAGGTTCTCTACATGGTCTAATGCGTGTACGATGCTTTACTCAAGATGATGCTCATATTTTTTGTACTGAAGACCAAGTAGGTAATGAAATAAAAAACTGCATAAAAATGGTCTATAATATGTATAGTATTTTTGGTTTTAAAAATGTTTTAGTAAAACTATCAACTCGTCCTAAAAAAAGGATTGGAAGCGATGCACTTTGGGATAAAACAGAAAAAAAATTAGAAAATTTATTAAAAGAATGCAATATTGACTTTGAATACAATAAAGGTGATGGGGTATTTTATGGCCCAAAAATTGAATTTTCTTTACTTGATTGCCTAAATCGTGTCTGGCAATGTGGTACTATACAGTTGGATTTTTTTTTACCAGAACGTTTAGGTGCTTATTATATTAATGAACGTAACGAACGAGCTATACCAATAATGATTCACCGTGCAATTCTAGGTTCAATAGAACGTTTTATAGGTATTATAACTGAGGAATATGCTGGTTTTTATCCAACATGGTTAGCACCTACACAAGTAGTAGTTATGAATATTACTAATAATCAATTAGATTATGCAGAAAAATTAAAAAAACAAATTTCATATGCTGGTATTAGAGTAAAAGCCGACTTGAGAAATGAGAAAATAGGGCTTAAAATACGTGATCATACTTTACGTCGTGTTCCTTATATGTTGATATGCGGTAATAAAGAAATATCAGTAAATAAGGTTACTGTTCGTACACGATACGGTAAAAATTTGGGTATAATTGAACTATCTAAACTTATTGAAAATATTAAGTTTGAGATTAGTAACCGTAATATTCATCAATTGGAGGAATTAAAACATTAAAGAAATTAAAAAAAATCAAGAAATGCGTGCTAATCGTATTAACAGAGAAATACGTGCTAAAGAAATTCGTTTAACTGGTATTAATGGCGAACAGATTGGTATTGTTACTTTGTATGAAGCTATTGAAAAAGCTAAAGAAGCAGGTGTTGATTTAGTTGAAATTAGTCCTAATGCAGAACCACCAGTTTGCAGAATAATAGATTATGGTAAATTCCTATATGAAAAAAACAAATTTTATAAGGAACAGAAAAAAAAACAAAAAATTATTCATGTTAAAGAAATAAAATTTAGGCCTAGTATTGATGAAAGTGATTACAATGTTAAAATAAGAAATTTATCTAGATTTTTAGAAGATGGTGACAAAGCTAAAATTACACTTAAATTTCGTGGTCGTGAAATTGCACATCAACAGATAGGTATAGAAGTTCTTAATCGTATTCGTAATGATTTAAGTGAAAAAGCTGTTGTAGAGTATTTTCCTTCTAAAATAGAAGGACGCCAGATGATAATGGTGCTTACACCAAAAAAGAAATTATAAGTAATTATAATTATTATTACTTATTTATTAATTAATAAATTACTTCTATTATTAAGAAGTAATATGCAGTAGGTACAATATTATGCCTAAAATAAAAACAATACGTGGTGCTGCAAAACGATTTAAAAAAACTGCTTCAGGTGGTTTCAAACGTAAGCAAGCTAATCTACGCCATATTCTTACTAAAAAATCTAATAATAGAAAACGTAGTTTACGTAAGAAAATTATGGTTTCTAAAGAAAATAAAATTTCAGTTTTACGTTTTCTCCCATACTCTTAATATATTAAGGAGAAATTATAATATGGCTCGCGTAAAACGCGGTGTAGTATCTAATGCGCGCAATAAAAAAATAATTAAAAAATCAAAAGGTTATTATGGTGCTCGTTCACGAGTTTATAGAGTTGCTTTCCAGGCAGTTATTAAAGCAGGTCAGTACGCTTATCGTGATCGTCGTAATAAAAAACGTGAATTCCGTAAACTATGGATGGTACGTATTAATGCAGCTGCTCGTAAAAACGGACTATCTTATAGTAAATTTATAAATGGATTAAAAAATGCATCAATTATAATTAACCGTAAGATACTATCTGATATTGCTATTTTCGATAAAGTAGCTTTTACTGATTTAGTAGATAGAGCTAAAATTGCTTTAATAAAATAGATATTAATATTAAAAATTTAAATTTAATTTTTATTTTATATAAAAAATATACAAAATAGGTATTTTTTGTAAAAATTTTTATAAAAAAATAAGCCTCCACTAGTGGAGGCTTATTTATTACTTTATATATAAAGAGGACATTTATGCTAAAAAAAATTGCATATTTAGTTATACATTCAAAAATATATATAAAAAAATCTAATGATATAGATAAATTAGAAAAATTTCGTATTGAATTTTTAGGAAAAAGAGGTTTTATTTCCAAATATATGAATAATATACGTTTTTTTTCTAAAAAAAATAGACCTTCTGTTGGTATGATAATAAACAAAGCTAAGCAGGAAGTGCAAAATTATTTAAAAGAACAAAAAAATTACATTGAAAATGAAAAAATAAAAAAAAAATTATTATATGAAACTTTAGATGTTACATTGTCAGGTCGTCGTATGGAAAACGGAGGATTACATCCAATATCACAAACTATAGAAATTATGGAAAAATTTTTTGTTAATAGAGGTTTTTCAATAACTACAGGTCCGGAAATAGAAGATGATTATCACAACTTTGATGCTTTAAATATACCTAATTATCATCCAGCAAGAAGTTATAATGATTCTTTTAGAATTGATTCTACTAAATTATTAAGAACCCAAACATCTAATGTACAGATACGCATTATGAAAAATAATAAACCACCAATACGTATAATTGCATCTGGGAGAGTTTATAGAAAAGATTATGACAAAACACATACACCAATGTTCCATCAAATGGAAGGACTACTTATTGATAAAGGTATTAACTTTGCTAATTTAAAAGGAACTATGTTTGATTTTTTAAAAAATTTTTTTTTAAATAAATTAAATATTCGTTTCCGTCCCTCTTATTTTCCTTTTACTGAACCTTCAGCTGAAGTTGATGTTATGTTGGAAAATGGTAGTTGGCTTGAAATATTAGGATGTGGACTTTTACATCCAAATGTATTAATAAATGTAGGTATAGATCATAATAAATATTCAGGATTTGCTTTTGGAATAGGTATTGAGCGTTTAACAATGCTACGTTATGGAATAAAAGATTTAAGGTATTTATTTGAAAATGATATACGTTTTCTTAAGCAATTTAAATGCTGATGAGGATATATAATGAAATTAAGTGAATATTGGCTACGTGAATGGGTTAATCCAGCTATAGATAGCAATATGTTATCAGAACAAATAACTATGGCAGGACTACAAATTGAAAAAATAGAACATATAGATTTGTTTTTTACTGGTGTAGTTGTTGGTAAAATAATAGAGTGCTATAAACATCCTAATAAAGATAAACTATGGGTCACGAAAGTTGATATAGGAAGAAAATATTTTTTAAATGTTGTATGTGGTGCTAATAATTGCAGAAATAATATAATTGTAGCAATAGCTACAATAGGAGCAAAGATAAAAAAAAATTTTACTATTAAAGCAGTAAAATTATATGGAAAAATTTCTGAAGGAAAGATATGTTCATTCTTAGATTTAAATATTTATGAAGAAGATAATAGTAAAATTATTGAATTACCAGATAATGCACCAATAGGATGTAATATTAGTTATTACCTAAAATTTTATGATTGTATAATTGATATTAATGTTACGAAAAATCGTGCTGATTGTCTATGTATACGTGGTATTGCGCGAGATGTTGCAATATTAAATAAATTATATGTAGATAAAATAAAAATTAAAAAAGTTAATACTATAATAAAAGATACACTAAAAATTAGTGTAGATATACTTTATGCTTGTCCGCTATATCTAGGAAGGATAATAAAAAATATAGATGTTAACATAATAACTCCATTATGGATAAAAGAGAAATTAAGGCGTTGTGGTTTACGTTCAGTTAATGTAGTTGTAGATATTACAAATTATGTTCTTATTGAGTTAGGACAACCTATGCATGCTTTTGATCTAGATATGATTAATGGTTACATTGAAGTACGTATGGCACAGCATGGAGAAACAATAAATATAAATAATAAAACTTTACTAACAACAGATACTTTAGTAATTGCAGATAAGAGTAAAATACTTGCAATAGCAGGAATTATTGGAGAAAAAAAATATAGTATTAATTTAAAAACAAAAAGTATTTTTTTATCTTGTGCTTTTTTTAACCCTTTAGCTATTTCTTGTAGTGCTCGTAGATATGGTATACATACAGAATCATCTCATAGGTACGAATATGGTGTTGATCCACAAATACAAAATTATGCTATCGAACGAGCTACAACATTGATTGTATCTATATGTGGAGGTAAGTCAGGACCTATTAGTAGCAGTAGAAGTAAATTAAATAAAAATATAATAATAACATTAAATCGTAATAGCATAAATAGAATAATGGGTTATGTGATTAATGATAATGAAATAATTTCAATTATTAAAAGTATAGGATGTGAATTAATATATAATACTAGCAGTAATATTTTTAATGTAAAAGTACCAAGCTGGCGTTTTGATTTAAAAATAGAAGAAGATATAGTAGAAGAGATAGCACGTATATACGGTTACAATAATATACCAAATAGTAAATTATATACTAATATTGAAATAAATAAAACTAATGAAGGCATATTAAAGTTATCAAGAGTTAAGACTATGCTAGTTGATAGAGGATATCAAGAAGCTATAACTTATAGTTTTGTAAATCCTAAAATACAGAGTATTTTGCATCCTGAACAGAAAATGGTGTTATTACATAACCCTATTTCTTTAGAAAAATCTGCTATGCGACTATCTTTATTGAGTGGTATTATAGAAACTGTATTATATAATCAAAAACGTCAACAACAACGTATTCGTTTATTTGAAAGTGGATTTTGTTTTATTCCAGATAAATCAGAAGAACTAGGAATTCGTCAAGAGCTTATGTTAGCAGGTGTTATAACTGGTCCTATTTTTGATGAACATTGGGATATAGCAATTCATACAGCAGACTTTTATGATATTAAGGGTGATATTGAAGCAATATTAGAACTTACTGGTAAGTTAGAAGATATTACTTTTAAAGTATCAATATCAAATAGAGTATTACATCCTGGTCAAAGTGTATTTATTTATTTAAATGATGATATTATTGGATATATTGGTGTTCTGCACCCTAATATAGAAGCTAAATTAAACTTATCTGGTCGTACAATAGTATTTGAAATTATATGGGATAAGATTAAATATTACAAAGTACCTAAAGCAAATGATATTTCACGTTTCCCAGCTAATCGCCGTGATATTGCATTATTAGTATCTGAAAACATCCTTGCAGCAGATATTATATCTGAATGCAAAAAAGCTATTTCTAATAATTTATTTAAAATAAATTTATTTGATGTATATAGAGGTAAAGGTATAGAAAAAGGTTTTAAAAGTTTAGCTATAAGCTTAATATTACAGAATAATAATCATACACTAGAAGAAGAACATATTAATACAACAGTTGCAAAATGTGTTAATGCATTAAAAAAGAGATTCAAAGCATCATTAAGGAATTAAATTATATATTTTTATAATAAATAAAATAGATATTTTTTATTTTTATAGTATATATGGTAAATATTTAAAATATTAATAATAATATGAGTAAATAGGTAATGCAATTAGTAGAAAAAATTAAAAATTTTAAATATAAAGAAGAAAAAATATGGATAGGAATAACTTTAACAGATACAGCCGCATCTAAAATATGCAAAATGGTAGAAAATGATAAAGATATGTTAGGATTATATATAAGTATTAAGCGGTCTGGATGTTATGGATTAAAATATATAATTAGTAAGGCTACTATTAATAAGATAAATTCAGATGATCTAATTTATAAGTATAAAGGTGCAAGACTATATATAACATTTAATGCTATGCATATTATAGATGGTACTAAAGTAGACTATATACGTGAAGGTGTAAATTACGTTTTTAAATTTAATAATAAAAAATTACCGCAAACCTGCTACTGTGGTAAAAGTTTTAGTATTTAATGATAATATCTACTTATGTAGTACTAATATTATATATGAATAGTTAAAATTCTTATTAATAATGAAAAAAGTTATTATAAAGAGGGTTTATTTACAAAATTAGATACTGAATAATTAGTATACGGTATCAATGAAAATATAGTAAGAACAATTTCTGCAAAACGAAATGAACCTGATTGGATGCTTAATTTTCGTATAAATGCATATAAAGCATGGAAAAAAATGGAAGAGCCTCATTGGCTTAACGCTAACTATAATAAAATAAATTACAATAATTATAGCTACTATTCAGCACCATTTTACAATTTTTACAATAAAAATAGCATAAATAATGAAAATACCTTACTAATGAAGTAGAAAAAGCATTTAATAAACTTGGAATACCTGTATATGAAGGTAGTGAAGTAGCAGTAGATGCAATATTCGATTCAGTTTAAGTTTCTACTACTTATAGTAATAAGCTATTACAAGATGGAATTATATTCTGTTCTTTTAGTCAAGCGATATATGAATATCCTGATTTAGTTAAAAAATATTTAGGTAGCGTAGTACCAGCAAATGACAACTTTTTTGCTGCACTTAATTCAGCTGTGGCTTCTGACGGTACTTTTGTTTATATACCAAAAGGTATACGCTGTCCTATGGAATTATATACATATTTTAGAATTAATGCTGAAAAAATAGGTCAATTTGAACGTACAATTATTATAGCTGATGAGGGTAGCTATGTTATTTATATTGAAGGTTGCTCTGCTCCTGCACGAAAAAGCTATCAACTGCACGCTGCAGTAGTAGAAGTAATTATATTAAAAGATGCAGAGGTTAAATATTCTACAGTACAAAATTGGTTTTCAGGAAAAAAAGGAGCAGGCGGTATCCTAAATTTTGTTACTAAACGTGCACTTTGCACTGGCGATAACTATAAGATGTCTTGGACTAAATCTGAAACTGGTTCAGCAATAACATGGAAATATCCTAGTGTTATTTTAATAGGTGATAATTCTGTAGGTTAGTTTTTTTAAGTTACATTTACTAATGGTCAGCAACAGGCTGATACAGGTACTAAAATGATTCATATAGGTAAAAATACTAATTCTACTATTATTTCTAAAGGAATATCAGCAGGTAAAAGTAATAATACATATAGAGGACTAGTAAAAATTATGCAAAGTGCTGAAAATGCAAGAAACTTTACACAATGCGATTCAATGCTGATTGGAAATCAATGTGGTGCACATACTTTTCCATCTATTAAAGTATATAACAATTCTGCTAAATTAGAACATGAGGCAACTACTTCTCGTATCAGCGAAGATCAAATCTTTTATTGTAAACAGCGTGGTATTAGTCAAGATAATGCTATTAATATGATAGTAAGTTGTTTTTGTAAGGATGTATTTTCTAAACTACCTCTTGAATTTGCTGTAGAAGCAAAAAAATGACTATATATCAGTATTGAACATAACGTAGGTTAGTTAAATATGATTAATTAAATGAAAGGATAAAGAAAATTTTTCCATGTTATCAATTAAAGGTTTACATGTAAGTGTAGA
>Ga0268255_10001869_pt1 | contig 11562 bp, 7 predicted proteins | sample AgamicOrMarz_FD_200256 | JGI IMG/M metagenome (GOLD analysis project Ga0268255, IMG submission 200256) | Agave microbial communities from Guanajuato, Mexico - Or.Ma.rz (v2) (version 3) | ecosystem: Host-associated > Plants > Phyllosphere > Phylloplane/Leaf | place: Guanajuato, Mexico | collected...
GAAAGCCCATACCAAATTGGGTTTAATAAACTGGTATGGCTATTTAATTCTTTTAAACGAACTTCACACCACGCTAAATGATCTTGTTCTTCAATTGCTGCTTGTTGCATTTCCTTGCGTACATTTGGCAACTTCGCCGTTAATGCTTGCCCATGATAAAGGGCTTGTGCACACACTTCACCGCTATGGTTAACACGCATTAAGCCTGCGACATGGCGAGCATCTTCTACGCCTAGTTTTGCTTCAACTGATTCGGCTGGATTTTGGCGCTGTGCTGCTGTTGCACCCGGAACAAGACTACGTAATGCTTGATCAAAAGAATTAATAAGCTGATCAATTCCAGTATAGTGGCGCATAAATTAGTCCTCCAAAGAAAGATGTGCTGTGGCAAGCATTGGTTTTAGACGTGCTAGAAGCCAAATACTAAAGATTGCACTAAGTACAGCTGTAATAATAAATAGTATTTTAATATCAATTTTTAAAACACTTAAGATTAAGATTGAAAAAATTGCAGATGAAACCATAAAAACGGCATTTAAAATGTTATTTGCTGCTACAACACGAGCACGATGTGAACGTGGTGAATAAGCCTGCATCATGGCATAAAGGGGAACAATATAAAAACCGCCACTAATTCCCAATAAAGTCACAGCAATCATAACGTGATAGTAAACCCAACCCTGAGTAAAAATATCTTTTAAAGTAAGTAATGCGCCAGTTCTTTCGGGAACAAAAGCTAGACTGGCAGCAAGGTAGAGCGCGAAAACGGTAAGGCCAATTGCACCAATTGGCACCATTTTAATATTAATTTCTGAACCACCAATTTTTCGGCAAAGAAGAGATCCGACACCAATACCGACTGAAAAGAAAGTAAGCAACAGACTAACTACATTTTCTGATGCATGAAGATTTTGTTGGGTAAGCTGTGGAATTTGCGTTAAATAAGTTGCGCCATAAAACCAGTACCATGAGTTACCTAACAAAATGGTGAACACTAAAGGCAAGCTTTTGGCATATTTAATGGTTTGAAAACTCGTACGAATGAAATTCCAGTCAATCTTTAAATCAGGAGCAGCAACCTTTTGTGGCAAAATGAAGCGACTACATACATAGCCTATGCCAGCAATAATCACCACAGTAAGACTAATCCACAATAAATTCCCATGTGATGATGCAATTACAGCACCACCTAAAATCATCCCAAATAAAATTGCCATTGAAGTGCCCGACTGAAACAGAGCATTACCTGACATTAACTCATGCGGTTTTAATATTTCAGGCAAAATTGCGTACTTAATGGGACCGAAGAATGTCGAATGTGTACCCATCAAAAATAAAGCAAGAAGAAGTAGCCATAAATGGCCCAACATGAAACCAGCAGTACCGATGAGCATAATAATAATTTCTAAGATTTTGATGCCACGGACGAGCTGTGAACGCTCATATTTATCTGCAATTTGTCCAGCAGTGGCTGAAAAAAAGAAATAGGGCAAAATAAACAAGAGAGCTGCTAAATTATTGAGGGTACTTACTGGGGCAGACTGTTGCTGAATCAAACCATAAGTAATCACTAATAATAAAGATTGCTTAAAAACGTTATCATTTAATGCGCCAAAAAACTGGGTAAAAAACATCGGTACAAACCGACGTGATGTCATCAGGTGCTCATCTTGTTTCATCATGTGCAAACTTCATTGTGTTTTATAAAAAAATGTGACCGAGTGTTAATTTGCATCGAAAACCATGTATGATATTTTTAACGCTTGATTAAATGAAAAATCAATGGTTTTGAGTGAGTTTTACACTTACCTTGGTGCGTTTTATTAAAAAATAAGTCTAGAGTTTTCTATGCCTTCTAAAATTAAGTTTAAACAGTCAACTCTCTCTCATTCTATGCATTTAATTTTAAAAATGCAGGGGATTCCTAAACTTATTTGTAGCAGCTTGTTGTTAACAGTTTGTGTAACGCCAAGTTTTGCTCAAACCTCTGTTGAGAATAATTCATCAACTTTAAACCAGACAGTGTCTGATGCGTCAACTGAACAGTCTGATACGGTGAGTCAACAATACGCAGCTCCAATCACAGATATTGCTACACTTGTGACCCAAGCTCAGCAACAACAAGATAGCTTGGCTATATTGCAACAACAAGAACAATTTCCAAATCAAATTGATGAATTTAAGCCAATTACGCTTGATAATCTTGAAGATTTGCCAGAATTGCCTGTTGATGAAAACATGGCAAATGAAATTTATAAAGTCGCTGAAGAAGCTAAAAATGAAGCGCAGAATTTCCAAAATGGCACTCAGAAGCTACCAGAGGTTACAGTCAGTGATGCAACTCAGTCTGAATTAAATCAGATTAATCAAGCACCTGTAAATATTGACCAGCTTATGCAAGAGATTAAATCTGACAGTAAGATTGTAGTCGAAGCCAATGAAACTGGAAAAACCTTACCTGAATTAACCCCAGAGGCCGAAGAGCCACCTGCGCAAGCTGGTTTCTTTAAGCGTATTTTAAATAAAGTACGCCCACCGCGTGTGATTCCCATGGAGCAAGTGCCGCGTATTAGTGCCGAGGTCAATGGTGCTTCAGATGTGTTGGCTAAAAATATTAAAGGTAAATTATCAACATTTACTCAAGAATCATTTGAAGATTTTAATGCTGCCTTACCTCAGCTTAGAACGCTAAGTAATCAGGCTGCTCAAGCAGTGGGTTACTATAATGCAGAGTTCCGATTTGAAAAGTTAAGTCCCAGCCGGGTCCGTGTCAACGTTACGCCAAATGAACCGGTACGAATTAATGAGCAAAATATCGAATTTACTGGTGCGGGTGAAAAACAACCCCAGTTTCAGGTTATTCGTTTAGTTCCTGAACAGGATGTTGGTGATATCTTTAATCATGGTTTATATGAAACCACGAAAGATCGTATTGTTAATGCAGCCTCTGATAATGGTTATTTTGATGCTTATTGGCGTTTGCATGATGTGAAAGTGAGTCAGCCAGAAAATAAGGCTGATATTAACTTGCGTTATGAAACAGGTGAGCGTTACAAATTAGATAAGGTTGAGTTTCGGATGAGTGATCCATCGAAACCATTACCTTTGAACCAAAATATTTTAGAAAGTATGGCACCTTGGAAAGAGGGTGATGACTATGCATTTTGGCGAGTAAATGTATTAGCAAACAACTTAACCAACTCTCGTTACTTTAATTACACTTTAGTTGATTCAATAAAACCTGATCCAATTGAAAAACCACTTGAGTTAGCACCAGATTTACAGGCTTTAGTGGATGAACAAAATATTGATGTGGATGAGTCTAATTTACTTTCACCCGAAGAAAGACAACTTGCTAAAGCACGTCAATTAGCCACCTCTAATAAAGAAGTTACCCAAAACGTAGTAGATGAAAAACAGTTTGCGGGAACACAAAAAGTAAAAGAGGGCGAACCTCAAACAGCAATGTTACAAAGTGCTCCAAGTCAGCAGGATGAAAAAGAAACTGAACAAGATCGTTTGCAAGCTCAAGCACGTGAAACGAAAAGAATTCCAGTCATTGTGACTTTAAATGCAGATAAACTAAACAGTTTGGAAACTGGTATTGGTTACGGAACCGATACGGGCGCGCGTTTACGTAGTCAGTATCGCCGTTCTATTGTCAATAAATATGGACATTCTTTTGATGCAAACTTAGAAGTTTCCCAAATTCGTCAATCTGTGGATGGCCGATACAGTATTCCCTATAAACATCCGTTAAATGATTACTTTAACATTGTGGGGGGATATGAGCGTGAAACACGTGATGATATTGGCCCAGATGTAAGTTTGTTGACTGAGTCTGCCGTGGTTGGTGGAGAGCGCATAATTAAACGTCCATTAGGGAACTGGCAACATACTTTTGGTGTCCGCTATCGTTTAGACCGTTTGACTCAACAGGGTAATGTTGACATTTCTGAGTTACCAGATGCTTTTAAAACTGCCGCATCAGAGCAAGAAGCACTATTATTTAGTTATGAAACCTCTAAAACCTCGAGCAATACACGTTTAAATCCAACGAAAGCTTTTAAACAAACTTATAAATTAGAATTAGGTAGCGAAAGTTTACTGTCCGATGCCAATATGGCAATTGCAAGTGCAGGCTGGAGATTTATTTATTCTCTTGGTGAAAATGATGATCATCAATTCGTGGGAAGATCTGACCTTAGCTACATTTTTACCGATGATTTTGACAAAGTTCCGTACAATCTTAGATTCTTTACGGGTGGGGACCAAACAATTCGTGGATTTGACTATAAGAGTCTTTCCCCAGAAGTAGATGGATATAAAATCGGGGGGCAAGCTTTGGCTATAGGTTCTTTAGAATATAACTATCAGTTTAAGGACGGTTGGCGCGCCGCTGTGTTCTCTGACTTTGGTAATTCCTATGATAAAGACTTTAATAATCCAGCAGCTTATAGCGTTGGGGTTGGTATTCGCTGGAAGTCTCCAATTGGGCCAATCCGTTTAGATGTCGCTTCGGGTATTTCAGATGAAAACCATCCGATTCGTTTACATTTCTTTATAGGCCCACAACTTTAAAAATAAAATTTTATTAGGTTTATTTTATGGCGGATGTAGAACAGCAGCCAAATTCGGCACCTAGCTCTCCTAAGAAGCGGCGCATTTTGCGTAGTGTCTTGCTGACGATATTAATCATATTTTTATTATTAGCGTCTTCATTAGTGATCATGATGTCAACAGATCGCGGAAGTCGTTTTTTATTAGATCGGGTTTTAGAAGCTCAGAAAATAATTAAATATGAATACGAAGGCGGAAACTTACTGCGCGGAATTATTCTTAAGAATGTTTTGGTGCAATTAAAGGATGTTGATGTTTCCATAGATCGAGCTGACGTAGGCTTAGGATGGCGCTCTTTATTATTAGAAAAAGAAGTACATTTGAGCCATGCGGATGTGCGTAATTTACGTATTATTAATAAAACTCCACCTTCTGGTAAGGCGTTTGAATTTAAACCCATTAAGCTGCCATTTGTTCTACGTGTCGATGAAGCTGATGTGGACCATTTAGAGATTAAGTTAGCGACCTCAAATGTAGATTTTCATGATGTTCATTTACAAGATGCGCTTTGGTCAGAGACCAAACTGGAATTTGAAAAATCTAGTATGGATATGGGGTATCTCTCAGTTCACAACGCAACAGGAAAAATGGACTTTAGTGGTAAATATCCATTAAATGCCACGGCAGATTTAAGAATTCCATCTTTAAAAAGTTTAAATATTCAGAATATTAAAGTCGCAGCTCGCGGAAGTTTAGATACTTTAAAAGCGGGTGTTGCAACTACAACTCCCGATTTATTAACGGGATGGGTGGTGTTGCATCCTGTTCGTGATGAAGTTCCAATGCAGGGTGAATTATTACTAAAAAATTATCACTTACCTTTGCTGGAGGAACAAAAGCTTTTTGCAAAAAATGGCGTAATCAAGTTTCAAGGGGATATTAAACAACTTAATTTAGCACTTGATACAGATTTAAAGGGTGAGAATTTACCTGAAGGTCAATACAACGCTTTAATGAATACTGATCTGGTCCATCAACTTAATATTACCGATTTTAACGGCCAAGTCATGAAAGGGGCTGTTAATCTTAAAGGCTTAGTGAACTGGAAAGATCATGTTACTTGGGATATTAAAGGCCGTTTAGACCATATTAATCCGAAAGACAAAGCAATTCCTCAAGTTGTTCAAGACTTTTTACCGCCAAGTCTAGATGCTGCCGTTGCTTCAACCGGCTCTTTAGAAAAAGGTACTGAAGTATTTGCTAATGTCGATTTTGACCGTTATGAGTCTTGGAAACTCAAGTTTAATCAGGCTCCTGAAAAAAATAATAAACCCCAACCGATGCTTATGAATGTAGCTTGGTCGAAAATAGATCGTGCAATGCCTTATATTGGATGGTTAAGCAGTGACAATGGTCAGGTTGATTTAACATTACGTGAGGGTCAGCAAGATATTAAAGTGGCTACAAAAGTATATCAGCATGAAAAAACTTTATTGCCAGCAGGACAATATCTTGCAAATCTCAATGTTAAAGATAATGTTTTAAATATTCCAAATTTTAGTTTTGCTGCTGAAAAAGGTAGCTTAACTGGACAGGCTAAAGTGTTGCTTCCTACTGAAAAACGTCAGTTGGTTTGGAACGCATTGTTAAATGCAAAAGATTTTAATCCACAAAGTATTCATGCGGCAGCGCCTGTTAATCTTTTAAATGGTTCGATTAAAGCAAATGGTTTTGCTAAACCAAATCAGCAAATCATTCAATTTGAGAAGATAAATTTAACTGGTCGACTGGCTCAAGCGGGTCAGGAGACTGTAACTTTAGGCGGTAAAAGCACAGCAGCATTATTATTCCATGATGTGAAAGCTGGTGGTGGGTTTAAAGGTTTTGCAGTTAATTATGATGGAACTTTAAAAGCCTTAAAACAGGCAAATGGTTTACTGAAGTTTTCTATAGCAGGTACACCTGATTTTATTCGAATTAACCAGTTACAACACGACGGGGTTGCTGGAAAAATCTATGCGACAGGTTCTGTAAATTTAAAAGATCGCATTGCATGGGATATTAATAGTTCATTAGTACGCTTTAAACCTCAATACTTTACCTCAGCTGTAAAAGGTGAAATTTCAGGAAATCTGAAAACTCAAGGGGTTTGGTCAGACCATTTGAAACGAATTAATATTCAGCAATTGAACCTTGCTGGCTTTATAAATAATAAACCTGTTCGTGGTAAAGGTAATTTATCTTTATTGATGGACTCTAATCAAAAAGGCTTTTTACCTCAGCAGTTTGAAGCAAATAATTTATTTTTAGTGTATGGACAGAATCAGCTACAAGCGACAGGTAATGCACAAAATCTAAAAATTAAGCTCAATGCACCAGCACTCTATGAGTTATATCCAGGGTTGCGTGGTCGAGCTTACGGCGACCTGAATGTGCAATCACAACCACGTTTAAAAGCTACAGCAAATATCGCAGTAGATAACTTTGCATTTAATACTTTAGTGAGTGTGAAGCGATTGAGTATTCAGGGGGAGCTTCCAACATCGGAAACAACACCGACTCAATTAACAGCAAAACTAGATAACTTACGTAGTGGAAATAGACTCATTCAGTCTGCTGAGTTGAATTTAACTGGAACAAGGAAAGCGCATTTATTAAAAGTACTTGGCAATAATAGTATTTCCAAGTTCTATGTTCAATTGGCAGGTGGATTTAACCAAAATAATGATTGGCTAGGCCAGATCCAGAAAGGAAGTTTTGATTCAAAACGAATTCGTCTGGCACAAAATCAAAATGCTCCGGTGATTTTTTCTTCTGCACGATCTGAGTTATATGTAGGTCAACACTGCTGGCAGAGTGCTCATAGCCAACTCTGTTTTGACCAACCAGTACGGGTAAGTAAAGCACGTGGTAATATTTCGTTCGTTACTCAGAACATGGATTTAAGTGACTTCGCAGCATTTATGCCAGAAGGCTTAGCGATGACTGGGCAATTAAATGGTTATGCCAAGGCGTCGTGGGTAAATGGAGGAAATCCAAAACTTGATGCACGTTTAATTACGCGCAAAGGTGAAATTGGTTTAGCTGCTGAAGATCCTCAAGATCCTCCAACAACGCTAGCTTATGATGAGCTGGGTGTTATTGCAAAAAGTGTAGCTGAAGGGCTGTTGTTCCGTGTTGATGTAAAAACACCTGATATTGGTACAGGATATGCGAATGTTATTATCAATCCATTCCAGCCATCAATGCCAATGCATGGTGAGGTCGCTTTTAATGATGTTCAATTAAAAGTCTTGAAACCATTTATTCAAGATGTCCGCAAACTGAGTGGGACCTTAGCCTTGGCTGGTAAAGTTAACGGTACATTAACTCAGCCACAATTTACTGGTGAAATGCGTCTGAAAAATGGTGCAATCAGTATGATTTCGCTTCCAGTTAATTTGACCAATGTTCAGGTTTACTCATCAATTCGTCAGGACATGGCAACAATTGATGGGGCATTTAACAGCGGACAAGGTGTTGGTCTTCTTAAAGGCAGTTTTGAATGGAAAGATGCACCACGTCTTCAATTAAACCTCAAAGGTGATAATTTACTTGTACGTCAGGCGCCTTTAATTACTGCAATTGCCAATCCAAACCTTACACTGGATATGTATCCTTTCGATAAGCGTTTAAGTTTAAAAGGGTCGGTAGATGTTCCTCGTGCGCGTATTTCAATGCCGGAAACAACTGCTCCAGTCATTAATACCTCATCAGATGTGCGTATCGTTCGACAAGGCCAAGACCCACTTGCAATTTTACGTGCAGCTAAACCTTGGGATATCCGAGCTGATATTGCTGTTAATATTGGAAAACAAGTGATATTCCAAGGCTTTAACAGTAATATTCCGTTAGTTGGTCGTTTAAATTTAACTCAACGTGGCTACGAGACCGCAATGAGAGCTAATGGGGCAATTGGTGTCAGCCAAAAAGTAAAAATTGAAGCCTATGGACAAAGTCTAGATTTAAATCGAGCAATTGCGCGTTTTAATGGGCCATTGGCAAACCCAACTTTAGATATAGATGCAAATAAAAATGTTCAAGGTAGTATGGTTGGAGTACGTGTTACAGGTACTGCCTCATCGCCAAACATTCAAGTTTATAATGACGCAGGTCTTTCTGAACAAGAAGCATTGAATGCGCTTGTGACTGGACGTATTAATGAAGGGGCAAGCGGTTTAAGTAATGCAGAAGGCTTCAAGTCTGATGTAAATAACACCATTGCTGCCGCTGGGATCAGTATGGGCTTAGGTGGTACGCGTGCTTTAACGAATCAGATTGGACGTACTTTTGGTTTGAGTGGCTTAGCTTTGGATGCACAAGGTACGGGTGATGATACTCAGGTAAGTTTAACTGGCTATATCACACCTGATTTATTCATTCGTTATGGTGTCGGAGTATTTACTCCAGTCAACAAATTGACTTTACGTTATCAAATGAACCGCCGTTTATACCTAGAAGCAAGTCAATCTTTAGAACGAGCGATCGATCTTTTCTATAACTGGCGCTTCTAAATAAATGAAATAAAAGCTCACTTCTAGTGGGCTTTTATTTTAATGAAATCTCTGTCAGATTTTAAAAGTTGAATATTTATTATATAAAGCATCGATTTTCTAAAAAGGAAGCTGAGCTTCAACAGACTTCTGATTAAAGAAAATTCACTTGAAAATTGCTGTTTTATAAATTAATTTCCAGAATTATTAAATGAAATTAGGCTGATAATACCTTATTGATACATGCAAATAAGGTGGTTTTCTAAGGAAATAACAGTGAAAATAGATACTTATATTGAAATTAAAGATAGCAAGGATAACGATACAAATATTAAATATCGTGGGCTAATTCAAAAAATAACAGCAACATTGTCGATGACGCTTTTGTCATTTGGATGGAACTCCACTGTAAATGCCGCACAACAACAAATTGCTTTAGTAGGGACATGGACATCGATTCCTAATGCGCCGCTCGCGAAAAAACCAAAACAAGCCAGTGAAGGTTTGTATCAGCTTAAAGTGAATAGCGATGGAACCTTAACTCCTGTTAATGTCTTGAAAATGAAAAGTCCTTCTTGGATTGTGAAATCGAAAGATGGCCGCTTTGCCTATACCACTAATGAAGAAAATGAAGGGGCGGTGACTGCATTATCAATTCAAAATGGAAAGGTGGATGTGTTGAACACAGTCGATAGCCATGGTGGACATCCAACACACGCATCAATCAGTTTAGATGGCAAATTCCTATTTGTGTCGAACTATTCGGCATTCGATAAAGGTCGTGGTGGTGTCGCTGTTTTTCCAATTTTGCCAAACGGTCATTTAGGTGAAAAAGTACAAAATATTGTTTTTAGCGAAGGTTCTGGTCACGTCAAAGGTCGACAGGAGAGTGGTCATGCCCATTCGACAACTTTCAGCCCAGATGGTAAATATTTATATGCGAGCGATCTGGGAAATGACAAAGTCTATACTTTTCATTATAACCCGAATAAATCTCAACCACTCGAAGCAGATAACACTCGAGATGTGACTTTTACGCATGGTTCTGGCCCACGCCATATGGTCTTTTCACCAAATGGTAAACATGCATACGTTACCGCAGAAATGCGAAGCGAAATTGTGACATTTAATGTGCAAGATGGTCATTTGAAAAAAGTGGCTGAGCTAAAACTGATTCACGAAGACAAAACACCTGAATTTAAAAGTGCGAGTGGAATTATCCTCAGTCCAAATGGTAAATATGTGATTGCTGCCAATCGTGGTGCAGACAACAAACTTTTGGTATTTAAAATTCAACAGAATGGATTGCTTGGTAAGCCAGTAGTTTATAAAGCCAATGGAATTGAACCACGTGCTTTCTCATTTGATGCGTCTGGTAAATATCTATATGTAACCAATGTTTATAGTAACAATATTAGTTTATTTCGTTTTGATGCAAAAAATGGCACCTTAAAACCAGCTGGTGATGCAGCAAAAATATCAACACCTACGGATATCAAATTCTTTAATTAATCCGAAACATGAAACTGGCATTTCTAGTGCCTGATATAAACGACCGAGATTTTGCTATCTCGGTTTTTATATCAGTTTTTGCAAAAATGATGATTTTCCGTATGATATGAACAGCAATAATTAGTGTAGTGAAGTGATGAAAAAGATTTTATTGATTGCAATGAGCTTGTTCTTTGTTGGTTGTTCAGAAAAGAAGCCATTAACACCAGAAGAGCAATGGCATGGCTTTTGTACTAGCGTAGGAAACGCAGCTAGAAGTATTGTTTTTGATCGTCAGCAAGCAATTGAAAAAGCTCAAGCAGTTGAGCATGCAAATAAAATTGAAGATGACATTACGAAAAAATTTATTCTTAATATTATTGAAAAAGTTTACGCAATTCCAAAAGAAGAATTAACTAAAGATCAGCAAGCTGTACAAGAAAAAGTTAGAAAGCAAATGATGGAAGAATGTTTGTCAACACCTCATGAAAAAATGCCAAGATATAAACCGTTCTAATTCTGTCTAAGATTATTGAAATTCTACTAATGTTAGGTTCCTTCGCTCAAAAATAACCCAGAATTGGCTATTTTGCTCATTATTTAAACATAGGTATTTAGATACAAAATAATGGGCATCACGGAGAAACACCCCGTTTTCATTAACTTTTACCTTGAACTCTAGTAAACTTTTGTAGTCCATATTACTTGTGAAGCTTTTTAAGAAAGCTGGAATTTGCAAGTAATTTTTCAAAAAAAGAGGAATGAACACCGTGCTAGAAGCTTACCGCCAACACGTTGAAGAACGTGCCGCACTCGGAGTCCCACCGAAGCCACTTGATGATGCTCAAACAGCTCAGCTTGTTGAACTATTAAAAAATCCACCAGCAGGCGAAGAAGCGTTCTTGGTTGATTTGCTTGAAAACCGTGTTCCTGCAGGTGTTGACCAAGCAGCTTACGTAAAGGCAGCGTTCTTGGCAGC